>Ga0164243_10011562_pt1 | contig 12581 bp, 10 predicted proteins | sample OricompcompostOP_FD_108781 | JGI IMG/M metagenome (GOLD analysis project Ga0164243, IMG submission 108781) | Organic Plus compost microbial communities from Emeryville, California, USA - Original compost - Organic plus compost (OP) | ecosystem: Engineered > Solid waste > Mixed feedstock >...
GTGGCTCGCAAAGTAGGGATGCCTCGTCGGCTGGTCTCGATCCTCGAAGCAGAGAGCCTGGTCAACGATGCCACCTCGCTGGTGGCGATCAACACCGCCCTGGCCGCGCTGGGCGGCACGTTCAGCGCGTGGCACATCGGCTGGGACTTCGTTCGGGCTGCCGGCGGCGGGATTGTGCTCGGCATCATCGCCGCTCTTGTGCTCTCGCAGATCCGCAAGCGGATCAACGACCCAGTGCTCGACACCGCGCTCTCCTTCGCCGCCCCCTACGTGGCGTTCGTTCCCGCGGAGGAGATCCACTCCTCCGGGGTCCTCTCTGTAGTCGTCGCCGGCCTCCTGCTCGGCCACAAGGCACCCGAGATCCAGTCGGCGACTGCTCGGATCGCGGAGAACATCAACTGGCGCACCGTGCAGTTTCTCCTGGAGAACACCGTCTTCCTCCTGATTGGGCTGCAACTGCGTGACGTCCTCGATGCCGTCGCCGACGAGCATCCGTCATGGGGAGCGGTCATCGGTGCCGCAGCGGCAATTCTGGTGGCCGCGATCGCCGTTCGGATGCTCTACGTCCTGCTCTCGGTCGTCGCGTTCAAGTCCTTGTGGCCGGACGGGCGTGGAGCTGGAGCGACGGTCTGGTCGTCGGCTGGGCCGGGATGCGCGGCGTGGTCACCCTTGCTGCGGTCTTCCTGATCCCGAAGGACACGCCGGGGCGTCCCACTCTGGTACTTGCTGCCTTCGTGGTGGTGGCCGGGACCCTGCTGCTGCAGGGGCTCACCCTCCCCTGGCTCGTACGCCGGCTACGGCTGCCCACCGACGACGCCGTCGAGGACGCCCGCCAGGCTGAACAGCTCGCCACGGCCGCCGGCACCGCCGGGATCGCGCGGCTCGACGAGATCGCCGCCCGCGAAGGCGACCCGCCGATGGCACACGAGCTCCGTGACCGCGCGCTGCGGCGCGCGAACCAGATCCGCGAGCAGCTTGACGTGGTCGGCACCGACGAGGAACCGCCGAGTGCGGCGTACCAGCGCCTCCGGTTGGAGATGCTCGCCGCGGAACGCGACGTCATCGTGCGGGCCCGCAACAGTGGCGACTATGACGACGAGGTGGTCAGGGAGGCGCTCCACGCTCTCGACCTTGAGGAGTCGGTACTCGACACCGTCCGGCGCCAGGCTTTGCAACGGCACTGACCCTCCGCGGTGCCTTCAGGGTCGACCGACGCCGAGCTCGTGCACCAGGACCGGTACGAACGAGGCGGCCATCGTGACCACCAGCGACGCCGAGAGCGAGAGCGGAGCGAGCGCGACGGCGACTCCGAGTACACCGAGGGTGCCAGACAGGATAGCGATCTTCGAGTGCGGCAGTCGGCCCAGAATGCCGGCGACCACCGCATCGACAGCAACCAGGAAGAGTGCCACCGGCACGACCACCGCGAGCGCGACGCCGACCGGCCCGACATCCGCCTCGTGCTCCCCGGAGTGGGCAAGATAGAGCCCCGCCAGGTGCAGGCCGGAGCCGGCTCCAGCGATGGCGATGAAGACCGGGATGTGGCCGAACCCGAAGACGTAACCGCGGGCGGGATGCTCGTGGAGGAGCCGCCCGAAGGGGATCAGGAAGTAACTCCACCACAGCCCGAAGGTGAGCCCGACGCCGGCAATGAGCACGGCGATCGCCCCCGCGTCCCAATCGTCGCCGGTGATCCCGCCGAGGGCACCTTGCGAGGACGCGACGGTACCGACCACGCCCTCTCCGAGGGCGATGATCGCGAGCAGGCCGTAGCGCTCGGCGATGTGGTGACGGTGCCAGGGGGTGCCGTTGGCCCGGCCCTGCGACAACGGCGCGACGAGGAACTCCAAGACCCCGATCAGCGCCACGATCAAGAAGCTCGGCAGCAACGGCAACCGGAGGAGTGTGAAGCCCACCCAGGCCGCCTGTGCGGCGAGAATCCATCCGGCGTTGCGGAGCGCGACCTGCCGGAACCGTGGTGACTCCCGACTCACCCGCAGCCACTGTGCGACCAGTCCGACTCGCATGACGACGTACCCGGCAACCATCAAGTGGGTGTCGAGATGGTCGCCCTCTTCCAGGCTGTGGAACATCGGGACGATCCCGAGCGCGAGGACGACCACGCCGACCATCTGGACCATCGTCCACAACCGACAGACCCAGTCGTCGGTGTCGAAGGCGGAGGCCAGCCAGGTGTAGTTGATCCAGCCGATCAGAATCGCCCACATACCGAAAAGAAAGCCGACTACGCCGGCGCCCTGGTGGCCGCCTGCGATCAGCTCTGCGCACTGCTCAGAAACGACGCCGATGGCCACCACGAAGGTGAGGTCGTAGAGCAGTTCAAGCGGCGTTGCCGTACGACCGGCCTCGTCGGGATCGCGGCCGGTCATCGGGAGTCGACGGTGCGGGGTGATGCCCAGGGCGTTGCTCATGCGCAGCAATTTAAGGCGTGCCTGGTAAAGGCGCGGCGGCCGCGAGCGGTGTTGGGCGCCGATCCGGCCAGGTGCCGCTTCGAAGGCATCGAAGTTGGCTGTTGAGGAGCGGCAACGTCGGCGGATCGGATGCCAAACGTCGCATAGCGGGCGTGGACTTTGGCAAAACACGCCCTCCTGCTCCACCGGCCGATCCGCACAAGTTCGCGATCGCGGCAGGTGCTGCGGATCTTTCTATCAAGGCCGGATCTCACGTCCCGGGTGGACTCCGCAAGGTGAGCAATCGCCCGATGCGGACCACCTCACGCCGTGAGCCGCTCCGCCTCCCGCCGCTCCAGCGCGTCGCTGAGCAGCGCCACCAAGGCCTCGAGCTGGACGTCGGCGGAAGCGGTGAGCTCCTCGTCGGAGCCGTCCAAGGCGCGAGCGGCGAGGCCCGCCTTGGCATCGATCAGCTCGGCGATCCGGGTGTCGATCGTCTGCGAAGCGATGATCCGCCAGGCGGTGACCGGCTCGTCCTGGCCGATCCGGTGGACGCGGTCGATCGCCTGGGTCTGCTCCGCGTCGGTCCACGACAGCTCGGCGAGCACCAGGTTGGAGGCGGCTTGGAGGTTGACGCCGACGCCGGCCGCGGTCAGCGAGCAGACGATGACCTCCACCTCCGGGTCGTTGACGAATTCGTCGATGTTGCGCTGGCGGACCTTGGTGGTCTGATCGCCACGGATCGAGGAGTACCGCATACCACGGCGGGCGAAGGTCTCCTCGGCGGTGTCCATGACCTCGATGTGCTTGGCGAAGAAGACCACCTTGCCGACGTTGCGGGCGAGCTGGGCGGCGTAGTCGGCGGCAAGCCCCGCCTTGGCGCGGCCGATCCGGCGCATCATCCCGAAGACGTTCTCACCGGTGGAGGAGTCGCTGTCCTCGCGCTCCCAGGTCGCCACTCGGCGGACCAGCTCGTAGTCGATACCCTCGACGCTCGGGCCCGATGTCCGGGTGGCCAGCGCGACGTCGTACCGCTCGACCATCCGACGGGCCAGCTCGGCCTCGGCCTCGCGGATGGAACGACCCATCTCGTCGTCCAGCTCCACCGGGAGGTCGGCAACCCGACGGGCCGGGATGTCGGCGGCGACGTCGATCTTGCGACGCCGGACGATGCCCTGATTGACGACCGCGCGGCGTGCGGCGCCGTAGAAGCCCGGGTCCTGCGGAGTCATGCCGGTCTCTTCGAGCGCCTCGAGGAGTGTGCCGAGCGGCTTGGTCTCATCGATCCAGCCGAGGAACTGCCAGATGGCGCGGAAGTCCTCGATGTCGTTGATGAGCGGCGTACCGGTGAGCGCCATCATCAGCGGATTCGCGGCGCGCTCACGGATCTTGTCGGAGAGATGGAGGACGTGCTGGCTGCGCTGCGAGGTCTTGTTCTTGATGAAGTGGGCCTCGTCGACGACCATCCCCTTGAACACGAACTCGCCGAGCCAGCCGACATGGCGGTCGAGGATCTCGTAGTTGACCACGACGATGTCGGCGAAGCCGTCGATGTTCTCGCCATTGCCGTGGACGACGGTGGCGGTGCGCTTCGGTGTCCAGAGCCCGACCTCGCGCGCCCAGTTGGTCTTGACGACGTTCGGGACGACGACGAGCAGCGGGTACGCCTCGGCGGCCTGCGCGGCGAGCAGTGCCTGTGCGGTCTTGCCGAGACCGGGCTCGTCAGCGAGGAGGAAGGTCCGGTGGCCCTCGGCGGCGGCGAGCACGAGTTGCGCCTGGTGGTGCATGAGCTCGCGACCGATCGGGGTCTCGATGTGGTAGCGGCCGGGGTCACGCAGCGGATCCGGCTCGGGCAGCGGCATGCAGGACGGGCCGCTGTCGGCGTACTCGAAGGAACGGAAGAGTGGCCCGAGCAGCTCCCAGCCGGCGAGCCGCCGGGCGTGCACCGGTGGCCGCGCGTTGGTGAAGTCGGGCGGGAGGAACGGGTTGGAGAGCTTGCGCTGCATGACCGAGACCGGAACCACGCGCTTGTCGGGGATGACCGCGAGGATCTCGGGGTCATCCGCGGCCTTCTCCTCGTCGGGGACCTCGAGGCCCGCCTGGCGCATCAGATCACGCTTGAGTTCGACGGCCGCGTCGGAGACCACCGCACCCTCGCCGAGCAACTCGAAGAGTCGTGAGTCGAGAGCGGCGGTCTTGGCGAGGATCGTGGCGATGCCATCGAGCCGTTTGAGCTGCTCGGCCCGCTTGGCCTCGTTGAGGCTGTGGTCCCCAAGGACACGGTGGCGCTCGTCGCGTGCCAACAGCGCGACCACCTGGAACTTGGTACGCACGTCGGGCATCGCCGAGCGGCGCTGCACCGCCGACTCGACCTCACGCACCACCTGCGCGAGCACGGGGATGATCCCCTCGTTGTCCTTGTGGGCGGACTTGCGACGGGTGCGCGCAGCAGTATTGGGGCGGGTGCCCCGCTTCGCGACGGCTCCTCGAGCCAAGAAATCCTCCTCGGGCCACGTGTGCACGTGGCGATCACACATCCCGGCCGCACGAGCCGGTCGCCCTCGATCGGGCAGCGTCGACGTACGCCGTCTTGGACCGTGCCGCCCGGAGCGGGGACATCGGGCCAGATCGACTGAGCCAGAGCCTGAGCACGAGCGTTGCGCTCGGTCCGGGTTGGCGGCCGTCTGTCGGTCCCAAGACATCGGACCGCGAACCTGACGCGTGGCCGAGTGTAACCCGCTCGTGAACTGAACGGGGTAGTCCCCCGCAATTGTTCCCGGATATCGGGCCATCAGCCGGCATCAGCCGGTCCGGCGGACACCGACACACACCGCGACACACCGGGACACGACGAGGCGCCCGGCCGCAAGTCCGGCCGGGCGCCTCGGGGCGGCACCGCTAGGGCTTCGCGCCCGGAGCGATCCAGTCGTCGATGTCGAACGGCTTCGCCGCCAGCTTCTCCTCAACGAGGAAGTCCTGCGTCCCCTGCAGAAGCTTGAGACCCTCCGCGGTCAGCGGCTGGACGGGAATGGTGTCCTTCAGGGTGGTCGCGTCGATGATCGCCGGCGGGAACTTCGCGAGGGTGTGCGCGAAGCTGAGGTAGTCGCTCCAGTTCGCCTTCGCCTCGGTGGCGGCGTGCTTGTGCAGCGCCTGCCAGACCTTCACGAAGTTCTTGTGGTTGTCCAGATAGGACTGGGTGACGACCTCGACGGACGTCCCGGCGTAGTCGGGGTGGTCCTTCACCAGCCCGTCGATCACCGGATAGCCCTGGGCACGCAGCGCCTCCGCATTGGCGATCGGCAGCGCCGCCGCGGCGATCTGGCCCTTCGCCAACGCGGCGGCGGTATCGGCGGTGGGGATGTTGAGCACCTGCTCCGGCGTAACCTTGGCATCGTCGAGGGCGCCGAGCAGGTAGCGGTGCATGTAGGACCCCTTGGCGACCGCCACCGTCTGACCGTCGAGCTCCTTCAGCGAGCTGGGACCACCCTTCTTGGTGACGATCTCGGCGTCGAGGTTGATCGTCGACTGTCCGACCAGGCGGGTCTTCTGGCCGGCGGCGCGGGCCACGATCGCCGGTGTGTCGCCGTAGAGACCCACGTCGAGGTCGCCCGAGGCCAGCGCCTGGTTGAGATCCGGGCCATTGGCGAAACCGTAGGTCTTGATCTTCTTCACCCCGAGCTTGGAGAGCTGGCCCACGAGCTCGTTCTTCTCCTGGAGATAGCCGAGGGTTCCGGTGAGCTTGTCGGTCGGGCCGATGTAGCCGACCCGGAGTGTGTCTGAGGTGGCGCCGCTCGCCTTGGACGAGCACGCCGTCAACGTGCCGCCCAACAAGAGCAGCGCGGCGGCGACGACGAGACGGACGGACGTACGTAGCTTTTTTCTGGGCACAGTGAAGCGACTTTCGGATCAGGTGACTCCGGCCACGGATGCGGCCGGAGGATCAGGCTGGCGAAGGAGCACACCCCTCGGTGCTCGCTTAGGCGGTCAGCGGCGCGGACCCCTTGCCGGGTTGGGGCGACGCGCTGGCGGGGGCGCCGGAGATCCGCGCCGGAGGCAGCGCCGGGCCTACGGCGACCAGGGCGCCCGGCGTACGCCCGTGGCCCCAGCCGATCCCCTTGCGATAGCTGCCGAGCAGGCCGGTGGCAACCAGATGGCCCTCATCGCGGAGTGGGCTCTCGGCCTCGAGCGGCTCGGCCGTCGGCGCGACGAAGAGCGCGTCGACCGGGCAGTACGCCTCGCACATGAAGCAGGTCTGGCAGTCGGACTGCCGAGCGATCACGGGGATCCCGTCGGCACCCCGGTCGAAGACGTTGGTCGGGCAGACCTCGACACACTTGTCGCACTCGATGCAGCGGTCAGTGGAGACGACCTCGATCATGAGACCACGCTCGCAAGGTCGCGGGTCCATGGGCTGGGAGCGGTCCAGAGCTCATCCAGGCCGCCGACCAGGAGCCGATGGTGCTGAGCCGGGTCGAGCTCGCGGTAGTCCTGTCGCTTGTGCATGCCTCGGCTCTCCGTCCGGGCCAGAGCGGAGGTGTACATCCACCGGGCGTGCGCCACCATCGCGGCGGCGGACCGAGCCCGGACGGCATCGCCATCGGTCGCATACAGCGAGGAGCGCAGCTCGCGCCAGGTGTCGTTCAGCGTCTCCAGCGCCGGTGTGAGCCGGTCCCCGTGGCGCAGGTAGTTCGTGTCGTAGGGGTGGACCTCGTCACGGACCACCGAGACGACGTCCTGGTAGGCGTCTGGCCGTCCCGGCGTACCGGTGGGCCGGAGCGCGGCCTCGCCCGCGGCACGGACCGAGCGGCCGCGGGCGCTGTGGCCCACGGTCGTGGCATAGCGCGCCGCCGCCTGGCCGGCCCACGCTCCCGACGACATCGCCCAGGCCGAGTTGTGGGAGCCGCCCCCGGTGAAGCCTCCGCAGATCAGTTCCCTGGTGGCCACGTCGCCGGCGACGTACAGGCCGGGCGTGGAGGTCTCACCGTGATCTCCCGCGACGTGGACGCCGCCGGTGCCTCGGACGGTCCCTTCCAGCAGCAGTGTCACCGGGAACCGGTCGGTGAAGGGGTTGATACCCATCCGGTCGAAGGGCAGGAAGAAGTTGACCTGCCCCAGTCTCATCGCGGCCTGGTCCTCCGGCGTCGCGGCATCGATGGTGCAGAAGACCCGCTCGTTGAGGAGCGCCCGGGCGATCACCGAGCGACCGCCCTGACTGCCGGCGCCTTCGAGGACCGAGCCGTCCTCGTGGTAGAAGGTCGCAAAGTTGTAGTACGCCGTCTTGGTGACCGTGCTGAACTCCGGCGCGATGGCGTACGCCGTGGAGAACTCCATGCCGGAGAGCTCCGCGCCCACCTCGGCCGCCATCAGCGCGCCGTCACCGGTGTTGACGTTGGTGCCCAGCGCCCGCGACAGGAACGCGCAGCCGCCGGTCGCGAGGACCACCGCCCCGGCCCGGACGGTGTAGTGGGTCCCCTCCTGACGGCGGTAGCCGGCGGCGCCAGCGACCGCGCCGGAGGAGTCGGTGAGCAGTTCAAGCACCGGGCTGTGGTCGAGGATGCGGACACCGGCGCGCTTCACCCGGCGGCGCTGGATCCGCATGTATTCGGGGCCCTGCAGACCCCGCCGCATCTGCTGACCGTCCGGCCCCACCGGGAACGGGTACTTCCCCTCCTCGGCGAGCTCGTTCATGTTGTCCCAGGTCTGGTTCAGGACCCGGCGCATCCAGTCACGGTCGGCGAGATAGCCGCCCATCTTGTCGCGACTGCTCATCGCCGCCTCGCGGGCGTCCTCGAGCGGTGGGACGTACCAGACTCCGGTCCCGCCGGAGGCGGTCGGGCCGCTGGTGCCGCAGTATCCCTTGTCGGCGAGGATCACATCCGCCCCGGCCCGAGCGGCCTTGAGCGCCGCCCACGTCCCGGCCGGCCCGCCGCCGATGACGAGGACATCGGTGGTCAGAGTCAGGTTGTCGGTCGGACTGTCAGTCATGCTGTCTCCTGGATGGGAAGGTCGACGCCGAGTCCCGCGAGGAGACGGCGGCGAAGTTCGGTGAGGGCCGGAGTCCCGACCACGCGCGGACGCGGGAGGTCGACATGGAACTCCTCGGCGATCTGGCCGTCGCGGAGCAGCAGCACCCGGTCGGCGAGCAGCAGCGCCTCGTCGACGTCGTGGGTGACCAGCAAGACAGCCGGCCGATGCTGGGCCCACAGATCGGCCACGAGCGATTGGGCTTTCAGCCGGGTCAGCGCATCGAGTGCGCCGAAGGGCTCATCGAGCAGCAGCAGCTGAGGGTTCCGGATGAGCGCACGCGCCAGGGCGACCCGCTGCGCCTGCCCGCCGGAGAGGGTCTTCGGATAGGCCTCCGCATGCTCGTGGAGCCCGACCTCGGCGAGGGCGACCTCGGCTCGCTTGCGCACGTCGCGCCCACGCAGGCCGAGGGCGACGTTGGCCCACACCCGGCTCCACGGCAGCAGCCGGTGGGACTGGAAGACGATGGCGCGCTCGCTCGGGGCAGCCAACTCGCCGGTCGCCCCGGTGTCGACACCACCGATGATCCGGAGCAGGGTGGTCTTGCCGGAGCCGCTGGCTCCGATGAGGGCCACGAACTCACCCGGGGCGACGTCGAGGTCGAGATCGTGGAGGATGCGGACGCCGTCGAACTCGCGGGACAGACCGCGGATGCGGACCGTCGGGGTGTGGTACTCAGACACCGGCGAACCCCTCCCGCCAGGTGAGGAAGCGCTTCTCCAGCAGCCGCACGAACAGGTCGGTGGCGACTCCGAGGAGCGCGTAGATGATCAGCAGGACGAAGATGATGTCCATCCGCAGGGCATCGCGTGCATCGCTCAGCAAGGTGCCGATGCCGTGAGGCGCGGCCGTCATCTCGGCCACTACGAGGGTGAGCCAGGCGACGCCGATCGCCTGCCGCAGGCCGACGAAGATCTGCGGCAGCGCACCGGGCAGGATCACCCGCCGGATCACCTCCAGACGTCCCAGACCGAAGGAGGTGGCCGCCTCCACCAGCCGGCTGTCGACGCCGCGGATCCCGTGCAGGACGTTGAGATAGAGCGGGAAGAGCGGACCGATGAGGATGAGCGCCACCTTCGAGGTCTCGCCGATGCCGAACCAGACGATGAAGACGGGTACGAGGGCCAGGTGCGGAATCATCCGAAGCGCCTGCAGCGGCGGGTCGACCACATCTTCGGCAGCCTTGAACAGCCCGGCCACCAGTCCGAGCACAAGCCCGGCGGACAGCCCGATCGCGAGGCCCTTGGCGACCCGGCCGACCGACGCGGCCAGATTCTGCTGGAGCTCGCCGCTGGCGGTCAGCTCGCGTGCGGCGTCCCACACCTGGACCGGCGTCGGCAGCAGGGCGCCGAGCCAACCCGCGCTGGCGGCAACCTGCCACAGCACGAGTACGGCGACCAGGCCACTGGCCCTCCGGACGCCGGTCGCCCAGCGGACGGCGGCGAGGCGGCGTAGCGCCGACTTCTTGGCGATAGCCGGGGCAGCGCCCGCCAGCGATGTCGGCGGATGGTCGGGCAACACCTCGACGGCGGCGAGTGATGAGGGTGGGGCCGTGGTCATCTCGTTCCTCGGGTCGGCTGGCTGAGCATTGGCCGTGGGGCCACGAGGCGTCGAGCCGAAACCAGGCCCGGCGCCTTTCTGAGCAAAACATACTGAATTACTAGACTAAATCGCAATGCGGCTCACCAGTCGGACAGCGGGACGCGAAACGGCCGCGTCACCCGGGGAGGGTGGCGCGGCCGCGAGAGGGTCGTGCGGTGCTACTCGTGGACGACCGCGGAGGTCTGTCGGGGAGCCGGTGACCGTTCGACCCGCGGCTGCGGCACGCTCGTGGCCCACTCAGGGGTCAGCGGCAGAACCTCGACCGGACAGTGCGCGGTACGCAGCAGGGTGCGGCCGGTCTCGCCGAAGTGGCCGCCCGGCGACGCGTGGTGTCGGCGGGCCAGGATGAGCAGGTCAGCTTCCGCGGACATCTGCTCGAGCACTTTCACCGGGCGGCCATGGACGACCCGGATCTCGACGTCGACGTCGCAGTAGGCATCACGGAGGGGCGCGGCGGCCTCGGCGATGGCATGCCACTCCTCCTCCATCCACAACTCACGATCCATCCGGCGGCCGATCGCGTCGTCCTCCAGGCCGGCCAACTCCCAGCCATGCGTCAGCACCAACCTCGCCTTCCGTGCCCGAGCCGCAGCCAGCCCCGCCTCGATGAGTGCGGCCGAGTGGGCCGCGCTCCGGATCCCGACGACCACGACCCGATGCTCGGGCGCGCCAGACCAGCTCGGCGCCACGACCACCACCGGCGCGAGGCAGCGGGCCGCGGCTGCCTCAACCGTCGCGCCGGCCATCAGCCGCTCGAGGAAGGGCAGCTTCTCGTCGCCGAGGACCAAGAGCACGGCGTGCCGCGACTCCGCAACCAGGGCGCTGACCCGCTCACCAGGGAGCAGCGCCGTGGTGATGCGGTCGCAGGCGACGTACTGCTGCGCCTGCCGCGCGGCGTCGTCGAGGATCTTGCGACCGGCGCTCTCGACCTCCTCCGGCGTGAGCTCGTAGAAGGGCGGGTATGTCGGCGCGACCGGCACATAGTCGGGCACGACGTGGACCAGACGCAGCCCGACGTCGCGGCGAACCGCCTCCCGCGCGGCGTACCGGATCGCCGCCGCGCTGCCTGCCGACCCGTTGACACCGACCAGGACCCGGTCCTCGTACGTCATCGTCCTCACCTCTCCAGCGCTCGTCGTTCAGTACCTACTCAACGCGATCAGCGGCTCGGACGGGAGGGTCGGCGGACCGGGTGAACCGGGACCTTCGGCCAGGGTCGGTCAGGAACGGTGCGGGAGGATCCGACCGACGGCCTCGCCGAAGCCGATCCGCCCGCCGCTGGCGCCGGGGGCGGTGGCACGCAGGACGACCTCGTCGCCGTCGCGGAGGAAGGTGCGTTCGGCGCCGTTGACCAGGATCGGCTCGGCACCGCCCCAGGTGAGCTCGATGAAAGCGCCGCGCTGGTTCTTCTCGGGCCCGGAGATCGTGCCCGATGCGAACAGGTCGCCGGTCCGGGTCGGCGCCCCGTTGACGGTGAGATGGGCCAGCATCTGCGCCGGCGACCAGTACATCGCGGCATAGGGCGGCCTGGAGACCACCTGGCCGTTCCACACCACGTCCAGGTCGATGTCCAGCCCCCACGGCCCGCCGCTCATCTCGAGGTAGGGCAGGACTGGCGGCTGCTGGGCCGGGGTCGGGACCCGGGCGGCGTCCAAGGCGAGCAGTGGCACCACCCACGGGGAGATCGTAGAGGCGAAGGACTTGCCCAGGTTGGGGCCGAGCGGGACGTACTCCCAGGCCTGGATGTCACGTGCCGACCAGTCGTTGAAGAGCACCGCGCCGAAGATGTGCCTGGCCGCCTCGTCCGCGGGGATCGAGGAGCCGATCGGGTTCCCGGTGCCGACCACGAAGCCCAGCTCGGCCTCGATGTCGAGCCTGGTCGAGGGGCCGAAGAGCGGCTCGGGGTCGTCGGGCCCCTTACGCTGACCGCGGGGGCGGACGATGTCGGTGCCGCTCACCACGACCGAGCCGGCGCGGCCGTGGTACCCCACCGGGAGGTGCTTCCAGTTCGGCATCAGCGGATTCGGGTTGTCGGGCCGGAAGAGCCGGCCGAGGTTGGCGGCGTGGTGTTCGGAGGCGTAGAAGTCGACGTAGTCGGCGACCTCGAACGGCAGCTGTAGCTCGACCTCGGCGAGGGCGTGGACGGCGGAGTCCGGAACGTCGCCGGCGACCGCCTCGGCGATCCGCGCACGCACCTCGACCCACCGGTCGTAGCCCTGCGCCATCAACGGGTTCAGCGTGGTCGCATTGAAGACCGCATCCTCCCCCGGCTCGTCCTCGCCGACGCCCAACAGCAGCCCGAGGTCGATGACCCGGTCGCCCACCCGGGTCGCCACCCGATGCGGGCCGCCGTCGGCCGAGTAGACGCCGTAGGGCAGGTTGGCAGGACCGAAGAGCGAATCCTCCGGCACGGACAGTCGGGTCACGCGGTCGCTCCGGTGTTGTGGTCGATGGGCAGCAGGCGCAGAGCAACGAGCTCGTCGACCGGCTCGGTGATCGAGCAGGTGCCGAACGACCGGAACAGGCGTCGGACCTCCGGCCCGA
>Ga0164243_10011563_pt1 | contig 12581 bp, 11 predicted proteins | sample OricompcompostOP_FD_108781 | JGI IMG/M metagenome (GOLD analysis project Ga0164243, IMG submission 108781) | Organic Plus compost microbial communities from Emeryville, California, USA - Original compost - Organic plus compost (OP) | ecosystem: Engineered > Solid waste > Mixed feedstock >...
CACGGAGCGGCTGCCGTAGCGCGCCTGCTTGCCGAGCTCCGGCTCGATGCTGATCAGCTGGTTGTAGTTCGCGGTGCGGTCCGAGCGGGACAGCGAGCCGGTCTTGATCTGCCCGCAGTTGGTCGCCACCGCGAGGTCCGCGATGGTCGAGTCCTCGGTCTCACCGGAGCGGTGGGACATGACCACCGTGTACGCCGCGCGGTTGGCGGTGTCGCAGGCCGAGAGCACCTCGGTCAGCGTGCCAATCTGGTTCACCTTCACCAGGATGGAGTTGGCGATGCCGCGCTTGATGCCGTCGACCAGGCGCGCCGTGTTGGTGACGAACAGGTCGTCGCCCACCAGCTGGCACTTGCGACCGATGCGGTCCGTCAGCAGCTTCCACCCCACCAGGTCGTCCTCGGCGAGCCCGTCCTCGATGGAGACGATGGGGTACTTGGCGACGAGGCTCTCGAGGTACTTCACGTGCTCCTCGATGGAGCGCTTCTTGCCCTCGCCCTCGTAGTCGTAGACGCCGTCCTTGTAGAACTCGCTGGCGGCCGGATCCAACGCCAGGCAGATGTCCTCCCCCGCGCGGAAGCCCGCCTTCTCGATGGAGCGCATGATGAAGTCCAGCGCCTCCTCGGCGGAGCTCAGGTTCGGCGCGAAGCCGCCCTCGTCACCCACGTTGGTGCTGTGACCGGCGTCCGCCAGGCCCTTCTTCAGGGTGTGGAAGACCTCGGAGCCCATGCGGACCGCGTCGGCCAGCGTGGGGGCGCCGACGGGCATGATCATGAACTCCTGGAAGTCGATGGCGTTGTCCGCGTGCACGCCGCCGTTGATGATGTTCATCATCGGCACCGGCAGCACGTGCGAGTACGCGCCGCCCACGTAGCGGTACAGGGGCAGCCCGCGCGCGGCGGCCGCGGCCTTCGCCGCCGCCAGCGACACGCCGAGGATGGCGTTGGCGCCGAGCCGCTTCTTGTTCGGCGTGCCGTCGAGGGCGATCATCTTCTCGTCGAGCTCGATCTGCGACTCGGCGTTCATCCCCCGGATGGCGCCGGCGATCTCGTCATTGACGGCCGCGACCGCCTTGCGGACGCCCTTGCCCAGGTAGCGCGACTTGTCACCGTCACGCAGCTCCACCGCCTCATGCGTGCCGACCGACGCACCCGAGGGCACCGCGGCGCGACCGCGGATGCCGTTCTCCAGGATGACGTCGACTTCGACAGTGGGGTTGCCGCGGCTATCGAGAATCTCACGGCCTACGACACCGACGATTGTGGTCATCCGGGCTACGTAGCGAAGCGGTCCCAGTGCGTCAAGCAACGAGTCCCGGGGCACCAGCCCCCTGTCCTCCGTCCCACAGGACCCGGGCCGGGAGCCTCTTCGACACCTCCCGGCCCGGGCGCCGAATCACTCGGAGGCGTCGTCCGCGAGCACGTCGCGTGGCTCCGCGCACCACGCCGTCGAGCCCTCCACCACCGACGCGAGCCGCGAGCCGTCCGGCACGGTGAGCGGGCGCCCATGGTCGGTCAGCCCGACGATGTCCGCGATGGAGGCGCGACGGTACGTGGGCAGCAGCGCATCGTTCGTCTTGCCCAGGGAGAGCACGGACGCCAGGTCCTGGAAGCGGGGGTTGCGCGAGAACGCGCTCGACTGCTCCAGCGCGCGCTTGGGCTCGCCGGAGGCGAGGTAGAGCTGCGCCAGCCGGGCCGCGGCCGTGGTGTCGCGCTTGCTGAGCTTTCGCGCCGTCTGGTACGCCTGGATGGCGTCATCCGTGCGGTGGTTCTGGACGAGCGCGTTGCCCAGGAGGGTGAAGACGCTGATGCGCTCGTCCGACGTCATCTCCGGCAGCTCGTAGTCGGGGGCCTCCGCCGCCAGCTTCGTGGCGACCTCCAGCGCCTCCTCGTGGCGCCGCGTGCGCAGCAGCACCAGCACCAGCCGCGCGGCCGCCTCGTATTGAGAGGGGTCCAGGCTCAACGCCTCCCGGAAGCTCTCGATGGCCTTCTCGTGGTAGAGCGCCACGGAGAACAAACGCCCCCGCGCGAGCGCGCCCTCCGCCGTGTTGTCCTCCACGCTCGCCGACTGGGATTGAAGCGCCTCCAGCAGCCGCTTCTCGATCTGCCGGGCCGTGCTCTGCGTCCAACGCGCCGCGACCGCCGACTTCGTCCTGGTAGCCATGCCCCCCTGCCTCTCTTTCTTTGGATTCTCCGAAAGTGAAGACAGCCAACACGCAGAATACGGGTCACTCGACAGATGGGTCAAGGAAGCCCGGCCCGTGGGACGTCTGTGAATGACACAAGGCCCTCACGCTGTTCTGGTCCGTCGCGTTGATCGGGCCTGTCCCGTCCCCTATCATGAGGGGGTCGGGCGTCACCTCGACGCCGAGGGAGGCCGTGGTGGGCACCGAGTCGCGGAAGGCGCACGAGCAGGAGTTCGACGCGGTGATGGCGAGGTGTGGCCATGACGTGCCGGTGGACCTGCGTCCGGGCGCGCTGGCGGTGTACCTGGAGCTGACGCGCATGGCCGCGCTGCTGCGCCAGCCCCGGGCCGCCGAGAGCGAACCCGCGAACGTGTTCAACCTGCGGGCCCTGTTGCGCGAGCGGTGAGCCGGTGACCCCGCGGCCCCCGCATACGCTCTCCATCGCGGAGGCCGGCGCCGCGCTGCGTGCCGGCCGGCTCACCTCGACGGCGCTCACCGAGCACGCGCTCTCGCGCATCGCCGCGCATGACGGCGCGCTGCGGGCCTTCATCCGCGTGACGGCCGAGCGCGCGCTGGAGGACGCCGCGCGGGCGGACCAGGAGCTGCGCTCCGGGGTCGACCGGGGCCCGCTGCACGGCATCCCCTACGCGCTGAAGGACATCTTCGACGCGGCGGGCATCCCCACCACGTGCAACTCGAGGCTGCGGCTGGAGCACGTCCCCACGGAGGACTCCCACGTGGAGGCGCGGCTGAAGGCGGGCGGCGCGGTGCTGCTCGGCAAGCTGACGACGCACGAGTTCGCGCTGGGAGGCCCGGGGTTCGACCTGCCCTTCCCTCCCGCGCGCAATCCCTGGAACCCGGCGCATTTCACGGGAGGCTCGTCGTCCGGGAGCGGCGCGGCGGTGGCTGCGGGCTTCCTGCGCCTGGCGCTCGGCAGCGACACGGGAGGCTCCATCCGCTCGCCCGCCTCGCACTGTGGCGTCGTGGGCCTGAAGCCCACGTATGGGCTCGTCTCCCGGCGCGGCGTGTTCCCGCTCTCCTTCGCGCTGGACCACTGCGGCCCGCTGGCGTGGAGCGTGGAGGACGCCGCGCTCGCGCTGGGCGTCATCGCGGGCCACGACGCGCTCGACCCCAGCAGCGTCGCGGTGGAGCCCCGCGACTACACGGCGGACCTGGGGCGCGACCTCCAGGGGCTCCGGCTCGGCTATGCGCGGCGCCTCTTCAGCGACATCCCCGGGGTCTCGCCCGAGGTCCTCGCGACGCTGGACGCCTCCGCCCGGACGCTGGCGAAGCTGGGCGCCACCGTCGAGGAGGTCGTGCTGCCGGACTTCGAGCTGTTCAAGGCCTGCGGCCGCATCATCATGACCGCGGAGGCCTATGCCATCCACGAGCAGGACCTGAAGGAGCGGCCCCGCGACTTCGGCCGCTACACCTACCAGCGCGTCGTCCCCGCGGCGGCCCTCACCGCGGCGGACCTGACGCAGGCGTTTCGCCTCCGCCAGGAACTGACGGTGCAACTCAACCGCGACGTGCTCTCGCGCTACGACGCGCTGCTCACCACGACGGCGCTCGCCCCGGCCCCTCGCCTGGATGGGTTTCCCCACGACTGGCCTCCGCCCTCCCTGTCGGTGGCCGTGCAGACAGTGCCCTTCAACGTCACCGGCAACCCCGCGCTCGTGGTCCCCGCGGGCTTCTTCTCGAACGGGCTGCCCCTGGGCCTCCAGCTCGTCGGCAGACCCTTCGACGAGCGGACCCTCTTCCGCGTCGGCGCGGCGTTCGAGGCCGAGGCGGGCGTGACGCTCCGGCGGCCCGCGCTCGACGACGCCCCCGAGGCCGCGACCGCGCGCGTGGGGCGCGCCTCGTGAGCGGCTCGCATGTCGTGGTCGTCGGCGGGGGCCCTTTCTGCACGTATGCCTTGGAGCGGCTGGCGGCGCTGCTCCCCGGCCTGGACCTGTCGACCGGGCTGACGCTGTCCATCTTCGAGAAGACGGGCCGCTTCGGCGCGGGCGCGACCCACAGCGACGCGCAGGTCCCCACCAGCTACATGAACCGCGTGGCGAGCCAGATCGGCTTCGCGGCGGACGAGTCCAACCGGGACGCGCCACGGCTGCTGCCGCGCGAGCTGAGGCCGACGTTCGTCGAGTGGGCCGAGGCGAAGTACCAGGCCACGGGGGAGCGGCGCTTCCACCTCCATCCCGTCGAGGTCCCCCCGCGCTACCTGCATGGCGAGGCGTTGCGGGAGCGGTTCGACTGCTATGTGAGCTGGCTGCGCGCGCTGCCGGGCGTCCAGGTGGCGCTGCACGCGATGGAGGTCACCGACATCGCGCGCGAGGACTCCGGTACGTTCCGGGTCCATGCGGGCGGGCGCGCCTTCGAGGCCACCCACGTCCTGCTTGTCACGGGACACTCCAACAACCATCCCGCGAAGGGCTCGCTGGAGGAGGCGCTGGCGCACCACGCGCGCCAGACACCGCCGGCGCGACACGTCCCCTTCGCCTACCCGTTGGCCACCCAGGTCTCGGAGGCCACCGTCCCCCCGGGCAGCACCGTGGGGGTGCTGGGCATGGGGCTGACCGCCATCGACGTCCTGCTCCACCTGACCGAGGGGCGCGGCGGGACGTTCGTCCGGGAGGACGCCTCCGGACCGGCGCCCTTCTTGAAGTACCTGCCCAGCGGCCGGGAGCCCGCGGCCATCGTCGCCGTGAGCCCGAGCGGCCTGTTCACGACCTGCCGTCCCTACAACGCCAAGGCCGTGGACGGCTCGGGTCGTGGCCACGGGACGTTGCAGCACCAGGGCGTCTTCCTCACGAGCGACGCGGTGCACGCGCTGCGGGAGTCCCTGGGCAAGCCCGTCGTCCTGGGCGGCGGGGTGGTCCGGCAGCTCGACTTCGAGCTGCACGTCTTCCCGCTCGTCGTCCTGGAGATGGCCTACGTCTACTACACCACCCTCTTCGGAGAGCGCCTGGGGCCCGCGCTGCGCCGCGCGGTGGAGCCGCGCTACCGCGACTTCCTCCGGACCGGGTGCGAGCGGCGAGACGAAGGCATCGACGCCCTGCTCTCTCCGCTCCAGGACTGCTTCGACGAGGTGGCCACGTGGGCATCGCCCCGCTTCGAGGGGTTGGGGCTCCGCGAGGCCTTCCACGAGACGCTCTATGGGCAGCGGGAGCCCCTGCCGGCCTCGCCGTGGGGACACCCGACGGAGGTCCAGGCCCACCGCTTCGACTGGCGCGGGCTGTTCCATCCCCTCGGGGAGCCCCGCTCGCTTCCCGGGGAGGCGTGGCGCGAGCGGCTCGTCGCCGTCATGCGACGCGACCAGCTGGCCGCGGCCCAGGGGAACCTGCGCAACCCGACCAAGGCCGCGTGCGATGGCGTCTGGCGAGACCTTCGCTCCATCTACTCCCAGGTCGTGGACTTCGGGGGGCTCACCGCCGCGTCCCATCGGCGCTTCGTCGACGTCTACTGGCGCTACTACATCCGGATGTCGAACGGCGCGGGGCTGGAGGCGATGACCAAGGTGCTGGCGCTCATCGAGTCGGGCCTGGTGGACGTCTCCATCGGCCCACGCCCCATCATCGAGCCGCTCCCGGGTCGCCCCTCCTTCCGCTTGCGAGGCCCCGTCACGGGCACGCGGCGCGATGTCGGCGTGCTGGTGGAGGGCAAGGCCCACCCCTTCGACGCGGAGCGGGACCTGTGCCCGCTCTACCCCAACCTGCTCCGGCGCGGGCTCGTGCGTCGCTGGCGCAACCCCGGCGACACACCGGCGGAGGACTTCGTCCCGGGCGGCCTCGACGTGACGCCGACCTTCCACCCGGTGCGCGCGGATGGCTCGGTCGACACGCGGCTCACCCTCCTCGGAGCCCCCATCGAGGGCGTCGCGTTCTTCCAGCTCAGCGCCGCGCGCCCCCAGTCGGACAGCTCCATCCTCAACACCATCGCGCGCTGGGCGAACGAGCTGGTCGAGGAGCTGCGTGTCACGCGTCCATCCCCCTCCGGTGAGCGAGACGCGCATGTCGCATCCTGAGGGCGCGCCCTCCATCACCACGTTTCGAGGACGGCTCCGGGCGCTGCTCGAGGCCGAGCGGCGCGAGGGGCGTCACTCGGATGTCGTCGTCCTGGCGGTCGATGGCATCCCGCACGACCTGGCACTCGCCGCGTGGCGACACGCGCGCGTCTCCGCGATGCGCTCGGTGTTCCCGACGACCTCGTCCACCGCGTGGCTGAGCAGCCTCACGGGCCTCGACGTCGGCCGCCACGGCATCCCCGGCGTCGTCTTCCTGGGCCCCGAGGGGACGACGCTCAACGTGTTCCAGCATCGAGGGCCGCTCGGAGTCCCGGACTCGGGGAACATCTTCAGCGACGCGGAGGAGGCGGGCTACCACCCCATGGCGGTGCTGGGCGACTGGGAGCCCTTCGACTGCACCTGGCGCGACGTGCTCCTGCGTAGCGCGCACCGGGTCCGCGGCCATCGCTTCTACACCGAGCCCGCGCACGCGCACGCCGAGCCCTCGGAGCGGGCCCGGTCCGTCCTGGACGCGCTCTCCCGCTGCCTGGAGACGCCGTCGGAGCGCCCGAGGCTGGTGTGGTGCTTCATCGACGCGGACCAGCACATCCACCACTGGGGCTATGACGAGCCCCTGGTCCGCTTCCTGGAATGCCTCGACGACCTCGCGCTCCAGCTCACCGCGCGCGGAGTCCGAGTCCTCGCGCACTCGGACCACGGGCTCACCCCCACCCGGCATCTTCCGGAACTGGAGAGGCACCTGGACCACCTCCAGGCCGAGCACGACGGCGTGCTCGGAGGCGCGGGTCGCACGCGGTGGTTCCATGTCCCGCCGGCCCGGGAGGACCGACTCGTGTCGGCCCTGGAGCGAGCGCTGCCCGCCTCGGTGCGAATCTGCCCGGCGGACGCCGTCTTCGAGCCGGGCTCGCTCGCCCTCGGGCGCGTGGGCCGGGTCGTCCTCATCGCCGAGGGAGACGAGTTCCTGACCTTCTCCGGCCACCGCTTCGAGCACGGCTCCACCACGCAGGTGGAGCTGGCCGTTCCGTTTGCCCGCTGGTTGGAGTGAGCCCACCCCTTTCCCCGAGGAGGGTGTCCGATGGCGCTGGCGGTTTCCTCCTACGCGAAGCTGAAGACCCTCCAGGACGGCGAGGACGTCCTCAACCTCGCCTGGACCCTGGACGAGCGTGAGTTCCTCGCGGTGGATGTCGCGGCGGTCGTCGCCCGCGAGCTGCGGGACGAAGTGCTCCAGCCGCGCTTCGTGAACAGCTACTTCGTGCAGGACCCATACGGGGAGGACTGCCTCGGTCCCTCCATCGACGGCTACTTCGCGCGCACGGACTGGGGCCGCGGCATCACCTGCGGCGCGGGGGTCAACGGCCTGCTGCACGCGCTCGCGAAGCTGACCGGGAGCGGACCGACCTACGTGGTGGGCGACGTGTACCCGGACCTCCCGCACTGGGTGGAGAAGCTCGAGGCGCGGTGCCTGTCCCGCCGGGACGGGCGCCCCGGGGACGACCATGTCAGCAACGTCCGCGCGCTGGGCGCCCGCCTGGTGTTGGTGGACCACCCGGCGCTGGTCGGCGAGGAGCTCGACCTGGAGCAGCTGCGGGAGCTGAGCCTCGGCGTCGCGGGGCATGGAGCCGTGGTCGTGGTGGACGAGTCCTACGCCAACTACTACCCCCCCACCTTCAGCGCCACCCACCTGGTGCCCGAGCTCGAGAACCTCGCCGTGCTGCGCGGCGTCTCCAAGGCCTACTGGCTGGGAGGGCTGCGCCTGGGCTACTGCGTGGCGTCGCGGTCGCTCAGCGAGCGCATCCGCGCCATCGCGCCTCCCTTGCAGTCCTCCTCGCTCTCCCTCCGCCTCGCCCGCGCGGTCCTCGAGCTGGGCGACATCACGGGCCCGCTGCGCGAGCGCGTCCGCAGCGCGAAGGCGGAGATGCTGTCGCTGTTCGAGCAGGCGGGGCTCGGGGCGCGGTGGTCGTCGCGCGAGTGCCTCCCCTACGTCTTCTGCGACGGGAGCGACACGCGGACACGGCAGGACCTGGAGCGCCGTGGCATCATCGGCAAGCTCCAGCCCTTCTGGGGCGAGACGTCGCACGCGGTACCCCACCGGTACCGCTTGAGTGTTCCACTGAGTCAGGCACGCATGGCGCTGCTGCGCCAGAAGATGGGAGCTGGACATGCGCGGTAGGGCGCGGCGATGAGCGACAACCAGGAGCCCCGGCCGGAGGACGTGCTCCCCACCGACGCGCAGTGGGAGCGGCTGACGGTCGTCCCCGCCAAGCGGGAGGCCTACGAGAAGGACCTGTACTTCAGGGAGACCTGGGCCGACCTGGCCGGGCACTTCGGAGACAGGTTGGTTCCCTTGCTCGGCTCCATCGCGGTGATGAACGTGAAGCCCGACGCCGTGGTCGGCCGGCGGATGAAGCCCATCCTGGAGTTCGTCACCCGCCATGGCTTCCAGCCCATCGGGTTCGCGCCGTTCCAGCTCACGCGCCACTCGATGCGCGAGGTCTGGCGCTACGACTGGCACGTCTATCCGGTCGACCGCTTGGCGTTCTCCACGCTGTGGTACACGGAGGTGGACCTCCTGCTGTTCGTGCTCCAGGACCTCCGCCCCCAGGGCCCCCTGCCCGCCTCCGTGCGACTGGCGCGGCTCAAGGGCTCCTCCGTCCCGGAGAAGCGCACCGCCGGGGACATGCGCACCCTGCTGCGCCCGCCCAACCGGTTCCTCAACTTCACCCACGTCCAGGACGAGCCCGCGGACATCGTCCGGGAGCTGGGCATCCTCCTCGACCGGCCCGAGCGCCAGGCCCTGCTCCACGACCTCGAGCGGAGCCTCGGCGTGGACCGGACCACGGACGTCCTCGCCGCCATCGACGGTATCGAGGCGCGCTACCCCGCGCACGACCTCGACTTCGAGGCGTCGCTCCTGCGGCTGGAGAAGGTCGCCGCGGTCAGCGCGGGGGACGCGGAGAAGCTCCGGCGGCTGCGCGCGGAGGGGCGCCGCACGGGCTGGGACTCCCTGTGCGCGATGATCGACCGGCGCGCGTCCGGAGTCGACCGCTGGGACTTCATCGCCGTCGTCAGCACCGTGCTCTGGTACGAGCGGCCGGACCCGGTCGACCTGCTGCCCGCGGTGGACCCTACCCTGTGGACCCGAGCGGGATGATGGGGAAGCGGGGATGCTCCAGCGGCTCGTCGAGCACGAGGCCGTGCCCGTCCGTGCGGTGGTTCGGCGCCCCCGTGTAACGCGCCCCGGGCGGCAACCACTGCGTCGCATACACCCAGCGCGGCGCGCCCGAGACATTCTCGGAGGCGCAGTGCACGACGGCGAGGTCGTGCACGGTGATGTCTCCAGGGTGCAGGTGCAACGGCGGTGACGACGCGTGGGCGTCGAGCACCCAGGGGTGTTCGTCCACCAGGGACACCCCGTCCCGCCGGTTGAGGTAGCGGCCCAGGAGCCCCACCCGGTGCGAGCCGCTCAGGAACCGCATGGTCCCCATCTCCGGAGGACAGTCCACGAGCGGCGCCCACATGGTCAGCGCGCCCTGCCGGTCCAGCGGGTGATGGGGCAGGTCCTGGTGCCACGGCGTCTTGCCGCCTCCGCTCGCCACCGGGAGCTTCACGAAGACGTGGTCGAAGTAGAAGCGCACCTGGGCGCTCCCCATGAGTCTGGCGGCACCCCGGGCGAGTGACGGGGAATGGCTGAACTGGCGAATCCACCCGTCCGTGTGGGAGCAACCGTCCCAGCGCGCGTACCAGTTGTACTCGTTGGGCGTCCGCGCGTCGGGGTTCGTCCGGCTCACCGTGAGCGGCGCCTCGCCCATCCGCGCGCGCGCCCGCGCCAGCAGCCCCTCGACCACCCACGGCGCGTAGAACGCGCGCAGGACGACCCACCCCTTCGCCCTGAAGTGCTGGACCTCGTCGTCCGTCACGGGCCGCGCGCCGTCACGCGGCGCTTCGTGCGTTTCCAACATGGCGTGGAGCCTCCCGACACGAGACACGGACTTATCTCGTTATCCAAGCCTACCCCGTTGACTACATCCAAATGGATCCGCTAGCTTTTCTCGTTATTCTCCAACGGTCGCTTGTGCGCCTGCCGCGGTGCGAGCCCAAGACAGAGGTGCCTCCATGGTGGCTGTCGAGCTGGATATCTTCTCGGGACGACCCAACCCTCGCTGGACGCTGTCACCGAAGGAGGCTCAACAGCTCGCGGAGCGCGTGCGGGCGGACCCGTCCCAGCTGCTGCCGCTGGACTCCGAGGCGGGAGGCCTGGGCTACCGTGGGTTCGTCATCACCGCGCAGGACACGGGCGAGGCGGACGCGTGGAAGCGGGCGGGGCTGCCGTCGCGGGTGCGCCTGGGCGGGCAGTTCCGTCCCGAGTCCCTGGGCAGCTCGCGTTTCCTGCTGCACACGGCGGAGAGCGCGCGCCTGGACCTGAAGGACCCGGGCCAGGTGTTCGGCGTGGCGGAGAAGGTGATGACCGCGACGGCGAAGCTCGCCGGGGGCGCTGGCCTGGCGTGCACCAGCGACACGGAGTTCGGCTTCTGGAACGACCCGGCGCACCGTCCCTTCAACAACTGCTACAACTACGCCAGCAACCTGCGCACCAACTCCTTCGCGCAGCCGGGCCGCGCGGCGGGCGCCGTGTGGCGCGGGCTGGATGACGCGAGCCTCGTGGCGGCGGTGACGCGCGACGGCTGGGCCAGCTCGAGCGTGGGCGATGACGCCTACAACGTCTGCCTCGTGGTGTGGCCGGGCACGGACTACCACCTGTACCGGCTGGCGGCGAACGGCACCTGGTGCCACAAGCCGGGGCCCGCCGCCGTCCGCAACTTCGACAACTCGGGCAAGCGCATCCTGAACCCCGAGACGAGCGACCGGGGGCCCTACACGGCCTTCTACGGCTACTACCGCGGCCTCGGCGTCAGCGTGTCCTGAGGGCGGGACACACGGGACGAAGAGCCAGCGCAACGCGAGTTCATCGAGGAGAGCAACCCATGTTTGAGGACGGAACGAACCGCCGTGGTTTCCTGAAGGCGATGGGGCTCACCGCCGCATCGACGCTGCTCCCCGCGGGACTGGGCGCGAGCGTCGCCAGCGCCGCGCCCTCGGCCGGCGCCAGCACCGGGCTGGAGCTCTGGCTGCTGGGCACGGGCGCGTCGTCCATCGACGCTGGCCTGTTCGACACCGCCCACCAGGCCATCACCGAGTCCTTCGGTGCCCGCCTGGCGTCGCAGGTCGCCTGAGGTTCGCTGGACCCCGCGTGGCTCCAGGAGGTTGCCGCCTCCTGGAGTCCGCGCGCCACCTGACCGGCGTCTCGAGCTCCCCTGCTCCGCCAATCAGGTCAATCCCGACACAGATGGGGCGAGTCCCGACCCGGACAGGCAATGACTCACATGGGTTCGACGGCGACCCGGCTCATGCCTTGATGACATCCGTCGGTGAGGCCACGCTGTCTTGGGATGACGAGAGGCTCATGTATCCTTGATACAGGCGGAACCCCGCCTGAAAGGAAGACATGACCATGCTGCGTAACACCCTCGTTCTGCTGGCGATGTCGCTGTCCCTGGTGGCGTGTGGAATGGGCCAGGAGGAGCTGGAGGCCCAGGCTCCGGCGGAGCCCACCGAGAGCACCGGCGCGCAGGAGCAGAACCTCTGTGAGCCCGGCCCTTCGTCCCAATGGTGTCAGAACGTCATCGGCGCCGCGTGCAACACCACGGTCAATCGCCGCTGCTACCTGCCCAACTACTGCGAGTGGTTCTACTGCCGCTGCATCGATGGCGCCTGGCAGTGTGAGTAGTCTTCGGGACGCGTCCTGACCCACGTCTCCCGCGCCGACAGGGGCCTCCCTGTCGGCGGTTCCACGTCACACCGAGGGCCCGAGCATGCCCGTGTCAGCGGAGAGTATCGAGATCGAGCTCGACGGCGTACGCGTGGATGCTTATGCCAACGGCTGGCAGAGGCGCCCGCTTGCGGCCTGGACGATTGTCGCGCCCCTCGAGAAGCTGCGCGCCAAATACACGAGCGGCGGAAGCCTCATCTTCGACCACTATGTCTTCCACTATCCCCAGCGCGAGCCGAACCGCATCACCCCGGTCGACATGGCAGCGGTCGACCAGCTGATGTCCGGCAACCTCAGCGCTCGTCACGCTCGCTGGTCGAGCATCCTCGACGCCAGCTGCCAGCAACGGCTCCAGGCGGTGCTCGAGCAGGTGCCTGTCGGGGCGACCATCGAGGAGCCTCGCTGGGACACCTGGGTCTCCAAGGCCGTCGATTCTCTGGTGCAGAAGGACGTCCAGCTCGCCATCGCAACGAAGCTCCTGATGATCAAGCGGCCCTGGCTCGTCCCCATGTATGACAGCGCGGTGCGCTCGGCCTTCGACGACACCCTGG
>Ga0164243_10011564_pt1 | contig 12581 bp, 13 predicted proteins | sample OricompcompostOP_FD_108781 | JGI IMG/M metagenome (GOLD analysis project Ga0164243, IMG submission 108781) | Organic Plus compost microbial communities from Emeryville, California, USA - Original compost - Organic plus compost (OP) | ecosystem: Engineered > Solid waste > Mixed feedstock >...
GAGCGCCGGGCATTGCCCCCGGGGGCGGCAGTTCATCCCGGAGTGATTGCGCCGAGTCCCACACTCTCCGAGAATCCCATCGGTCCAAGACTCCTTCGCTCGTGCATCCCACCGACAGGAGATTCAGATGCGGACACCCGCAATCCAGGCCTCGGCGCTCGCAGTGTGGTTCCTCATGGGGTGTGGCCCCCACGTCGGAGGCGAGGCCGCCTCGCCCCCTGACGACCTCTCCGGAACCGTGACGGAGACAGCGGTCCGGCTGATGCCAGACGGCTCCATGCAATTCGAGAGCAGGTCGCTCAGCCGCGAGGAAGCCCAGGCCCAGCTGGCCTGGAGGGAAGGAACGGACCTCCCGCCCCAGGGGGCTCGGGCGCTCGGCATCGACACCATCTGCCGCTTCTCGAGCCTCTGGCTCTATGACGAGCCTCTGAATCGAGGCAACAGGCTCTGCATCCTGCGTGAGCCCAATGCCCTCGTCGATTCCGTCAACCTCACCCAGGTCCCCTACAACGGAACCTCCACCTGGGCCTACAAGGTCCGCAGCTTCTACAGCGGCGATGACAAGGGCTCGCTGGGCTTCTGTGCCTCCGGGACCTGTGACCCGGCCTGGAGCTGGCCTTTTGGCGTTCAACAACAGGTCCGCGAAATGCCGCTCGCCAACACCGCGCATATCGATACCGCCACCCTGCGCATGGCCATCAGCAATCCCTGACGGGTGGGCGCTCGCCCCGGTGGACATCGCGGCCCGCCGCCTGCCCGGCGGGCCCGTGCCGCTCGGTAACGCTTCGCAATCCCCCGTGCATCGCCCGTTCATCTCCGCCCGACACCGTGACTCGCGCCGCGCCCTGGCGCGAAAGGAGAACGGATGTCGAACGGCCCTCGGCTCGCGCTGCTCTGCGCGGGCCTCCTATCCACCGCCTGCGCGACCAGTTCGGAGGCCGAGCGCCCCCGGGGGCCTCCACCCAAGGCCCTCTTCCAATCACCGCTCGCCCTCCTGCTCGAGCATCGCGGAGAGCTGGCCCTCGGCGGTGACCAGGTCGCCCGCCTGGAGTCCCTGGAGCGAGCACTGGAAGAGAAGAGCGCCCCCCTTCGCGAGAAGATGCGGGAAGCGAGGGCCGCCCGTCCGGAGCCGTCAGGCCGCGGCCCGCGCGGCCTGGGCGGCGGTGGCCGGGGGAGGCTGGGCGCGGGAGGGCCTCCGCGCCATGGTGGCGGGCCCCGCTCGGCGGATGGCGCATCCAGGGAGCAGAAGGCCCTGCTGCGCGAGCTGGAGGACCATGAGACAGCCGCTTACATGGAAGCAGAGAAGCTGCTGGACGACACACAACGTGCCCGGGCGCGGGAGTTGTTCTCGCGGCAACGCGAGGAACGGCTGCGGTGGCGCGAGTCGGCCCAGGGGTAGCCTCGCCACACGGGGCCCCGCCACACCGAGCGGGGGTTCTTCGGTCGACAGCCCCCACACACGCTCCCTCTCCGGGGTCATGTCCATGTGACAACTCCCTGGGTGCCTCGGAAATCCGATGTACGCGAGCCCCCCAAGCCGTGATACGCCAGAACATACATGGCCAAAGCACGTCGCCGTCGCGTAGCCCCCGCTCCTCGACACCCCCTCACTTCGCGAAGTGACTCTTCCGTGGATCTCTCCCTGGACGAGGCGTTCCAAGCCATCGTCCGTGGAGCAGTGGAGGAGTCCTTCGCTCCACTGGAAGCCTCGCTGCGACGCATCTTTGCGCGGCTCTCCGGACAGGAGGCCCCTCCGCGTCCCACCACTCCCCTCCGCCCCACGCCACGTCTCCAGAGCGTCCCCACGCCTCCGCCGCCTCCCCCCGAGGCCAAGGCCCAGGTCGCCTCGGAGACGCTCGCCTGCGCCATCGTCGGCTGCAAACGCCCGAGCCGCTCCAAGGGCTATTGCTCCGCGCACTACCAGAAGCGGCGCAACCTGGTGGCCACCGACCGGCTCCCCGCGTCATGGGTCGAGTTCGCGACCCCGCAGAGCGTCCCCGACGTCGCCCTGCCCCGTGGCCGCGCGGCCAGCCGGGACCGGGAGCCCACGCCCGAGCCCGCCACCACGCCGCCCGCGCCCACCGGGCCGCGCGTCTGGGTGCGCAAGAAGGGCCAGCCCCAGCTCACCGAGGCCATCCCTGGCAGCGCGGAGAGCGGCAAGCCGGCCCCCATGCTGTCGTCTGTCATTCCCCTGCCCACCAAGGTGGGGAACGAGGACGTCCAGTCCACCGTGAAGCGCTGGGCCGCCGAGTTCCTCGCGGACAAGCGCCCGCGCTGAAAGACAGACGGAAGCCACCCCGCACGGGTCCGCCGTCGTGAACTCCGCCAACGCGTCGAGCTCACGGCGGCGGGCAGGGAGGCTTCCAGCGCCGCCCAGGGCCGTGCCCACTCCGCGCCCAAGGGCGGCGCTGCATGCCGCCTCGGGAGGCGCGCTCCCGCGGCGACCCAAGCCACTCACAGCTGCGACGCCGTCGCGCAGCTCGGTGACGCGCTCTCCGCCGTCAGGCGCGTGAGCGACTTGCGGCTCGCGTCCGTGAAGGGCGACACGCCGACCACCAGGCACGTGCGGTACACCAGGGAACGGCTCGCGGGGTACGCGACGATGGGCAGCGACGCGGTGTCGTTGAAGTAGACGCTGGAAATCGTGGAGCCGTAGAACGGGCTCGAACCCCAGGCGACCTTCTTCCCCGTCGCGGCCGTCGTCTCGTTCAATCCGCTGTACTGCGCGGACTGGAAGGGCCACTCGCCCGGGGAGAAGCCGTCGCTGTTCAGGGCGTTCCCGGAGGCGCTCTTCGTCGAGCCGTTGTTGACGCTGTAGCCGCCATACACCAGCCCCGCGTCCGCGCCGAGCTTCAGCTCGACGAGCCCCAGCTCATACAGCACGCCCGTGACGGAGTGCCGCGCGAGCAACACGTTGTACTTGCGCGTGGCGCCGATGGGCTCGTTCCACGTCCAGTTCGCCTGTGTCGTCAGCGCGCCCGTCGTGGCCACCATCGTGGTGAAGTGATTCAGGGAGTCGCCCCACTGCACGTTGTTGAGCGTCGCGTTGGCGTCCGCGTCCGCGAACTCGATGGGGCCATAGGGGCCTCGCAGGTCGAACGACGCCTGCCCCGCCGCGAGCGCTCCCAGGTCCAGGCGCGTGTCGATGCGCGGGAAGTCCATCCCCTTCTGGAACACCCAGCGGATGCTCACCGGCACCATGAACTTCTGGTGCGCGGACGCGGCCGCCGCCGTCGTGGCCGTCACATCCGCCATGGCCTGACGCGTGCCCCACTTCGGATAGCGCAGCGAGAAGGTGTGGACGGTGGACGTGTCGCTGGCGGAGATGGGCGGCGTGGTCGCCTCCACCGGGAAGCCGAGCCCCAAGGGAGAATCGTCCTCGCCATGCAGCCCGGCGATGGTGCCCGAACCGCCGTTGTCGAAGGTGCGATACAGCTCGTGGGCCACGAAGTAGCCGAAGCCCGACTCACCGCCCCGCGTCCCATCCACGGTCACCGTGCGCCAGCCCGCGCCCGCGCGCGTTTCGTAGGTCATCTGCACCGCGTAGCCGCCGTTGCCCGAGGGCGACTGCCGCTTGAGGGACACCGTGCGGGTGCGCCCCTGGGAGTCCGTCCACGCGTAGCGGTCCACCGGGATGCCCGATACCGTCGTCACCTCGCGCGACACCCCGTCCCCCCGCTCCACCGGGGGCTGCGTGCCGCCGTCGCTCCCGCCGTCCGCCGTCCCGCCGTCCCCCTCGGAAGGGAGGCCACCATCCCCGCCCCCCGCGTCCGGCCCGGCGTCGCTCGCCCCGGCGTCCCGCGAGGGCGCGTCGTCATCCGACCCGTCACACGCCCCCAGCGCCCACACCATCCCAAGCACCGCGAGATATCGCCGGCTCATTCGCATCATCCGCAGTTATCACGGAATGCGGGGCCCGTGCTTGAGGCCCCGCGAGGCGGCCGGGGCATGCGTCAGGCGGGGGACTCTCCTTCCGGCGCGGGAGCGCCGCGCTCCGCGAGGACGACCGGGACGAAGCGCAGCGTGCGCTCGCGCAGGTCGCGCGCGGACAGCGGCGGAAGCGGGGGCTTGTCGAACAAGGGAAGGAACCCGGAATACATGGCCTGGTGAGACTGGGCCAGGGGCGCCTCGTCCTCGCGCAGGAAGATCTGGAAGAGCAGCTCGTCGCCCACCTCCGCCTCCAGCCCCGCGGCTCGCACCGTCGACACACCCGCCGCATTGGCCACGCCCTTCTCCGCGCCGTCCTCCAGGACATTCACCACCTGGTACAAGGTGGCACGCGACGTCGCCTCGTCGAAGACGGCCTCGAGCAGGAGCTCCTCGCCGTAGTGCTCCCGGGCGCGCTCGACCACCGCGCGCGACATGGCGGCGACGGCCACGTCCCGCTCCACCTGGTCCAGGCTCACGAGCCCCTCCAACACACCGCCCACCATCCAGTCCCGGATGGGCTCGTTGCGTCGCCGCCGCCTCCAGGAGAAGGACGAAATCGTGAGGTGTTGCTCCGCGCGCCCATCCCATTCGGTCTCCACGCCGTGGCGCGAGAGCACCTCACGCACCTCGCGTCCGAGGGCGCGCGCGGCCTCCCCATCCCCGACGCCCTCCCCCTCCAGCGTCCCGAACACGAGGTGGAGCCCCTTGCCGCCGAGCACGGCCGGCTCCAGGTCGTCACCGTGGTAGAACGTCGCCCCTCGCACCGGCCCCGCGTGGCGCTTCGCGGCGGCCTGGACCTCCGGCCAGCCGCTCGACACCGGAGAGCCGATGCCCTGGAACGCGAGGATCCCCGCGCCCGTCAGCTCCTCGAAGGCGCGGTCGATGGCGTCGTTCGTCGTCGGCTCGCCCCAATGGAACTCGAACCGGTCATGGTCGCGCAGCAGCCGCCAGGCCAGGTCCACCAGCGCCTGCTGCCGGGACTCACTCGATGAGTGGGCCATGGCCAGCTCCCGCACCTTCGCCAGGACCTCGCCATCACAGCCCAAGCCACTCTTGACGATGACTTCCACCTCGGTCTTCAGCCAGTCCATGGGCCCCCTGTCGTGTGTCCTGGGAACGGACGGTAACCGATGGAGTCGCGCGCCCCTCGTGCTTTCGCGCCCCGGCGCGCGCCGCTAGGGAACGCCCGCCAGCCGCAGCCCCGCGGCGGTGAGCGCCGCCGCCGCCACCACCGCCACGAAGGGCAGCCGCCTCCACGCCAGCAGCGCGCCCACCAGCACGCCCGCCGGGCGCGACCAGCCCGCGAACCCGCCCTGCGCCGTCAGCGTCGCCGTCGCCACCAGCGCCGACAGCATCGCGATGGTCGCCAACGACATCAGCTCCTGCGCGCGCGCCGAGACCTGGAGGCGATCGCTCAGCAACGGCCCCGCGAGACGGAAGGCATACGTGCCCGCGGCGAGCACCAGAATCGAATACACGGTCATCGCAGGGCCACTCCCACGGCGAGAAGCGCGAGCAGGATGGGGACGCCCGCGGGAAGCAAGGGCGTGGTGGCCAGGGCGATGACCGCCCCCACCAGCGCCACGCGGCGGGCCCGGGCCGCCTTGTCCTCCGCCCCGGCCCCATCGACCGGAGGCGCCGCGTCGGGCGGCTTCCGGGGCGGCAGGAGGCCGGGCAGGAGCAGCGCCAACAGGCTCGCGGGGAAGGCCGCGTCCAGCCCGAGCGTCGCGGGGTCTCCCACCGCGCTGCCCGCCACGCTGCCCACCGCCACGCCCAGGTTCCAGCCGACGAACAGCAGCCCGCTGCACCACCAGTAGGCCGCGCGCCGCCGCTGCGGGTCGGGCTGCGCCAGCGCGAACGCCACCGACTCGTCCACCATCAGGTGCGCCCCCAGCAGCCGCGTGGGCCACCTGCGCCCCACAACGTCCGCCACCGCCAGCCCGAACGGCAGGTGCCGCGCGTTGAGCAACAGCCCCGCGAACACCGCCGCCACCGGGCTGCCTCCCGCCGCCACCACCCCCACCGCCACGAACTGCGAGCCTCCCGCGAACACCACCACCGACATGAAGAGCGCCAGCCAGACGGGCATCCCCGCCGCCACCGCCAATGCCCCGAACGAAATCCCCACCACGCCCGACGCCAGCGCGATGGCCGACACGTCGCGCACCAGGGCGCGATCCACGGTTCCCATGCACACCAATGTGGACAGGAGCGCCCCGTTCGTCAATAAGAACAATCATGCCGGTAAAACGAACACCCAAGCCACCCGGTCCCCTGGATGCCATCGCGACGGCGCTGCGCCGCGAGCGCGAGCGGGCCGGCGTGTCGCTGTCGGAGCTGGCTCGGCGCGCGGACGTGTCCAAGTCCACCCTGTCCCAGCTGGAGGCGGGCACGGGCAACCCGAGCATCGAGACGTTGTGGGCGCTGGCGGTGGCGCTGGGCGTGCCCTTCAGCCGGCTGGTGGACCCGCCCGCGCGCGAGGTGCGCGTCATCCGCGCCGGCGAGGGCGCCGCCATCCGCTCCGAGCAGGCCCACTTCACCGGCACCATGCTGTCCGCGTGTCCTCCGGGCGCACGCCGGGACCTCTACGTCATCCGCCTGGAGCCCGGCTCCACCCGCCACGCGGAGGCCCACATCCCCGGCAGCGTCGAGCACCTCGTCGTCAGCACCGGGCGGCTGCGCGCCGGCCCCTCGGGGAACACGGTCGACCTCGCGCCGGGTGACTACGCCACCTTCCCGGGCGACGTGCCGCATCTGTACGAAGCGCTCGCCCCCCACACCGTGGCCTTCATGGTGATGGAGCACATCTAGAGACACCCACCCCGCGTGTGGTGGAACGGACATCTCGTGGCCATCCAGGTCGGGATTCCCGGGGAGTGGCGAATCTCCGGGGCAGACCCCGTTGCGCGGACGTGAAAGACTCGGGGGCGCATGAGCACCGCCCCCCCCATCCTCGGTATCGACTTCGGGACCACCAACACGTCGGCGGCCTTCTTCGACAAGGCGGGCAAGCTGCGCGTGGTGCCGGTGACGGACAAGAGCTTCACGCTTCCCTCGGTGGTGTGGTTCCACGCGAAGGACAAGGCCATCGTCGGGCACGCGGCCCGGCGGCAGATCATCGACGACCCGCGCCACACCGTCTTCGGCGCCAAGCGCTTCCTGGGGCGACGCTTCCAGTCCGAGTACGTCACCCAGCACAAGGACAAGTACGCCTTCGAGCTGGTGGAGGGAGACGACGGCTACACCGCGGTGCGGATGTACGGGAAGGTGACGTCGCTGACGGAGGTCACGCAGCTGGTCATCCGGCAGATCCACACGCTGGCCAACCACGCCGCGGGCGAGCCCTTCCGCGAGTGCGTGCTGACGGTGCCGGCGCACGCGAGCATCCGCCAGCGCGAGGCGGTGCGCCAGGCGGCCGAGCAATGCGGGCTGACGGTGCGCGCCATCATCAACGAGCCCACGGCGGCGGCGCTCTACTACGCGAACCTGCGCAACCCCGAGCAGACGGTGATGGTGTTCGACCTGGGCGGCGGCACGTTCGACGCCACGCTGCTGGCGGTGCACAACCGCGTGGTGAAGGTGCTGGCCACCGGCGGCGACGCGTTCCTGGGCGGCGCCAACTTCGACGAGCGCATCGTCGAGATGCTGGTGGAGGACTTCCAGCGCAAGCAGGGCATCGACCTGCGCGGCAACAAGGTGGTGATGCAGCGGCTGGTGTTCGCCGCGGAGTCCGCGAAGATGGCGCTGTCCACGCGCGACGCCACGGTGCTGCGCGTGCCCTGCATCGCCCAGAAGGACGGCGGCTTCATCGACTTCGACTACACGCTGACCCGCAAGCAGCTGGAGCAGATGGTGTTCCAGCTCATCGAGCGCACCGCGTCCGCGTGCGACGACGTGCTGGAGCGCGCGAAGCTCAAGGCGGAGCAGATCGACGAGCTGGTGCTGGTGGGTGGACAGACGCGCATGCCCGTCATCCGCGAGCGCTTCTCGCACTTCAAGCGCCTGTCGTCGGACCGCGAGGTCAACCCGGAGCTGGGCGTCGCCGTGGGCGCGGCCATCCTCGGACGCAACCTGTCGCGCGGCATCGCCGGCCTGTCGGACGTGGTGCCCATGCCCATTGGCATCATGGTGCCTGGCGGCGCGCAGCACGAGGTCATCCCCGCCAACACCCCGGTGCCCGCGACGAAGTCCGTGACGCTGGAGCTGCCGCTCATCCCCGGCCCCATCTCCGTGGCCCTCTTCGAGTCGCTCGACACCACCACGGTGGAGCGCGAGCTGCTGGGCACGGTGCGCATCGAGCTGGACTGGCGCACCACGCACAAGGGGCCCACCACGCTGGAGCTGCGCATGGGGCAGGACTTCGTGCTCGGCGCCGCGCTCGTCTCGCCCCAGGGCGAGCGCCACCCGCTGGCCATCACCGACCTGCGCGCCCCCAAGCGCGCGTCGTAGCCCCACGAGCCGGAGCACGCGGCTCCGGCCCCGACGTCACCGCGGCGAGGCGGAGGCCCCCGGGACGGCGCTCCGAGGCCATGACACCTCGCGAGCACGAGGCCCCGGACCTGGTGTCACCGCCGCTCGGTGGAAGTCCGCCGGGGCGGCGCTCCGGGACGAGGCACCTGGCTCGGAGGGAGGCACGGCCCCAGCGGCCTCGCGCCACCGCGGCGGCCGGCGCGCCTCACTGGAGGCGACGGGGAATGGCGTCCGCGATGGAGGTCCCCCGCCCCGGGTCCAGGATGATGACCTCGGCGGCGACGTGGACGCCCCCCGCGATGAAGTAGCCGACGCGGACGTCCGCCGAGTCGGTCAGTCGCCCTTCGTCGCGCGCATCGTTCCAGACGTACACCGTGCGGTCGTCGATGCGCAGGGTGATGTCCTCGCCCGCCCCGATGTCATGCACGGTGAGGTGGTCGGGGCCGGCGTCGACGATGCTGCCGCTCACCGCTTCCTCCACCCGCTCCAGGTTCATGCTTGGGTTCTCGGTCCGCATGACGCTCCCGTTCCGGAGGCACCTCGCTCGGACGCCCCCGGCCCTCCGGGCGTGCCCGAGCCCCCTCGCCCGGCGACCCCGGAGAGAGGAGTCCTCGCTCTGGTCCTCAAGCTGACGTCGACACGTCCCATGGGCCAGCCACGAGCGGGCTCCGGCCCCACGGGCCTGGCTGGCGCTCCGGGCCTCCGAGGAGGCGGGCGCGCGCTCCCCATGCTCTCCGTGGAGGCGATGGCGACTGCCAGCGGGCCCCGGGCCACGCCGAGACTTTCCTGGCGGACAGCCCACGTGGATGCGGGCATCCTCGGCGCGCGACGAGGCACCTCGAGGCGAGGAGGACATCATGGTGGGACGAATGGCGCTGGGTTGGACGCTGGTGCGGGTCGTGTTCGGCCTGACGCTGGGCCTGGGACACGGCTGGTCGAAGGTCACCGGCGACATGTCGGGGTTCGCGCGGGGCGTGGCGGAGCTGGGCTTCCCCTTCCCACTGTTCTTCGCGTGGTGCGCGTCGCTGGCGGAGTTCGTGGGCGGGCTGCTCGTGGCCGTCGGCCTGTTCACCCGTCCGGCCGCCGCGTTCGCGGGCTTCACCATGCTGGTGGCGCTGTTCCGGCACCGCGCGGACCCGTTCGGCCGCATGGAGCTGGCGCTGCTCTACCTCGCCGTCATGGCGGCGGTGATGCTGGTGGGCGCCGGGCCCTACAGCCTCGACGCCCGCGTCCGGCGCAAGGCCTGAGCGCTACGCCGCCACGCGCTCCACGCAAGCGGGGACGTCGTTGGCGGGCGCGTTGACGACGCGCGACACCTCGTAGGCGTCCAGGCCCGTGTCCTCGGAGGGCACCAGCAGCGGCAACAGCACGGCGGCCTCCTGCGGCTCCGGGCGCAGCCAGACCTCCTGCCCCGTCGGCGTGAGGATGACGGGCATCCGGTCGTGGATGGGCGCCATCAGCGCGTTGGGCCCGGTGGTGATGATGGTGCAGGTGCGCAGCACCTCGCCCGTGTCCGGCGCCGTCCACTCCTCCCACAACCCCGCGAGCGCCATGGGGCGGCCGTCCCGACGATGGAAGAGGAACGGCGTCTTCGGCTTGGTGGACTGCTTCCACTCGTACCAGCCATCCACGAGCACGAGGCAGCGACGACGCTTGAGCGCGCTGCGGAAGCTGGGCTTCTCCGCCACCGTCTCGCCCCGCGCGTTGATGAGCTTGTTGCCGATGGACGCCTCCTTCGCCCACGAGGGGATGAGCCCCCAGCGGAACGCGTCCAGCATCCGGGCGCCGTCATTCGGCACCACCGGCATCAGCTGCGTGGGGGCGAGGTTGAAGCGCGGCCGGTCCACTGCCGCGCGGATGCCCGCGAGCCCCAGCTCGACGACGAGTTGATCAGGAGAGGTCCGGACGGTGACTCGGCCACACATGGCGCGGAGTATCACCCGCTCCGAGACCGGACCCAAGCCATCCGTGCCCGGCCGCCCCGCTGGCGACCCGCCAGCAAGCAGCACGGCGGGCCCTGGGGCCGCGGCGCGGACCGTGTCGTCGGCGCGCGGCGGCTCGCGTGCGCCGTCGGGCAGTCACCAGATGGGGGTGTTTCCCACGGGCCGCGCGAGGAAAGCATCGGTGCGCCCTCGAAGCTGGACTACACAGGCGCGCATGCATCGTTCCACCCTCGCGACCTCCTGTGCCGCCTTCTTCCTCCTCGCATGTACGGAGCGCGCGTCCGCGCCGGCGTCGGGCAGCGACGCGGGGAGCCCCTCCGGGGCGCTCGGAGGCGAGCGGCCCTCTTCGTCCCCTGGCACGAAAGGCACGCCCGTCACGGCCCCGGATGGGGCCATGACCTCGGTCCCCGACGCGGGGGCCTCGGCCCCCACCAGGCAGGAGGGACCGACCGCGTCCGCGCCGGCCGCGGGTGGCTCGACCGGGGCGGGCGCCGCGAGCTGCTCCGCCGCGCGGCTTGCGCCAACGCCCATCCAGGCCGCGACTCCCGCGGTCCCCGCGCCAACGGAGGCCATGCGCCAGCGCATCATCACCGCCGCCCGTGCGTGCGACTACGCGACGCTGGGGAAGCTGGCGGACGAGAACGGCCAGGGCCTGCGCTTCACCTTCGGAGAGGGGGCCGACCCCATCCGGTATTGGCGGGAAGCCGAGGGACGGGGTGAGCCCGTCCTGGCCCGCATCGCCCGGGTCCTGGAGCTGCCCGACGCGAAGGAGGGAGCGCTGTACTTCTGGCCTTCGGTGCACGTCACCGGCCTGCGCACCGAGAAGGACTGGAGGCCACTCGTGGACATCTACCCGGAGAAGCAGCTCCGCGCGATGCAGGAGGCCGGTGGCACCTACTACGGCCTGCGGGTGGGCATCACCGCCGAGGGAGACTGGCAGCTCGCCGTCTCCGGGGACTGACGGCGGTCCCCCGCGCCCCGCGCCGTCACGTCGAGCCTTTCCGGGCATCACGGCACGAGGCGCCACCGGTTCGACGCTCGGCGCCCACCGTTCGCCGCGGTGGATTCGCCATTCGCCGCGCCGGGACCTCCATTCCCAGCATGGGCCGGCGGCGCACGCGTGGGCAGGCGCATCCTGGCGGCATGCGACGAACGACTCGGCTGTACCTCCTCGCCCTGCTGGCCCTCTCGCTCCCCGCGCTCGCCACGGAGGCCCCCGCGAGGCTCCAGGTCCAGGCCGCGACCCGCGCGATGGGCGGCGAGGAGCGCCTTCGCGCCCTCTCCGGCCTGCGCATCCAGGGCATCGGCCACTGGAACCTGCTGGAGCAATCCGAGCGACCCGCGCCCCCCTGGCTCGTGAGCTACGAGCAGGTCGACGAGCTGCGGGACACGCGGCGGCGGCGCCTCCGCATGAGGAACGAGGACCGGGGCCCCCTCGCCGGGCTCGGGACATGGCAGGCGATGAGCATCCTGCTGTCGGACGGCGTGGTGGCGCTGGAGCGCGGTGGGAAGACGGTTCCCGCCGGCCCCGCGCAGCGGCAGGACCTGGAGGAGCGCCTGGACTTCGCCCCGGAGCGTGTCCTGCTCACCGCCCTGGACGCGAAGGACCTGCGCGTCGCGCCAGCCACCGTCCTCCAGGACGTGCCCCACCACGTGGTGACGTTCCATCACGGGCGCGCCACGGTGCGCCTGTTCCTCAATGCCCACACGGCCCTGCCGACCCAGGTCGAGTGGGTCGACGCCCATCCCGGCGACTTCTTCTGGAGCGTCTGGGGGGACGTCACGACCCGCTTGCGCTTCCAGTCCTGGACCCTCGAACCGGGAGGGCTGCGCTATCCGCGCCACTGGAGCTGGGAGCGCAACGGCAACGAGTCCCACGCCTTCACCGTGACGAACCTGGAGCTGGCGCCCGCGATGTCCGACGCGGACTTCCACATTCCCGAGGACGTGCGGAAGGCCTTCGCCGCCAGGAGTCACCTCACGGTCGAGGCCACGCCGCTGGGTCGCCCCGACAAGCCCGCCGTCGAGCCGGTCCCCGGCGTGGTGTTGATTCCCGGCCGGTGGAACGTGGCGCTCGTGAAGCAGGACGATGGCGTCGTGGTCATCGAGGCCCCCATCTCCTCCGGATACTCGGCGGCGGTCCTCGACGAGGTCCGCCGCAGGTTCCCCGGCGAGAAGGTGAAGGCCGTCGTCTCCACCAGCGACGCCTGGCCACACGTCGGCGGGCTCCGCGAGTAC
>Ga0164243_10011565_pt1 | contig 12581 bp, 9 predicted proteins | sample OricompcompostOP_FD_108781 | JGI IMG/M metagenome (GOLD analysis project Ga0164243, IMG submission 108781) | Organic Plus compost microbial communities from Emeryville, California, USA - Original compost - Organic plus compost (OP) | ecosystem: Engineered > Solid waste > Mixed feedstock >...
AACCTAAAAATACATATTGAAAATGAGCACAGTTAAAGTCGCGATCAACGGTTTTGGACGAATTGGCCGGCTGGTGTACCGCCAGATCTACCAAATGGAAGGGATAGATGTAGTGGCCATCAACGATTTGACCAGTCCCAAAGTATTGGCCCACCTCCTGAAGTATGATAGCGCGCAGGGGCCCTTCAAAGCCGAAGTGAAGTATACCGACAACTCCATTATAGTAAACGGCGATGAGGTTAAGATATATGCACAGAAAAATCCCGCTGAAATTCCCTGGAAAGAACATGATGTTGACGTAGTGCTCGAGTGTACCGGGTTTTTTGCAGACAAAGACAAGGCTTCCGCCCACCTTACCGCCGGCGCCAAAAGAGTGGTGATCTCCGCACCCGCCACCGGTGATCTCAAAACTATCGTATTCAACGTAAACCATGATATTCTCGACGGCAGTGAAACCGTTATCAGCTGCGCTTCCTGTACCACCAACTGTCTTGCTCCCATGGCCAAGGTGCTGGACGACCAGTTTGGTATCGTGAACGGACTGATGACTACCATCCACGCTTATACGAACGACCAGAACACCCAGGATGCTCCCCATGCCAAAGGTGACCTGCGTCGCGCCCGCGCTGCCGCCGTTAACATTGTGCCCAACAGCACCGGCGCCGCCAAAGCCATCGGACTGGTATTGCCCAACCTCAAAGGCAAACTGGATGGTTCCGCTCAGCGCGTGCCCACCATTACCGGCTCTATTACGGAGCTCACCTGCATTCTGAAAAAGAAAGTAACGGCAGAAGAAGTGAACAACGCCATGAAAGCTGCCGGGAACGAAAGCTTTGGCTATACCGAAGACGAAATCGTGAGCAGCGACATCATCGGAAGCTCCTACGGCTCACTCTTCGACGCTACCCAGACACGCGTACAGAATGTGGGCGATACCCAACTGGTGCGCACTGTAAGCTGGTACGATAACGAAATGAGCTACGTAAGCCAGCTCGTACGTACCGTGCACTACTTTGCCAAACTGATCGGCAAGAGCGCTGCAAAAACTGCAAAAGCACAAGCCTAAAGTATAAGGTATCTATCTGGAATTGCATATTTCGGGTTGCGCGTTTGGTGTTTCGGGTCTGTCCCGCTATGCCAAACCAGCAACCCGAAAACAATTAACCTTTATTCATCACACTATGTCGAAATTCAGCCAGCATAATTTTAAAGGACAGAAAGCATTGATCCGGGTTGACTTTAATGTGCCATTGGATAAGAAAACATTTGAAATAACCGACGATACACGCATACGGGCTGCTATTCCCACCATTCAGAAAATATTAAAAGACGGCGGCAGTGTGATTCTGATGAGCCACCTGGGCCGTCCGAAAGAAGGGCCCGAAGAGAAATCATCACTGAAACACGTGGTTGATCATCTTTCAAAACTACTGGGCACTAAGGTGCTGTTTGCCGATGATTGCATTGGTCAATCAGCCTACGACCAGGCAGCGCAACTGAAACCCGGCGAAGTATTGCTGCTGGAAAACCTGCGGTTTTACAAACAGGAAGAAAAAGGCGATGAGGCATTTGCAGAAAAGCTGAGCAAACTGGGCGACGTATACGTAAACGATGCCTTCGGCACTGCTCACCGCGCACATGCCAGCACGGCGGTGATTGCAAAATTTTTCCCGGCAGACAAACGCATGTTCGGCCTGCTGATGGAAAACGAAGTGAACAGTGCTGAAAAGATTCTGCACAACGCCGAAAAACCATTTACCGCCATCATCGGCGGCGCCAAAGTGAGCGATAAGATCCTCATTATCGAAAACCTGCTGGAACGCGCCACCGACATCATCATTGGCGGCGGTATGGCCTATACGTTCATGAAAGCGCAGGGCGGTACTATCGGCAATTCGTTGTGCGAAGACGACCGGCTGGATACTGCTAAAGAACTGCTGAAGAAAGCAGAGTCCAAAGGCGTGCGCATTCACCTGCCTTCCGATTCTGTGATTGCTGATAAATTTGATGCCAATGCAGAAACTTCTACAGCGCCCAGCAACAATATACCCGACGGTTGGATGGGCCTGGACATTGGTCCCACCGCTGCCGACCAGTTTGCCAACATCATCAAACAATCAAAAACCATCCTCTGGAACGGTCCTATGGGCGTTTTTGAAATGGAGAAGTTTCAGCTGGGCACCAAAGCTATTGCCGCGGCCGTGGCGGAAGCTACACAGCAGGGGGCATTTTCCCTCGTGGGTGGCGGAGATTCCGTAGCTGCTGTAAATCAATTTAATTTTGCCGATAAAGTGAGTTATGTATCTACCGGCGGGGGGGCGTTACTGGAATACTTCGAAGGAAAGGAACTGCCGGGCATAGCAGCCATCAAACAATAGCCGGCAATTTTTCACCCTCAGCACAAAACCTTATACCGGGAAAGATGTGTATATTTATTTGTATACACATCTTTCATCGGTAGTTGTAAATACTCCTTGTAAAACCCTTTCTATGACAAAAAAAATAGCCTTACTGCCGGCATTGTTAGCATGCCTGCTGTTTGTAGCGTGCAGCAAAGAAAAAAGTCTCGACAGCACCGATCCCGGAAACCACGGCGGCAACAATGCCAACAGTGAGCTGATTGGCGACTGGAAATTTGTGCAACTGCACCTGGTTGGCCAATCTGTACTGGAAGTATCCGGCGCCGGAATGCCGGATATGAAAACAATTACCCACATTGAATATTACACCAAAGACAATACCGGCACTGTTACCTTTACCGCCAACAAGATGATTACTACCGGAGTTGCTTACACTGTAGATACAGTGCAAAGATCAGAGATGTTCATGGATGGCATTCCCGTTAGTGACATGGAGATGCCATTTACATTTGCGTTGCCTCCCGGCAATAGCACCAGTGATTACAAATTAATCGGGACCGATTCCTTGTACTCAGCCACCGGATTTACCGACCTGGGTGGTCTGGGTGCAATGCCTCAGGTACCGACGATCCCTGTAGGAGTCAAATTCAGCATTGTAAACGATACGCTTACCCTCAGGATGCCTGTCAATGTTCAAACAACCGTTCCGGATCCGGGTGGTGGTGCCGCTACAGGCATTTTGAAAGCCAACAGTGTTGGAACAATCACGTTGGTAAGGCAATGAGTGTGGAGAAATAGCCGTTATCCATCCCTATACTATTCAGTACCTAATTCCTATTGCTATGACCACAGCAGGTAAAACAGGTTCCCGCCTTTTTTCACTATTGCCGGGTTTGCTATTCCTGCTGCCTGCTACCTTTGAAAGCAAAGCCCAATCATCCTACACGATTGTTGACTCATTGCGTGTATTTCAACTACTGGACCGGTCAGACAAGCATGCTGCCGTGAGCGAATATGACAGCGCTATGTCCCTCGCGGCCCAAATGCTCGACTTCTGCATCCAAAAGAAATTTCTGCGGGGAGAAGCGCACAGTCGCATCAAGATTGCGGACATACTGCTCGCCCGTAAAGAACTCAGAGAAGTGGCGCAGCACGACTCGATCAGCCTGCGGGCAGGACTGCTGCTGAAAGATTCTGTGTTGATTGCCTTATCGTATTACCAGTTGGGACTACTCGCCTCTTACCAGCAACGCTTCAATGAAGCCAATGAATTATTCTTAAAATCACTCGACATCCATTTTGAAAAGGCGCAATCCACCACCACCGCCGTTATTTATAACGATATAGGGTATACGTACGGGCAGATGAGTAACCTGGAAAAAAGTCATGAATGGCTGCTGAAAGCGTTGCGTCTCTACGACATCAACGGCGACCAGTGGGGGATGGCGCAAACACTCAATAATATCGCCACGTCATTAAATGACGCCGGACGATATCAGGAAGCGCTGCCCTATTTTAACCGTTCCATTGAAATTCGCGAAAAGCTGGGTAACAAAATGGGATTGGCCTTTGCCTATAACAACGCCGCCCAGGTATATATGCTGCTGGACAGTCTGGATAAGGCCGAATTATACCAGCGCAAAGGACTGCACTATGCAGAATTGAGCGGCGAAGTGCGCACCATAGTACACAGTTATGTAACCATGGCGCTGTTGCTGAACAGGCAAAAAAAGAATGAAGAAGCCCTGGAATTTGAAAAAAAAGCCATCGGGCTGCTGGAAACAAAAATTGAGGACAAGGGACAGTTATCTCGCCGTTATATTGCCGCAGCCATTCTTTCAGGAGCCATTAAGGATTCCCTCGGCGCTGAGGAATACTTTAAAAAAGCACTTGATCTTTCGCTGGCTATCAACAACAAGTACAATCTGCGCGACATCAACCTGCATAAAGCTATTTTTTATAAGAACCGGAAAGACTACTACAACGCATACGAATCGTACAAGGCCTATATTGTTTACCGCGACAGCATCGTGAATTCAGAAACGCTGGCAAAGATTGCAGATATTGAAACGAAATACGAAACGGAAAAGAAAGACCGCGCCATCCAGCAGTTGAATGCCGAACAGAAGATCAAACAACTGGAACTGGAAAAGCAAAAGGCCATCATTGCCCACAACATGCTGGAAGCAAAAAGAAAGCAGGACGAAATTGACCTGCTAGTGCGTTCAACGGAACTGCAGGAACTTCTCATAAAACAACAAGATGAAGAGCTGGAAAAAAGCCTGCTGCTGGCGCAAACAAGAGAGCAGCAGTTGCAACTGGCCGAAAAGGAAAAACTGCTGAAGGAAGAACAATTACAAAACCAGAAGCAGTTGCGCAACGGACTGATAGCCGGCACTGTACTGATCGTGATACTATCCTTCGTGCTGTTTAACCGTTTCCAATTGAAGAAGAAACTGGAACAGCAAAAAGCATTGCAACTGGTGCGCAACAACATTGCCAAAGACCTGCACGATGAAATCGGTTCTACGCTTACCAGCATCAATATACTGTCCAAAGTAAGCCGCAAGAGCCTGGAAAAAGATGTGGCGAAATCTACTGTCTATATTGACAAAATCACCGAACAATCCCAGAACATTCAGCAGGCCATGAGTGATATTGTATGGGCCATCCGGCCAGACAATGACCTGATGGAAAACATGCTGGTTCGCATGCGGGAGTACGTTAGTCATACGCTGGAGCTGAAAAACATCCATACCCGTTTTGATGTGTCGGGTGGCATTTTACAGCATCCGCTGGCCATGCAACAGCGTCGCGACCTGTTCCTCATTTTCAAGGAAGCCATCAACAATGCGGCAAAATATTCAGGCGCTGAACAGGTGACCATTCAATTAAGTCGCCAGGATGATCAGATCCAATTGGTGATAAAGGATAATGGCGTTGGTTTCGACACCGGTCGCACCACCAGTTCAAGCGGATTGAAAAATATGCGCGAACGGGCGGCAGCCCTTGGCGGCAACCTTACCATCCGGTCAGTGCCGGGTAAGGGAACGCAGATCAGTCTGCAGTTTCCGGCTGTGGCATAAGCGGGGGTAATATCTTGTGCGGCGCCGGCCCTCACTACTCACCGTACACTCTTACAATTACATCATTATTTCCATTGCTCGTACAGAAATATACATCGCCGCCCGGCGAAATGCAGAGATCGCGTATCCGGCCATATTTATTTTCGAAGTGATCATAGATATCGTTTACAGCACTTTGGCTGTTGTTCAGTTGCAGTTGTATCAGTTTGCTTCCTTTGAGTGCAGCCACCAGCAATGAGTTCTTCCATTGCGGTATGGCATCATGATGATAATAATCAATGCCTGCCACCGCTACGTTGGGCGTCCAAACAATGAGTGGCTCCTGCACATTGTTTGCCTGGCAGAAGGGGGCTTCTTCCGGCGAATTGCATAAGCCTGTTACTTCGGGCCAGCCGTAATTGCCGCCCGGTGTAAGCACATTGATTTCGTCATCGGTATCTGCACCGTGCTCGGAGCAGAACAACTTATTATTTATAGCTACCAGTCCCTGTGCATTCCGCAATCCCGTTGCCCAAACCGGGCTGAACGGGTCCGGATTGTCTGCCGGTATGGTACCGTTGAAGTGTATACGCAAAATTTTTCCATTGAGCGATTGCGGGTCTTGCGGCAACGAAAGATCAGCAATATCACCGGTAGTGATATATAAGGTATTGTCCGGGCCTGCCAATAACCGGCAGCCATTGCGGCCCGTACGGGAAGCGGGGATGCTTTCTATTACCGTAAATGGATCAGTTAATGCACCATTGGCATAGGTATAGCGCACTACTTTCAGGAAATAGTTGCGTTCATGTTCATAATTGTACGCAACAAACACATATGGCGTGGTTTGAAAGTCGGGATGCAGGGCCATACCCAGCAATCCGCCATCAGATGCTGCATGCACATCGGCAATGGTGATCAATGGCAGCACAGCGCCGGTTGCGGGGTTCACGCGGCTGATCCGGCCTTCGCGTTCCGTCATCCAGATATAGTTGTCAGGGCCCCACAATATTTCCCAGGGGAAACTCAACTTTTCGGTCAGTAAACTGTCTTGAATAATTGCAGGGGGTGGAGCAGGCGCCACGGCATATTCACGGGTACAGGAAGCAGCAAATAGCAGGGTAGTCAGTACACAGCACAAAATCAAGCGCATCATAACCTTCGTAATTATTGTAGTGCGAATGTAACGAAAATCATTTTGTGGCGACAAAGAGAGCGTTGATTGATGTGGAGCAAATTGTAAATAGCAGGGAGAAGTGAATGGTAGTTAGTAAAAAGGCTTACTTTTATTATAAATATTACCGCATTATGAACGCACGTAACATTACACTCATTAGTATACTGGCGCTGATATTGATCCTGGGCGGTTGCGGATGCCAGCGTTACAACAAGATGGTCAAACTGGATGAAGTAGTACAAGCAAAATGGGCTAACGTGCAGAGCGATTACCAGCGCCGTGCCGATCTCATTCCCAACCTGGTAAGTACGGTGAAAGGAGCTGCCAATTTTGAACAGGAAACGCTCACACAGGTAATAGAGGCGAGAGCAAAGGCCACGGCTATTACCATCAAACCCGAAGATATTACGCCGGAAAATATTCAGCGTTTCCAGCAGGCGCAGGGGCAGTTGAGCACTGCTTTGGGCCGGTTGCTGGCTGTTGCGGAAGCGTACCCGCAATTGCGTGCCACCCAAAATTTCAGTGATTTGCAAAAACAGCTCGAAGGCACAGAGAACCGGATCAAAGTATCGCGCAACGACTTCAACGCTGCCGTACAGGAATACAATACCACTATACGGCAGTTCCCCAATAATTTGTTTGCCCGGGCAATGGGATTTGAACGCAAAGAAGGATTTGCTGCAGAGCAAGGTGCAGAGCGGGCGCCGCAGGTGCAATTCTAAATAACAGCATATGGCCACATTTCCTTTCCTACGTAAAAAAGAATTTTTTTCATACCACGAACGCGAAGCGATTCTGGAGGCAATTCGCCAGGCAGAGCAAAAGACCAGCGGCGAAGTGAGGGTATATATTGAAAGTCGCTGCCGTTTTGTAGACCCGCTCGACCGGGCTGCAGAAATTTTCTGGGGACTGAAAATGGACCTCACCAAAGACCGCAATGGCGTATTGATCTATGTGGCCCTGAAAGATCACCAGTTTGCCATTCTGGCCGATCAGGGCATTCATGAAAAAGTGGGACAGGAATTCTGGAACCGTGAAGTGGCCGCAATGCGGGAACATTTTAAAAAAGCACATCCGGCAGAAGCCCTGGTGCACGTGATCAGGGATGTGGGCGATGCGCTGCATACCTACTTCCCGTACGAGCGTGATACCGATAAGAATGAATTACCTGACGATATTGTATTTGGGCATTGAGCCGCTGGCCCGCACGCACAGTGTTCGTGTCCCTCATCAAAACCAATTCCCGTTTAATGAAGAGGAAAATTCCGTTGCTTACGGCACTGTTGGTATGCTTTTCCATCCTGGCTGTAGCACAAAAAATCCCGGCCCGCCCCAGTCCGCCTAAACTGGTAAACGACTTTGCAAACGTATTGACTGCTGAAGAAGAACGCAGGCTGGAGCAGCAACTTGTAGCTTACGACGACACCACTTCCAACCAGGTGGCCATTGTGCTGATCAATACGCTGGACGATTATCCCATTGAAGAATACGCCCTGCGCCTGTTTCGCGAATGGGGCATTGGTAACAAGCAAACCAACAACGGTGTATTGATCCTTGCGGCAATCGATGACCGTAAAGTCCGCATTGAGGTAGGATATGGCCTCGAAGGAGCCATTCCCGACATCACCGCCAATCATATTATACGGGATGATATTGCACCCAACTTTCGTTCCGGCGATTATTATGAAGGACTGGCGGCTGCGGCCAATTCCATCATTTTGGCGGCAGCAGGAGAATACAAGGCGCCCGAAGGATACCGCAACCGCGGCAAAAAGGGATACGGAACCGGCATCGGGGTCCTTATCCTGATCATCATCCTGGTAATCCTCTTTGCCTCCCGCGGAGGAGGCGGTGGCGGTGGTTTTATGAGCAGGCGCGGCTATCACGATGGATGGCTGGGACCTTTCCTCCTTGGCAGTATGCTCGGCCGTGGAAGTGGCCGCGGCGGCTGGGGCGGCGGTGGCTGGAGTGGCGGTGGCGGCTTCGGGGGAGGTGGTTTCGGCGGTTTCGGCGGAGGCAGCAGTGGCGGCGGCGGCGCCAGCGGAAGCTGGTAAGGCTAACTGATGGTGACAGTAAAATTATCAGTATAAAAAAGCGGCGCTGTACATTGCAGCGCCGCTTTTTTTATCTGCATTCTATCATTCATTAAAACCCTTTCGTCTCCCCATCAATCTTCTCCTCTATATAACTGATCTGCGCCTGGAAAGCTGATTTATCTTCTGCTGTTTCCATCGCCTTCTTCTTTTGGCCAATCACCCCTTTCAGCAGGTTGTTCACATAATTTTCCAGGCCGTACGGGGCCAGGACCTGGCGGAATTCAATCACCATATCCACCCCTTTCTTCAGGTTCTCTGTGTTGTTTACTTTTCCGAGGAATTCGCAGAAAGGCGTGAGCAAATTGAATTTGGCCTGCGACAGCGGCATGTTGTTAAAGGCGCCGGCAATCACATCATAACCACTTTCATCGCCGGATTGGATCAGCACTTTGGTGATGGATTCAATCAGTTTGCCTTTGGCCGGTTGCTTCGCCAGGCGGCGTGCTTCTGCCAGACCTGCTTCGCTGTCAACCATTGCCAATGCTTCCAGTGCAGAACCGGCAACCGTGTAGGAAGAATCGTTTACATTTTTTACAAACAGCGGTTTGTAGGTTTCATTCTCAAAACGGCCCAGGGCTTCAAGGGCGGCTCCGCGCACCAGCGATTTGGGATCGTTCTTCGCCAGGTCAACAATCAGTGGTTCAAACTCTTTTCTTACCGTTTCTTTTTTCATGTCAATGCGGCTCAGCGCCATGCCACGCAATCCATAATATTTATCCTTTAATGCCTGCTTCAGCAATTCCAGCGCTTTCGGGTTTTCCTGGTTGCGTGCGGCAAATTCAATGGCCTCGCGACGGTCCAGGTACAGTCCTGCATATTTATACTGGTGAATATAATTCTCAAGCGTTTTGTTGTCGCGCTTTTCTGCCAGCAATATCTTATCGCCATCCACATTCACCAGGTCAGGACGGGCAGTGTAGGTAAAGGTGAGCGTGTCTATGGCATTTTGCAACCACACATTGTGACGCACTTTTTTGGGACCGTTGTAAATATCCACTGCTATGGGCAGTTTGAATATTTGTCCAGCCTGTGTTTGTTTTACAATTACCTGCACCTTCTTCGCGTCATCGTCATATACATAGTCAATAGTTAACTTCGGGTGTCCGGCGCCGTAATACCATTGATTCCAGAACCAGTTCATATCCCTTCCGGTCACTTCTTCAAAAGCCAGGCGAAGCTGGTGGGCTTCTACGGGTTTGAATTTGTAAGTAGTGAGGAACAGGTTCAGCGATTTGAAGAAGGCGCTGTCGCCAACATAGTTGCGCAGCATATGCAGGATGCGGCCGCCTTTGTTATAGCTCACGGCATCAAACATGGATTCTTTATCGGGATAATAAAACCGTACGAGGTCTTTGTGCGCGCTCTGGCTCTGGAGATAGCCTTGCATATCATTGTAATTCTGCGCATCGCCGGCATCCTTCCCATATTTGTATTCATCCCACAGGGTTTCGCTGTAATTGGCAAATGATTCGTTCAGGGTAAGATTGCTCCAGCTTTCGGTGGTCACCAGGTCGCCGAACCAGTGATGGAACAGTTCGTGTGCAATGGTGCTTTCCCAATGATTGCCGTCAATCAGTTCGCGGGCATCCTGCTGCGCACTTTCCTGGTGCAGGGTGGCAGTGGTATTTTCCATAGCGCCGCTCACATAATCGCGGGCTGTCATCTGCGCATATTTCACCCAGGGATATTCCACGCCGAGAATCCTGGAGAAAAAGGCCATCATTTCAGGGGTGTTGCCAAAGATTTTTCGGGCAACGGGAGCATATTCTTTTTCTACATAATAACTTACTTCTTTACCCTTGTAACTGTCCTTGATAATGGCATAATCGCCCACGCCCATGAAGAACAGGTAAGGAGCATGGGGCAGGTCCATTTTCCAGGTATCGGTACGGGTGCCATTGGCATTCTTTTTCTGTGCAACCAGTTTGCCGTTCGACAGCGTAACATATTTATCGGGAACAGTCATGGAAATTTCCTGGGTGGTTTTCTGGTTGGGTTTATCAATGGTGGGACACCATACGGAAGTGGCTTCTGTTTCACCCTGTGTCCAGATCTGGGTAGGCTTGCCTTTTTCTTCGCCACGGGGATTGATGAAATAAAGACCTTTGGCGTCGGTGATGGCTGCACTGCCCTGCACTTTTACTTCATCGGGTTTGGCAGTATAATCAATAAATACAGTGTATTTTTCTCCACCCTTATAGGTTTTGCCGAGTTTGATTTTTAATTCCCAGCCATCGTAATCGTATTTCAAAGGCTGTTGTGCAGTGCCTTTTACAAGGGCTACTTTGTGAATGTCCATCCCCTTTGCATCGAGGGTAAGCGAATCGGTAGGATAAAAATGCGGTTGCAGTGTTATCCAGGCCTTACCATACATGTAAGCCTTATCGTAATCGAATGATACCTCAAGTTTGGTGTGTACAAGATCGTTGATCAGTGTGGGACTCTCCCGGTATATTTTTTTCCAGGCAGTATCCCGGTCGTCGTGCTGCGCCAGCAGGGTTTGGGTAGTGGTAAACAGGAGCAGTACCAATAAAAGCTTCTTCATAATAATGTTTATTGTTAGTGGCATAAAGATAAGCGCCGGGTTGCTTAATATTTCCAAAAAAAAGTACAAGTGGTGCATTCCTAAGTGCAAATGAGTAGATTTGCGGTGTATGACCAATGCTTTCCGGCATTTTCTGCAGGTAGTATTATTAATATCAGGCACAGCCATCTGTACCAGCACTGCGGCACAGCAGGACCGGTTTGTCTTCATTCAATCGGAGAACAGTCAGCCTTTTTATGTTCGGATAGGGGAAACGGTATACAATTCCTCTGCGGTTGGACATCTCACCATTCATGGACTGTCCGACGGCACCTACCGGTTTGCCATAGGGTTTCCCCATCAGGGCGGCCGCGAACAGCTATTTACAGTAAACGTGAACAGGAAAGATGGAGGTTACTACCTGAAGAACAATCCTTCGGGCGGATGGGTATTGTACAACTGGCTTACGGAAGAAATACTGCAGTCGCCGCGCACGGACTCATTATTGTTTGGTGAACGAAAAAAAGACGATGGATTTGCTTCGCTCATGGCTGCCGTGGTGAACGACTCTGCTGTTTTGTATACTTCTGTTGTGAAGCAGGATACGCCGCCACCTCCCAAAAACAACAAAGCAATAAAAGATACAACCGCCGGTGTTAATCCTGCTGCGGTGGTGATTACAGACAGTGCGTTGACGAAAACCAATGAAGTAATATCCGGGCGGCAGATGGAGGCAGATAGCGCTATCGCGAGGGTGCAATCGAAAACAAAAGACACCATTACGTCGCTTGTGGAAGGAAGCGGGAGCGATGTGGTGGTTAATAAGGAACCGGCAGATACGGTACAAGCTATTGCCAAACTGGGCGAGCAAACCAGTCGCGAAGAAAAACGGCTGGTATTTCTTGATCATACTGCAGGCATCAAAACAGACACCATTGTAGCAGTTATTCCCCTGGAGCAGCATGCAGCGGATACGGTGCTAACCGATGTTGCGGTCACGACAACTCCTGCGGTTGATTCCATGCAGGGGAAAAGGAAAGAAATACAGATATTGGAATCTACAATAGTGGTGAGACCGGGAGAACCGGCAGGGGATTCATCGCGGGCAATGGATGCAGCAGTGGTGAAAACGGATAAAGCGGGAAGGGAATCTTTGGCGGGTTCGGATTCGGCTATGGCGGTGGTATCAGAAAATACGGGGAGGGATGCTATGCAGGGAACAGATTCAGCAGTAGCTATACAATCGAAAAAAACGCCAACGGATTCTTCGCAGACAACAAACCCGGCTATAGCCAAAGCGCCTGAAAAACCAGGCAAGGATTCATTGCCGGCAACAGTTCCTGTGACAGAAGGGGCCGA
>Ga0164243_10011567_pt1 | contig 12579 bp, 9 predicted proteins | sample OricompcompostOP_FD_108781 | JGI IMG/M metagenome (GOLD analysis project Ga0164243, IMG submission 108781) | Organic Plus compost microbial communities from Emeryville, California, USA - Original compost - Organic plus compost (OP) | ecosystem: Engineered > Solid waste > Mixed feedstock >...
CATGTGCGCGAGTGATGCGCATGGAAGCGACGTCATTCACGTCTCGCAGATCGCGCCTTTCGAGAATCCGGACGCGATCGCTCCCGCTGTGCGTGACGAGTGCGATCTGCCGCGCAGACAAATCGAGTTGCTCGTCACCGCTGCCGCAAAGAGAGGAATAACGCTGGTCGTCAACGACGAAGTGCCGCCGTCCGATGGGAAGGTTCTGGTGGTACAGATCGCGAGAGCCGACTCGATCGGCCGCGCAGGGCCCAGCTATCATGCAAAGTCGGTTGCCCTGCGCGGCAAGTTGATGCAGGACGGCAAGCAAGTGGGGAGCTTCGTCGGTATGCGCAATTCGACGGGCCAAGCCTTCGGAATGTTCAAGTCGTCCTGCGCAGTCTTGGAGCTGTGCCTGAAGAAGCTTGCCAGTGACGTCTCAGAATGGCTTCAAAGCCCGACGATGAATGCACGCATAGGCGAGTGAAGTCGGTCTGTTGATTGGCCAGAAGTGCTCGGTGCAAGCGGCTCGACCAATCATCTGGTGAAAGTGAGATCGGTCATCTCGAGCTCACCGTGCTCTGCGCAGCGCGCGGCAAGCTCTCGAGCGCGCGTGCGAGCTTCGGATCGTAGCCATCGAAGCGCTGCTGGATGCGTCCGTGAGTGTCGACGATGATCACCGTCGGCACTTCCATGATTCCGAACCTTTGAAAAATCTCACCGCTTGCATCCAGCACGAGCGGCGTTGCGATGCGATGTGTCTTCCCGTACGCCTCGAGCCCAGCTTCGCTTGTCCACACGCGCGAAGCCACGGTGAGCCATTGCACATCGTCGCCGAGCTTGCGGCTTGCAAGCGTGAGCGCCTCGCGAGTTTTCCGGCAGGCCTCGGATGCCTCGGGCCGTGACTCCCGCAGATACGACTCACACCATTCGGTGATGAATGCGATGACGGTCGAGCGCTTTGCGTCGGGACCGAAGCTGCGCGATTGACTTCCAGTCGCAATGGGGAATGGGGTGACCGTATCGCCGACGCGAGCCGCCGCTCGCGTGGCGCCCAGATGCCGACGTTGCGCCTGCGTCGCCGTCTTGCCCGTCGGCGTGGAGTGCGAGAGTTTTTCCAGCGCTCGATCGAGTCGCTCGTCCGCCGCATGTCCGATATACGCGATCCTCCCATCGGCATCGATCAGCACGTGCATAGGCGTCACGATCACGTTGAAGGCAGTGGCAAGCTCGCCGCCGGCATCGATCGCGACCGGCATTGCGAGCTTCGTCTGCTCCAGAAAACGACGGACGTCGGCCGGGTCATCGTTCAATCCGAGATTCACCGCGACGGTCTGGATCTGCTGCTCGTACTTACGGAATGCGGCTTGAAAATGCGGCATCTGCTGCCGGCAAGGCACGCACCACGTCGCCCAGAACTTCAGATACACCGGCTTGCGGCCATAGAAGTCGCTCAAGTCGATGCGCTTGCCGTCCATCGTGTCGAGCGTCGCGATCGGCGCCAGCTGGCCGATGCTGGTGCTCGCAGTCTTCGCCGCCATTTCTTCTCCCGTCTGCGCATGCAGCGCTGGAGCAATCAACAGCAAGGCGAGCAGCCGCAGCACGTACGCACGATAGAGGTGAACGTGTGGTCGTGATCGAGTCATGGGGCACCGCGATACGCTTGAGTGGCTTGGCGGGTTCTGTTGTGCGCGCTGGTGCGCGCATGCCAACATTGCGCGCGTCAGCGGCCCCGTAGAAGCACCAGGAACCGAAAAAAACATGGAGCCAATTCTGCCGCTTCGGTTGACGCTGCCGCCCCGTAGCTCTCGACTCCTCGTCCGGAGCCTTCACGATCAACTGCGAACGGCGATCCGAGACGGACGACTTCAAGCCGGATTACAGCTGCCCCCTACACGCGCCCTTGCACGCGCGCTGCGCATCTCCCGGAACAGTGCGCTCGCTGCTTACGATCGCCTGCTGAGCGAAGGCTATCTCGTGGCACGCCGCGGAGCGGGAACGTATGTCGCCGATGTCCGCAGCAGATTTCATGCGAGTCCGCCAAAGCATCGGATGCGGGGTCATCCTGCCTTACGCGAGCTCTGGCGTCGGCCGCCTAGCTTTTTCGCCGCGGAAAACCGTTCCTATCGCTACAACTTCGCAATGGGCACGCCGGATCTCGCGAATTTTCCATTCGAGATCTGGGCCCGGTGCGCGCGTCGCGCCACCCGCGGGCTGCGCAAAGCAGACTTGACTCGCGCCGATCCCGCCGGCCGGCCGGCGTTGCGCGATGCGATCGCGCAGCATGTGTCGTTCGCGCGCGCGATCGCGTGCGAGCCGAGTGACATCATCGTCACCGCCGGAGCCCAGCAGGCGTTCGACCTTCTGGCCCGCGTGCTCGTGACGCCGCGGCACACTCTAGTCGCACTCGAAGAGCCGTGTTATCCGCCGTTGCGTCACGTCATGCAGATTGCCGGCGCACGTATCGCCACAGCGCCCGTCGACGAGGAAGGATTGGTCGTGGATCGAGTGAGCCCGCGCGCTCGCATCGTGTGCGTAACCCCGTCGCACCAGTTTCCCTTCGGCTATCCGATGTCGCTCGCTCGACGTGACCTGCTGCTGCGCTTCGCCCGAGAGCACCGCGCAGCGGTGATCGAGGATGACTACGACGGCGAATATCGCTTCGGCGGCGGCCCCCTCGATGCCTTGAAAACGCTCGATCACGATGAGCGCGTGTTCTACGTCGGGACGTTCTCGAAGAGTCTGTTCCCCGCGCTGCGCCTGGGCTACATCGTGACGCCCGCGTGGGCGAGGACTGCGCTGATCGCTGCAAAGGCGCTCGTCGATGGCCATTGCTCGATCGAGACGCAGGACACCTTGGCCGCCTTCATCGCTGAAGGGCATCTCGCGCGGCACGTACGCAAGATGACGCGCATCTACGCTGAACGTCGCACGGCCTTAGTTGCAGCACTCGCCGAACACGGCCGCTCCCTCGTTGCTCCGATGCACTCCATTGCGGGGCTGCATATCTCGGCCAAGTTGCTCCTGCCGCTGTCCGCGCAGCAGATTCTTGCAAAGGCCGAACACCGAGGCCTCAAACTGCAAGACGTCAGCCAATACTCGAGTGCCCGACGTCCAGTGAATGCACTCGGCTTCGGCTACGGCGCGATCGCCACGCACGAGATCGACGCAGGCATCGCACTGTTTGCCGACGTGGCTCGCGAATCCGGGACAGTCGCGCGGGCGCGCTGACCCAGCGACCACGTCGATCTTTCGTAAGCTGCACCGGCTGCCTTGCCTCTGCAGATGTTATCGACCGCTGCCCCAGAACTTCAGGTCAGGCGCGTAATCGCCGCGCCCGTATGCCGCGCAGAAGCCCGCTTCGTTGTTTCGGAACGTCGGATCGAGCGCCAGCACGGCCGGACGAAGAATTCGCCAGAAGCGCGCCGGCTCGGCGCCCGATTGTCCTCCTGAGTCTTTGACGACGATGACGAGATCGAGGCCGCGGTGCACGACTATGTACTGTCCGCCGAGCCCGGCAGCGTACGCAACGCCGACGTCGTACGTTTGGCTGCAGCCTTCGGCGCGCATGCAGCTCGTCGCTTGCGACAAGCCGTGGGGATAGCTGCGATGAATCGGCTTCGGCGCGCAGCTGTCGTCTTCGTTCAACCAGGTGAGATAACCGTAACCCGTGTGCGCATCCTCGAACGCGGGATGCATGAGGTTGTAGAGATAGTTCTCATCGACAAGCCGCTGCCCATTCCATACCCCGCCGTTCAGCATCAGCAAACCGACGCGAGCCATGTCGCGAATGGTCGTATTCCAGCTCGTCGCAAAGTTCTTGCTGCTGTCGCTCGTACCCCACGTCGAGTTCTCCAAGCCGAGCGGTTGCGCGAAGTGGCGACGCCAGAACTGCCCGATATTGCTGCCGAGGCGAGTGGGATCCTGAGCCACGACGGTATTCGTCACGTCGCTGAGGCGATTGATTGCTTCGCTGCCAACCGTGTCGTAACGCCACTCCTTCTGTCCCCAGGCAAGGCTCGTCGATGCGGCAGCCGTCATCGCGAGCACGTGCGCGGTCGTCGCATCCCGATGAAACGAGAAGCTGTCGAGCCAATGATCGATGCGCTGAAATTCCCCGAGCGGACCGCGCTTGCGCGTCGTCGATGCGGGAATCGACTTCGATTGGTGAATCAAGGCTCCGATCGTCAATGCGCCCATCGTCTTCGTGGCCGAATAGACCTGATCCGCAGGATCGCTCCCTTGCGGGTAGTACTCGTGACACAGCTTGCCGTAGCGCACGACGGCCCACGCGAGCCCGAGCGTACGATTCGCCTGCTGCAACAGCGCGGGATCGAGCCTGCATTCGGTCGCGACGTTCGACGGCGGTATCAACGTCCACGGCCCTGTTCCTGGATCCGTGCTCGTCGGTGGCGGCGGGCAGTTCGGTTCGCAGCCGCCCACCGGCGTGCCCTCGAGCGCTACGCCATCCACCTCATACGTTTCGAGGAAATTGCTTGCAATGATCGAAAAGCGAATTCTCACCGATGTCGCATCGCCGAGCTGAAACGTCGCGCGTCCCGAGACGGAGCGCTGCGACTCGAGGACAGTGAATGGACCGCCGTTCAGCGACACCGCGACAGTTCCGGCTTCGCCCAAGTCGAGCCCTGAGGTCGCTCGAGTTGCACTGAGTGTCAGCGAGTCGAAGCCGCTCGTATCGATCGCGCTCGTCGTGATCACGCCTGGGGTCGTCCCGCCGCGCAGACGGACACCATACGTTCCCGTGTAGACACTGCCGCTCGCGGTAAAACGGCCGAGGCCGTTCGTGAATTCCTCGCCGTAGATGACGTCCGCTCGAACCGAGGCTGCGATCAGCCCAATGATCCAGCCGCTGAACACCGCCATGCGGCGCAACGCGCGAGACGAGCACAACCTTTCACGACGCATGATCGCCCCCTTCCGTGTGTGGCAAGGCGGCGATCCTAACCACGCGGGGAGCCGCGCTGCTATGGCGCGGGCCACCACATTCAATGCGATTTGGTGGATCAGGTGCAGATTGTGGTCAGGGCGCCTTTCCTATTGACCTCTCAAGCCCCCCGAGCGCTTCACATGTCCACGCTCTTCCACAACGCGGCGACACCCGCGCGTGCGACTCTCGACGCGTCGATCGCACAGAGCGCTTGATCGACGCACACTCGATCAGGTGTACTTCGAGTGTTGCGAATCGTGCAAGCAACTTGATGCAGAGCACTGCTCGACCCTGCGAAATTGTTCTGCAGACCCGCGAAGCCACGTCAGTGGAGACAGTACGATGAGAAAATCTGTGTTGATTTTCGGTGTTGCGGCCGCGGCGGTGATCGCCGGATTGGTGTATTGGGCGTTCGCCCACGAGGAAACCTTCGTACCGAAACCTCGTGTTGCTCAAGATCAGAACACGGGAACCATTGCGTATCAGTGGCGATGGGAAAATTTTGCGAAGCCCCGGCCGGCAACGAATGGCGAGGGGGAAAATTCGAAAGCAGACAAGACTCACTCGGCGGGCGAGATGCCGTATGACGCCGTGGCGGTTTACAAAGTCTTGCAGGGCATAAAGGTCGATGAAAATGGTCGCTTGGTGCCGGATCAAACGGCGATGCAGGCGCTCGAAAAGGGCTATAGCGAACTGGGGCCCGATCTGAGTCCGACGGCGATGTCGGAGCTACAGAAATTGATTCGCGTTGGGCTGCCCGGTCCTGCGGGAGAAGAAGCTGCGCTACTGCTGGAGAACTATTACCGATTTCGCTCGGCAGAGGCGGAATTCAACCAGCAAAGAGAAAACCCGACGCCCATGGCCCTGAAGGAGCAGTTGCCCACGGTCGATCGCTATGAAGAGCTTGTGCAGCTGCGACGCAGCTACCTCGGCAAAGAGACTGCAGATCGCTTGTTTGCAGTGGAAGACACTCACGCGCGCCACATGTTTGCGGCCATCGCAATTCAACAGAACACCAGCTTGACCGATGAACAGAAGCAGGCTGAGCAAGAGGCCTTGCAACAGCAATTGAATGACCGCCTGCTGGCGCTAGGCCAACTGGAACCACAGGAGGCCGCGGCCGAAAAAGTGCAACACCTGCGTGAAACAGGCGCTACGAATGCCGAGATTTATGCCACTCGAAAGGCAATGCTAGGTCCGGAAGGCGCCCGCGAGCTGGCCGTGGTCGACCAAGAGGAAGCTCAGTGGCAAAGCCGCTTCAACGGATTCTGGCAAGCGCGACGGTATGTGATGCAGGCGGGTTTGGACGACAACGAACGTGAACGCCAGATCGAACAACTGATGAATCAGTACTTCAGCCCTGAAGAGCGGGAGCGAGCTCGCGCGACGAGCTCCGAATGGCAGGCGCAAGATCCGAAATAGTTCAAAGAAGCGGTCGAACCAGGAACACGCAATTCGCTGATCTTCAGCTGCGCTTTGCGCGCACCACGACGAGCACTGAAACCAGACAAAGAACAGAAACGAACCAATAGGGAAAGCGGCTGTAAAACGTCGTGATGCCGTTCTTTTGGTAAGGGACCTCCAGCAAATAGCCGGCGATTTCGCGGTGCGCCGTGCGCAGCAGAGTGCGGCCGCTGGGAAGAGATACACCGCCCAGGCCATTGTTCATCACGTGCACGAGCGGGCGGCGATTTTCGACACCACGCAAGATCGAGGCTCCCATATGCGCGTAGGGAAGCCGAGTATCGCCAAACCAGCCATTGTTGGACTGTGCAATGACGATATCCCCGCCTCCGGCGCGCATTGACGAGGCCACGAACCCAGGAAACAGAACTTCGTAACAGATGAACGGCTTGATCGAGGCCTTGCCGATATCAAAGCTTTGCGGCTCCAGGCCGGCACTGAGATTGCCGAAAAACTCGCCCAGATACTGCCGAGCCCAGCCTTTGACGCGTTCCGACCTTTCGAACAGCGGCAGGTATTCAGCGATGGCGATACGTTTTATTTTTCGGTACTTGCCGCTCTCATTGCCGTTCCCGTCGATCAGAACTGCCGTGTTGAAGTTGAGCAACCCCTCCTCGCTGTTTTCCTCCTCGAGGGTTTGAAACATTAGCGGCGCGGCCAGCTTCGCCACCTGCCGCCGATATGCGGCTTGCACGAAAGGCTGCGTGTAGTACTGCTTGTTGCGCAACTCGGGCCAGATCACCAGTTCGGCGCCAGCCCTCACCAATTGCTCGGTCAGCTCCATCTCCATGGGATAACCCAAAGTGAAACCGGCCCGTGGGCCAGGGATGGCGATGGTGGGAGGCTCGTCGGGCTGCACCAGGCCCACTTCGAGTGTTTGCCACTCGGCTGCAGCCGTCTCCCAGTAGGTCAGGCTGAAAAGGCCATAGATGAACCAGGCAGCCACGAGGGCGTATGCCGCCAAGGTGCTGCGCTCGAAGAATACCTGCCGGCCGATCAACGCTTGGGCGATCAGTACTGCCACGATGCCCATCGTGAAATCCAAGCCGCTCACACCGGTGATGTCTGTGGCCTGTATGGCGATCAGAAATTCACTTTGAGCATTGCCAATCTGCCAGGGGAAAGTGACAGGAAAAAAAGCGAGAACCAGAGCGAGGACGGTGGGAAACACCCACAGCACGGCGTTGTTGCGCCGTCCATAGTGGGTCAGCACCGCGATGATGCCGAACATTTGACCGCAGTAGACCCAGTAGAGCGATGCCAAGCTCACGCTCTGCATCAGCGAATAGCCCTTAAAGATCTGGACGAACTCTGCCATCCAGTAGGTGGTGAAACCGAAGGCCAGGATTCCGGAGAGCACGCCGAATCCATAAGCCTGCCAAGCGCTGCGACAGCGTTGCAGGCCGAGCAAGAACGGGACAAAAGTCAGCCACCCCAAGAGGTAAAATTTCGGAAACAGCGCAGGAATGGCAAAAAGAACGGCGCAGCCCATCGCCGCCATGAGAGTCTGGAACCAGGCGGGCAGGCAGAATGAGGTGGGCTTATTCAATCCGCACACCCTCCTCCCTGGCGGCGTTCTGCAGATCAATCAACGCCTGATCTCTTTCCGCTTGCGTGAGGCTGCCGTCGCTTCGAATCCGCTGAGTGGCCAGCATCAGATTCGCTATGCGCCGCTGTTCTGAAAACATTCTTCTTGCCAGAGTCTCGCCCAGGATCTCATCCTGCAGACGAAACAACTCCGCATGTGGCGGCGGATTCCTGCTGCCGTTTTCTTCCCACCAGCGTTGCTCCGCCTCCTTGTAGCTTTTCAGCATTGGAAGCAGCTCCATGACCTGATGGCTCGCAGTAACACCAAACTGTTTTTCCAGTAAGAAAGCCATGCGCGTCGTCGAGCGCTCCGAAGATGGGCCTTGCATGAGTGCCATGGCGTCCGCGAGCGCTGTCTCCGTCAGCGCATCGATCTGCAGATTTCCGTGCGAGTCGATCCTCAGGCTGCTCCAACCGGCTTCCGCGTTCGTGAAATCAAGCTCCTCGAAAGCGCCTGGCACCTCGGCTCGCGAAAACTTCTTCACTGGGTAGTCCCCGCCCGCGCCAACGTTCTGCCACCACACCATGGCACCGATCAGCGCCGCGAACACGACGAGAACGATCCGTTGCTGGACGATCGATGGCGTGGCAATGGGAAGCATCGCGGCGTTCTAGCAGAAACATCGGTTCAACGAAAATAGCGGGGAAGCAAAGCTGGCGTTGGTGGAACAGAAACGGCCCAAGACTCGCAACCTGTCATAACGTGATACTCATGAATACAGATGAGACTGATGCAGGAGCAGCCACTTTGTCCGCAAATAGGAAAGTGAGGTCCTATTGGCGATCAAGATGTTTACCTAGGATTTCCGCGGTGGGGTTGCACTAACCACGCAGTCTTACCGGCGATCGTCTAGATCCAAAAGCTTTGCTGTATCAGCTCTCGGAGAACTTTCCGGATAGTTGAGTGTGGCACTGACTCACCGAGCTCGGAAAACCAGGGGAATGTGAACATGAAAATTGCACTCATTGGCTCAGCTGTTCTCGCCAGCTGCTTGCTGTCCGCAACGGCATTTGCGACTGATGGAGGCGGCAGTGGTAGTTGCAGCGTCACGCGTGAATCGGGTTCTGGCGCTGTGTTCTATGTACCGCGCGGTGGTGACGGTACTTACAACATCTTAGGATGGGGTAACGGCACGGGCGGCACTTCAACGACCTACAGAGGCCTGTTGGAAGCTGCTGCTGCACATTGTGTTCTGGTCGCTGCTGCGACGACGGCCAACTCGGGAAGTGGTGCGGACGTGCAAAACGCCGTGAATCAAGCGTTGACCCGCTACCGCAGCATCGTTGGCTCAAGCCCAAAGATTTGCACGTCGGGTCATTCACAAGGCGGCGGTGGCTCGTTCAACGCTGCGAACCGCATCGGCGCGCAATGTGTCATCGCAGTTCAGCCTGACACCGTGTACACGACCACCATTCTCCGTCCTGTGTCCAGCAGCACCGACGTTGTTTGCATCTTCAGTACTGGCGACACGCTGGCGCCGGCGCTCCCATTCAACGCCGCCAATTGCCGCGCTAACTCGACCCGTTACTCACAGGAGACGACCACTGGCACTCACTTCGCACCAACCTCCGGCGACGGCGGTGGACCTGGCCGAGTGATGCGTGAGTACATCGATCGTTGGATGCTGTAATCGCTCTTTGGCTTTCGCGCCTGCGGGAACCCCAACCCTCGTGGTTGGGGTTCTTGCGTCTAAGGTGATCACTGATCAATGATCAATGCCCATTGCGCGCTCGAGCGCCCCGGTTTGCCTGCTTAGAAGATTCCGTCCTGAAACGGATGCGCTGCGCTACTTGCATCAGTCCTCCCTAGAATGAGGAAGCCACATGAATAGATATGCGGGCGCCGTCGCGACCCTCGTGCTGACTGCGGCGTGCGTGAGCGCCTGCAACCAACAGCCTCGATCTGAAGACGCGGTCGAAGCAGGACTAGTCCCTGATGAAGTACAGCACGGCTTCAAGACGCTGGAAGATCGATTCAGCTACGCGTACGGCGCCGACCTGGCGGAGAAGTTCAAAGCCGAGCGGATTGCGCTGAATGTCGCGCTCATGGCGGATGGGATGCGGGATGTGTTCGAAGACGGCAACAAGAAAATGTCTGCCGGCGAAATCGCCGCAACGATGCAAGTCTTCCAAGAAGTTCATCTAAAGAAGAAAGAGGAAGAAAGGGCTGTCGCTGCTGTAAAAAACAAGAAGGAAGGCGAAGCGTTCTTGATTGAAAACGCCAAGAAGCCAGGCGTCGTAGTCACGAAGAGTGGCTTGCAATACAGAGTGATCCGCGAGGGAACCGGCAGTTATAAACCGACCGTGGAAGATGAAGTGAAGGTGCACTACCGCGCGAGGTTCATCGACGGCACCGAGTTCGACAGCACTTACAAACGCAATGAACCCTACAGCGTCAATGCCAAGATGCTTATCGCAGGATGGGCGGAAGCACTCCAGTTGATGACGGAAGGCTCCCAGTGGGAACTGTATGTTCCCGCGGATCTTGCTTATGGAGAACGAGGATCAGACCCGTACGTAGGACCCAATGCCGTGCTGATTTTTCAGGTGGAGCTGCTTGAAGTCCAAAAGCGCAAAGAAGAACAGTAGCGACGGCATTGCGTTGCCGACTTCGCCCTGCCTCCTGCTTCATTTCGCTGCCATCTCGGCCACGTATCTGGGTAGATACATTCTTACGATCGTGCCGCGGTCCGGCTCGCTGTAGATCTTCACGTAACCGCCGGACTGGCGCACGAAGCCATAGACCTGGCTCAAGCCGAGCCCTGTGCCCTTGCCCGCTTCCTTCGTCGTGAAGAACGGCTCGAACACACGCTCGAGCGTCATGGCATCCATCCCTGCTCCGGTATCCGCCACCGCAATACACGCGTACTGGCCAGGCGGCATGTCGAGCGCAAGTTGCGCAGCGTATTGCTCATCCAGCTCGCTGTTGGAGGTTTCGATCGTCAGTTGCCCTCCCTCGGGCATGGCATCGCGCGCATTCACGGCCAGGTTGATGAGCGCGTTCTCCAGTTGATTCGCATCGATCCTGGTATGCCACAGACCGGCCGCCAGTACGGTTTCGAGTGTGATGCGTTCGCCCAACGTACGCCGCAGCAGCTCGGAGATTGCCGCGACCCGCTCGTTCAGCTCGACGGGCTTCGGATCGAGTGGCTGTTGGCGCGAAAACGCCAGCAGCCGGTGCGTCAAGCCCGCCGCCGCCTGAGCGCCCTGCAGCGCCATTTCCGCGGCGCGCCGCTGTCGTGCGGTTTGCGGCACGACCGGAGCCGCATCGAGTTGGCTGAGAATCGTGTCGAGCCCGCCCATGATCACGGTCAGCAGATTGTTGAAGTCGTGCGCGACGCCGCCGGTGAGCTGGCCGAGCGCTTCCATCTTCTGCGATTGGCGCAAGGCCGCCTCCGCTTCCAGCCGTCGCGCGAGCTCTTCTTCCACGCGCTGCTCCAGCGTGTCGTTGAGCTGCTCGAGCGCTGCCGTGGCTTGCTCGGCCTGCCTGCGCGCTGCAAGCAGCTCGCGCTCGTATCGGCGCCGTTCCTTGGCGTTGAATATCGTGAAGCGATACAGCTGTGGCAGACCGTCTGCGTCGGTTTTCCTGCGAATGTGCATCAGAGCGGGCAGCATGCTCCCATCAGCACGCAACAGATCGAACGCCACTTCGCTCACCTCCCCTCGCAAACTGAGGTGAGGCAGCACATGCGTGTCGAAGTAGACCTTGCCCGCGACATTGAGCAGATCCTGCACACGCCTGCGGCCAATGAGCGCGGCGTCCGGATAGCCGAGCCATTCGCCCAGCGTTGCATTGACGCGAACGATGCGCCCATCCAGCGCTGCAGTCAGATAGCCGCATGGTGCTCGGTCGTAGAGCTCTTCGATCGACTCGTCGGGCCATCGAGGGGATCGGTCAGCAACCATGCAGGCGCTCAGACATGATCCGCGAGAAAGGCGCGCATTGCCGCGATCGTTTCGCTCGGTGCGCTCATGTGCGGACAGTGTCCGGTCGCGTGCAGCTGCACGAAGGTGCTGTTCGCGAGTTCCCGATGCATATACCTGCCGACGTCCTCGCACGCGATGACATCGCTCGAACACTGCAGGATCAAGACAGGCGTGCGCACATGCGGCAAGTCCGCTCGGTTGTCCGAGAGGAAGGTCACGCGAGCGAAAGCTTTCGCCACACGCGGATCGGTTCTGCAGAAGCTCGATTCGAGCTCCGCTGCGAGCTCGGGCCGTTCGCCGTTGCCCATGATCGTTGGAGCCATCGCCTGCGACCAGCCGAGCGGATTCTCATCCAAAAACGCAAGGAGCTCCTCGAGCTGCGCGCGGGTGAACCCACCGCGATAGCCATCATCGTCGACGTAGCACGGCGATGGACCAATCATGATCAGCTGGTCGAAGCGCGCAGGCTCGCTCAAGGCCGCCAGCATTCCGATCATCGCGCTGACCGAGTGCCCGACGAACACGATGTCCTCGAGCTGGAGCTGGCGGCAGATCTCGAGCACATCCTGCGCGTATCCGTCGAGGCTCCCGTAGCGCTGCGGATCGAATGCGGCGGCATCCGCGCCGCCATGCCCCACGTAATCGAACAGGACGATCCGATAGTCGGCTTCGAA
>Ga0164243_10011569_pt1 | contig 12576 bp, 10 predicted proteins | sample OricompcompostOP_FD_108781 | JGI IMG/M metagenome (GOLD analysis project Ga0164243, IMG submission 108781) | Organic Plus compost microbial communities from Emeryville, California, USA - Original compost - Organic plus compost (OP) | ecosystem: Engineered > Solid waste > Mixed feedstock >...
CCGAGGATGCAGCTGGCGACGGGGACCGTGGGCGCTTCACGCGACGACACCCGAGCGAACGAGGCGAGGACGAGGTGACCGACAGGTCCCCCGTCTTTTTTGCATTCCCCCCACCCCCCCTCCCCCCATTTCCTAAGACCCACCACCTTGAGTCGTGCACGCTCACCTCATCGTATCCGAGCGCATCATCCCCTCGTTGATGTCATGGTGTACCCTTGCGGGATGGATTTGCCCTCATTTCCATGCAACGCACCATCATGGGGATCACATTCATGGCTCAACGTCAACTGACTACCACCTCGTCATCGCGACCGTCCGCCGCACGACGCGCCGCCACGCTCGGCACCATCGCCGGGACGACGGTTGCTGTCGGCCTCTGGGCCGGCAAGCGCGCACAATCCTTTCTTGCGGAGGAGCGGCCGGACAGCATGATTCACTGGGAACGATCGCGCGAGATCGCCTCGCGCATGAACGCCGGTGACGCCCTCACCGCGTCCGAGCGCATTCGCCTCAATGCCTACTACTCCGAGCTCGTCGATCGCTGCGTGCCCATCGTGTCCGAGTACACCGGTACGTCACTCCCGGAAGGTACGCGCGAGACCTTCGCGTTCGATCGCGTCGACTGGATCAACGCCAATCTTGCTGGCTTCGAGCGCATGTTCGCACCGATCGAGGAGCTCAACGTCCATCGTGGGCGCAAGAATCCCGTCGCGCGCGTCTGGAACGGCGTCAACCAGTCCGTCCTCAGTTACGAGGTCGGTCTCCTGCTCGGGTACATGGCCAAGCGCGTACTCGGTCAGTACGATCTCGCACTGCTCGGTCGCGAGCCGGTTTCCGCCGGCAAGCTCTACTACGTCGAGCCCAATATCCGCGGCATCGAGCGCAAGCTCAACCTCCCGCGTGAGGACTTTCGCATGTGGCTGGCGCTGCACGAAACCACGCATGCCTTCGAGTTCGAGGCGCATCCGTGGGTTCGCGAGCACTTCAATGACATGCTCGATCGCTACATGACCTTCATGCGGCAGGATGCCGATCAGCTGAAGCAGGGATTCCAGGGACTCCGCCAACTCGCCACGCGCGGACGTTCGTCCGACAGCGAGGAGCGTGGCAGCTGGATCGAGGCCTTCATGAGCGCCGAGCAGCGGCAGCTCTTCACCGACATGCAGGCCATGATGTGCGTGATCGAGGGCTACTCGAACCACATCATGAACGCCGTCGGCAAGGAACTCCTTCCGAACTACGAGCTCATCTCACAGCGCTTCGAGGAGCGGCAGAGCCAGCGATCGCAGGCCGATCAGCTCTTCGCCCGCCTCACCGGGCTCGATGTCAAGATGGAGCAGTATCGCGCCGGCGAGGAGTTCATCGACCGGATCGTCGAGCTGCGCGGACACACCTTCGCGCATCGTGTCTGGGATGGCCCGGTCCATCTCCCGAGCATGGACGAGATTCGCCATCCGGAGAAATGGATCGAGCGGATCGACGCGCTCGATCGTTCCTTCGCCGCTGCCGCGGTCGAAGCCTGAACCTGACACCGCAACGGAAAAGCGCCCCGAGATTCGATCTCGGGGCGCTTTTCCATAGGAGGATCAATTGGATGCTTCACGGCCGATGTCGTCGTTTCCGGGTTCGTCGTTGCCCTGGAGCAATGCCCGGAGGTGATTGATCTCACCCGTGTGGTAGATCGCATGCTGGATCTGCAGCTCGATCAGACGACGCGTCTCATACTGCTCGCCCCACGGTGCCGATCGCAGCACCGACAGCTCATCATCCGTGAGCGTCGCGATGTGCTCGTGGAGCTCCCGATGTGCGAGGCGAATCCAGGCGATGACCTCTGCTGAGGTTTCACCCGGACTCACGTCATGGACGACATGCGATGCCCATTGGTACGATCTGTCGCCAAACGCATGGCTCGCGTAGGAGAGGAAGCCATCCCCGATGTGCAGCACCAGCTGCCGGATGGTCCGATGTCCTTCCACAGGCGCTCGGTCCCATTCATCATCCCGCACGTTGTGGAGATTCCAGAGGAGCGAGTGCCAATGGTCCCAGCCGAACCCCGACTCCTCGAGCACGTGATCGAACATCGTCACGAGTTCGTCGACCGCCGATCGGGAGGGCGTGGGGACCATGGCAGTTTCTCCTGCGTGAATCTAGTGGCGGAAGTGGCGCGTTCCCGTGAAGATCATCGTGATGCCCGCGTCGTCGGCCGCGGCGATCACCTCCTCGTCGCGAAGCGATCCTCCCGGCTGGATCACCGCGGTCACACCCGCGTCGATCGCCTGCTGGATACCATCGGCGAACGGGAAGAACGCGTCGCTCGCCATCGCGGCACCCTGCGCCTTCTCGCCGGCCTTGCGCGCCGCGATCGCCACGCTCTCCAGACGATTCGGCTGTCCGGCACCGAGCCCGACGATCGCGTCGTCCTTCGCGAAGACGATCGCGTTCGACTTCACGAGGCGCGCCGCCTGCCACGCGAACGCGAGATCCTTCAGCTGGCTCTCCGTCGGCTGGACCTTCGTCACGACCTTCCACGCCGAGGTGTCATCCGGCGTGATGTCCGGCTGCTGCACCAGCAGTCCGCCGCCGATCGGGCGCACGTCGAACTCGCCGGTGCGTGGCTCGGTGCGGTTCGGCAACACGAGCACGCGCGTGTTCTTCTTCTTGAGCACGACTGGCAGCGCATCGTCGTCATAACCCGGTGCGATGATGATGTCGAGCTTGATGCGGCGCAGCTGGTCCGCCGTCGCCGCGTCCACGACGCGGTTCAGCGCGACGATCCCGCCGAACGCCGAGACCGTGTCCCCCGCGTACGCGGCGAGATACGCATCGCTCAGCGAGTCGCGGGTCGCGAGACCGCACGGCACCATGTGCTTGACGATCGCGACCGCCGGCGTGTCGAAGAGCTGCGCGGCCTGCCACGCAGCATCGGTATCGAGGTAGTTGTTGAAGGAGAGTTCCTCGCCGGAGAGCCGCTCCGCATCGAGCACGCCGAGCTCGGTCTTGCCGGCGCGCAGGCGGCGATAGGCGCCTGCCTGCTGATGCGAGTTCTCGCCGTAGCGCGGTGTCTTCTCGAGGCGCAGCCCGATCGACAGCTCCTGCGGGAGGAGCGTGTCGCCGTCACGGCGGAGGTACTCGGAGACGAGGCTGTCGTAGGTCGAGACGTGGGCGTACGCCTTCGCGGCCAGCGATCGGCGCCAGGCGAGCGTGTTGCCCTCGCCACGGAGCGCATCGAGTGCCGGGGCATAGTCCGCCGGGCTCGTGAGCACGATCACCGAGGCGAAGTTCTTCGCGGCGGCACGGACCATCGCCGGACCTCCGATGTCGATGTTCTCCACGATCGACTCGTCGGTGGCGTCCGGCGAGCTCACCGTCTGCTCGAACGGATAGAGGTTCGAGACGAGGATGTCGATCGGCGTGATCTCGTGCTGCGCGAGCTGCTGCACGTGATCCGTGAGATCGCGACGGGCGAGGAGGCCGCCGTGGATCTTCGGGTGCAGCGTCTTCACGCGACCATCGAGGATCTCTGGTGAGCCGGTCACCTCGGCGACCTGCACGACGGGCAGACCGGCATCCGCCAGCGCCTTGAACGAGCCGCCGGTCGAGACGAGCTCGTAACCGAGCTCGTGCAGCTCGCGCGCGAAGTCCACCAGACCAGTCTTGTCATAAACACTCAGGAGTGCACGCACGAAGTCGCTTTCCTTTCAGGGAGAACGCGGAGATTGCGATGCGATCGCAGTCGTGGGGTCAGTGTTGCGCGTTCCAGGCAGCGACATTGCGGCGGATCTGGTCGGCGTGATCGGAGAGATGCACGCCATACGTGCGCAACCAGTCCTCCGAAGTATAGACCCCGGATTCCGTGTGTCGACCGCGGTGATCCCACCACGCATCGGGGAAGGTTCGGATCAGCGTCGCGGTGTGATGCCGCACCGCCTTCACCACGGCGAGGCTGTCGTCGATCGAGCGCGCGTGATAGGCGAACGCGGTTGCCCATTCGTCCTGATCGTAGCCGACGAGCAGCGGCTCCGGCTCCACCGCGAGCATCCGGATGCGCGTGTAGCCGGATGTCTCGGAGTCGGCACAGTGCACGATGATCTCGTGGACGGACCATTCGCCAGGTTCCGGACGCCACTGCAGCGCTTCTGTGGGGACCTCCTGCAGTGCGGCTTCGAGATCGGCGGGACCTCGCTCGTACTGATCGATGAGGCGCTGACGTTCGCTCGTCTCCATGGGGACTCCTTTGGCGTGAGGGGGTGAAACCGATGAAGCCACGCGATGCGATGGCATGCGTGGCTTCATCATACGGGATGGCGTGCGGGTGTCCCTACGTCAGGCGGAATGCGCCGTAGTAGTGCGACGAGTAGTAGTCGCTGTAGACATCCGAGATGGTGACGCCGGTGGAGTAGTTCTCGGCGTGGATCATCTGGCCGTCGCCGATGTAGATCCCGACGTGCGAGATGCCGGCCTCGTAGGTGTTCTGGAAGAAGATCAGATCACCTGGCTGCCACTCGCCCCAGCCAACCGATGTGCCGTAGGCCGTCTGTCCAGCGGTGCCGTGGCCGATGTCGTAGCCGAGGACGTTCTGGACGACATACTGCGTGAGCCCCGAGCAGTCGAAGCCACCCGGCGTGTTGCCCGCCCAGACGTACGGCTGACCGAGGAACTGCATCGCGAAGTCGACCATCTGCTGACCCTGACTCGAGGTCGCCGCGACGGGCTCCTCGGTCACCTCGGCAGCCGTCACTGACACGTTCGCGCGCTGCGTCTGCACCGTGACCGCGTCACCCTCGCTGAGGTACTGCTGCGAGATCCAGCCGTCGCCGGAATCCGTCGAGGCCTGCGCGAAGCCGTTCGCGACCGCGCCGGTCAGCGTGACGTTCGCGCCAGCCGGCAGCTCGGTGATGACGCTCGCATCAAGGTTGGCGTCGGTGCGGAGGTTGACGGAGTCGTTGGTGTGCCAGGCACCCGTGGGACCGCTCCAGTCGACCGTGGAGCTCTCGCTCTCGGTGCTGACTGGTTCGGACGAGAGATAGTCCTGCCAGATCCAACCCTCGCCGGCATCGGTCGATGCCTGCACGAAGCCCGCCGAGACGGCGCCTGTCAGCGAGACGGTCGCGCCAGCCGGCAGCTCCGTGATGACGCTCCCCTCGAGGCTGGGCTCCGCGCGGAGGTTGACCGAGTCGTTGGTATACGACGTGCCGGTCGCGCCGCTCCAGTCGACACTGCTCGTGTCCGCCGCAGCGACGGAGGTCTCGGCGGCAGTCGAACCGTCCTGACTCAGGAAGGCGCTGTAGATCCAGCCGTCGACGCCATCGACGTTGACCGAGATCCAGTTGTTCATGGTCTGGCCGGTGAGCGTCACGGTCGTGCCGCTGCCGAGCGAAGCGATCGTGTCGGCGTCGGTGCTTGGGCTGGTGCGAAGGTTGACGGAGTCGTTCGTCCAGGCGGTGCCGGTGATCGACTGCAGGAGGCCACCGCTCGCAGCGAGCCAGTCGGAGACGATGTACCCCTCATCGCCGCCGAGCGAGACGTAGTACCAGAGCGACCCATCGTCCGCCGCGATCGGCCCGTCGAGCACTGTGACGGTGGTGCCTTCCGGATACTCCGCGATGATGTCGTTTCCGGACGAGGCGCCCGAGCGCAGTCGGACGAGGTCGCCGTTCGCATAGGCGATGACCGCGGTGCCACCGACGTCGAGATCGGTATCCGCGAGCGCGGTCACTGGGGTCAGGACTGGCAGCACCAGTAGCCCCACCGCCGGCAGAATCCGGCGAAGTCGTTTGCCACGAGGCACGCGCGTGGACGTCATGCATTCCCTCCCCTTCGATCGGTTTTCCGGCAACAACAAGCCAGACGTGGCGGGAAATCCCGCACGCGATCGAGGTCCTTTGCTGCACGCGTACAGACGCGAGCATGTCTTGATGATTCACGATGGCGCGGTTGTGTCGCGTTGGTTCCAATCTGTCACACGGTCCATCCACCTTGTGACACCCCGGCGACGTGCGCCTGTCCGATTGTCACCAACTGGCAGGAGTGGTGACAAGTTGTACGTACGGGAATTGCGGACCGATTCGAGGCGATTGGTCCATACGTACACCTCTGGCGACCCAAATGTGCCCCGATGGATCGTTCCACCGGGGCACATCCCGTGCGCACACCATGCAAACATTCGCTCCGATTCGTCACAGGTAGACGTGCGGAGCGGTGACGATCAGGCGATGGTCGCCTCGTTGCGGGCGCGGATATCGCGGAGCGACGTGCGCGCGAAGATCGACGAGATGACGATTCCGAGCTCGTAGAGCACGTAGAGCGGCACCGCGACGATCATCATGTTGAAGGGATCGGTGCTCGGCGTGATCACCGCCGCGGCGACCGAGATCAGCAGGATCGCGTAGCGACGCCACTTGCGCATGTTCGGGGGTGTCACGATGCCGATCTTCGCGAGGATGAACATCAGCACGGGCAGCTGGAACGAGATGCCGAGTCCCAGCATCAGCGTCAGGAAGAACGAGATCGTCTCCGGACCATCCGGCTGCCAGCTGAAGGCGGCGCTGTTCCACGAGGAGAGGAAGTACAGCGCGCGTGGTGCGGCCACGAAGAACCCGTAGGCGGCACCGAGGATGAAGAGGATCGACACGAATGGCAGCGACGTGAAGAGCACGCGCTTCTCGCGGCGCGTCAGGCCCGGCGAGAGGAATGCCACGATCTGGTAGACGATGACCGGCATCCCGATCGAGATGGCGATGTAGGTCGCGACCTTGAAGGTGAGCGTGAGAGGATCGGTCGGGCTGCGGACATCGAGCCCGTCGACCGCGTTCGCGCGCTGCGTGATCTGCAGGAGGATGGAGTTCGAGAAGTAGAACCCGATGATGAAGAGCGGGACGATCGCCAGCACGACGCGGAGGATGCGATCCCGGAGCTCCGTCAGATGCTCGGTGAGCGTCATCTCGGCGAAGATTTCCGGCGCGTCGTCGGGAGCCCCATAGATGTCACGGAGGGCGTGGTAGGGGGCGAGCGGATGGCGGGCAGCGTTCACCGTCTTGACGACGGCAGTGGCCGACGCCCGTCCAACGAGTCTTGCGATGGAAGCCATGAGAACCTACTCCTGGATGGCAAGCGGCGGGGTGACCCGCATGGCGGCATGACTCAGCGGCGGGATCGCTCCGTGGCGAGGATCCTGCGTGCCATCGAGATGCAGATGGCGCACCAGATAGCTCTTCGTCGGGGGAGTGGGTTCGCGGAAGACCAGCGGAACCTTCGTGGCGAGACGGCACTTGCGCTGTCGTCGCATGTGCTGCATGAACAGATGGGCCATGATGTGAGACCTCCTCACGGGTAGAGACGGTACCGCTCACTGCGGCACGATCGAACGCGAGGGTTCTGCATCGAAGGACATGCGATTCGTTTGGGCACGTGACGAGACGACCAGGATGGCTACACGGTTCGTCGTCGGAACGAGAGAGGACTCGCCCGACGCTCGACACGACGGGAATCGTGCCGATTGTTCATTTGTCGTGCAACGGTATCGCTTCGTCTGCGAAGAACCCGTCGGCTCTCGCCTATGAGGGTAGCACAGCGGGGCAAGCGCAGACCTTGGGCGGCTGGTGGCGCGGCATCGCGATGCCGCGCCACCAGCCGCGCTCAGCCGTTGCGGAAGGCGTAGCTGTAGCCGTTCAGCGCCGGCGCGCCACCGAGATGCGCGTAGAGGATGCGCGATCCCTCCGGGAAGTAGCCCTGCTGCACGAGATCGATCGTTCCCTGCATCGACTTCCCCTCGTACACCGGGTCGGTGATCATCCCCTCGAGCCGCGCGCAGAGGCGGATCGCGTCCTTCGTCTCCTCCGATGGCACGCCGTACGCCGGATACGCGTAATCCTCGATCAGCACGACATCGTCGTCCGCGATCGGGCGTCCGAGCTCGACGAGCTCCGCGGTATTGCGGGCGATCTCGAGGACCTGCGCTTTCGTCTGTGCCGGCGTCGCGGAGGCGTCGATGCCGATGACGCGCTGGGCGCGATCGTCCGGCGAGAAGCCGACGACCATCCCGGCGTGCGTTGAGCCGGTCACGGTGCAGACGACGATATAGTCGAAGGTGAAGCCGAGCTCCGCCTCCTGCGCGCGGACTTCCTCCGCGAAGCCGACGTAGCCGAGCCCGCCGAGCGGATGCACCGACGCGCCGGCCGGGATCGGGTACGGCTTGCCGCCCGCCTCCTCGACTTCGGCGAGCGCCTGCTTCCAGCTGTCGCGGATCCCGATGTCGAAGCCGTCATCGACGAGGCGGACGTCCGCGCCCATGATGCGGCTGAGCAGGATGTTGCCGACGCGGTCGTAGACGGCGTCCTCGTGCGGCACCCACGCCTCCTGCACGAGGCGGCACTTCATGCCGATCTTCGCGGCGACGGCGGCGACCATGCGCGTGTGATTCGACTGCACGCCGCCGATCGAGACGAGCGTGTCGGCGCCGGACGCGATGGCATCCGGCACGATGTACTCGAGCTTGCGCAGCTTGTTGCCGCCGAATGCGAGCCCGGAGTTGCAATCCTCGCGCTTGGCGTGGATCTCGACCTTGCCGCCGAGATGCTCCGAGAGGCGGTCGAGACGCTCGATGGGCGTCGGGCCGAAGGTGAGGGGATAGCGGGAAAACTTCTCGAGCACGAAGATCTCCTTTGCCTGTCAGGGTCGTCGGATCGGGCATCCGGTCCGCGATTCGAGCGCGCATACGGCATCGCCACCGGAGCGCATGGTGGATCATCCGCCACAAGGGGGCTGCATTTGCGATGATACGTGGTAGCGTGGGATGAACTTCATGCCCGGAAAGGACCATCATTCATGACCGATACGCTTCCCAATCCCGATCACGACGAGTTCTTGTGGCTTGAGGACATCTACGGCGAGGCGCAGTTGGACTGGGTCGCCGAACAGAATGCCCGCACGTCCGCGATGCTGGAGGGCGACGACTTCGCCGGAACGCAGGCGAAGATCCTCGAGGTGCTCGATTCGACCGATCGCATCCCGGGAGTCGCCAAGCACGGCGACTTCTTCTACAACTTCTGGCGCGATGCCGATCATCCGCGCGGTCTCTGGCGACGCACGACGCTCGCGAGCTATCGCACGGCCACGCCCGAATGGGACGTGATCCTCGACATCGACGCGCTCGGCAAGGCGGAGGGGACCGACTGGGTCTTCGCCGGAGCGCTCGTGCGTTTCCCGGATGCGACGCGCGCGCTGCTGCGTCTCTCGCCGGATGGCGGCGATGCGGTGACGATCCGCGAGTTCGATATCGAGGCGCGTGCGTTCGTCGACGATGGCTTCGTGGTACCGACGGCCAAGACGAGCATCTCGTGGATCGACGCGGACACCGTGTTCGTGTCGTCCGACTTCGGTCCCGGGACGCTGACGACGTCCAGCTATCCGCGTCAGGTGAAGCGCTGGCGGCGCGGCGAGGTGCTCTCCGACGCCGAGCTGGTGTTCGAGATCCCCGAGACGCACATGATCGTCGGCGCGGATCACGATCACACGGTCGGCTTCGAGCTCGATGTCGTGGTCGATGTCGTCGACTTCTTCCATCGCACGACCTACCTCCTGCGCGACGGTGAGCGCGTGCTGATCGATGTGCCGGATGATGCCGGACTCGACTTCTGGCGGGAGTGGCTGCTGATCCAGCCGCGCTCCGACTGGAGGGTGAACGGGGAGACCTCTCCTGCCGGTACGCTGCTCGCGGCGAATCTGGATGCCTACCTCGCTGGGGATCGCGCGCTAACGACGCTGTTCCTCCCGGACGCGCAGACCTCGCTCGATGGCTGGTCCGCGACGGAGCATCACCTGCTGCTGACGATCATGAAGGACGTCGCGACGACCGTGACCGTGTTGACGCCAGGCGAGGGCGGCTGGACATCCGAGCCGCTGGCCGGAGCGCCGGAGCTGCACACGGTGAGCGTGTCGCCGGTCGATCCGGATGGGGGCGATGACTTCTGGCTTTCGACGACCGGCTTCCTGACGCCATCGTCGCTGTCGCTCGGAACCGTCGGCGGAGAGGTCGAGCTGCTGAAGTCGTCGCCGGCCTTCTTCGATGCGGATGGCTACGTCGTCGAGCAGCATTTCGTGACGTCGAAGGACGGGACGCGCGTGCCGTACTTCCAAGTCTCGCCGAAGGATCTCGTGCTCGATGGGCACACGCCGACGCTGCTCTATGGCTACGGTGGCTTCGAGATCGCCCTCAAGCCGACCTACAACGGTGCGATCGGTCGGGCGTGGCTCGATCGTGGCGGCGTCTACGTCGTGGCGAACATCCGTGGTGGTGGTGAGTACGGTCCGACGTGGCACACGTCGGCGCTGCACGCGAACCGGCATCGCGCCTACGAGGACTTCGCGGCCGTCGCGCAGGACCTGATCGCGCGCGGCGTAACCTCACCGGCGCATCTCGGGTGCGAGGGTGGCAGCAACGGTGGTCTGCTCGTGGGGAACATGCTGACGCATTACCCGGAGCTCTTCGGCGCGATCGTCTGCGAGGTGCCGTTGCTCGACATGGGGCGCTACACGAAGCTCTCGGCGGGCTACTCGTGGATTGCGGAGTATGGCGACCCGGATCTTCTCGAGCAGTGGGCGTATGTGAAGACGTTCTCGCCGTACCACAACCTCAAGGAGGGCGTGACGTATCCGCCGGTGCTCTTCTACACGGCGACCAGTGACGATCGCGTTGGGCCGGTGCAGGCGCGCAAGATGGCCGCTCGCATGCAGGCGATGGGCATCCCCGAGGTGTGGTTCTACGAGAACCGCGAAGGCGGTCACGGTGCGGCGGCGGACAACAGGCAGTCGGCGCACATGCGCGCGGCGGCGTGGGAGTTCCTCTGGAAACACCTCGCCTGAGCGCGATGATCCGGACATGACAGCGGGGCGGCGATCGATCTGATCGCCGCCCCGCTGTTGCGCGAGGAGATGGCTAGCCGAAGATGCGCTGCGAGGCGATCGCGGCGCCCTCGGAAAGCGCCTGCAGCTTTGCCCAGGCGACATCGCTGGCCACGAACTCGTAGCTGGCGAATGTCGCGAGTCCGCAGTCGCAGCCGGCGATCACGCGCGTCGGATCGCCGACCGCGTCGACGACCTCGAGGATGCGCTTCGCGACGACTTCCGGATGCTCCAGGTAGTTCGTGGTGACGTCGATCACGCCCGGGATGATCACCATGTCGGCCGGCGGCGCGTACTTGCGGAACGCCTCGGTCTCGTGCTGATGGCGCGGATTCGCGAGCGGGATGCTGAGCGCACCGACCTTCGCCTCGTAGATGTACGGAAGGATGTCGAGCGAGACGTCGTCCTGATGTGGACCCTGCCAGTTGCCCCAGCAGAGGTGCAGGCGAACCTTCTCCGCCGGGATGTCGGCGATCGCGAAGTTGAGCGCCTCGATGTGGAGCTTCACGCTCTCGATGAACGTCTCCAGCGACTGGTCGCCGAACTGGATGACGCGCTCCATCGCGAGGTCTGGCGCATCGAGCTGCAGGATGTGCCCGCGCGCGACGATCTGTTCGTACTCCTTCTTCAGCTCCGCGGCGATGCCGAAGACGTAGTCGCGATCGGTGCGATAGTCCGGATTCTCCGGCGAGAGGAGGAGGGTCGTCGCGATGATGCCCGGCGAGGCGGCCGTGAAGAAGGTCTCCTCCGGCTGACGGGCGGCGTTCTGCAGGCTCGTCTCGAAGAAGTCGAGATCCTCCGTGATGCCGGCGAGCGAGTCGTCATAATGCACGGCCTCGACCGCCATCGGCGGATTCCAGACGCGCGCGACCTCGTCGCCGACGGCGATCTGCTTCGCGGCGAAGGCGGCGTACTCCGGGAACTTGATCGTGTCGAGCGTCGGCTTGCGATGACCTTCGCCGCCGAAGCCGGTCATGCGCTCGGTGACGTACGTCGAGAAGCCGACGCGCGGCGCCTCTCCGTCGTTGATGATGTCGAGGCCCGCCTCGAGCTGCTTGTTGACGACGTGCTGCACGGTCTTCGCAGCCTCGGCGGCAAGCGCCTCGCGGTCGTACGGCTTGTGCTGATCGCGCTGCACGAGGAGCTTCACGAGCTCCGGCGTGCGGGGGAGGCTGCCGACATGCGTGGTAAGAATGCGATCGGTACTGGTCTTCATGAGTCCCACTTTCCTGGCATCCGTGATGCCGATTCCACGAATCCGCAGCGAGTCTGGTGGAGACCGAACTCGTTGCTCATGAAAACTATGTACCACAGGTCGGATGACTTTGGGACGCCTGCCGCCTGCCGCGAAGGGTATTCATGACAGCATTTCACCCGATCAGTGTGCGATCAGTCGCTCTGGGCGGAATGGCGCGAGCAGATCTTCGCGTGTGCCGTCGAGGAGCTCTCGCGTCCCGAGCTGCCCGAGGAGCGGTCCCATCGTGACCCCGCTGTGCGTCGCGATCACATAGACGCCCTCGGTGTCGGGGAGCGTGCCGACCGCCGGGAAGCTGGCGGCCGGGATCGACCGGATGCCGACGACCTGCGTCGCGACCGTCGCCGAGGCGAGTGCCGGGAAGATCTCCTGCGCAGCGCGGAGCACGCGATCCGAGAGCGTGGCGAGCTCGGTCGGCGTCG
>Ga0164243_10011571_pt1 | contig 12576 bp, 13 predicted proteins | sample OricompcompostOP_FD_108781 | JGI IMG/M metagenome (GOLD analysis project Ga0164243, IMG submission 108781) | Organic Plus compost microbial communities from Emeryville, California, USA - Original compost - Organic plus compost (OP) | ecosystem: Engineered > Solid waste > Mixed feedstock >...
CGCTGCACCTCGTCGGCCGCAACGGCATGCACAAATACAACAATCAGGACCATGCCATGATGACCGCGATGCTGACCGCGCGGAATATCCTTGCCGGCGAGCGCATCCACAATGTCTGGGACGTCAACGAGGATGCCGAGTATCACGAGGCGGGAACGTCGGGCGTGCGCGCCGCGCTCGCAAGTGAGCGAGCCGTCCCGCGCAAACGGGCCAAGGAAGCCGTGGCCTGACGGCGTTCGTTCCTTGCGAGCACATTTCGGGCGGCGCTTGCGTAGCGAAGGGGCCCGGAAGGAAGCACCTACCTATGGCTGAACCTAAATTCGCACCGCTTCTGACGATTGCGGTTGGCCGGGGCTACGTCCGGGTGTAAACCCTCCCCGCTAGGCCCGCGAGGCCCCATCAAAAGCGGAGTTTGCATGAAGAGCTGCGTCCTGCTTGCCGCCACGCTCGTGGCCGCTTTGTTTGCGGCAACGTCCGGCCGCGCCGCCGATGTGGTCTTTCCGCCCGGTTCGCGCATCGGGTTGGTCCCGCCGCAGGGGTTTGAAGTAAGCTCCATCGGGCGCGGCTTCGGTGACCCTCAAAGCAAATCCGCCATCATGATTCTGGAAATGCCGCCCCAGGCCTTTTCCGAGGTCGAGAAGGCAATGTCTGCGGATGTCCTGCGGCAACAGGGCGTCGCCATCGCCTTTCGCGAGACGCTTACGCTCAAGAATGGCAAGGCGCTCCTAATCGGAGGGCGCCAGACGGTGGACGGCACGGCGTTGCGCAAGTGGATCATGGTCGCGGAGACACCGGCCGCGACGGCATTGGTGACGGCGCTTGTTCCAGACAGCGCCAAGAACGCCTATACGGATGCGGTGATCCGTGCGGCGCTGGTCTCGCTCGACAAGCGCGATGCGATTCCGCCGGAAGAACTTCTCGGGCTGATGCCGTTCAAGGTGACCGACACCGCGGGCCTGCGGCCAATCCGCGCCGAGGGCCCGACGATTTTCCTCACCGAAGGACCGAAAGACATCGTTGAGCCCGGCGAACAGCCGCTGATGGTTATCGGCGCTGCTCCGGGCGGCCCCGCGGAAACAGCGCAACGGGACAACTTCGCCCGCACCATGTTTGCGAGCACCGGCAGCTTCAAGGATGTAAAGCTGGTTTCGACCGACGTGATCCGGCTGAACGGAATGCAGACGCACCAGATCCTGGCCGAGGCCAAGGACGCGAAAACCGATGCCGACATCAAGATCGTGCAATGGGTCCGGTTCGGCAACGGCGCCTTCCTCCGCTTTCTCGGCGTGTCACCGAGCGAAGCGTGGTCTGACGCGTTCACCAAGTTTCGCGCCATCCGCGACGGCGTTACCACGCGATAGCCCACGCTAGCGAACAGTTTTCAGAGATAAGAGATGATCCGCTCGTCCCCGCGAAAGCGGGGGCCCAGCACTGGATTCCCGCGTGCGCGGGAATGAGCGGAGTGTGGAAAAGCGTCGCGCGAAAACTGACGTTCTTAGTTCTGCGAGCTTCCAGCCGCAGTCTCGCCGGGCGCCGCCTTCGGTCCGCCTTTCGACACACCGACCATCGCCGGGCGCAGGATCCGGTCTCCGATCGTGAAGCCCGACTGCAAGACCTGCACGACTGTTCCCGCCGGCACGCTCGCGTCCGGCACTTCATACATCGCCTGATGCAGGTTGGGATCGAACTTCTGGCCCTGCGGGTTGAGCTGCTTCACGCCGTGCTTCTCCAGCACCTTGAGCAGTTCGCGCTCGATCAGTTCGACGCCTTCGAACAGGGCCTGACCCTGCGCGTCCGCTTGCGATTTCCAGTCCGGGCCGGTGGCGTCGAGCGCGCGGCGCACATTATCGGCGACACCAAGCGCATCGCGTGCAAAGGCCGTCACGGCATAGGTCCGGCCGTCGGCGATTTCGCGCTCCGTGCGGCGACGCAGGTTTTCCATCTCCGCCAGCGTGCGCAGCAACCGATCCTTCAACTCGACGTTTTCCCGGGTCAGCGTCTCGACTGTATCCGCCGGCGACCTGTTAGGGGTGGCCTCCTGCGCGGTTTCCGCAGACATGTTTTCCGGTGGCTGATCGGCATCAGTCATTCGCTGTTCCTGCAATCCAAATTTTTACTTGTGCAAATCTTGGTGATCGGCGCTCCACCCCGGCATATCGAGGCTCCGGGCTGAAAAATCAAGCACCTGCGGGATCCTGGCCGGAAACGGCGGTAAATCATCCATTTATGAGCTTGCTGATGACCCGGGCGGTGTAATCGACGGTCGGTATAACCCGCGCATAGTTAAGCCGGGTAGGGCCAATCACCCCAATTGCGCCCACGATCCGCCCCGCCCCGTCCCGGTACGGGGCAATGATCGTGGACGAGCCGGAGAGCGAGAAGAGCTTGTTCTCCGACCCGATGTAAATGCACATGCCGTCCGCCTGTTCCGCGCGGCCGAGGAGATCGGCGATGCCGCGCTTGGTTTCGAGGTCGTCGAACAATCGGCGCACCCGCTCGAGGTCCTCCAGCGCGGTAAGATCGTCGAGCAGATTGGCATGGCCGCGCACAATCAGCTTGCGCTCGTCGCTGCCCCCGCCGGACCAGCTCGCCAGACCTTCGGCGATCAGGCGTTGGGTCAACGCATCGAGCTCGGCGCGCCCGGTTTCCATCGCCTTTTCGAGTTCGGTCTTGAGTTCAGACAGCGTTTTTCCGCGGGCATGGGCGTTCAGAAAGTTGGTTGCTTCGATCAGTGAAGACGTCGGCAGGCCCACCGGAACGTTGAGAACCCGGTTCTCGACCTGACCGTCCTCGGCGACAAGGACGACCAGCGCGCGTTCGGGCTCCAGCCGCACGAATTCGATGTGCTTCAGCCGCATGTTGGATTTCGCCGTCAGGACAACACCCGCGGCGTGTGTGAGCCCTGACAACATCTGTGAGGCTTCGGTCAGAACATTTTCGACGGTCCTGCCGCCGGCAGCGGCGACCTGGCCTTCGATCTTGCGGCGCTCTTCTTCATTCAGATCGCCGACCTGCATCAATGCGTCGACAAAGAAGCGCAGGCCGGTCTCCGTCGGCAGCCGGCCAGCGGACGTGTGGGGTGCGTAAACGAGGCCGAGCTGTTCGAGATCCTGCATGACGTTGCGCACCGATGCCGGCGACAATGTCATCGGCAAAATGCGCGCGATATTGCGGGAGCCGATCGGCTCGCCGGTGCCGAGGTAGCTTTCAACAATGTGTCGGAAAATTTCCCGCGAGCGCTCATTGAGCTGCGCGAGAGAGATCTGGCTTGAGCCGACCGGGAGATTCTGTGCCACTTTCGACCTGCAAAAATTTCCGTCAGCGGGGATGAGATGTGACCATTCCCGGCCTTTTTCGCAAGATGATCCTCGAAAATGCCCCCATAGGACAAGCTCCTTGAAATCTTGGCTTTTGCGCCGAAACCGCCTGTTTCCTTCGAGCAATGAAATGATCTAGAAACCCGCAAGTTTTACGATTCTTTACATACAAGGAGTCCCCATGCGTCCAAGCCGCCGACAGCCCGATGAGCTGCGCGCCGTTTCCCTCGAGCGCGGGGTGGTGAAATACGCCGAAGGTTCCTGCCTGGTGAAGTTCGGCGACACCCATGTGCTGGTCACGGCGACGCTCGAGGACCGCCTGCCGCCGTGGCTGAAAGGCCAGGGGCGCGGCTGGGTCACCGCCGAATACGGCATGCTGCCGCGCGCCACCGCGGAACGCACCCGGCGTGAGGCCGCTGCCGGCAAGCAGGGCGGGCGCACGGTTGAAATCCAGCGGCTGATCGGCCGCAGCCTGCGTGCGGTGGTCGACCTCGAAGGGCTTGGCGAACGCCAGATCACCGTCGACTGCGACGTGCTGCAAGCCGACGGCGGTACCCGTACCGCCTCCATCACGGGGGGATGGGTCGCCCTCTATGATTGCATCGCCTGGATGCAGAAGTGCGAGATGTTGCGCAGCAACCCGATCCGCAATCATATCGCGGCGATTTCCTGTGGCGTGTTTGCCGGCACCGCCGTGCTCGATCTCGACTACGCGGAAGACTCTGAAGCCGATACCGACGCCAATTTTGTCATGACAGGCGACGGCCGCATCGTCGAGGTGCAGGGTACAGCCGAGAAGGAGCCGTTCAGCGAAGAGCAGTTGCTGGCGCTGCTTGCGCTTGCGCGCAAAGGCGTCGGCAAGCTGGTCGATCTGCAGAAAATGGCGGTGATGTGAGCGCGCCCGCGACACCCTCGCAAACCCTGGCCCACCGCCAAATCGCCGGGCGACTCGTCATCGCCACACACAATCCCGGCAAACTTGCCGAGATGCGGGAGCTGCTTGCACCTTATGGCGTCGAAGCCGTATCCGCCGGCGAACTCAGCCTCGCCGAACCGGACGAGACCGGAACGACTTTTGCCGCCAACGCTCGCATCAAGGCGCAGGCCGCGGCGCGCGCATCCGCGCTGCCGGCTTTCTCGGACGACTCCGGACTATGCGTTGACGCGCTGGGCGGCGAGCCGGGCATCTATTCGGCGCGCTGGGCGGGGCCGGGCAAGGATTTCCGCCAGGCGATGGAACGCATCGACGCGCTGTTGCGCGAGCGCGGCGCGCTCAATCCAGATTTGCGCCAAGCACACTTCGTTTCGGCGCTGTGCGTCGCGTGGCCGGACGGTCATCTTGAGGCGTTCGAGGCGCGTGTGGACGGTACGCTGGTCTGGCCGCCGCGCGGCGACGCGGGTTTTGGCTATGACCCGATGTTCCTTCCCGAAGGCCACAGCCGTACCTTTGGCGAAATGACAAGCGAAGAGAAGCATGGATTGCCGCCGCGCGGTCTGGGTCTGTCGCACCGCGCGCGTGCTTTCGTGAAACTGGCGGAGGCCTGCCTTGGCCGCTGATGTCACCCATCCGCGCGACGATGCGTTCGGTGTGTATGTGCACTGGCCGTTCTGCCTGTCGAAGTGTCCTTACTGTGACTTCAACAGCCATGTGCGCCACGCCGGGATTGATGAGGCACGATTTGTGCGGGCCTTCGTGTCGGAGATTGCGGAGACGGCAGCCCGTGTGCCGGGGCGCACCGTGTCGAGCATCTTCTTCGGTGGCGGCACGCCATCACTGATGCAGCCTGCGACTGTCGGCGCGATCCTCGATGCGATCGGCCAGCACTGGCCAGTCGCGCGCGATGTGGAGATCACGCTCGAAGCGAACCCGACGAGCGTTGAGGCCACTCGCTTTGCGGGCTATCGTGCCGCCGGGGTCAACCGCGTCTCGCTTGGCGTGCAGGCGCTCGACGATGCATCGCTGAAAGCGCTTGGCCGGATGCATACCGCGCAGGAAGCGCTCGACGCGGTCGCCATCGCGCGCAAGGCGTTCGAGCGCTACTCCTTCGATCTCATCTATGCGCGACCTGATCAAACACCGGAAGCCTGGCGCGCCGAGCTCAATCGCGCGATCGGTGAAGCGGCGGAGCACCTCTCGCTCTATCAGCTCACCATTGAGGACGGCACGCCATTTTCAGTGCTGCACAGCGCCGGCAAGCTGATCGTTCCCGATCAGGATCGCTCGCGCATCCTGTTTGACCTGACCCAGGACATCTGCGCATCGCATGGCCTGCCGGCCTACGAGATTTCCAACCACGCACGTCCCGGCGCGGAGAGCCGGCATAATCTCATCTACTGGCGCTATCATGAATATGCCGGCATCGGCCCCGGCGCCCATGGCCGACTTGTCGTCGGCGACTATCGCTACGCCACCGCGACCGAACGGAACCCTGAAAACTGGCTCGCGCGCGTCGAGACCGCCGGGCACGGCCGCACCACCGACGATCAACTGTCCCCGGAAGAAACCGCCGACGAGTTTTTGCTCATGGGCCTGCGGCTCGCGGAAGGCATTGATCCGTCCCGCTACCTTGCGCTCGCCGGACGCTCGCTCGATCCCGAGCGCATCAGGTCGCTCAACGTGGATGGCTTTGTGGAAGCGACGCGCGACGGCCGTCTGCGCGTCACGCATTCGGGCTTTCCGATACTCGACGCAGTGGTTGCCGATCTCGCGGCTTAGGCGCGGCGTCGAAAAGCACCCGGGCTGACCCCCATCAGGCGGTGAAAGCGCCGATTGAAGGTCGACAGATCGTTAAAGCCAGCCGCATAGGCGATATCCGTAATCCGCTCGCGTGTTGTGCGCAGCGCGATCGCGGCACGATGCATTCTTGTCCGCAGAACATATTGATGCGGAGTCATGCCAATGACGCGGCGAAACACCCGCAGGAAATGATAAGGGCTCATTGCCGCGTCGCGTGCGAGACCGTTGATCGACCATGGCGCTTCCGGCTGTGCCTCAATTCTTCGCACTGCCGCTGTGACGCGCTTCTCGTCTCGCCGGGCGAGCGTTACGACGGTGCCGGGGTTCTTCGAGAGTATTACCGCCGCGGCACCGGCCAGCCGCACAGCGATTTCCTCCAGTGCAAACATATCACCCTCGTCACGGGCCGCCTCCGCAGCGGCGGACAGCGACATCAACTCTGGAAGCGGCGGCAGGTGCACGCGATTGAAGCTCGGCCGCGCGCCCAATACCGCCGAGAAAATCGTGTCCAGATGCTCCTGCGAGAAATTGAACGCGAGACAACGATCGCCAATCCCGTGTTCGTGTCCGCATTCAAAACATGCATCCTGATTTCCTAGCAGGAGCGAGCCTGGAACAATCGTCGCGGACGCCAGCGTTGAGCGATATTGAAAACTGCCGCCAGTGACCAGCGCGATACAGACACTGTCGTGCTGTTCCTCGAACGGCCGATCGCCCGGACCGGACCGGCACACGATATCGGTGACCCGCCAACCAGGGCCCGAGGCCAGAGACTGGTACGTCATCGTCATGGTTTCAGTATAGCAACTTTTCCCAAGCGAGGGCGCCGCAGCGCTCTCTAGAACGGCGCCACAACGTCAATGGGAGTAATGACCATGGCACCGCTTGTGATCGCTGTCGCGCTCGGCGCGTCTCTTCTGGGCACCGCGGCGCTGGCGCATGATGCATCTTTCGCCAAGGCGCTGCACACAGCGGGTCCTGCACCCGACCGCGCCGACAAGATGCAGCTTTATGGCCAATTCATCGGACAGTGGGAAATGGAGTCCGTATTCCACGATGAAGCCGGCGCCAAAAAGCCCGGTCCGCGCGGCGAAATTCATTTCGGATGGGTCCTGGAAGGCCGCGCCATTCAGGATGTGTGGATTTTGCCGGGCGTGTTCTACGGCACCACCCTGCGTGTTTATGATCCAGGCCTCGACGCCTGGCGAATCATCTGGAGTGATCCACTCCGACAATATTTCGGACGTCAGATCGGCCGGGCCGACGGCAATTCAATCGTTCAGCTCGGCAAGACAGAGGACGGCGTGCCGATCCGCTGGAGCTTCACTGACATCACACCCGACTCATTTCACTGGGTCGGTGAGCAATCTCTCGATGGCGGCAAGACGTGGCGCATGCAGGTCGAGTTTTTCGCACGCCGTGTGTCGAAATAGCGTGTCAGGTTCCTGACCCGCCGAACGAACGCGGCGCGGGGGAGACCACCTGGCCGCCGGTCGGCGTCACGCGCAACACCGCGAGGCCGCGCTGATTGGTGCCGTCCTGGCGGAAGCGGAACACTCCATCGATGCCGGCGAAGCCGGACGGATTAAGCAGCGCGGCATCAGTGAGGCCCTGTGCGCCTTGCGTCTTCACCAGCGCCGAGGCGAGCGCAACCGCATCATAAGCCAACGTCGCCGTACGCACCGGCTCGCTGCCATAGCGCTGACGATAACGTCCGGCGAATGCGCGGAAATTGTTCGGCGCATTCGGATCGGGGCCGGGATACCAGCCGCCCTGCAGGTTCTGATCGGCGAAAACGCGCGGGTCTTCCCACAGGCCGGTGCCAAGCAGTTGCAACCGCTTGAGGTTGACGCCGGCCGTCACGAGCGCCTGCGCGACTTGCGGCACCACATCGCCTTCGCCGGGAAGGAACAGCGCGTCGGCGCTGCCGGCCGACTGTGCGATGTTCTGCATCCCGCCCTGAATGCCGAACGCCCCGGTGGAATAACGCTCGAAGGCCATGACACGCCCGCCTTTGCGCGCGACGTGCTGACGAAATTCACCTTCCACCACGTTGCCGTAGGCGTTGTCCGGCACGAGCGCGAGGAATGAGCGTTTGCCTTGTGCAACCGCATAGTCGACGATGCGGTGAACGTCGGATTCGGGGAGAAAGCTCAGCAGATAGACGCCGCGCGAGGCGACACTCGAATCTGTCGAGAATGCGATCACCGGAATGTTCTGCGCACGCGCAACCTGTCCGACCGCTTGCACCGACTGCGCGAAGAGCGGTCCGATGATGAGTTGGACACCTTCCGACACCGCCTGCTGCGCGGCGAATTGCGCACCCTGTGCCGTTCCGCCGTCGTCCTTCACCAGCAGCTGGATATCCGGATTGTTGAACTCGGTGACGGCGAGCTCGGCGGCATTGCGCATCGACTGCCCGACCTGTCCCGCGTTCCCGAGTGTGTTCAGCGGCAGGATCAACGCAATCTTGGTCTGTCCCGTTCCGATTGCCACCGGCTGTTGGCCGGGCGCTGGCGTCTGAGCTGTATTGTTGCTGCCGCCGAAAAAGTCGCCGGGCGAAAAGCTCGAGCCGGAGCCTGTGCAGCCGGTTAGCGTCGCCGCCAGGGATAGAAACCCACCGCGCACCACAAATCGTCTGGATGGCGCGAAAGAATTGGCGCTGGTGTCACTCTTTTTCAAAACTCAGTCTCCCGAAGGCCTTGGCAAAAGAGGAAAGCCAGGCTCATTCGGCGCCCCTCGCCGCTTCCCCCAAGCTCCCCGGCCCACACGCGGGGTAAGGCCGCATTCGGACATATTGTCGGCGAATGATTAACCAAGCCACTCAAAAAGACAGGCTTTTGCATCGACATGACGGCGCCGGTCCGCACCGGTAAAGTGCGTCATGACCAAAAACGCCTCCCCCACAGGCCCCGGCAAATCCGATCCAGAGTTTTCGCGGTCCTATTTCCTGAACGGGAGCGAAATCGTGGTGCGACGTCTTGCCGCAGGCGTTTATGTTGTAGCTACCCCAATCGGCAACCTTGGCGATATTTCCCTGCGTGCGCTCGAAACCCTCGCCGGCGCCGACCTCATCGCCTGCGAAGATACCCGCGTTACCGCCAAATTGCTGGAGCGCTACGGTATCCGCGCCTCGCTCATGCCTTATCACGAGCACAATGCGGCGTCGGCACGTCCGAAAATTCTGGATCGCCTTGCCGGCGGCGCAGCCGTCGCGCTTGTCTCCGATGCGGGTACGCCGCTGATTTCCGATCCCGGCTACAAGTTGGTACAGGCGGCACAGGAGGCGGGACATCCGGTCATCGCCGTACCGGGAGCCTCGTCGGTGCTTACCGCGTTGGCGGTGGCAGGTCTGCCAACCGACCGTTTTTTCTTCGAGGGATTTCTGCCGGTAAAGCAGGCCGCACGGCGCCAGCGCGCGGCAGCGCTCGCCCGCATCCCCGGCACGTTGGTGATATTCGAGACCGGACCGCGATTGGCCTCAGCGCTCGCCGACCTTGCGGATATTCTTGGGCGGCGCAACGCCGCGATCTGTCGCGAACTGACCAAACTGCACGAAGAGGTCCGTCGTGGCCCGCTCGCCGGACTCGCGGCGCATTACGCAGGCGACAGCGAAACCCGTGGCGAATTTGTGATTGTCATCGCGCCGCCGAACGAGGAAGAACAGGCGGCAAGCGCCGCAGATATCGACAACTTGTTGCGGGAGAGCCTTGCGCAAAGCTCGCTCAAGGACGCGGTGGCGTCGGTCGCCGCCGCGACCGGCGAACCGCGCAAGGACATTTATCGGCGCGCCCTCCAGCTCGTGAAGGATACAGGCGGTGAAGGATAATGGTGAAGCGCACGATCAAGTTGCCAAGCGCACCCCATATCGGAAGCGGGCCGGCCGGACGCGGGCCCGTCGACGACGCATCGCCGAATAGCGCTGCCGACAAACCTGTCAAAACCGCGCCGGATCCGAAACGCATCGCCGCGTTTCACAACGGACTGTCGGCGGAAAGCCGCGCTGCCATGACCCTTGTTGCCAAGGGCTACCGCATTTTAGCCCGACGTTTCCGCTCGCCGGTCGGCGAAATCGACATCATCGCCGGACGTCGTCACACTCTCGTGTTCGTTGAGGTGAAGGCGCGTGTAACATATAGCGACGCTGTCGAAGCCGTCTCCGACCAGCAGCGCCGCCGCATCATTGCTGCTGCCGAGTTCTGGCTTGCCAAACGTCCGCATGATGGCGACATCCGGTTCGACGTGATGGTGGTGACGCCGGGACGGCTCCCGCAGCATCTGCAAGGCGCCTTTGACGCGAGCACCTGACCCGCAACGACGAAATCTGTTAGACAAGCCAAGCTCAAAACCGGACTTGCCATGCCCCTGAAAGTTGCCGTCCAGATGGACCCGATCGAGCGGATCAACATCCGCGGAGATTCCACCTTTGCGCTCCTGCTCGAAGCGCAGCAACGCAGGCATGAGCTTTCCTATTACACGACCGACCGGATGGCGCTGCGCGGCAGCAAAGTGTTCGCCAGCGTCCGGCCCTTGAGCGTGCGCGACAAGGCGGGCGATCATTTTACGCTTGGCGATCCGGAGACGCGCGATCTCGCGTCGTTCGATGTGATCCTGATGCGGCAGGATCCCCCCTTCGATCTTGCCTATATTTCCGCAACCCATCTCCTGGAGCGCATCCACCCGAAGACGCTCGTCGTCAACGACCCGGCGCATGTGCGCAACGCGCCGGAAAAAATGTTCGTGATGGATTTTCCCGATCTGATGCCGCCGACGCTGATCACACGCGACCTCGCCGAGATCAAAGCGTTCCGTGCGCAACACGCCGACATCGTGATGAAACCGCTTTACGGTCACGGCGGCGGCGCCGTGTTCAGAATAACCAGGGAAGATCTCAATTTCGGTTCGCTATACGACCTGTTCGCAGTGACATTCCGCGAACCGTGGGTGGTCCAGAAATTCCTGCCCGAAGTGAAACATGGCGACAAGCGCATTATCCTGGTCGACGGCGAGTATGCCGGCGCGGTCAATCGCGTGCCCGCGGCGGACGACCTGCGCTCCAACATGGTACGCGGCGGCTCGCCCAAGGACACCGAACTCACGGCGCGGGAACGGGAAATCTGCGAGCGCCTTAAACCCGAACTCAAGCGCCGCGGATTGCTGTTTACCGGCATTGACGTGATCGACGGCAATCTTACCGAGATCAACGTCACCTCGCCAACGGGCATCCGTGCGATCAAAAGCCTTGGCGGGCCGGATATCGCGGCGATGATTTGGGACAGAATAGAAGAAATTCGAAAATAGCTCGCCTCACGCTGCCTTTTTCTCCAGGAGGTCGGGCACCAGTCGTTCAAGAAAACCCGCCGCAAAGCCAAGCAATATCGTGGCTTGCCACGGGATGCTGCCGGACTGAAATGTGAAATCGCCGATTTGAATTTGCGCGAGAAGACCCGAACCGGCGATCAGATAAATAACGCCGGCCGATATCACACCCATCATGATGCGTATCATCGCATCATTTCGAATGCTGTTCTTGTTGCCGTCGATAGGCACTCGAGCGCGCACCGAAATCGCGATGGATAACAACGCGCCGACCGCTCCGGCAGACGACGCAATAAGAAGATGCGCCAGAGGCAGTGACGGCTTGAGAAAGTTTGCGTTTCCGGTGCTGAGAAAGAAGGCGGCCGCGATCAGCGCGCCGACAGCTCCCGCCAACGCCCAGGGAATTGCTCCCCGGATATAGAAATCTCGCGCCAGCGAGGCGTTGATGTTGCGAACTTCCTGGATCGCTCCTTCAAGGGTCGCTTTGGCCATATCGATATTGCGCTCGAGCCCCAACCTGAACGCTTCGGCTATTTGCGCGTGATATCTGTTGTCGATCCGGGCATCGACCTGCATGGTTTTGCTCTCTTTCAGAGCTTGCAACATTTCGCGCAGCAAACACTGGAGCTGATTCCGCAGCGGAATGAGCTCCGAAACTCCTGCTATTTGCTTGTCAGCGGTCTCATCGTCATCGGAGTAATAAACGAGCACCTGTTTTTCCAGGCCTTCCCCCGTGCAGTAGATGACGTACGTATTTCGTTTGAAATAGATGTCGGTTATTTGCCGTCCGGCAGGATCGGCGCCGTCTATTTTCAGCTTCGAGTGATTATTACTGTCGGTGATTTCTTTTTTCCGCTTTTCTTCTTCGCTGGCTTGATCCTTAACGGAAGCGTCGCCCTGTCCGTTTATTGGCTGTGCTCCTGGTTCGGTAGAAATAACCATCCTCGCCTCCCTCAACCCAAGGTTGGCAATAATACCTCAAATCAGTAAATACATCTATAGGTTGTGTATTTCTGCGAAGGTATGAGCTTTCTTTCCTATCAATGGCTCTGGATAACGAGCTAGGCGCGCTCCAAGGCCTGGCGGTCCCATTCGCCGTTGCCGGCAGCCGCACCATAAGTATCTTCAAAAAATTCCATCAGCGCGCGACCCGGATCCGCGGCCTCCCGCATGGCATCGTACGGCAGGATAAATTCCTTCAAC
>Ga0164243_10011572_pt1 | contig 12575 bp, 13 predicted proteins | sample OricompcompostOP_FD_108781 | JGI IMG/M metagenome (GOLD analysis project Ga0164243, IMG submission 108781) | Organic Plus compost microbial communities from Emeryville, California, USA - Original compost - Organic plus compost (OP) | ecosystem: Engineered > Solid waste > Mixed feedstock >...
CGGCCACCGCCTTCGCGTGCTCGGCGTCGAGCGCGGCCAGTTTCTCGAGCATCGCCTCCCGACGCCCGTCCGTGGCCGCGGGCACCCCCGCGATCACCGGTCGTACCCCAATAGCTTGGCGGCCAGGTCGGTCATCACCTCGGTGGCTCCTCCTCCGATCGGCAGGATCCGGGCATCGCGGTAGTGCCGCTCCACCTCGGTCCCGTGCATGTATCCGGTCCCGCCGTGCAGCTGGACCGCCTGGTCGCAGACGTACGCCGCGGTCTCGACCGCGGTCTGCTTGGCCAGCGCCGCCTCGGCGATGGCCTGCGCCGTGGCGCCGTCGCGGTCGTACCGGTCCGCGACCGCGTGGGCATAGGTCTTCGCCACCTGCACGCGGCGGTGCATCTCGACCAGCGTGTGGCGGACCACCTGCCGGCTGATCAATGGACGACCGAAGGTGCTGCGATCGCGCGCGTACGCCGCCGTCAGGGCCAGCGAGCGGTCGGCGATGCCGTACGCCTGGACGGCCAGGGCGAGCCGCTCGGTGACGAAGCACTCGGCGAGGTAGCCGAAGCCGGCGCTCTCCTCGCCGACGAGGTTGGCGGCGGGAACGCGGACGTCGGTGAAGGCGAGCTCGGCGGTGTCGGAGCAGTGCCAACCCATCTTCCGCAACGACCGGGTGACGGTGAAGCCGGGGAGGTCGGTGTCGATGACCAGCAGGCTGATCCCACCAGCACCAGGACCGCCGGTACGCACCGCGGTAGTCACGAAGTCGGCGCGGACGCCGCTCGTGATGAAGGTCTTGGCGCCGTTGACGACGTAATAGTCACCTTCGCGGACCGCGGTCGTACGCAGGTGCGCCACGTCCGATCCACCGTCGGGCTCGGTGATGCCGAGGCTGCCGATCTTCTCGCCGGCGAGGGTGGGGCGGACATAACGGTCGACCAGGTCGGCCGAGCCGTGGGCGGCGATGTGCGGCAGCGCGATACCGCCGGTGAAGAGCGCGGCCAGCAGGCCGGAGGAAGCCCCCTCGGAGAGCATCCCCTCGTTCATGGCGATCGTGTCCCGGAGGGTCCCGCCCTGGCCGCCGACCTCCTCGGCGAAGCCCATCCCGAGCAACCCCTGCTCGGCCGCCGCCCGGTGGAGGCGGCGCGGCACCTCGCCGGCGTCCTCCCACTCCTGCAACCGGGGAAAGACCTCGCGCCGGACGAACTCGGCACCGAGCGCGACGAGGTCGCCCCGCTCGGTCGATCGGTCACTCATCGAGCAGCTCCTCCGGGATCGGGGCATGGCGGCTGCGTACCCACTCCCCCAGCGCCTTGGCCTGCGGGTCGAAGCGGGTGCTGGCGGCGACACCGTCGCCCAGCAGACCGTGGAGGACGATGTTGACGCCGCGCAGGTTGGCGAGCGGGACGACGTCGATCGCCAGCTCGGCCGCCTCGGGGATGAGGGACCGGACCCAGGCCGGCGTCGCGGTCGCGAGCAGCCACTCGACCGCTGCGTCGGGCCGGTGCTGTGGCACCCACAGCCCGAGGTTGGCGTCACCGCCCTTGTCACCCGAGCGCGCGTAGAGCAACTCCCCCAGCGGCCTCCATGCCGCCGAGTCGGCGCACATGTACGCCGACTCGGCGGGCCGGTCAGCATCGAGTCGGCACGAATGGTCGGATCCGTCGAGGACGGCCGGCGCCGAGATGAGCTCCGTCGTACCGTCCCAAAGGTGGACGGTCTCCGTGACCGCGTCGCGGTCGACGTAGGCCGCGGTGAAGACGCCGTACGGCGCCGGCCGCCCCGGCGGCGCGGTGACGTGGAAGCCCGGATAGGAGGCGAGCGCGAGCTCGATCGCGGGGCCGGTGAACCCACGCCCGACCGCGTCGGCGTCGGCGGCCCGGGCGATCAGCCGCAGCAGGCAGGCGGCACCCTCCTCGGTCGGCGAGTCGGGAGCGGGGAGCCGATAGGTGGACCAGGCGTAGTCGGGACCGGCCGGCAGGGTGGCCTCCAACTGGCTTCGCAGCCAGTCCGCCTTCGCCTCGATGTCGAGCCCGGTCACGACGAACTCGACGCAGTTGCGGAAGCCGCCCAGCTCGTTGACCGCCACCTTGAGCTGCGCCGGCGGTGCCTCTCCGCGCACCCCGGAGATCGCGACCCGGTCCGGGCCGGCCTGGTCGAGCCGGATGGTGGTCAGGTCGGTGGTGACATCGGGGCCGAGGTAGCGCGACCCTTGTACCTCATAGAGAAGTTGCGCGGTGACCGTGTCGACGGTGACCGCGCCACCGGTACCGGCGTGTTTGGTGATCACCGAGGAGCCGTCGATGGCGATCTCTGCCACCGGGAAGCCGAGCGGGGCTCGCTGCCGGTCCAGGCGCAGGTCGCGGAAGCCGGCGAAGTTGCCCCCTGTCGCCTGGGTGCCGCACTCGATCACGTGCCCGGCGACGACCGCACCGGCGAGCGCATCGAGGTCGGTACGGGCCCACCCGTGGTGGGCGATCGCCGGCCCGACGACAACTGAGGCGTCGGTGACCCGGCCGGTGACGACGACGTCCGCGCCCGCCGCGAGAGCACGCGCGATGCCGAAGGCGCCGAGATAAGCATTGGCGGTCAGCGCACCTGGGGCCTCGGGCAACCCTCCGCGGAGGTCGTCACCGTCGACATAGGCCACCCGTGCTCCGGTGCCGAGCGCGTCGACCGCCGCGGCGAGACCGGCCGGGTTGAGGCCGCCGGCGTTGCTGACTATCCGTACGCCGGTCTCCAAGGCGAGGGCGAGACAGTCCTCGAGCTGTCGCAGGAACGTCTTGGCGTAGCCAGCGCCGGGGTCCTTGAGCTGGTCCCGACCGAGGATCAGCATGGTGAGCTCGGCCAGGTAGTCACCGGTCAGATAGTCGAGCCGGCCGCCCTCGAGCATCTCGCGCATCGCCGAGAGCCGGTCACCGTAGAAGCCGGAGCAGTTGCCGATCCGGACGCCGCCATGAACCTCAGCCACGTCGCGGCCGCCCCTGCCCCGGCGTACCGGCGAAGGCCTGCGCGATGGTCAGCCAGGTCGTGGCTTCGGCGCCGGTGGCGACCAGAGCGGTGTCGTCGCGGTGAATGCGCTGGGTGACCAACCGGGCGAAGTCGTACGCCGGCCCGGCGACCCGCTGCTCGGCATCGGCCGGTCCCCACGCCCACAGCTCGCCGCTCGGTGCAATCAGCTCGACCCGGAACTGCGTGGCGGGCGGATCGAGCTGGCGGACGACGTAGGCGAAGTCGCGGGTACGGACACCGAGGTGACAGACGTGCCGGATCCGGTCACTCGGCTCGTAGGCGTGTGCGAGCGCCTCGCGCACGTCGAGGCCGTGCGCCCAGGTCTCCATGAACCGGGCGGTCGCCATCGAGGCCGGCGACATCGCCGGGCCGAACCACGGCAATCGCTGTCCCTCGGGCACCTCCCGAAGCGCCTGCGCCAGCGCGTTACGGCTCTCGTCCCAGTGGGTGAGGAGATCGGTGGAAGGCACAGTCGCGAGCGCCTTCGCCTCGGTGTCGACGAACCCTTCGGGGTCATCGAGCGCCTCGCCGACGATCTCGTCCCAGGTCTCCTTCGCGCCGGCCCGGCCGGCCGCGACCGACGCAGCGGTGGCCGCGACCTCGTCGGTCCAGGCCAGGTGCGCGACCTGGGTCGCGATGTCCCACCCCGGGGCCGGCGTGGGCGTCCGCCATCCGCTCTCGCCCAGCCCGGCGACCACCTCTCGCAGCTCGAGCCCCTCGAGGGCGAGGTCACCCAGCAGGTCGTCCAACAGCGTCATCGGCCCTCCCGGGGCAGTTCGCGGTCTAGGACCTCGGCCCACTGGTCGAGGATCCGGCCTCGGCGACGGGTGTCGTCGGAGAGCGTGGCGGCGAGCCCGAGCCCACGGACCAGGTCGAGGGTGGCCTGCACGAGCTCGCGTACGCCGGGGCGCGACTCGTCCGCCCCGAGCAACTCGACCGTCACCGCATGCAGCTCGCGGCCGACGCGCTGTTCGAGCGGGCCGACCGCTGCCAGCAGTTGCGGGTCGGTGCGGGCGGCGACCCAGAGCTCGAGCGCGGCGGTGAACACCGGCGAGGTCGCCTGGTCGGCAAGCATCCCGAGGACCCGTCTGGTGTGCGCCGGCCCCGGTGGCAGCCCGGCCGCGGCCTCCCGGAGGGCTCGGCCGCGGGTCTCGGTGACGTGCTCGACCGCCGCCACAACAAGGTCGTTCTTGGTCGGGAAGTGGTGAAGCTGCGCGCCGCGGGAGACGCCGGCGCGCTCCGAGATCAGCGGCGTGCTGGTCCCGGCGAAGCCGCGCTCGACCAGCAGCCCGACGGCGGCGTCGAGCAGCCTGGTCCGCATCGCGCGGCTGCGCTCCTCCTGTCGGGTGGTCGACGGCACCCGGCAAGCCTGTCGCGGCCAAAACAAACAGTCAAGACTGCTTGTAAATTCGTCGAGTACCGGCAGTCAGCCGTCCGGAACCAGTCCTAGCGTCGTCGTATGGCTATCGCACGCTCTCCCGTTGTCGTCATCGACTGCCCCGACCCCGCCGCACTGGCGACCTTCTATGGCTCCCTGCTGGGTTGGGAGGTGAAGCCGGAGAAGGACAACGAGTGGGCCGCCGTCCAGGATCCGAGCACCGGCCAGTCCTTCGACTTCCAGCAGGTGGCCGACACCTACACCCCGCCGCAGTGGCCCGGCCAGGACGTGCCGCAGCAGTACCACCTCGACGTCCAGGTCGACGATCTCGACGCCGCCGAGCAAGAGACGCTCGCGCTCGGCGCGACGAAGCACGACCACCAGCCGGGCTCATCGTTCCGGGTCTTCCTCGATCCGGCGGGTCACCCGTTCTGCCTCTGTCAGAGTTGAGTGCCGACCTGTGTCAGTCGAGTCGGGCGACCAGCGGCAGGCGGCTGCGGGTGGTCGCCGCGACGACCCCCGCCACCAGCAGCGGGAGTCCGATCACGACGGCCACGATCAACAGCCACGGGATCTCGAGGAACGGTCCGGTCTGCGAGCTGGTGACACAGCCACGGTCATCACAGATCGACTCCGCCGTTCTGGTCAGCGGGTAGGTGACGGCGATGCCCGGCACCAGCCCGACGAGCGCGCCCAGGACCGCGCCGACCAGCGCCACCACGACGGCGTACGCCGCCGCGATGCCGCGCCTGGTGCGCGCCGCCGCACCCACCGCCGACAGCGTCGCCAGGTCCGGACGCGCGTCTGAGAGCGCCAGGAAGGTCGCCGTCAGCGTCCCGCCCAGCATGAGCACCGCCCCGAGGCACCCGAGGACGATCTGGATGAGCCAGGCATAGCTGTCGGGCTGGTAGCCGCGCTCGACGTAGACCGAGGGCGCGTCGACGTCGGTCCCCAGCGCCAGGAGCGCCTCGTGGAGGTTCTCCTCGGCCGCCTTGCTGACCCCGCCGTCGAGGAGCAGCGCCGTCGTCCTCGGGGTCACACCGAGCCGATGGGCCGCCGTCGCGGAGACGACAGCGGCCGCCGGTGCCGTCACCCTGCCGTCCACATGGACGAAGAGCGCCGGGACGCTCACCTTGGCCCGACGTGTCGACGCGCCGCCGGTGTCACTCTCGATCTCGAGGCGGAGCGTCGCCCGGTCGGCTACGGGCCTCCTGGACGTGAAGACGACAGCGCCCCCGTCGCGGAGGACGGCGGCCGCCTTGTCGGCGTCGACCGCCTTCGCGAGCTCGGAGTTCCCCGTCACCAGGCTCGGAAGCACGGCGCCGGCCGAGACGATCGCGCTGGCACCGTAGCCGCCGTAGCTCTCCGGGCTCTGGTCCTCGCCATCGGCGCGCACGGACAGATCGAGGTACGCACCGTCGTACTGCTCCGGGATCCCGACGATCGGCGTCGTCGTGACCTTGGGTGCGTACTTCGCGACCGCCCCGCGGACCGCCGTCCAGTCGGTCACACCGTCGACCTGTGCGGTCACCAGGCCCTGCCCCATCGGCAGCGTCGCGGTGTAGGTCTCCCGGTTCTCCTTCTGGTCGCTGGCATTGCCGATCCCGAGCGCGACCACCCCCGCCACGGTGGCGGCGACCGCGGCCACGGCGGGTGCCGTTCGACTCCGGTGGCGAGCGGCATCCCGGGTGGCGAAACGGAGCGGCAGCGGGAGCCGTCCGGCCAGCCGCCCGACCAGCGCCACCACCACCGGCACCAGGAACACCATGCCGAGCACGCACAAGATGGCAGAGCCGGCGATGAAGACCTCCCCGTTGGTCGCGCGGCGTGTACTGAGGACCGCACCGACGATGCCGAGACCCAGCAGCACCAACCCCAGCAGCGGCGAGCGGAGTGACGGCTTGCCCTCGCCACGACGGCCGGAGAGGACCGCGACGACGTCCTGACGAGAGGCGATCCAGGCCGGGACGACGGCGGCGAGCAACGCGCTGACCACACCGAAGGCGGCCACGCCGACCGCCGCGGGCCAGGGCACGTCGAACGGACCGAGCCAGTCGCCGTTGTAGTGCTGCGCAATCGGCTCGATCGCCCGGGCGAGCCCGATCCCACCGACGAGCCCGACCAGCCCAGCGACGGTGCCGAGCACGACGGCGAGGCCCAGGACCACCCTCCTGGCCTGGCGCGGCGTGCTTCCCGAGGCCGCCATCAGCGCCAGGGTGCGGGACTGACGGCGGGCACCCACGGCGAAGGCGGGGCCGGCGAGGAGAACCACCTCGATGAGGGCCATCACGGCCACGAGCGCGCCGACCACGGCCGCGGTGTTGTCGCTGGAACCGCCTTCTTGGGCGAGCGCGGCGGCCGGAGGGTCGAGCACGACGGCCCGAGACAGCGCGGTCACCCCGAGTTTGTTGAGCGCCCGTACGTCGTCCCACGTCACCGGTCCCCCGCCGACCAGCCACGTGGCGGACTGATCGTCCTCGACCGCCGGGAAGCTGCCGGGCAGCGCAAGGGCCGCAGGCTTGTTCTTCACCGCGGCGGATTCGGCGATTCCGACCACCCGCAGCTGGGTGGCCGGGGCGCCGTCCTTCAGCGACGGAACGGTCAGCATCTCGCCGAGGCCCGGGCCGCGGCCCGCGAGATGGCTATTGACCACCACTTCGTTCTTCGCATGAGGCCAGTGGCCGTCCTCGAGCGAGAAGAGACCGGCGGCAAGCGGGTCGGTCGGGTCGAGCTCGGCCGCGAGCATGCCGTCGCTGAGCCCGGCCTCGGTGCGCACCGGGAGGTAGGTGTCGAGGTCGACCCGGAGCATCGGCCGATCGCCGATCGTCTTCCTGATCTGCGCCTGCGTCGCCCGCGGGCGGTTCTTGGCCGCCGACCACCCACCCGACCCGGGGTCGACACCCTGGACGAGGTCCTTGATGCCCGGTTGCGCCGTCACCAGCGCAGCCGCCTTCGTCCCGAGCTGCCGGTCGACACCCTCCGCCGCGTTGACGTTGATCGTCGAGGCGAGCACTGCGGTGGTGACGACGGCGATCACCGGCAGGGTGATCATCACCAGCACGAGGGCGCTGCGACCCTTGGCCCGCCAGGCCTCGCGGCGGCCCAGCCGTAGCGCTAGTCGCCAGCCGGCCCAGCTGATGCGCAACCTCCTCACGAGACGACACCGCGGTCGAGGAGCGCCTCGACCGGCGGCGTACCCGACTCGTCCACGACGATCCCATCCCGGAGGAAGACGACCCGGTCGGCCCACGCGGCGTGCCGCGGCTCGTGCGTCACGAGGACGCCGGCGGCACCGGCGTCGCAGCGGCCGCGGAGCATCCGCAGCACGTCCTCGCCGGTCTCGGTGTCGAGCGCACCCGTCGGCTCGTCGGCGAGGATCAGCCGCCGCTGCCCGACCACCGCCCGGGCGATCGCGACCCGCTGCTGCTGACCGCCGGAAAGTTCGTCGGGGAATCGGCCCGCGAGGTCGACGAGGCCGACCTCGGCCAGCGCCGCCGTTGCCGCCCTTCGTGCTCGGCCGGCCGGCTCCCCGTCGAGCTCGAGCGGCAGCGCGACATTCTCGACAGCGGTCAGCGCGGGGATCAGATTGAAGTCCTGGAAGACATAGCCGATCGAGGTCCGCCGCAGTCGGGCACGACCGTTGTTGCCCAGGGAGGCGAGATCTGCGCCCTCGACGCTCACCGTCCCAGAGCTGGGCGAGTCCAGGCCGCCGGCCAGGGTGAGCAGCGTCGACTTCCCCGAGCCGCTCGGACCCATCACGGCGACCAGCTCGCCGGCGTACGCCGCAAAGGTGACCGATTTCAAGGCCCGGACCTCGGTGGCCCCGGAGCCGTGGACCCGGCTGACCTCGGCAAGCTTGAGGAGCGGCTCACTCATCGGTCTCCTCCTGGTTCTCCGTCGTGGTGCGCGGCCGCTCGAGGCGGTCGGGCCGACGGAGGCGGGCGCGGGCGTCGGCAAGCCAGCGGCAGCGATCGCGCTCCAGCCGCCGCATCTCATAGGTGGACAGTCGCACGCTCATCGCGACGCCTTCTGGTCGGTGGCGGCGGCCGCGTTCGACTCGCGACGCTCGAGGGCGGCCCGGCGCAGCCGCGCCTCACAGTGGTCGAGCCAGCGGATCTCCGCCTCCGCGGCGAAGACCAGGCTGTCGAGCACCAGGCCCCAGGCGAGCTCCGGGCCCTGGGTGCCCGCTTGCCGCTTGAGCCGCGCGTAGTCCTGGAGTGCGCCCATCGTCGCGGTCCGCTGCTGCTGGATGACGGTGCCGACATCCACCCCCGGCACGGTGACGGCCAGCGCCAGCTTGATCGCGAGCTCGTCGCGCGGCGGCTGGGTACGCGCCACCGGGGTCGTGAACCAGGCCACGACCTCGCTCCGTCCGGCATCGGTGAGCCGGTAGACCGCGTGGCCCTCGCCGTCGTCCCCGGCCGCCTCCACGAGACCGTCGCGCTCAAGTCGGGTGAGCGTGGTGTAGACCTGCCCGACGTTGAGCGGCCAGGTCGCCCCGGTGCGCTGCTCGAACTCCGCACGCAACTGGTAGCCGTACATCGGCCCCTGCTCCAACAGCGCCAGCAGACTGTGCTTGATCGACACCGCGGCCCCCTTCTCGGTTAGTTACCGAGTATGTATATACCGCGTATGCTCTGCTCGGCAAGACCCGCTCGGCTCAGCCGATCACGAAGTAGCGCAGCCAGACGTAGACCCACGACACGGCCAGCGTCGCCACGGTGACCGCCAAGCCGTACTTGGTGAACTGCCAGAAGCTGATCGGGTGTCCCGCCCGGGCGGCGACGCCCAGCACGACCACGTTGGCACCGGCCGCCACCGCGGTGGTGTTGCCACCGAGGTCGGCACCGAAGACGAGCGCCCACCACAGCGGACTGTCCGCACCGGAGGTCGGCGTAGCGGCGACCATCTGCTCGACGATCGGCACCATTGCCGCGGTGTAGGGGATGTTGTCGACGAACCCGCCGACGGCGGCCGAGCCGAGCAGCAGACCGGTCACCCCGAGGAGCTCGTCATCGCCCATCAGGTCAGCCGCGACCTCACCCAGGTCCCCGATCACGCCGACCTCGACGAGCGCGCCAACAAGCACGAAAAGGGCCATGAAGAAGGCCAGCGTGGCCCACTCCACCTCCTCCAGGAAGCGCTCGGCCCGGCAGCCGGACACGACGACGATCGCACCCGCGCCGAGCATGGCGACGATCGAGGGATCGAGATGGAGGACGGGGTGGAGTGCGAAGGCGACCATGACCAGCGCCAGCACGACCAGGCAGCGGAACAGCAGCGGCCGCTCGGCGATCGCCGAGCCGGGCGCGGGGAGCAGGTCGCCAAGGTCGATCTGACCGCGCAGGTCCCGGCGGAAGAGCAGTCGCACCATCACGATCAACAGCGCAAGCAGGATCACGCACAGCGGTAGCGCGTGGACCAAGAAGGCGTCGAAGCTGAGTCCGGCGCGGCTGCCGATGATGATGTTCGGCGGGTCGGCGATCAGGGTCGAGATCCCCCCGACGTTGGCCGCGAGGACCAGCGAGATGAGGTACGGCGTCGGCGCCAGGCCCAGCCGAGCGCACACCGAGAGCGTCACCGGCGCGACCAGCAGCACCGTGGTGACGTTGTCGAGGATCGGCGAGAGCCCCGCGGTGACCAGGATGAGCAGCGGCGCCAGCCGGGCAGGGCGGCCGCCGGAGCGGTGCGCCGCCCAGAGCGCGAGGAACTCGAAGAGGCCGGTCTGCTTGAGCACGCCGACGATCACCATCATGCCGAAGAGCAGGAAGATGACGTTCCAGTCGACCCCGGTCTCGTGGTCGAAGAACGCCGTCTCGGCATCCACAAGTCCGATCAAAGTCATCGCGGCGACACCACCGAGCGCGGCCGCGACCCGGTGGACCCGCTCCGTTGCGATCAGGCCGTAGGCGACCACGAAGATGGCGACGGCGGCGTACACGGTCATCGGCGGCTCCTAGCTGGGAGTCGGTCAGGAATCGGCGAAGAGGCGCACCTCGACCTCGTCGACAACCACGTCGGTGACGACGCCGCCGGCGACCCCGCCAAGGCGGGCGCCGTCGAGCACCGCGCGTACGCCGTCGTGGCGGTCGGCGAGTTGGTCGACGGTTCGCTCCTCGATGACGGCGGTGAGCCGCTGCTCGACCACCGCCCGCAGCGCCCGGACCGGGTCCACGTAAGCGGTACGGAGTCGGGGCGGGTCGATGTCGAGGACGATCGTGAGGAGGACCCGGACGTCGCGGTCATCACGGCTGATCGCCCGCACGCAGAGCAGCAACTCGACCGGCCGGGTCGGCCACGGTCGTACCTCCTCGAGGCCCGGTACGAGCAGGACCACCGCAGTCAGCGGCCTACGCCGGATCCGGCACCGGCGGAGCACGACGAGCCGCTCCCCGGGGCTGGCGATGCGGACGCAGGACGCGGCCAGAAGGCCGAGCAGCACCGCTGCGACCACCACGACTGCCGACATCTCCGTCATGTCTCCAGCCTGCGGGCGAAGCCGGTGCGAGCGAATGGGTGCTGACACCCATTTGGCCCGACCGTCGCTCTGTCAGGCTGGAGGCGTGAGACTGCGCGATCTGCCCCTCTACTGGAAGGTCTGCCTCATCAATGGCGGCGTCTTCTGCGTGGGCACGGTCGCGCTCGCGCTCTCGCCCGCGAAGGTCTCCGAGCGAGTGCTGGCCTCCGAGGCGGTGGTGCTCGCCGTTGGCCTGGCGGCGATGGCGCTGCTCAACGCGGTGCTGCTCCGGGCCAGCCTGGCCCCCATCGACCGAGTCATCCGGGCCATGGACTCGGTCCGCCGGCTTGCCCCCGGCCAGCGACTCATCCCGCGGGGCAGCGGACCCGGCACCCGACTCGCGGAGAGCTACAACGCCATGCTCGACCGGCTCGAGACCGAGCGCAGCACGAGCAACGCCAAAGCGCTCGCCGCGCAGGAGGCCGAGCGGCACCGGATCGCGCAGGAGCTGCACGACGAGGTGGGGCAGTCGCTCACCGTCGTACTCCTCGGACTGAAGCGGCTCGAAGCGCACGTGCCCGACGCCGTCCGTGGCGAATTGGCGACCGTCCGGGAGAGCGCCCGCGAGGGACTCGACGACGTCCGCCGGGTGGCCCGACGGCTCCGGCCCGGCGTGCTCGACGACCTCGGTCTGCACGCTGCCCTCTCCGCACTCTGCACCGATGTCGGCCCCGACCTCGCCGTCCGCCGCACCGTCGGTCGGGGCCTGCCGGAGCTTCCCGACGAGGCCGAGCTGGTGGTCTACCGGGTGGCGCAGGAGGCGCTCACCAATGTCGTGCGACATGCCCGGGCGGCGACCGCCCGGCTCTCGTTCACGAAGGTGGGCGACCAGGTGATCCTCGAGGTCACCGACGACGGCTGCGGTTGCCGCGATCTGGTGCCCGGCGCCGGTATCACCGGGATGCGCGAGCGCGCGCTGCTGATCGGTGCGACCCTCGAGGTGGCCAGCGCGCCGGGGCGCGGCACCGCAGTCCGGCTCATGGTGCCGCTGGAGGGCGGGGCGTGAGCGGGGAGGTGATCCGGATCCTGCTGGCCGACGACCACGCCCTCGTACGTCGGGGTGTGCGGCTGATCCTCGAGCAGGAGCCCGACCTGCTGGTGGTGGCCGAGGCCAGCGATGGCGCCGAGGCGGTCACCGCGCTCCGCGACGTGGACGCCGACCTGGTGATCCTCGATGTCGCGATGCCGCGGATGACCGGACTGCAGGCGGCCCGCGAGATCGCGCGTCGGCGGCAGCCACCGCGCACCCTGATGCTGTCGATGCACGACAACGAGCAGTACTTCTTCGAAGCCCTCAAGGTCGGGGTCAGCGGCTACGTCCTCAAGTCGGTCGCGGACGAGGATCTCGTCGAGGCCTGTCGCACCGCGATGCGCGGCAACGCCTTCGTCTACCCCGGGGCGATGAGCGCGCTGGTCCGCGACTACCTCGACCGCCTGCGCCGCGGCGAGGACCTGCCGCGAACCGTGCTCACCGAGCGTGAGGACGAAGTGCTCAAGCTGATCGCCGAGGGCCACTCCTCGCGAGAGATCGCACGCGCGCTGACGATCAGCGTCAAGACGGTCGAGCGCCACCGCGCCAACATCCTCGCCAAGCTCGGCATGCGTGACCGCACCCAGGTAACCCGGTACGCCATCCGGGCCGGCCTCATCGAACCCTGATCGCCGAGTCGGCGCTTGTGC
>Ga0164243_10011573_pt1 | contig 12574 bp, 10 predicted proteins | sample OricompcompostOP_FD_108781 | JGI IMG/M metagenome (GOLD analysis project Ga0164243, IMG submission 108781) | Organic Plus compost microbial communities from Emeryville, California, USA - Original compost - Organic plus compost (OP) | ecosystem: Engineered > Solid waste > Mixed feedstock >...
CGCTCGCGTACTTCGCCGCGTAGCTCATGATCGGCGTGTGGCCGTAGCCGCTCTCGTCGAGCGCGGCGCGCATCGCCGCCACGCGGTTGTCCATCATGTCGGCCGGCGCCACGATGTCGGCGCCCGCCTGCGCGTAGACCACCGCGGTCTTCGCCAGCAGCGGCAGCGTGCGCTCGTTGTCCACGTCGCCGTCGTGGATGACGCCGCAGTGGCCGTGCGTGGTGTACTCGCAGAGGCAGACGTCGGTGACGATCACCAGGTCGGGGACCGCCGCCTTGATCGCGCGGATGGCCTGGGGCACCACGCCGTCCTCCGCGTAGCCCTGGCTGCCCACCTCGTCCTTGTGCGGCGGGATGCCGAACAGGAGCAGCGCCGGCACGCCGAGATCGCGCGCCTTCTTCGCCTCCTCCACCGCGGTGTCCACGGAGAGGTTGTCGACGCCCGGCATGGAGGGGATGGGGCGGCGCACGCCGCGGCCCGGCTCCACGAAGATCGGGTAGATGAAGTCCGAGGCGTCGATTTCGGTCTCGCGGACCATTCGGCGGAGGGCATCGGTGCGGCGCAGGCGGCGGCCGCGGATGGGAGCGGGCAGCAAGATTCCTCCAGGGCATCGCGGCGGCCGCTCGGCGGCCGGAGCGTGGGCGAGCATAGTCCGCCGTCGTGCGAAAGCAACGGCGCTTCGTGCCCGGAAAACCGCGCGCCCGTGCAATCCATTCGGCCGGGAGCGAGCGCCCGCACGAACCCGGTTCGCTTTTGCGAACCCGTCCCGTTCCGGGGGTTCGATCGACGAAACGGGGCGCGACAGGCACTCCCCATTTGGGTGGGGAAGCCCGCCCCGCCCCGTCGCGGAAAACCGAGGGGTCGCGTCGCGCGAACGCACGAAGGCCGCGCCGGGCGTCGAACCCGGTCGAACCGATTCACGGAGAAAGGCGGGAAGCGCGCTGCGCACCATCCGGCGTGGCGGGGTGCTCGCCGCAGCGGCTAAGAGGCAGGATGTGCCGTCCGGCCGCACGGGCGAACGTGCGAGAACCGGCGGATGCGGGTCGTACCGACGGCGGGAGCCCTGCCAGGGCTTCCGTCGCGGGGAGCACCCCGGCTCGCCCGGTCGGCGGCCCGCAAGGTCGAATCGACCTTTCGTCCGCGTCCGTTGGCTAGCAGCAGTGCGCTCACGGCCGAAACCCTATGCGAGTCGCGTGCCAGGCGCATGGCGGGCGGGCGAAGAGGCGATGGAGCGGGGTTTCGGCGGGCCGGAAGGTGCCGGGCGGGCGATCGGCCGGAAGCTTTTACCGGGGCAGGCCCGCTTCGGGGCAGGAACTCGGGGCACCGGTGTCGCGCCCCTGCCGCGGCGCGCTGCCGGATTGCCACGCGGGGCCGCCGAACCGGCCCGGGACCGGGGCGCGGCTTGCCGATCTGGCAAAGCGACGCGCCGGGGAATGGCGCCGACCGCACGCGCGTTCCCCCGCCCGACGAGCGAGCCCCCGGCTGGTACGGGCCGCAGGACGGACCGCACCATCCCCGGGGATCCTCGCGGATCCCGGACGAACACCCCACCACGCCGAACGAATGGGCGCATGCTAGCACGCGCCGAAGTTCTGCCGTCAAGAGGGCTGCTGCACCTTCCGGGGCTCCGCACACGCACCCTTTGCGCCGAGGGGCCCTTTCGCCGCGCCGCTTGCACGCCCTCCGGGCAGACCGGCGGGCGGCTGCCCGCGCCGCGCGTACGGCAACGCTTGAACGCGTGTATCGCAGCCGCTACACCGCGGCCGTGATCCGCGTCGCCATCGCCCAGGAAATCGTCCCCCACTACCGCGTGCCCTTCTTCCGCAAGCTCGCGGCGGTGCCCGGCGTGCAGCTCCACCTGCTCGCGGACAAGCGACACGCGGGCGGCAGCCTCGCCCCAGCCGGCGAGGCCGAGCTCGACATCCGCCAGGCCGACCACCGGCAGCTCGGCCCGTTCTTCTGGCAGCCGCGGACGCTCGCCGAGGCGGCGCGCGGGGCGGTCGACGTGCTGGTGATGAACTGGAACCTGCGCCGGCTCGAGCAGGTGCCGGCGCTGCTCGCCGCCCGCGCGCGCGGCGTGGGCACCCTCCTGTGGGGCCACGGCTACGCCAAGCACGACACGCCGGCCAAGCGCGCGGCGCGCGACCGCACCGGCGCGCTCGCCGACGCCACGCTCTTCTATACGGCGCCGGTGGCGGAGGCGTACGTGGCGCGGGGCCACCGCCCGGACCGCGTCTTCGTGGCGCCCAACGCGATCGACCAGGCGCCCGTGGAGGCGGCCCGGCGCGCGTGGCTCGACCGGCCGGCCGATCTCCGCGCCTTCGCCGCGCAGCACGGCCTGCGGCCCGATCGCACCGCGCTCTTCGTCGCGCGGCTCGAGCCGGCGAAGCGGATCGATCGGCTGCTCGCCGCGTTCGCGATCGTGGCGAAGACGCTGCCCGACGCGCGCCTCGTGATCGTCGGCGGCGGGCCGGAGGAGCCGTACCTGCGCGCCCGGGCCGCCGAACTGGGCATCGGGGACGCGGTGATCTTCGCCGGGCCCATCCACGACCAGATGGCGCTCGCGCCCTGGTTCCTGAACGCGGCGGTCGCGGCGTTCCCGATCGACGTGGGGCTGTCGGTGCTGCACGCGTTCGGCTTCGGCCTGCCGCTCGTCACCTCCGACGATCTGCAGCGCCACGGTCCCGAGATCGTGGCGCTGCGCCCCGGCGAAAACGGCCTCCTCTACCGCGCGGGCGACGTGGAGCACCTCGCGGAGCAGATGGGCGCGGTGATGGCCGATCCGGCGCTGCGCGCGCGGCTCGCGGAAGGCGCCCTCGCCACGGTGCGCGAGCCCGGCGGGTACACGCTCGACCGCATGCTCGAAGGCTTCCTCGAGGCCATCGACGCCGTTGCGGGCTTGCGCGGCAAGCGCCGGTGAAGGCAAAACGCTGCCCGTGCATCTCGCGATCGCAGCCAGCTCCCTTCCCCTGCCCCGGGCCATGCCGCCGCTCGTTCTGTGCGTGGCGCTGCCGCCGCCGATGACGGGCCAGGCCGCAGCCAGCGAGATGCTCCTCGCGGCGCTCGACGCGCGCGGCTGGGCGTACCGCACCGTGAACTACGCCGGCGCGTTCCGCACCGGCTCGCGGCTCGGCGGCATCGCGGGCCGGGCGCTGCAGGTGGCGCTGCTCCCCTTCCGGCTGGTGGCGCAGACCGCGCCGCTGCGCGAGGCGCCCATCTTCTACTTCCAGATCGGCCAGGGTACCGCCGCGCTCCTGCGCGACCTGCCGCTGCTCGGCCACGCCGCCTCGCGCGGCTGGCCCATCGTGCTCCACGTGCACGGCGGCGGCTTCCGCACCGCGCTCGAGCGCGCGCCGGCGCCGCTGCGGTGGCTCGTCGAGCGCATCGTGCGCCGCGCCGCCCGCGCGATCGTGCTCTCGCCGTCGCTCGCCCCGATGTTCGAGGGCCGGATCGATCCGCGGCGCGTGGTGGCGGTGGACAACGGCGTGGATCCCGCGCTCGCCGCCGCCGGCGCCGCGGCGACGCGCACGCACGGGCCCGCGCGCGGCATCACCGCGCTCTTCCTCAGCAACCTGATGGAGCAGAAGGGCTACGTGGCGTTCCTCGAGGCGGCGCGCCTCGACGCGGCGCGGGGCGCCCGCCACCGCTTCGTGCTCGCCGGCGCCCCCACCGACGCCACGCCCGTGGACCCCCGGGCGTTCGCGCGCGCGCACGGCCTGGACAACGTGCGCTACGAGGGCCCGGTGCGCGGCGCGCGCAAGCACGAACTGCTCGCCGAGGCCGAGGCGTTCGTGCTGCCCACGCGGTATCCGGTCGAGGGCCAGCCCATCGCCATCCTCGAGGCGCTGCACTTCGGGCTGCCGGTGATCACCACCCGCGCCGGCGGCATCCCCGACGTGATCCGCGAAGGCGACAACGGCCTCTTCGTGCAGCCCGACGACGCCGCCGCGCTTCTGGCGGCGCTCGACCGGCTGGCAGACGAACCATCGCTGCGCGCCCGCTGCGACGAGAACAACCGGGCGCTCGCGCGCCACCGCTTCACCGCCGAGGCGCACGGCGAGGCGATGCTGCGCGTGCTCGCCGACGTGGCGGCGGAGCGCTGGCCCGGCAGGTACGGGGCGTGATGCGCGCGCTGATCTACGAGCCCGAGCACGGCGGGCATCGCCTCGACTACGTGCGGCACGTGGCGCTCGCGCTGCGCGATCTCGTGCCGGTGGAGATCGTGCTCGGCAGCGACGCGCCGGCCTCCACCGAATTTGCCGTGTCGCTCGCCGGGATCGTCGGCGACGTGCGCATCCACGCCGAGGTGCCGGCGGTGCGGACCTCCGCGCTCGGCCGCGCCGCGGACAAATGGCGCGCCTTCGTGGCCGCGCTGCGCAGGCACCGGCCCGACCACGTGTTCGTTCCCTACGGCGACGGGCTCGCGCAGCTGCACGGCGCGCTGCCGCTGGTGCCGCGCGGCGTGGAGATCGAGGGGCTGCTCATGCGCGCGGCGTTCGCGTATCCGCAGCCGGGCACACGGGCGCGCCTCACCGCGCGGCTCTCGCGCGCCCTCGCCGCGCGCGCGCCGTGGACCACCGTGCACCACCTCGATCCGCTGGCATGGGAAGCTACGCGCGGCACCTGGCCGGGCCTGCAGCTCATGCCCGATCCGGTCGACGCGCCGCGGATCGATCGCCACGAGGCGCGGCGCACGCTCGGCCTGCCGCCGGATGCGCGCATCGCCGGGTGCGCGGGCGCCATCGACGAGCGCAAGGGCATGGACCTGCTGCTGCGCGCCTTCGCCCGCGTGGCGGGGCCCGACGATCGGCTGCTGCTCGCCGGCAAGCTCTCGCCCCGCGTGCGCGCGGCGCTGCAGCAGCTGCCGGCAGACGTCCGCGCCCGGGTGCACGCCCCCGACCGCTTCCTCGACGCCGCCGCCTTCGACGCCTCGATCGCCGCGATGGATCTCGTCTGCACGCCGTATCCCGACCACGTCGGCTCGGCGTCGATCGTGCTGCGGGCCGCCGCCGCCGGACGCCCGGTGCTGGGCGCCGACACCGGCTGGATGCAGGCGATGATCCCGCGCTTCGGCCTGGGCGCGACCGTCGCCGTGCGCGACGCGGACGCGCTCGCCGGCGCGCTCGCCTCGGGCCTCGAAGGCGCCCGGTCGCACGTGGCCGGGCCGGCAGCCGAGGCGCTCGTCCGCTACCACTCGCACGAGAACTTCGCCGCCCGCTGGACCGCGCGGATCCGCGCGCGCCTCGGCCTCCCGCAGGCGTCCGGCAGCGTCGCGTGGGAGGACGTTCTCGAAGTCGCCGCCGGGGGCCGCTCCTGATGCGCATCACGTTCGTCGCCCACGTTTTTCCGCCCGAGCCCGATCCCACCGCGGTGATGGCCGACGAGCTCGTGCGCGGCTGGGAGGAGGCGGGCCACGAGGTGCTCGTGGTCAGCCCCTTCCCCAACCGGCCGGGCGGCGAGATCTACCCGGGCTTCCGCCGCCGGCTCTTCCAGCGCGGCGTGCACGGGCGCTCGCCCCACGTGCGCGTGCCCACCTGGCTCATCGGCCGCGATCGCAAGGGGCGCAACCGCGTGCTGGAGAACGCCAGCTTCGGCGTGGCCTCGGCGGTGGCGTGCGCGCTCACCCGCAAGCCCGACGTGCTCGTGCTCGAGTCGTGGCCGATCCTGGCCTACCTGCCCGTGCTCGCGGTGGCGATGGCGCGCGGCATCCCGGTGATCAACTACGTGCAGGACGTCTATCCCGAGGCGGCGGTGGCCGGCGGCATCGTCGGCGAGGGGTCCGCCGCCGCGCGCGTGCTGCTCGCGCTGCACCGCTGGGTGTGCCGCGTCTCCGCGCGCAACGTCGCCATTTCGGACGGCATGGCCGACATGCTCGCGCGCACGCGGGGCCTGCCGCGCGATCGCTTCACCGTGATCCCCAACTGGCTCGATCTCTCCGCCATCCGCCCGCACGAGGGGCCGTCGACGTGGCGCGCGGAGAACGGCATCGGCGACGACGAGTTCGTGGCCATGTTCGCGGGCACGCTCGGCATCGCGTCCGGCGCCGACGTGCTCGTGGAGGTGGCCGAGCGGCTGCGCGACGTGCCGCGGATCCGCATCGTGTGCGTGGGCGACGGCGTGCACCGGCCGGCGATGGCCGAGGCGATCGAGCGCCGCGGGCTCACCAACCTCACGCTCCTGCCCTTCCAGCCCCGCGCGCGCGTGGCCGAGGTGCAGTCGCAGGCCGACGCGATGCTGCTCACGACCTCGGCCGACATGGGCCTGTCGTCGGTGCCGAGCAAGCTCGTCACCTACCTCGCGGTGGGGAGACCGGTGATCTGCGCCGTGGCGCCGGACACCGACATCGCGCGCCTGGTGGACGGCGAGCGGCTCGGCGCCACCTGCGCCCCCGGCGATCCCGACTCGCTCGCCGCCGCCATCCGCCAGCTGGCCGATTGCCCGAAGGAGGCGCTCGCCGCGATGGGCGCCCGCTCCCGCGCCACCGCCGTGCGCTCCTATTCGCGCGAGGCGGCGCTGGCCGCCTTCGAGCGCCTGTTCGCCTCGATGGCGCCCGGCGCCGCGCCGGCCGACGAGCCCGTCCGCCCGTGAAACGTCGGCACCTGCTTCGTTGACCACCCGGCGCGGCGGCGGTAAGACCTAGGCCCGCTTTTCGGGGGATTTGCTGCCTTGATGCGTGGCGCCATATCGACCGCCGGAGTCTCGACCCGACAGCGCGCCGCCCTGCCGAGCTTCTCCGAGCTCCGGCTGGTCGCGGTGGCGCTGCTGCTCGTGCTCGGCTCGCTCGCGGCGTTCGGCCACCTGCGCTTCTGGACGCAGACGTACGCGTTCCCGCTCTACGCGCTCTGCACGGCGGCCTACCTGGGCGCTGCCGCGGTGTCGTCGCAGTTCACGCGCTTCGGCCGCACGCTCGGCCTGCGCGTGGGCATCGTCGGCGTCACGCTCGCCTTCGCGCTGGTGCTGGCCGTCATCCTCTTCTGGCGCCTCTACTACTCGCGGCCGTTCCTGCTCACGGCCTACGTGACCGCGCTCTCGTGGCAGGTGCTCGAGAGCTGGCTCGCGCAGCAGAAGGCGCCGCTGCGCCTCGCGGTGGTGCCGGGCGGCGCCGCCGCCGACTTCGCCCGCCTGCGCCACGCCGACTGCATCTTCCTGCAGCAGCCCTTCCTCGAGGAGCGCGCCGACGCCGTGGTGGTCGATCTCCACGATCGGCTCGCGCCGGAGTGGGTGCGCTTCCTCGCCGATTGCAGCCTCAAGGGCATGCCCACCTACCACGCCGCCGTCGCCTACGAGGCGCTCACCGGCCGCGTCTTCCTCGGGCATCTCTCCGCGGGCCTCCTCGACGAATTCCGCTTCTCGCCCGTGTACGCGTACGGCAAGCGGTTGCTCGATCTGCTGTTCGTGCTGCTCACGTTGCCGCTCGCCGGGCCGCTGATGCTGCTCACCGCCCTCGCCATCAAGATCGAGTCGCCCGGGCCGGTGCTGTTCTGGCAGGAGCGCGTCGGCGAGGGCGGCAAGCCGTTCCGCATGGTGAAGTTCCGCTCGATGTGCGTGGAATCGGAGGCCGGCGGCGCCCGCTTCGCCGCCCACGGCGACGACCGCGTCACCCGCATCGGCCGCTTCATCCGCAAGATGCGCGTCGACGAGCTGCCCCAGTATTGGAACATCCTCAAGGGCGAGATGAGCCTCATCGGCCCGCGGCCGGAGCAGGTCTCGTTCGTGCGGCAGTTCGAGCAGGAGATCCCGTTCTACGCCTACCGCCACCTGGTCAAGCCCGGCATCACCGGCTGGGCGCAGGTGAACCACGGCTACGCCGCGTCGGTCGACGAGACCCGCGGCAAGCTCGAGCACGACCTCTACTACATCAAGCATTTCTCCTTCTGGCTCGACGCCCTGATCGTGTTCGGCACCATCCGCACGGTGCTGACCGGCTTCGGCGCACGCTGACGGTTCCATGAGCGCCAAGCCCGCCGCCCCCTTCGTCGCCCGCCCGCAGGTCGAGGCGCCCCACTATCGGCCGTCCAGCTACCTCACGCCGAAGCGGATGGCCTCCATCGGCTACCAGCTGCAGCTGGTCGCCACGCATTTTCCGGCGGCGTCCGTGCTCGAGATCGGCGGCGGCGGCGGCCTCGCCCGCCAGCTGCTGCGCGAAGAGGGCCACGAGGTCCTCCCGATCGATCTCGATCCCGCGCTGCGCCCCGACGTGGTGGCGGCGCTCCCCGATCTGCCCCTGCGCGGCGACGCGGTGGACTGCGTGCTCTGCTGCCAGGTGCTCGAGCACATGCCGTGGGAGGCGTCGCGCGCGGCGCTGCGCGAGATGTACCGGGTGGCGCGCAAGGGCGCGGTGATCTCGGTGCCGAGCGTGCAGCGCGGCGTGGCGCTGGTGGCGTTCGGGCCGGTGCGCGACGGCAGCCGCGCCATCGAGCTGCCCGCGCTCGGCGCGAGCCGCATCCGCAACCGCCGCGAGCACCACTGGGAGCTCGGCGCCGGCGTGAGCCTCGCGCAATTCCGCGCGGCCATCGCGGAGGCGGGCTTCGCCGTGGCGGAGTCGTTCCGGCCGGTCACCTGGATGTATCATCACTTCTTCGTGCTGAAGAAGTCGTAGACATGTCTCCCTCTCCCCAGCTCGCGACCAGGGCCGCACGCGGCGCGGTGGCGCTCACCGTGGTGGCGCTGGCGTCCCGCGCGCTCTCGTTCGTGGGACAGCTGGCGCTGGGCTGGTTCCTCGAGCCCGCGCACTTCGGCCTTTACGGCGCGGCGCTCGCCATCACCTCGTTCGCCACCGTGCTCGCGCAGGCCGGCCTGCGGGAGACGCTCCTCCAGCGCTCGCGCCGCCTCGCGCTGTGGGCGCGGCTCGCCACCCGCATGGCCCTGCGCATCTCGTTCGCGGGATGGGCCGTCTGCAGCGTCGTCGCGCTCGTCTGGCCGTGGAGCCCCGATCGCGAGGCGCTGCGCCAGGTGCTGCCGCTGCTCGGCGCGGTGTGGCCGCTCACAGCGGGGGCGCTGGCCGCCGAGGCGCGCCTCAACGCGCGGCTCGAATTCAAGCGCACCAGCCGCATCGCGATCGGCAGCCAGGTGGTCACGCTGGCGCTGCAGGTGATCCTCGCGTGGGCGGGCCTGGGCATCTACGCGCTCGTGGTGCCCTACGTGGCCGGCGCGGCGGTGCGCACGTTCGCGCTGCGCCGCGCAGCAGGCCCCCTGCCCCGCGCGCGGCGCGCGCCCTCGATGCGCCGCGGCCTGCTCCTGCTCGGGCGCAGCCGCTGGGCCATGGCCGTCACGCTGCTCGGCATGGTGTGGGCCTGGGGCGACTACCTGCTGCTCGGCCTGCGCTTCGACACGGCGCAGGTGGGCCAGTATTACTTCGCGTTCGCCCTCGCCACGGCGGCCATGCTGCTGCTCACGCAGAACGTGAGCGCGGTGCTCTTCCCCGCGCTCCTGCACCTCAAGGGCGACGGCGCGGCGCAGTGGCGCGCCGGCTACAAGGCGCTCTCGCTCCTCGCGCTGCTGGGCGTGCCGATGTGCGCGGGCCAGGTGCTCGTGGGCCAGCCGCTGCTGCGCCTCGTCTACGGCGACAAATGGGCGGCGGCGGAGTGGATGTTCGCGCTGCTCAGCATCGGCATGGGCTCGCGGGTGGTCGGCTCGTCGGCGGGCGCGGTCATGCAGGCCCAGGGGCGGTTCCGCTACCAGGCCAAGGTGCAGGCGAGCCTGGCCGTGCTCTTCGTCGCGTTCGTCGCGGCGGGGCTCGCCACCGGTTCCCTGCGCTGGACCGTCGCGGCGATCGCCGCGTTCTACCTCTGGGTGGGCCCGTACAACATCTGGGCGGCGGGACGCGCCCACGGCGCCACCGTTCGCGACGCGGTGGCGCTCTACGTGCGCCCGTCCGCCTGGACGGCAGCGGCCTACGCCGCCGCGCTCGGCGCCGAGCGCGCGGCAGGCCTCGCGCCCGACGCCTGGCTCGCCATCGCCGCCCTGCGCTTCTGCACGTTCTCCGTCGGCTTCGCCGCGCTGGCGCTGCTCTTCGAGCGCGGCCAGCTCGAGGCGTTCTGGTCGCGGCTGCGCCCCGCGCGCGCCGCCGCGGTGCAGCCGTGATCCGCGCGCTCCACTTCTCGCCCTTCCTGCAGCTCACCGGCGCCAACCGCAGCATGCTCACGCTCGTGGGCGCGCAGGACGGCGCCGCCGTGGTCACGCTCGAGGACGGCCCGCTCGCTGCCGAGGCGCGGGCCCGCGGCGCCCGCGTCTTCCCCGTATTCGACGCCGGCGCACGCGAGCGCGGCAAGGCCGACCGCTTCGCGCGCACGGTGGCGACGCTGGTGCGGGCCGCGCGGCAGACCGGCGCGCAGGTCGTCCACACGCATTCGGCCATGGGCGTGCGCTACGCCCTGCCCGCCGCGCGCATCGCCCGCCTGCCGCTCGTGGCGCACCAGCGCGACAACTGGGCGCGCGACCGCTTCCACCTCGGCCTGGGCTTCGCCGACCGCATCGTGGCGATCGCCGACTGGGTGCGCCGCGGCCTCCCGCCGCGCCTCGCCGCGAAGGCCGACGTGGTGCACAACGCGGTGGCCGCGCCGACCGAGCTGCCGCCGCGCCGCCCGGGCCCGGTTCGCATCGGCATGGCCGGGCGCTGCACGCCGGAGAAGGGGCAGGATCTGCTCGTGCGCGCGTGCGCCGCGCTGCCCGGCGACGTGGCGTTCGAATGCCACGTGTGGGGGCTCGACGACTCGGCCTACGCCGCCGAGCTGCGCCGCCTCGCCGCCGCGGGCCCTGCCGGCCGCTTCGTGTTCGAGCCCTTCCGCAACGACGTCGATCGCTTCTACGAGGCGATGGACGTGGTGGTGAGCCCGAGCCGCTTCGAAGAGCCGTTCGGCCGCACCGCGATCGAAGGCATGGCGTGGGGCAAGGCGGTGGTGGCCGCCGGCCACGGCGGGCTGGTCGAGATCGTGCGCGACGGCGAGGACGGCCTGCTATTCGCGCCGGGCTCCGCCGAGGCGCTCGCGGGGGCGCTCGGCCGCCTGCTCGCGGACGATGCGCTCCGCACGGATTTGGGGCGGGCGGGCAGGCGCGCCGCGATCGAGCGGTTCTCGCCCGAAACCCACGCCGAAGCGATCGAGCGCACGTACCGCAAGGTGCTCTCCGGCTAGGCGCCGCGTCGTCGCAACGCCCGCCGAAAACGGGTATCAAGGCGGCTCGCGATCCGAGACGGACGGAAGGACGACATGAAGAAGGCTTTGATCACCGGCATCACCGGCCAGGACGGCTCCTACCTCACCGAGTTCCTGCTCGGGAAGGGCTACGAGGTCTACGGCATCATCCGCCGCTCGTCGTCCTTCAACACCGGCCGCATCGATCACCTGTACCAGGATCCGCACGAGCCCGACGTCCGCCTGCGCCTCGTGTACGGCGATCTCAACGACGCCTCGTCGCTCAACAAGATCCTGCGCGACGTGAAGCCCGACGAAATCTACAACCTCGGCGCCCAGTCGCACGTGCGCGTGTCGTTCGACGTGCCGGAGTACACCGCCGAGGTGACCGGCGTGGGCACGGTGCGCCTGCTCGAGGCCATCCGGGACAGCGGCCTGAGCCCGCGCTTCTACCAGGCCTCGTCGTCGGAGCTGTACGGCAAGGTGCAGGAGGTGCCGCAGCGCGAGACCACGCCGTTCTACCCGCGCAGCCCCTACGCGTGCGCCAAGGCCTACGCCTACTGGATCACGGTGAACTACCGCGAGTCCTACGGCATGCACGCCTCGAACGGCATCCTCTTCAACCACGAGTCGCCCCGCCGCGGCGAGACGTTCGTCACGCGCAAGATCACGCGCGCGGTGGCGCGCATCAAGCTGGGCCTGCAGGACAAGCTCTTCCTGGGCAACCTCGACGCCAAGCGCGACTGGGGCTTCGCTGGCGATTACGTCGAGGCGATGTGGCTCATGCTCCAGCAGGACCAGCCGGACGACTACGTGATCGCCACCGGCGAGACCTGGTCGGTGCGCCAGTTCCTCGAGGCGGCGTTCGGCTACGCGGACCTCGACTGGCAGAAGCACGTGGAGATCGATCCGCGCTACTTCCGCCCGGCGGAGGTCGACCTGCTCATCGGCGATCCCGCCAAGGCGCGCGAGAAGCTCGGCTGGAAGCCGCGCGTGGGCTTCCAGGATCTGGTGAAGATGATGGTGAGCGCCGACCTCGCCGCCGTGCGGCGCGAGGTGTACGGCAGCGCCGCGGAGCCGCCGGCCCAGCCGGAGACCGCCGCGCAGAAGATCCTCAAGGCCGCCGCGGGAGGCGAGTGGTGAGCGGCTACTGGCAGGGCAAGCGCGTCGTCGTCACCGGCGGCTCGGGCTTCCTCGGCTCGTTCGTCTGCGAGGGCCTGCGCGCCCGCGGCGTCGAGCCGTTCGTGCCGCGCTCGAAGGACTACGACCTCGTCGACGTCGAGGGCGTGCGCCGGCTCTACCGCGACGCGCGGCCCGACGTGGTGATCCACCTGGCGGCCGTGGTGGGCGGCATCGGCGCCAACCGCGAGAACCCGGGGCGGTTCTTCTACGAGAACCTGATGATGGGCGTGCAGCTGATCGAGGAGGGCCGCAAGGCCGGC
>Ga0164243_10011574_pt1 | contig 12573 bp, 10 predicted proteins | sample OricompcompostOP_FD_108781 | JGI IMG/M metagenome (GOLD analysis project Ga0164243, IMG submission 108781) | Organic Plus compost microbial communities from Emeryville, California, USA - Original compost - Organic plus compost (OP) | ecosystem: Engineered > Solid waste > Mixed feedstock >...
GCGGTTTCGGGGATGGTCGGCCTTTGGTGACAGCATCATACGAGGAGTGTTCATGTCCGGGCGGATCGCCATCATCACCGGGGCGGGCAGCGGCATCGGCCGGGCCACGGCCCTGAAACTTGCGGAAAAGGGATACCGGCTGGTTCTGGTCGGCAACGAGATCGCAGCACTGGAGGAAACGGCGGGCCGTTTTCCGGAGCGGGCGCTGGAGCCCCTGTGCGTGGAGACCGACGTGACCTCGTCCGCCTCCGTGGACGCCATGTTCCGCAAGACGGTGGGGGAGTTCGGCCGGGTGGACCTCTTGTTCAACAATGCCGGCATCTCCGGCGCCAGCACGCCCATCGAGGAAGTGCGCACCGAAGACTGGCGGGCGGTGATCGACGTCAATCTGACGGGCGCGTTCCTGTGCCTGCGCGGGGCCTTCGGCGTGATGAAGACCCAGACGCCCATCGGCGGGCGCATCATCAACAACGGCTCGGTGTCGGCCCATAGCCCGCGGCCCTTTTCCGTCGCTTATACCGCCAGCAAGCATGCGATGACGGGGCTCACCAAATCGGCCTCGCTGGAGGGGCGGGCCTTCAACATCGTATGCAGCCAGATCGACCTGGGCAATGTGAGCACCGACTGGTCCACCAAGATGGCGACCGGCGTGCCCCAGGCCGACGGCTCCGTGGCCTCGGAGCCGGTGATGAACATCGATAATGTGGCCGAGGCCATCTATTTCATGGACAGCCTGCCCATGGAGGCCAATGTGCAGTTCATGACCCTGATGGCGAGCGGCATGCCGTTCATCGGGCGCGGATAAGGGGGCCGCGGCTGAGGCGCCGCGGCCGACAGAGCGTCATCTACTCTCCATAGGAGATGCGGTAGATCGTATCGTTGCCGTCCTCGGCCAGGAGCAGGGAGCCGTCGGACAGTTGCACGAGCGCCGTTGGCCGGGCCCAGGCGTTGCCGTTGTCCACGATGAAGCCGGTCAGGAAGTCGATATAGGAGCCTGTCGGCTCGCCATCCTCGATGGGCAGGCGGACGATCTTGTGGCCCGTGCGGAAGCTGCGGTTCCACGAGCCGTGCAGCACGGCCAGCCCCTGGCCAACATATTCGTCCGGGAAGGCGGAGGCGCCGTCGTTGGCCTGGTAGAAGATGAGGTTCACCGCGGCGGAATGGGCGGTATAGGGCACGTCGGGCACGGTGGCCTTGCCGGCCAGGTCCGGGCGGTCGCCTTCCAGGCGCGGGTCTTCGTGATTGCCGAAATAGTACCAGGGCCAGCCATAGAAGGCGCCTTCCTCCACCCTGGTGGAATAGTCGGGCACCAGATTGTCGCCCAAGAGGTCACGCTCGTTGACCGTGCACCAGAGATCCCCCGTTGCCGGCTGGATGGTGAGCCCCACGCAATTGCGCAGGCCGGTGGCATAGAGCTCCTTGTTGCCGCCGTCGATGTCGAAGGCCAGCACGGCGGCGCGGTCTTCTTCCGAGCCCCAGGCGGCGCCCAGCCCGTGCGCCTCGTCATAGGCCCTGGCGTCCTCCGGGCTCTTCTCCTCCATGTTCTCGGCCACGTTGGAGGCCGAGCCCACGGAGACGAACATGCGCTTGCCGTCGGGCGAGAAGACGATATCGCGGGTGTAATGGCCGCCGGTGGGCAGCGAGGGGACGATGACCTCCGGGTCGCCGGCCCTGGTGTCCCCCGGCTTGTAGGCATAGCGCACCACGCGGTTGGTCTCGGCCACATAGAGCCATTGCGGATTCCCGGCATCGGGATAGAAGGCCAGGCCCATGGGCTGGTTGAGCCCCGAGGCATAGACCGCCTTGCTTTCCATTTCTGAATTATCGGCGCTCGCCTTCAGGATGGTGACGCGGCCCCCTGTTGTTTCGGCGAGGAAAATGTCGCCGTTGCCGGCCTGCACCATGACGCGCGGGCCTTCAAAGCCGGTGGCGAACTCGGCGAAATGGAAACCCTCCGGCAGTTTGACATCGGCGTCTTGCGGGCGGTCCACCACCCTTGGGAAGTTGCGCGCGGCGTCGGTGGCGAAGGGGGCGGGCAGATTGTCGATATCCACCCGGTGCACGCGCCCCGGACGATCGTTCCGCCAGTCCTCGCCGCCGGCCTCGGTGGGCGAGACGGTTGCCGTCTCCTTGCCGGCCTTGGCGGAGGCTTCCCGCAGATAGGCGATGACGTTAGCGCGATCCTCGTCTCCTGGTACCGGAATCACCATGGAGGAGCCGGGGACCACCTTGGTGGGCGCCGCCAGGAACCGGTCGAGCGTGGCGGCGTCCCAGGTGAGGCCTGAGTTCTGCATGGCCTTGGTATAGGGGAAATCCTCGTCGCTGGCCGCCTTGCGGCCGAAGACGCCGTGAAGGGACGGACCCTGGGCGCCGCCGCCGTCGCCGTCTTCCGCCGTGTGGCAGAGCAGGCACTGGCTGTTGAAGAGGGCCTTGCCCGCCTCGGCATCGGCGGCGAAGGCGGAATGGGAGAGCCCGGCCAGGGCGCCGGCGCAGGAGAGGGAGATCAGGAGATGTTTCATGTCGGCATGTCCTCCAACCGTCTGTTCATGGCCCGTGCCCGTGGGGCATCTCCTGAATTTAGAACGTAATGGCGGTCTGCGCATAGAGGTAGGTGGTATCACCTTCTCGTGGGGCGTTGGGAGCGGCCTTCAGGAAACGGCCGTGGGCCAGGTAGGCGCCGCCGGCTTCCAGCCTCACATTGCCCGGCAGGATGTCGTATTGCACCCGCGCCTCGACCTGATGGCCGACGAAGCTGCCCGAGGCCCCCGCCGCATCGCGCACGCCGCCGGTGGTGAGCGCATCCTGGTCGCTGGCCAGCCAGACGGCCCGGTAGCCGACGAAACCGCTGACCGCCTTGGAGGGCCTGGCCTCGACCCGCATGCCGGGCGAGCTGATATTGGACCGGGCGAAGGCGCCATAAATCCCGGTCGGGCCGAAATCGAAGCGGCGGGCGCCATAAAGCGTGTCGAAACGGTTGTCCTTGCCATCCGTCGGGTCCTTGTCGCCGCTGGCATAGTCGTACTGGAAGACCAGGCGGGGCGACCATGCGCTCTCCAGGGTGCGGGCGACGGCCACATGGAAGAAGCCGGCGGAATGGTCGAGGTCGGTCACATCGGTGGCCGCCGTGGAGGCGCGGCTGGTGCCCTCCTGGATGGCGCCCTCCAGTTCCCAATCCCACTGCCCGGCCTTTGGCTTGGCAATGAGGCGCAGGCCAGAGGTGACGAGCTGCCGGTTGCGGGTGGCCACCGTGGCCTGGTCGTCCTCATGCAGGCCGAAGACATAGACCTCGCCGCTGGTGGCGCCCAGGAGATGGTCGCGGGTCAGGTGCAGGCCCCAGAACACGGTCTGGAAACTCTCGCTGTCGAACCCGACATGATTGGCGTCGAGGCGCGCGCGTTCCCCCGGCTCGCGGTTGACGGGCAGGACGGCAAAGGCCTGCAGCCGCATATCCCAGCCATCCGTCCAGACGGCATTCACGCCCGTGAAGGCGTTCAGCGTGTTGCGGAAGCGGTTGCGGGCGACGAAACGGCGGCTGCCCACGTCCATGGTGATGCGCCCGGCCTCAACGTCCAGACTGTCCCCGGCGGCGAAGACGCCGCTTGCCCGGTAGCCCGCATAGGCGCGCAGCAACTCCAAAGCGTTCACATCGTCGGTGCCCAGCGGGGTGCCCGCATCGTCGAGCTGGGAGCGGGAATCCTCCAGTTCGGCCCCGGCATAGAACCGCCCGAAGCGCGCTTGTGCGCCCAGGAGCAGGCGTTCCACCAGAATGTCGTCGGAGCCCGAGGCCGACGCCCGGTAGGGGCCGTCCAGCGTCTCGTAGCGCAGGCGATAGCTGCCGCCGACGCTCAGCCAGTCCGGCAGGCCGAGGGACTGGTCGAGCCGCCAGGTATCGGCCTGGGCGGCGGCTGGAAGGGCGGCGATGGCGAGGAGCAGGGCGGCGGCGCGGAATTTCGGATAAGACATGGGCTTCCTTCGATATGTACATAAAAACATATCGAACTCATAGGCAGGGAAAGAAGCGCTGTCAACGCCGGGAGCGGGGAGGGGAGAGCCGATGGAACGGATTTACAAATCTCCCCCTTTCGCGACAATGACCCCATGACCAGACATGCAAACAGGACGACGGGGGCGCGGCTGCGCATCGTGCTCAGGCCGGATGTGGCGCTGGGGCCGGGCAAGGCGGCGCTTCTCGACAGCATACAGGAAACGGGCTCCATCGCCGCCGCCGGCCGGCGCATGAAGATGAGCTACAAGCGCGCCTGGAGCCTCATTGAAACGCTCAACCGGGATTTCGGCACGCCGCTGGTTGCGACCTCCAAGGGCGGCAAGAGCTTCGGCGGCGCGACGCTGACGGAAACCGGCAGCCGCGTGCTCGCGCTCTACCGCTCCATGGAGCGGCGTACCCAGGAGAGCATCCAGGAGGATTTCCATGCCCTGCAGCGCCTTCTACCCGATATACCCAAATGAAAATATCGCTTGCGGGCCGACACATTGAGCGCCTATGTATCGATATGTCAGAATAACCATATCGATATCGGAGGCAGCCATGCCGAGAGTTCTTGCCCTTTTCCTTTTCCTTTCCACCGTCCTGGCCCTTGTGGCGGGGCTCTCCGCGGCGCAGGCCGGCGAGGCGCGGGTGGCCGTGGCCGCCAATTTCACCGACGCAGCCAGGGAGATCGGCCACCTGTTCGAGCAGGAGACCGGCCATACCGCCACCTTCAGTTTCGGCTCCACCGGCACGCTCTATACCCAGATCAGCCAGGACGCACCGTTCGACGTCTTCCTGGCGGCTGACCAGAAACGCCCGGAACGGGCGGAGGCGGAAGGCTATGCCGTTCCCGGCAGCCGCTTCACATACGCCACCGGCCGGATCGTCCTCTACAGCATGGACCCGGATCTGGTGACGGGTGCGGAGACATTGAAGGCGGGCCGGTTCGGCAAGATTGCCATCGCCAATCCGGCGACGGCACCTTATGGTACGGCAGCGGTGGAGGCCATGAAGAAGCTGGGTGTCTACGACGCGCTGGAGAGCAGGATCGTGCAGGGCAACAATATCGCGCAGACCTATCAGTTCGTGGAAACGAGCAATGCCGAGTTGGGCTTCGTGGCGCTGAGCCAGGTGGCGCAGCATGACACGGGATCGCGCTGGCTGGTGCCGGACAATCTCTATACCGCCATCGCGCAGGATGCGGTGTTGCTCAAGCGCGGCGCGGACAATGAGGCGGCCAAGGCTTTTGTGGCGTTCCTCAAAGGCCCCGAGGCCCTGAAGATCAAGACCAAATACGGCTACGGCGCGGGGGATTGATGGAGATACGGAGGGCAGGCCCGCAGGGGGATTTCCCTGTTCCATGCAGCATGGACGGGTTTGAAAGCCTCTCGCCACATCCACGTTCTTCTTCCCCCTTGATGGGGGAGGACCGAGGTGGGGGTGGTGTCTCCGCCCGGAAAGTCGTTAGCAGACGGCCAGATCACCCTCCCCTCGATCCCCTCCCATCAGATCCCCTCCCATCAAGGGAGGGGGCGCCTTTCCGTCCCTGGCCTCACCACAGCCGGAAAGAGTTTCTCAGAGGAATCCGGGGGCGGGGTCGTTGTAAAACGGCTCAATCGTCATTGCGAGCGACCGCAGGGAGCGCGGCAATCCAGTCCCGCCGGAGGCTTCAATCTCTGTACCGGGTCGCCACGGCCGCTCCGCGTCCTCGCGATGACGGCGGTACGCGACAGGCGCCGGGGGCCTGAGGTGCTCGATCTTGCCGACATCTGGAGCGCTGTGCGGCTGACGCTGGAGCTGGCGGTGGCCAGCACCGTCGCCATCCTCATCCTTGGCACGCCCATCGCCTGGTGGCTGGCCCGGTCCGATGCCCGCTGGAAGGAGGTGGTAGCGACTGTCGTGGCGCTGCCGCTTGTCCTGCCTCCCACGGTTCTGGGCTTTTATCTGCTCATCGCCCTGGGGCCCGAGGGGCCGGGCGGGTGGATCGCCAGCCTTGGCGGCGGCCGCTCGCTGGCCTTCACCTTCGAGGGGCTGGTCATCGGCTCCACCATCTATTCGATGCCCTTCGCCGTGCAGCCCATCCGCAACGCCTTCGAGGCGTTCGGCGACCGGCCGCTGGAGGTGGCGGCGACGCTGCGCGCTTCGCCCTGGGACCGCTTCTGGTCCGTCGCCCTGCCGCTGGCCCGGCCGGGGCTGATGACCGGGGCGGTGCTGAGCTTCGCCCATACGGTCGGGGAGTTCGGCGTGGTGCTGATGATCGGCGGCAATATTCCGGGCGAGACCAAGGTCCTGTCCGTCGCCATCTATGACTATGTGGAGACGCTGGACTTCACGTCGGCCCATATCCTGGCGGGCGGCATGCTGGTCTTCTCTTTCGTCGTCATCCTCTCCATGACCCTGCTGGAGCGGCGCATGCGCCGGATCGGCCGATGATGGGGATCGAGGCCGCCTTTGCCGGCCGGCTCGGCGATTTTTCGTTGGATATTGCCTTCGAGGCGCCCCTGCGGGGCGTCACCGCGATTTTCGGCCCCTCGGGTTGCGGCAAGACCACGCTTCTTCGGGCCATCGCCGGTCTGGGCCGCCTCTCGGGCCGGCTCAGTGTGGATGGAGCGGTCTGGCAGGACAGTGCGAGAGGCGTCTTTCTTGAGCCCCACAGGCGGGCCGTCGGCTATGTGTTCCAGGGGGAGAGCCTGTTTGCCCATCTGTCGGTGCGCGAGAACCTGCTTTTCGGCGCGCGCCGCGCCGCAGCGGGCGAGGGGGCGCTGAAGCTCGACCAGGTGGTGCAACTCCTGGGCATCGGCCATCTCCTGAACCGCGACCCGCAGACGCTGTCCGGCGGCGAGCGGCAGCGCGTCGCCATCGGCCGTGCGCTTCTCAGCCAGCCCAGGCTTCTCCTGATGGACGAGCCCCTGTCGGCGCTGGACGAGATCGCCAAGGGCGACATCCTGCCCTATCTCGAAGGGCTGCATGAGAGCCTGTCCATCCCCATCCTCTATGTCAGCCACGACATCTCGGAAGTGGCGCGGCTGGCCGACCGCATGATCGTGATGGGCAATGGCCGCAAGATCACCGAGGGCCGCATCGAGGAGGTGATGGAACGTCTCGACCTGCAGCCCATGACCGGGCGGTTCGATGCCGGGGTGGTGCTGCACGCCAGGGTGGCGCGGCACGACGGGGACTTTGCGCTCACCCATCTGGATTATGACGGCCAGTCGCTGGCCATTCCGCTGGTGGAGGCGGAGGTGGGCCAGACCATCCGCCTGGCCATCCGGGCGCGGGATGTCTCGCTGGCGACCGTGAAGCCGCAAGGCATCAGCGTGCGCAATATCCTCTCCGGCCACATCGTCGATATCCGCGAGGAGGCGGGCACCGCCTATGCCGAAACGCTGGTGGACGTGGGCGGCGGCGCCAGGGTCCGCGCGCGCATCACCCGGGCGTCGGTGGCCGATCTCGGGCTCGAACCCGGCTCCAGGGTTTATGCACTGGTGAAGTCCATCTCCTTTTGAGCCGCTTTTAACCAATTTTCTTTATGAAATGTTAATGGCGGAGGCATCTGCTGGAGGGGATGCGACAGCAATGGGGGCTCCCATGAATCCCGCAATCACCACCGCCCTTTCGGGCATGACGGCGAACGCCGTTCGCCTGCGCAACAGCGCCTCCAACGTCGCCAACATGCAGACCCGCGGGGCCATCCCCTCGACACCGCCCAGCCAGGCGGTGAGCGGCGGCAACGGGCCGCAAGTGTACCAGGCGGTGACGACGCAGCTCTCCACCACCGCATCCGGGGGTGTAAGCGCCGGCACCAATCCGACCCTGCCGTCCTATCTCGTTGGTTACGACCCCCAGGCGTCCTTTGCCAACGAGGACGGCATGGTGGCGTTGCCCAATGTGGACCTGGCGCGGGAAGCGGTGGAGCAGATTGTTGCGCAGCATTCCTATGAGGCCAACATCGCGACCATAAGAACCGCCGACGAAATGGAGCGCAGCCTTCTCGACCTGACGGCCTGAAAACCGCGCATCCCCTGCGCAAAAAGTGCGACGGATTCCATCTCAGGACCCGTTTAATGCCTGACTGGGGGGGAGTGTTTCCCGGTTGCTGCGCCTGCCGCTCGGGCCAGCGTTCCGTATCGACTGCGGGCAGATCATGCTATATTGGTGATCACCGCTCAACGGAATGATAAGAAGCGGAACCTTGGGGATCAGCGGTTCTTGACCCCAAGGTGAGATGTATGACCGGGTTAGAGGGGATACAGATGACTCCACGCTTGTGGAAAATCGGCGCATTGGGCGCCACGCTCAGTCTTCTGGCGGCCGGCGCCCAGGCGCAGGATCAGAAGCCGGTGCAGAATCAGCAGCCGGCCGAATGGAACGTCATCCAGACGTACTGCACGGATTGCCACAATTTCGAGGATTGGGCCGGCAGCGTCGCCTTCGACATCATGTCTCCCGACAATATCCCTCAGGACGCCAAGACCTGGGAAGAGGTCATCCGCAAGCTGAAAGGCGGGCTGATGCCGCCTCCCGGCAAGGATCGTCCGGATACCGAGACGGTCATGCATGTGGCGCACTGGCTGGAGAACACCATCGACCAGGCGGCGGGCGAGACGCAGTATGTGGGCCGCATTCCCCTGCACCGCATCAACCGCCGCGAATATGAATATGCCATCCGCGACCTCCTGGGCCTGGATGTCGACGCCTCGGCCATGCTGCCCAACGACGACCTGAAGGACGGCTTCGACAACAACGCCTCCGCCCTGCAGGTTTCGCCCGCCTTCATCGACCAGTATCTCAACGCGGCGCGCACCATCGCGCATCAGGCCATCGGCGACCGCCGGCCCATCCCCATCATGGAAACCTACGGCAACGTGGCCGACATGATCATCTCGCTGCCGCCCCGCGGCATCGACGGCGAGGGCACGCAGCAGCGCCACACTGAGGGCTTCCCCTTCGGCACGCGCGGCGGCATGAGCGTCGAGCACAATTTCCTGGCCGACGGTGAATATGAGCTGACCATCGGCGACCTGGCGCTGGCCCGCGAAGTGCCCAACATGGAATTCGAGAACACGGTTATCGCGCTCCTGGACGGCAAGGAATTCTTCCGCACCACCGTCGGCGGCGAGAAGGATCACCGCTGGATCGACCAGATCCTGGATGACGCCGTGGCCAGCATCAACGACCGCCTGCGCAAAATCCATTTCCACGCCACGGCCGGCCAGCACACCGTCACCGTCACCTTCGTGCAGAAGAGCATGGCGGAGAGCGACGAGCGCTTCCGCATCGCGGCGCTGGAAGGCGGGCAGGATCGGGTGCACGGCATCCACGCCCTGCAGATCCGCGGGCCGCTGGAAGTGGACGGCATGAGCCAGACCGCCAGCCGCAAGAAGATCTTCATCTGCTATCCGCAGCAGGAGTCGGAGGAAGAGGCCTGCGCCCGCAAGATCGTCGCCAACCTGGCCGAGAAGGCGTTCCGCCGGCCGCTGACCGACACGGACATGGCCCAGCTCATGGCCTTCTATGACGCCAGCCGCGAGAAGGGCGATTTCGAGAAGGGCATCGAGGACGCGGTTTCCGCCATCCTGGTGAGCCCGCATTTCATCTACCGGGCCGAAAATGGCCTCTTTGCCGGCGACAGCCAGAGAATCAGCGATACCGAGCTGGCCTCGCGCCTCAGCTTCTTCATCTGGTCCAGCCTGCCCGACGAGGAGCTCTTGAAGCTGGCCGAGGAGAACCGGCTCAGCCAGCCCGACGTGCTGGCCGCGCAGATCGACCGCATGCTGAAGGACGACCGCGCCAAGGCCCTGGTCAACGATTTCAGCTCGCAGTGGCTGAACCTTCCCCGGCTCGACGAGATCGCCGCCAACGGCGCGCTGTTCCGCTATGCCAGCCGGTCGCTCGATCCGCGCAAGATGTTCAAGACCGAGCTGAGCCTGTTCCTTGACAGCGTGCTGCGCAGCGACCAGTCGGTGCTGCGCCTGATCGACGCCGACTACACCTTCCTCAACGAGCGCCTGGCCATGCACTACGGCATCGAGGACGTGAAGGGCAGCCGCTTCCGCAAGGTGCATCTGGACAATCCGGCCCGCCGCGGGCTTCTCGGCAAGGGCGCCATCCTGATGCTCACTTCCACGCCCGTCCGCACCTCGCCGGTGATCCGTGGCGAGTGGATCATGGAGCGCATGCTGGGCACGCCGCCGTCCGCGCCGCCGCCGGGCATTCCGGCCCTGACCGAGAACCGTCCCGGGCAGGCGGCCCTGACCGTGCGCCAGCGCATGGAGCAGCACCGCGCCGACCCGGCCTGCAACAGCTGCCATGGTGTCATCGATCCCTTGGGCCTGGCGCTTGAGAACTTCAATGCCGTTGGCCAGTTTCAGGAATTCGACCATGAGGCCCAGACGCTGATCGACGCCAGCGGCGAGCTGCCGGACGGCACGCAGATCAAGGGGCCCCAGGACCTGTCCACGGCGCTCCTGGACCGCAAGGACATGTTCGTCCAGACCCTGACGGAAAAGCTGATGACCTATGCGCTGGGCCGGGAGGTCGACTACCGCGACATGCCGGAAGTGCGCAAGATCGTGGCCCGTGCCGCCAAGGACAATTACACGTTCGAATCCCTGGTGCGCGAGATCGTCAACAGCGACGCCTTCATGAAGCGTGAGAACTACCTTGTCTCTTCTCCGGATGCCGAGCCGCAGCAAGCGTCCTCCGAAGAGCCGCAGAGAGAAGCACTGGCCTCGACCAGTGCCGTGAACTGACCCGAAAAGCAGGATGCCGACCATGTATGTGACCAAGAAACATCTTTCCCGTCGTACCCTCCTCAAGGGCGCTGGCGCGGCCGTTTCGCTGCCCCTTCTGGACGCGATGATCCCCGCCTCCACGGCGCTCGCCAAGACCGCGGCGGCGCCCAAGGTCCGGCTCGGCTTCGTCTATTTCCCGCATGGCGCGGTGATGAAATACTGGATTCCGGAAAAGACCGGGACGGATTTCGAGTTTTCGCCCATCCTCAAGCCGCTGGAAGCGGTGAGGGAATACGCCACCGTGGTCAGCGGCCTCCGGAACAAGGGAGGAGAGAGCAGCAACCCGCACGGCATCGTCGAGGAGACGTGGCTCTCCTGCGTGGCGCCGGGCGACCGCGACCGTCGGCCGGGCGGCACCAAGGGCATGACCATCGACCAGCTCATCGCCCGCCAGCTCGGCAACGAGACGCCGCTGCCGTCTCTCGAACTCTGCGGGGAACCGGGCGGCGCCATCAACTATCGCACGCCGTCCCAGCCGCTGCCGCTGGAAGGCAATCCGCGCAAGGTGTTCTATGCCATGTTCGGACAGGGCGACACCTATCAGGAGCGCATCGACATCCTGGACAAGTCGGGCAGCCTTTTGGATTACGTGATGGATTCCACCGCCAGCCTGAACGCCAAGCTGGACAAGGCGGACCGCACCAAGGTCAATGACTATCTGGATAGCGTGCGCGAGATCGAAACCCGCATCTCCAGGCTGGAGAACAGTGCCCGCGGTCTCACAGGCCTGCCCGATGCGCCCATCGGCCCGCCCGAGGACTTCACCGAGCTTCTGGACATCCAGTTCGAGATGATCGCGCTGGCCTTCCAGACCGACCAGACCCGCATCGCCTCCATGCGCATGATCAAGGAAGCCTCGATGCGCGTCTTCGGCAACGTGGGTATCCAGGAGGCCTTCCATCCCCTGTCGCACCACAAGAACAAGGAAGAGAACTTCCAGAAACTGGTGAAAATCCAGGCCTATGAGACCGAACAGGGTGTGAAGTTCGCCGAGCGCCTGAAGAGCATCCAGGACGGCGAGAGCAGCATTCTCGACCAGTCCATCATCTTGCTCGGCTCCAACATGTCGAACAGCGACCGGCACAACCAGGACCCACTGCCCAACGTGATTCTCGGCAGGGGCAATGGCAGGATCAAGGGCGGCCAGCATCTGCATTACCCGCAGGACACGCCTCACGCCCAGTTGCTGCACACCATTGCGGATCGTGTCGGCGTGCATCTCGACAGTTTTGCCGACAGCCCCGGCCCCTTCAGCGAAGTGTGATGATGACGCACGCAAGCAAGCTGGTTCTGGGCGGGGTCGCCGCGCTGCTGATATGCGGTGCGGCCCCCGCCTACGCCTATCAGGACGAATACACACTGCCGAGCTTCGAGCTGAAGCCCGATGCAGACGTGAATTACCGGTATCCTGACGAGAGCACGCCGCTCATGTGGGCGGTCTATGACGGGCAGGTGGACGAGGTGGCGCGGCTGATCAAGGCCGGCGCCGACGTCAACGCTGCCAACAAGTACGGCTCCAACGCCATGCAGCTTGCCGCCGAAGTGGCCAATGTGCCCATTCTGAAGATGCTGCTGGAGGCCGGCGCCGATCCCGATTCCCCCAATCCCACCGGACAGACGGCGCTCATGCTGGTGGCCCGCACCGGCAATGTGGAGGCAGCGAAGCTGCTGGTGAAGCACGGCGCCACCATCGATGCCCGCGAAAGCTGGGGCGAGCAGACGGCGCTGATGTGGGCCTCGGCCCGCCGCCACCCGGAGATGATGGACTATCTCCTCTCCAGGGGTGCCGAC
>Ga0164243_10011575_pt1 | contig 12572 bp, 9 predicted proteins | sample OricompcompostOP_FD_108781 | JGI IMG/M metagenome (GOLD analysis project Ga0164243, IMG submission 108781) | Organic Plus compost microbial communities from Emeryville, California, USA - Original compost - Organic plus compost (OP) | ecosystem: Engineered > Solid waste > Mixed feedstock >...
GATGGCGCGGCAGCGCAGGTAGTCGTCGAGGCTCCAGACCTCGCCATTGGCGAACACCGGCACCTTCACTGCGTCCGCCACCTTCGCCACCCACTCCCAGTGCGCCGGCGGCTTGTAGCCGTCGGTCTTGGTCCGCGCGTGGACCACCACGTGGGCGGAGCCGCCGTCGGCCAGGGCGCGGGCGCAGTCCAGCGCGCCGTCCGGGGACTCGTAGCCCAGGCGCATCTTCGAGGTCACCGGGATCTGCGCCGGCACCGCGCGGCGCACGGCTTCGACGATGGCGAACATCAGCTCCGGCTCCTTGAGCAGCACGGCCCCGCCGCGGGACTTGTTCACCGTCTTCGCCGGGCAGCCGAAGTTCAGGTCGATCACCGGGGCGCCCAGTTCGCAGGCGTAGGCGGCGTTTTCCGCCAGGCACTGCGGGTCGGAACCGAGGAACTGCACGCGCATCGGCGTGCCGGCGCGGGTGCGGCTGCCGTGCAGCAGCTCCGGCGCCAGCTTCTCGTAGGTGGCCAGCGGATGCAGGCGGTCGGTGACGCGGATGAACTCGGTGACGCACCAGTCGATGCCGCCGACGCGGGTCAGCACGTCACGGAGGATTTCGTCGACCAGCCCCTCCATCGGGGCCAGGGCAATTTGCACGGCGGGGAACCTTTACTGTCGAAGGCGGCGAATTCTAGGGGGACTCGCCGCCCGCGCAAAGTGCCGTCAGGCCGGCGCGGCGCCGAGCAGCGCGCGGCCGTAGCCTTCGATGAACTCCACCGGCATGCGCTTGGGCCGGCCGCTGGACAGTTCGATGCAGACGAAGGTGGTGCGGGCGCGCAGCAGGGTCACGCCGTCGGCCGGGCGCACCAGCTGGAAGCGACGGTCCATGCGCAGCTTCTGATCAGACTCGACGATCCAGGTGGCCATCTGCAGTTCCTCGCCCTCGTAGGCGGCGGCGAGGTAGTCGATTTCGTGGCGCACCACCGCCATGGCGCGGTCGAGCCGGCGGTATTCGGCCAGGTCCAGGCCCAGGCGCTGCGAATGGCGCCAGGCGCAGCGCTCCAGCCAGCTCACGTAGACGGCGTTGTTGGCGTGGCCGAGGCCGTCGATGTCCTCGGCGTTCACGCTGATGTCGATGACGAAGGGGTCGGGCAGGTCCCAGGCCATGCGCTTGCTCCAGTCCGGGGCCGGGTCCGGGACCCGGCCGCATGATCGAAGCCGGCAGTTTACAGGGCTCGGCGACGTCCCGCCCCTCCCCTGTCGTCAGGAGGCCAGCGCCATGGGCAGCAGATACCGCTCTTCCTGGCCTTCCAGCAGCGCCAGCACGGCGTCGCTCAGGCGCGGGTCGGCCAGCACGCGCTGGTGGCCGCCGCCTTCCAGGCGCAACAGGCGGCTGCGCGGCCAGGCCGCATGGATGTCCTGCGCATCTGCCACGGGCACTTGCGGGTCGTCCTCGGCGTGCACCACCAGCCCGGGCATATTCAGCGTGTAGCGGCTGACGTCCAGTTGCGCCGCAGGCATGCCGGTGTAGGCCTCGACCTGACGGATGAAGCGGTGCCTCGCCTCGGCCGGCAGTCCCATGAAGCCGGCGAAGCGACGCAGCACGGAGATGACCCGGCTCGGCGCGGCAATGCTGACCAGCGCCTCGGTGCGCAACCCCATCTGCGTCGCCAGCAGGGCGCTGGCGCCGCCCATGGAGTGGCCGATCACCGCGCGCAGCGGCGGCAACTCGCTGGCGGCCTCCAGCAGTGCACGGGCGAACAGCAGCGGATGGGCCTCACGCCCCGGCGAACGGCCATGGGCCGGGCCATCCAGCGCCACCACGGCATAGCCGGCGCCGACCAGTTCGCGGATCAGGTGGGCGAACTGCGTCGGCCGCCCTTCCCAACCGTGCATCAGCAGTACCACCGGCCCCTCGCCCCAGCGCAGCGCGGAGAGACCGAAGCGCAGGGTGATGCGCTCGGAACTGGCCAGCAGCGGCAACTCCCAGTCGCGCGGCTGCAGCGCCCGCGGCGTCATGAAGACTTCACGCACGCGCCGCGCCGCCCATTCCGGCGCCACACGCCCCAGGGTGGCGTTGACGCCACGGATCCAGGTCAAGCTGCTCATTGCCAGGCCCTCCTTCGAGGTCTCAATCCACCGCTTTCTTGGCGGCACGCAGGACACGGTCGGACAGGTCGCTCGGGCCCAGGGCCCGCGCCAATGCCAGTCCGCCCACCATCAGGGCGATGTCGGCGAGCACGGTGTCGGCGTCCTCGGGACGCTCGGCCAACTCGGCGACCATGAGTTCGAGGTGTTCGGCCAGGGCTTCGTGGAAGCTCTCCGGCAGTTGCGCCATGTCGCCCAGGGAACTGGGAATGGGGCAGCCCGGCTCCTCGCTGTCGCGGTGCTTGCGCGACAGGTAGAAGGCCGCGACCAGTTGCCGGCGCTCGCTGAACGGCATGTCCGGGTCGAAGTGCTTGAGCTTGGCCCGGCGCGAAGACAGCAGGTGGCGGAAGGCTTCCAGCATCAGCGCATCCTTGCTCTGGAAATGCGCGTAGAAGCCGCCGACGGTCAGCCCGGCGGCGCCCATCACCTCGGCCACGCTCGGCTCCAGCGGCCCGCGGCGGACCAGGGCATCGGCGGCCGCGCAAAGAATGCGCTCACGGGTCTGGGCCTTCTTCTCGCCCAGGCCTTTTTCGTTGCTGCCGGTCTTCGGGCTCATGACGCACTCCAAAAATATTACGAGTGAAATATTATGCTCATAATAAAAATCGGCAAGCGACGATGGCGACCGCTGGTCGGGCGAGAAGATTTTCGAAAGGGGAAAAAACAAAAGGCCACTCGAAAATTGAGTGGCCCTATAGGCCCCGCAGAGCGGGAAAATTGGCGTCCCCTAGGGGACTCGAACCCCTGTTACCGCCGTGAAAGGGCGGTGTCCTAGGCCACTAGACGAAGGGGACGTATCCTTCGAGAAAATCCGCGCCTGGCGGACTCTGGCGATTTGGTGGAGCTAGACGGGATCGAACCGTCGACCTCTTGCATGCCATGCAAGCGCTCTCCCAGCTGAGCTATAGCCCCAGATGACTCTGGCGGACGACGCGAACGCATCGTCGCTGGAATAAGTGGCGTCCCCTAGGGGACTCGAACCCCTGTTACCGCCGTGAAAGGGCGGTGTCCTAGGCCACTAGACGAAGGGGACGCAAACCTTCGATTTTCGGCTCCGCCCCGAAGCAGCGAAACCTACTGGTAATTTGGTGGAGCTAGACGGGATCGAACCGTCGACCTCTTGCATGCCATGCAAGCGCTCTCCCAGCTGAGCTATAGCCCCAAAATACCGCCACATCTACTGTTCCGCTTCGCCCTGTCGTTCAGTTCGTCGCTGGAACGGGGCGCATCTTAGGGGCGGGAGGTAACCCTGTCAACAAGAATTTTCGACTTTTTAAAATTTTTTCTCCCAAAGAACAATCACTTAGCAAAGGAGCCCAGCTTCCCCCTCCCCTGCGCCGTGGCTTCGGCCCCTTAAGCCGCGGCCCGGCCACAGGGATTATGGACATGAAAAAGGCCGGGCGCCCGGAGGCGGCCGGCCTTTTGTCAGGCGGGATCCGTCAGCCGGCGATGGCGTCGCGGATCTTCTCCCACTCCTTGGCTTCCTTCTTCGACGCCCCGCCCAGCAGTTCCAGGGCCTGGCGCAGGCGATAGCGCGACAGGTCGGCGCCGAGGATTTCCATGGCGTCGAGCACCGACACCGAGCTGGCGTGGCCGGTGATGGCCGGGAACATCAGCGGCATGACGTCGCGCAGCTTCAGGCCCAGGTGTTCGGCGACGGCCTGGATGGTCGCGGTGATGCGCTCCTTCTCCCACTGGCGCAGCGCTTCGAGCTTCCACAGCACCAGTTGCAGGACCTGGCGCACCTGGGTGGCGTCGAGCTTCTTGTGCTCGAACAGCTTGGCGTCCAGCGGCACGCCGCCGCTGAAGAAGAAGCCGGCCAGCGGGGCGATCTGGCTGAAGTTCTCCACCCGGCCCTGGACGTGGGGGGCGATCTTCATCAGGTACTCGGGGTTGAGCGCCCACTTCTGCACTTCGCGGGCGAACTCCTCCACCGACTGCTCGCGGATCCACTGGCCGTTCAGCCAGGACAGCTTCTCCATGTCGAAGATCGGCCCGCCGAGGGACACGCGGGACAGGTCGAAGTGCTCGATCATCTCCGCCAGGCTGAACTTCTCGCGCTCGTCGGGCATCGACCAGCCCATGCGGCCCAGGTAGTTCAGCAGCGCCTGGGGCAGGAAGCCCATGCGCTCGTAGAAGGTGATGGAGGTGGGGTTCTTGCGCTTGGACAGCTTGCTCTTGTCCGGGTTGCGCAGCAGCGGCATGTAACAGAGCACCGGCTGCTCCCAGCCGAAGTACTCGTACAGCTTGATCAGCTTGGGCGCCGAGGGCAGCCATTCTTCGCCGCGCAGCACGTGGGTGATGCCCATCAGGTGGTCGTCGACCACGTTGGCCAGGAAGTAGGTGGGCAGGCCGTCGGCCTTCATCAGCACCTGCATGTCCATGCGGTCCCACGGGATCTCGACGTCGCCGCGGAGCATGTCCGGGACCACGCAGACGCCTTCGGTCGGCACCTTCATGCGCACCACGTGGGATTCGCCGGCGGCGATGCGGCGCTGCGACTCTTCTTTGGGCAGGTGCATGCAGTGGCCGTCGTAGCGCGGGGTTTCCTTGCGCGCCTGCTGCTCGGCGCGGATGGCGTCCAGGCGCTCGGCAGAGCAGAAGCAGGGGAAGGCATGGCCCTTCTCCACCAGCTCGTCGCTGTACTGCTTGTAGATGGCGCCACGTTCGCTCTGCCGGTACGGGCCGTGCGGGCCGCCGACGTCCGGGCCTTCGTCCCACTCGATGCCCAGCCAGCGCAGGGCGTCGAAGATCTGCTGTTCCGACTCGCGGGTGGAACGCACCTGGTCGGTGTCCTCGATGCGCAGGATGAACTTGCCGCCGTGCTGGCGGGCGAAGCACAGGTTGAACAGCGCGATGTAGGCGGTGCCGACGTGCGGGTCGCCGGTGGGGGACGGCGCGATGCGGGTGCGGACAGTGGTCATGAAAGCTCTCGTGAAAACCGGAATGAAAGATGCGGACCGCGGCCCGCATTCATGGGTGCGATGTTATCAGGCGCGCCGCCCCCGGCTCCAGCCGATGGGCTTCGTCGATGGGCAGGCGGTGGATCAGGTAGTCGAGGAAGGTCTTCACCTTCATGGCCTGGAAGCGCCGCGAGGGATAGACCGCATAGAGCTCGCCGATGGGCAGCTGCACCTCCGGCAGCAGGCGCTCCAGGCGGCCGCTTTCCAGCGCCACGTCGACGATCAGCTCCGGCAGCGAGGCGATGCCCGCCCCGGCCAGCACCGCCTCGCGGGCGAAAGAGATGTTGTTGCAGGACAGCACGCGCTGGCAGGGCACGCTCTCGTTCAACAGCGGCCAGTAGCGTTGCGAGTCCTGCGCCAGCAGCACCGCGCGGTGCCGCGCCAGGTCCTCGACGTGCAGCGGCCGCCCGTGTTGCTGCAGGTAGCCGGGGCTGGCGCACAGGCAGCGGCTGGTCACCAGCAGGCGGCGGGCGATCAGCGTCGAGTCCTCCGGCTGGCCGACGGTGATGGCGATGTCCACGCCCTCCTCCAGCGGATCGACGGTGCGCGAGCTGAGCTCCACTTCCGCGGTGATCTGCGGATAAAGACGCATGAAATCGCCGAGCACTTCAGCCAGGTACAGCTGGCCGAACTCGATGGGCGCGGTGATCCGCAGCAGGCCCGAAGGCTCCTGCTGCAATTGCATCACCGCCTGCTCGGCCTCGGCGAAGTCGAGCATGATCTGCCGGCAGCGGTCGTAGTAGGCCTGCCCCACCTCGGTCAGGCGCAGCTTGCGCGTGGTGCGGTTGAGCAGACGCACGCCCAGGCGCTCTTCCAGCAGCGCGATGCGCCGGCTGACCGTGGACTTCTGCATGCCCAGGCTGTGGGCGGCCTGGGTGAAACTGTGGAATTCCACGACGCGGGTGAAGATCAGCGCATCATCCAGCCCCATTATTGTTCCTTATAAACAACAAAGTTTCCGAATTGTAGCGACTGCGCCCCGGCCGGGAACACTGTTACATTGCCGGGAAAAATTCTGCCAAACAAACGCTCGTTTATCATGCCCGCACAATTGAAACGCCGCCTGAGCATCTTCTTCGTCATTTTCTGCCTGGTCGCCCTGGCGTTCCTGGGCCGCTGGTACTTCATCGGCCGCTTCCAGGAAACCACCGACAACGCCTACGTCCAGGGCGAGATCACCCGCATCTCCAGCCAGTTGGGCGCGCGCATCGACCAGGTGCTGGTCACCGACAACCAGCACGTGGAAAAAGGCCAGTTGCTGGTCAAGCTGGAGGATGCCGACTTCCGCCTGGCCCTGGACCGCGCCAAAGCAGCCCTCGCCACCCACGAGGCGGAGTTGGCCCAGGCGCGCAGCAAGCTCAAGGGCCAGGGCAGCATGATCGCCGCCAGCGAGGCCGACCTGAACGCCACCCAGGCCACCTTCGGCCGTACCCAGATCGACCTCAACCGCGCCCAGACCCTGCGCAAGCCCGGCTACGTTTCCGAGGAGCGCGTCACCACCCTGACCGCCGACTCCCACGTGGCCCGCTCGCAGGTGGCCAAGGCCCAGGCCGACCTGCAGGCCCAGCGCATCCAGATCGACGCCCTGAACGCCGACATCAAGCGCCTGCAGGCGCAGATCGACGCCTCCCGGGCGGAGATCGCCCAGGCCGAGATCAACCTGGCGCGCACCGAACTGCGCGCCCCCGTCGCCGGCCTGGTCGGCCAGCGCAGCGCGCGGGTGGGCCAGTACGTGCAGGTCGGCAGCCAGCTGCTGGCGCTGGTGCCCGACGAAGGCATCTGGGTGCAGGCCAACTTCAAGGAAACCCAGGTCGGCCACATGCGCCCCGGGCAGAAGGCCCGGCTGATCCTCGACAGCTTCCCCGACACGCCCATCGAAGGCTGTGTGGACAGCCTCTTCGCCGCCTCCGGCGCCCAGTTCAGCCTGCTGCCGCCGGACAACGCCACCGGCAACTTCACCAAGGTGGTGCAACGCATCCCGGTGAAGATCACCTTCGCCGCCGACAACCCGCTCAAGGGCCTGATCCGCCCGGGCATGTCGGTCGAGGCCGAGGTGCAGCTCGGTGAGCGCTGACGTCCTCGTCCGCCCCGCCGGGGAGCCCACCCGGCGCGACTGGATCGCCGTGCTCTCGGCGATGCTCGGCGCCTTCATGGCGGTGCTGGACATCCAGATCACCAACTCCTCGCTGAAGGACATCCAGGGCGCCCTGGCCGCGACCCTGGAGGAAGGCTCGTGGATCTCCACCTCCTACCTGGTGGCCGAGATCATCATGATCCCGCTCACCGCCTGGCTGGTGCAGTTGCTGTCGGCGCGGCGCCTGGCGGTGATGGTGTCGATCGGTTTCCTGTTCTCCTCGCTGCTGTGTTCCTTCGCCTGGAACCTGGAGAGCATGATCGTGTTCCGCGCCATGCAGGGTTTCACCGGCGGCGCGCTCATCCCCCTGGCCTTCACCCTGAGCCTGCTCAAGCTGCCGGAGCACCACCGGCCCAAGGGCATGGCGCTGTTCGCCATCACCGCCACCTTCGCGCCGTCCATCGGACCCACCCTGGGCGGCTGGCTGACCGAGAACTTCGGCTGGGAATACATCTTCTACATCAACATCCCGCCGGGGCTGCTGATGATCGCCGGGCTGCTCTACGGCCTGGAGAAGAAGGCGCCGCACTGGGAACTGCTCAAGAGCACCGACTACGCCGGCATCGTCACCATGGCCATCGGCCTGGGCTGCCTGCAGGTGTTCCTCGAGGAAGGCCACCGCAAGGACTGGCTGGAGTCGAACCTGATCGTCGCCCTGGGCAGCATCGCCCTGGTCAGCCTGATCCTCTTCGTCATCCTGCAGACCTCGCGGCCGAACCCGCTGATCAACCTGGGCATCCTGCGCAACCGCAATTTCGGCCTGGCGAGCATCTCCAGCATCGGCCTGGGCATGGGGCTGTACGGTTCGATCTACGTGCTGCCGCTGTACCTGGCGCAGATCCAGGGCTACAACGCCATGCAGATCGGCGAGGTGATCATGTGGATGGGCGTGCCGCAGCTGTTCCTCATCCCGCTGATCCCCAAGCTGATGAAGATCATCGAGCCGCGCCTGCTGTGCGCCCTGGGCTTCGGCCTGTTCGGCCTGGCCAGCTTCAGCTCCGGGGTGCTCAACCCGGACTTCGCCGGCCCACAGTTCAACCAGATCCAGCTGCTGCGCGCCCTCGGCCAGCCGATGGTGATGGTGACCATCTCGCTGATCGCCACCGCCTACCTGCAGCCGCAGGACGCCGGTTCCGCCTCCAGCCTGTTCAACATCCTGCGCAACCTCGGCGGCGCCATCGGCATCGCCCTGCTGGCGACGCTGCTGGATAGCCGCGCCAAGGTCTACTACGACTACCTGCGCGAAGCGGTGGTGCCGATGAATGGCGCGGTGGAAGAGCGCCTGGCCCAACTGGCCGCGCAACTGGGCAGCCAGCAGGCGGCGCTGGGCGAAGTGAGCGTGATCGTCCACCAGCAGGCGGCGATCATGGCCTACAACGATGCATTCCACGCCATCGGCATCGTCCTTGCCGTGAGCATGCTGGCCGCCCTGCTGACGCGCCCCCTGCCCGCGGGCCTGGGCGCCCAGGCTGGAGCCGGAGCCGGCGCGCACTGAGCACTGCGGTGGAGGTCAGCCGACCTCCACCAGCCGTTCGCGCAGCTTGTGGATTTCGTCGCGCACCGCGGCGGCGGCTTCGAACTCCAGGTCCCGGGCCAGCTGGTACATCTTCTCTTCGAGCTGGCGGATGCGCTTGCCGATCTCGTTCGGCGAGCGCAGTTCGCCCTCGTAGCGCCCGCTCTCCTCCGCCACCTTGGCCACGCCGCGGCGCTTGCCCTTGGCGCCCGGCACGCTGGCGCCCTCGAGGATGTCCTTGATGTCCTTCTTCACGCCCTTGGGCACGATGCCGTGCTCTTCGTTGAAGGCGATCTGCTTGTTGCGCCGCCGCTCGGTCTCGTCCATGGCGCGCTGCATCGAGCCGGTGACGTTGTCGGCGTAGAGGATCGCCTTGCCGTTGAGGTTGCGCGCGGCGCGGCCGATGGTCTGGATCAGCGAGCGCTCGGAGCGCAGGAAGCCTTCCTTGTCGGCGTCGAGGATGGCCACCAGGGACACCTCGGGCATGTCCAGGCCCTCGCGCAGCAGGTTGATGCCCACCAGCACGTCGAAGGCGCCGGTGCGCAGGTCGCGGATGATCTCCATGCGCTCGACGGTGTCGATGTCCGAGTGCAGGTAGCGCACGCGCACGTCGTGGTCGCCCAGGTAGTCGGTAAGGTCCTCGGCCATGCGCTTGGTCAGGGTGGTGACCAGCACGCGCTCCTCGCTGGCCACGCGCAGGCGGATTTCCGAGAGCAGGTCGTCCACCTGGGTGGAGGCCGGGCGCACCTCGATCTGCGGGTCGACCAGGCCGGTGGGCCGCACCACCTGCTCGATCACCCGCCCGGCGTGCTGCTCTTCATAGGGGCCGGGGGTGGCGGAGACGAAGATGGTCTGCGGGCTGATCGCCTCCCATTCCTCGAAGCGCAGCGGCCGGTTGTCCAGCGCCGAGGGCAGGCGGAAGCCGTATTCCACCAGGGTTTCCTTGCGCGAACGGTCGCCCTTGTACATGGCGCCGACCTGGGGAACGCTGACGTGGGATTCATCGATCACCAGCAGCGAGTTGGCCGGCAGGTAGTCGTAGAGGGTCGGCGGCGGCTCGCCGGGGCCGCGCCCGGAGAGGTAGCGCGAGTAGTTCTCGATGCCGTTGCAATAGCCCAGCTCGAGGATCATCTCCAGGTCGAAGCGGGTACGCTGCTCCAGGCGCTGGGCCTCCACCAGCTTGTTGTTGTTGCGCAGGTAGTCCAGGCGCACCTTGAGCTCTTCCTTGATCTGCTCCACCGCCTGCATCAGGGTTTCCCGCGGCGTCACGTAGTGGCTCTTGGGGTAGAAGGTGAAGCGCGGCAGCTTGCGGATCACCTCGCCGGTCAGCGGGTCGAAGGCGGAGATGCTCTCCACCTCGTCGTCGAACAGCTCGACGCGGATGGCTTCCAGCTCGGATTCCGCCGGGAAGATGTCGATCACGTCGCCGCGCACGCGGAAACTGGCGCGGGCGAAGTCCATGTCGTTGCGGGTGTACTGCAGGCTGGTCAGGCGGCGCAGCAGCTCGCGCTGGTCCATGCGGTCGCCGCGGTCCAGGTGCAGGACCATCTTCAGGTAGGACGCCGGGTCGCCCAGGCCGTAGATGGACGACACGGTGCAGACGATGATGGCGTCCTCGCGCTCCAGCAGGGCCTTGGTCGCAGAGAGGCGCATCTGCTCGATGTGGTCGTTGATCGACGAGTCCTTCTCGATATAGGTATCGGAGGACGGCACGTAGGCTTCGGGCTGGTAGTAGTCGTAGTAGGAGACGAAGTATTCCACCGCGTTGTGCGGGAAGAAGGTCTTGAATTCGCCGTAGAGCTGCGCGGCCAGGGTCTTGTTCGGCGCCAGGACCATGGTCGGGCGCTGCACCTGGGCGATGACGTTGGCGATGCTGAAGGTCTTGCCGGAGCCGGTCACCCCCAGCAGCGTCTGGTGCGAAAGGCCCGCTTCCAGGCCCTCGACCATCTGTCGGATCGCCTCGGGCTGGTCGCCCGCCGGCTTGAAGCGCGAATCCAGTTGGAATGTCGACATGGGAACCTCGCTGTGGGGTGTGACGCGGGCGCGGCTGCGGCGTCAAACCAGGCGAAAGCATGCGCGATCAACTCGCCGCCTGCCATAGAGGCCTATATAATACCGGCCCGTCGACGCATCCCCCAGCGCCGTGCGCGGGGGGTTGCAATTGCATCTTCACTCCCGCCTTAGAGCTGCTGCCAAAATGAGTCTGTTCTCCGCTGTCGAAATGGCCCCCCGCGACCCCATCCTGGGCCTGAACGAAGCTTTCAACGCCGATACCCGCCCGGGCAAGATCAACCTGGGCGTTGGCGTGTACTACAACGAAGAGGGTCGCCTCCCGTTGCTGCGCGCGGTACAGGCCGCGGAGAAAGCCCGCATCGAAGCACACGCTCCGCGCGGCTACCTGCCGATCGAAGGCATCGCCGCCTATGACCAGGGCGTGCAGAAGCTGCTGTTCGGCGCCGACTCCGAGCTACTGGCCGAAGGCCGCGTGGTCACCACCCAGGCCGTGGGCGGCACCGGCGCGCTGAAGACCGGCGCCGATTTCCTCAAGCGCCTGCTGCCCAACGCCACCGTGGCCATCAGCGACCCGAGCTGGGAAAACCACCGCGCGCTGTTCGAGGCCGCCGGCTTCCCGGTGCAGAACTACCGCTACTACGACGCCGCCAGCCACGGCGTGAACCGCGCCGGCCTGCTGGAAGACCTCAACGCCCTGCCTTCGCAGTCCATCGTGGTCCTGCACGCCTGCTGCCACAACCCGACCGGCGTCGACCTGAGCCTGGACGACTGGAAACAGGTGCTGGACGTGCTCAAGGCCAAGGGCCACGTGCCCTTCCTCGACATCGCCTACCAGGGCTTCGGCGACGGCATCGACGAAGACGCCGCCGCGGTGCGCCTGTTCGCCCAGTCCGGCCTGAACTTCTTCGTTTCCAGCTCCTTCTCCAAGTCGTTCTCGCTGTACGGCGAGCGCGTCGGCGCGCTGTCGGTGGTCACCAACAGCCGCGAGGAATCCGCCCGCGTCCTGTCCCAGGTCAAGCGCGTGATCCGCACCAACTACTCCAACCCGCCGACCCACGGCGCCAGCGTCGTCTCCACCGTGCTCAACAGCCCGGAACTGCGCGCCCTGTGGGAAGAGGAACTGGGCGAAATGCGCAGCCGCATCCGCAACATGCGCGTCGCCATGGTCGAGCAACTGGCTGCCCTGGGCGCCAAGCGCGACTTCGGCTTCGTCGCCCAGCAGCGCGGCATGTTCTCCTACTCCGGCCTGACCGCCGAGCAGGTGGAGCGCCTGAAGAACGAGTTCGGCATCTACGCCGTCGGCACCGGCCGCATCTGCGTCGCCGCGCTGAACAACGGCAACCTGGAAACCGTCACCCGCGCCATCGTCCAGGTGCTCTGAAAAAAATCGGGGAAGTCATCGGCAGAATGTTGACTTCCCCTTTTTAATCAGTAAGATACGCTCCGTTGTTCCGCGATAGCTCAGTCGGTAGAGCAAATGACTGTTAATCATTGGGTCCCTGGTTCGAGTCCAGGTCGCGGAGCCAAATTCAAAAGCCCTCGGCACATGCCGGGGGCTTTTTCTTTGCGGGGGGGGCTACCCGGACCGTCGAGGAGCCCAACACCCTTCAATAGCGTCCCAGGCCCAGCACGCCTACCCTCAACGAGCCATGGCAGAACGCCGGAGCCAACCTAGGCAGCCCCGGCCAGCAGGCTCTCATAGGGGATATTCAAGCCATCATGCAGGCGCTTGATCATCGCCAGGCTGAGGCCACGCTTGCGATTCAGCACCTCCGAGACACGGCCGCTGCTGCCGATGAAAGGTTCCAGGTCGCGC
>Ga0164243_10011576_pt1 | contig 12571 bp, 13 predicted proteins | sample OricompcompostOP_FD_108781 | JGI IMG/M metagenome (GOLD analysis project Ga0164243, IMG submission 108781) | Organic Plus compost microbial communities from Emeryville, California, USA - Original compost - Organic plus compost (OP) | ecosystem: Engineered > Solid waste > Mixed feedstock >...
CAAGCTGCTGCAGCTGGCCGGAATCGATCGCCCGAGCGGCCTTTGGTTCCAGTTGCACGAGCTCGCCACCCAGCAGGCCTGCGACTGGGCCGAACGCTCGCTCGCGGCCTCCGCGCCGCTGAGCGCCCGCGACGCCGCCGCGCTCGGCCTGCGGGCGCTCGCCGGCGACATCCTGTCGTCGCCCGGCCAGAGCGAGCAGGCCCGGGCCGCCGCCGTGGCCTGCCTCGACGTCTGCCTCGGCGGCAGCGAGGCCGCGCCGCCGCCCCGCCGTCGCCGTTGGGGCGAAGGCGCCCTGCCCCAGCCGCCAGCACGGCCGAGCCTCCTGCCGCGCAGCGTCGGCTACTGCTGAGATCGGACGCCTCCCCCTCGTCGCGTCGCGCCGCGGGGGAAGCGGCGCGACGCGTTCAGCGCGAGAGAGCTTAGGCCGAGGTCTCGCGCTGCGCGAAGACAGTGGGGAACTGCACCTGGCGGGGGGACCGGCGCGTCATCGTCCTCGCGAAACCGAGCATCGCCGCCGCGTGCGCCGACCGCACCAACTTCGGTTACTTACGGCGCCGCTTTTTAACCATCTGGAACCGGAGCCAGCCTCGCGGGTTGCGCACGAAGACGGCGAGGCGTCCGCCCTCGCGGCCGTCAGGCCGCCGCCCCGCCAACCCGCCAACCGGGACAGCCCGCGCGCTCGGAAGCCGCAGGAGGCCTCATCATGCTCTACCAGCGTCTGGATCAGGTTCGCGCCGTCGCAGACATTACCGAAGCCCGCCCGCAGATGACGCGCCAGCAGCGCCTGAGGCGCTGGGCCGACATCCTCAGCCGCGAGGGTGCGCGCCCGCTCGAAGCGCTGCGTTGGGTGGAGTTCTACGCCGAACCGGAGCGTCGGCAGCTACGTCGTGACGGCTCGCCGATCGCCCTCGCCTACGCCGACCCGGTGCTGCGCGCCGCGGGCCTGCAGGGCGACACCCTAGGCGACGCTCAAACCTTCTTCGGCCTGTCCGACGACGACGCCCACCGGCTGCTGTGCGACTGCCACTTCAACGGCGCCATGACCGGCCGCTCCGCGGGCCGCCGGATCCGCGCCCTGTCGCAGCCCGGGCTGTTGGGCCGCCTGGCGCAGCTGTTCGCCTAGAGCCTCGCCCCACGCCGCTGAACCGGCGCGCGGGGCGCTCACCCGCGGCTGAGGACTCCGCCGCCCCGCCCGGCGCGCCAACGGTCGGGCGGGGGAGCCTCGCCGGTTGGATCGACCTGCGAAGTTTCGGATGTTAGGGCGCGGCCCTCCGATCGGCGCATGCTTCATGTGACCGCATGGAGCTCCCGCGCTCTCTCCCCTGGCGGTCAGGCCGGCTCCCGATCAGCCCAACGTGACCCCCCATCGGGAGCCGGCCACCCGCGACCCCTCAGGGGCGTACTTCGAACACCAAGTTGAACGGCGTCTCCGCCGCCCGCCGGAAGCGGCCGAAGCCGGCCTCTTCGGCGACTGCCCGCAGCCGCGCCTCGCCGGCCTGCGCGCCCAGCCCCAGGCCGACCTCCTGGCTGAGCGACGCGGGGGTGCACAGCAGCGTCGAGGCCGAATAGAACAGCCGGCCGATCGGATTGAGGTTGTCGGCCAAGGCGTCGTTCGCGAACGGCTCGACCAGCATGAAGCTGCCGTCCGGCTTCAGCGTCTCGCGGATGTGCCGCGCTGCGCCGACCGGGTCGCCCATGTCGTGCAGGGCGTCGAAGATGCACACCAGGTCGTAACCGTCGCCGCCCGGGTAGTCCTTCGCCGCGGCGACCTCGAAGCGGGTGCGGTCCGCCACCCCGGCGTCCGCCGCCCGTTCGCGGGCCCGCTCGATCGACGCCGGGTGATAGTCGAAGCCGACGAACCGCGAGTTGGGGAAAGCCTTCGCCATCAGGATGGTCGAGGCGCCATGGCCGCAGCCGACGTCGGCCACCGTCGCCCCCGCGGCGAGCTTGTCGGTCACGCCCTCCAGCGCCGGCAGCCATTCGCCCACCAGGTGCGCGTTGTAGCCGGGACGGAAGAAGCGCTCGGTGCCGCGGAACAGGCAGGCGTCATGCTCGTGCCAGCCGACTCCTTCGCCGCTCTGGAAGGCGGCTTCGATCTTCGGCTCGTCGCGCCACATCGCCTGCAGGATCTCGAAGCCGCCGGCCATGAAGGTCGGGGCCTCCTCGTTGGCGAACACCATCGCCTGCTCCGGCGTGAGGAAGAACTTCTGCGTGTCGGCGTTGAAGGTGACGTAGTCCGCCGCGGCTTGGGCGCTCAGCCATTCGCGCACGTAGCGTTCGCTCGTCCCGGTGGCCCCGGCCAGCTCGGCCGAGGTCATCGGCCCCTGCCCGGCCATGGCCTTGTAGAGCCCGAGCCGATCGCCCAGCACCACCAGCGCGCCGGACACCGCCGCGCCCATGTCGCCGACCATCTTGTTCATGAAGGCTTCCAGCCGCTGCGGATCGATGTCGCCCGCCGGCGTTTCGGGCGGGAAGGTCTGGATTGTCTCGGAGGCCATCAGCTGTCTCCTCTCGCGACGGCGCGGACGCCAGGCTCACGCGTCCACGCCCCGACGACCGCGCGTCCCTGCGGGCGGCGCGGCCAAGGACCGCCGAGAACTCTGCCTGAGAGGAGGATTATAGGCCGCCGCGGGCGGCGGCGGAATTACGCGCCGTTAAGGCGCGACGCCGCCCGACCGCCGGCGGGTCGGCGGCCGGGCGGGCCTGCAGCCTGGGCGCGGGTGGGCCCAGGGTGAGCTAGTGCCTCACGCCGTCGTTAGCCGGCCGGGGCGCCGGCCTTGGCGATCATGTCCTTCAGTTCGGCGTGGGTGGCGTTGATCACCGCCGCCCCGTCCTGAACGACGAAGCTGGAGGCGCCGATGGCGAAGCTCTGGTCGCCCATCTTCACCGTCGCCGTGTCGCCCTGGATGTCGGCGATGGAGCCGATCACGGCGCCGGTCTTGTCCTTCACCGGCTGGCCGACGCTGAGCGTCGAGGCGGAAGCGGCGGCCGAGGCCGAAGCCGGCGCGCCGGCCGAAGGCGCAGCTTGTGCCGAGGGCGCCGATTGGGTCGACGGCGACGCCGATTGGGCCGACGGCGCCGGGGACGACATCTGAGCGAACGCCGGCAACGCCGCGGTCATCGCCGCGGCGGCCACGGCGAAGGTCAGGGTCTTGCGCATGGGGGCTTTTCCTTTCCTGAGGGTCTCTCCGATCGCGCAGGTTTCGATCTCAATGGGGCGAGGGCTAGGCCGAACCTGGGCCTCTGCGCGACCAAGCGCGACGAAAACGCCCTTCCGCCCCCCGCAGTTTCCTCGCCGCGCGCTTGACCGCCGGAGCGCCGGAGCCTAGTCCATTAGGTAGGAACCTATCGAAATATGCCGAGCCGTACAGAGACCGAACGCGCCTTCACCGCTGGGTTGCTGCGCCTCAGCCGGATCTACCGGCGCGAGATTGATCGGGCGCTCGCCGCCCACGGCCTGTCTGACGCGCGCGCCCTGCCCGTGCTGCACATCGCCCGGCTCGGCGACGGCGTGCGCCAGGGCGTGCTGGCCGAAGAACTCGGCGTCGAAGGGCCTTCTCTGGTGCGCATCCTCGACCAGCTGTGCGCCGCCGGGCTCGTCGAGCGCCGCGACCATCCGACCGACCGCCGCGCCAAGACGCTCCACCTGAGCGACGAAGGCCGCGCGCTGGCGGCGGTCGTCGAGCAAGGCGTCGACGCCTTTCGCCGCGGCCTGCTCGCCGCGATCAGCGACGAGGATCTGAGCGCCACCTTGCGCACCCTGGCGCGTTTTGAGGCCGCGCTCGACGCGTTGCAGAAGAGGCCCCGGAGCGCCGAAACCTGAGCCGATGCCGACGCTCAACCGGCATACCCTGCTGTTCTCGCTGAACAGTTTCGCGGCGGCCATGCTGGCGCTCTACATCGCGCTGGCGGTCGGGCTGCCGCGTCCCTACTGGGCGATGACCACCGCCTACATCATCAGCCAGCCGCTTTCCGGGGCGGTGCGCTCGAAGGCCATCTACCGGATCGGCGGCACGATCCTTGGCGGCCTGGCCACCGTGGCCCTGGTGCCGAACCTGGTGAACTCACCGCCCCTGCTGTGCCTCGCCCTGGCGCTGTGGGTCGGCGGCTGCCTGACGATCTCGCTGCTCGACCGGACGCCGCGCAGCTACCTCATGATGCTGGCCGGCTACACCGCCGCCCTGATCGGCTTTCTGGTGGTCAACCATCCCGAGACGGTGTTCGACGTCGCGGTCGCCCGGGTGGTCGAGATCGGCTTGGGGATCGTCTGCGCCAGCCTCGTCCACAGCCTGGTGTTCCCGCGGCCCGTCGGGCAGGTCCTGCAGCATCGCCTGGGCGAGTGGCTGGCGGGCGCCGACCGCTGGGCGCTCGACGTGCTGAGCGAGGCGCCGGGCGCCGTCTCGGCGCGCGACCGCACCGCCCTGGCCGTCGCCGCCGGCGAGATCCACACGCTGACCAGCCACCTGCCGTTCGACACCTCGCGCCTGCGCGACACCCGCGCCACCGTGCGGGCGGTCGAGGACCGCATGCTGATCCTGATCCCGCAGCTTTCCGGCCTCGCCGACCGCTTCGCCGCCATCGAGGCGGAGGGCGGTCTCGACGCCGAGGCGGCCGCGCTTCGCGATGCGGCCGCCGACTGGATCCGTCGCGGCGCGCCGTTCGACTCCCAGGCCGAACTGACCGACCGCATCGCCCGCTACCAGGCGACCATCCCGCACAAGGACTGGCGCGGGCTGCTCGTCGACAGCCTGATGCAAAGGCTGCGCGAAGTCGTCGTCGGCCTCGGCGAGGCGCACGCCCTGCGCAACCACCTGCGCAACCCCGACGCGCCGGTCCCGCAGCAGGTCTCCCAGGCGATCTCCACGGCCGGCCGGCGTCCGCTGCATGTCGACCTGCCGCTCGCGCTGATGTCCGGCGCGACCGCCGCCATCGCCATCCTGATCGTCTGCGCCCTGTGGATCGGCCTGGGTTGGACCGAGGGCGTAACAGCGGCGATGATGGCCGCGGTCTTTTGCTGCCTGTTCGCGGCGCTCGACGACCCCGCGCCGCAGATCGCCAGCTTCGGCGCCTACAGCCTCATCTCGCTGCCGCTCGCGGCGGCGTACCTGTTCGCCATCCTGCCGATGGTCAACGATTTCGAGCCCCTCACCCTCGCCCTGGCCCCGACGCTGATCGTGCTCGGGCTCTACATCGCCGAGCCGCGGACCACCGGCCCCGGCCTGGCCGTGGTGATGACCTTCCTGAACGCGCTGGCCTTGCAGGAGGAGTTCCGCCCCGACATGGCGAGCTTCCTCAACGCCAACCTGGCGCAGTACGTCGGCCTGCTGACCGCGATCGTCGTGACCCGCACCCTGCGCTCGATGAGCACCGAGGCCGCCGTGCGCCGGCTGCTGCGCCGCACCTGGCTGGGCCTCGCCGCGCTGGCGCGAAGCCGCCAGGCCCCGGAGCACGGCGCCTTCGCCAGCCTGCTGGTCGACCGCCTCGCCCTGCTGAGCCCCAAGCTCGCCGGCGTCGGCGAGCGCCGCGACCAACTCGGCGAAGCGGCGCTGGCCGACCTGCGGGTGGCGATGAACCTGGTCACCATCCAGGCTTCCCAGCCGGAGCTGCGCGGCGCGGGCGCGGCCCGGCTCGCGGCACTGAACGCAGGTCTCGACGCGCACTTCACACGCCTGGCCCGCGACGGCCGCAGCGCGCCCGAAGCGGGATTGCTGACCAGGCTCGACGCCGCGCTCGCCGAGGTCAGCGGCGCCGCCGGCGAGGCCGCCCGCACCGCCACGGCGGGGCTGGTCGGGCTGCGCCGCAACCTCTTCCCGGCCGCGCCGGCCTACGGCGAAACCCGCTCATGACCGGCGAAAGCGCCATCGGCGGGGTGTTCCTCTCCTCCGTCCTGATCACGGCGGTGATCGCGCTGCTGGTCTCCTTCGTGATCCGGCGGCTGCTGGCCCTGATCGGCGCCTACCGCTTCATCTGGCACCCGGCGCTCTTCGATACGGCGCTGTTCGTCATCCTGTGGGCGGTCGTCGTCGCCCTGCCCGTTCGCCTCCCGCTGAGCTGAGCATGCGTCGCTTCAAGATCTCCCCGACGGACCTCGCGCGCGCCGCGGTCACCCTCGTGGTCGTCGCCGTGGCCGTGGTCGCCGGGCAGCGGCTGTGGACCCACTTCCAGCGCGATCCGTGGACCCGCGACGGGCGGGTGCGCGCCGACGTCGTGCAGGTCGCGCCCGACGTCTCAGGCCTGGTCAGCAAGGTGGAGGTCGTGCAGGACGCCGCCATCAAGCGCGGCCAGGTGCTGTTCCTGGTCGACCGCGACCGTTACGCCCTGGCTCTCAGGCAGGCCGACGCCGCGGTCGCCGCCCAGCGCTCCACCCTGGCGCAGGCGCGGCGGGAGGTCGGTCGCAACCGCGCGCTCGGCGAACTGGTCGCCGGCGAGGTGACCGAGCAGAGCCAGGCTCGCGTCGAACAGGCCGAAGCCGCCCTCGCCCAGGCGCTTGCCGCCCGCGACATCGCCGCGCTCAATCTCGAGCGCACGGTCGTGCGGGCTCCGGCCGACGGCTACATCTCCGACCTTACCCTGCGCGCCGGCGACTACGTCACCGCCGGCAAGCCGGTGCTGGCCCTGATCGACTCCGCTTCGTTGCGGATCGAAGGCTATTTCGAGGAGACCAAGCTGCCGGGGCTGCGCATTGGCCAGCCGGTCCGGGTCAGGATCATGGGCGAGCCGCAGACCTTGCGCGGCCACATCGTCAGCATCGCCCCGGGCATCGACGACCGTGACCTGAGGTCCAACGCCGGGCAGTTGCCCTCCATCACGCCCACCTTCAGCTGGGTGCGTCTGGCCCAACGTGTGCCGGTGCGGGTGGCGCTCGACGAAGCGCCGAAGGACATCCGCCTGATCAGCGGCCGCACCGCCACCGTCTCGGTCATCCAGGGGGGCCGGCCATGAAGCGCCTCGCTCTGACCGCAGCGATCGCCGCGCTCGCGGGCTGCGCCACCGTCGGTCCGGACTACCAGGTTCCGGACGCCGCCGCGGTGCGCGAGCCCGCCGCGCAGGGCCGCTTCCTGGGCGCGGGCGCCGCCCCGGTGTCGTCGGAAGCGCTGCCGGCGAACTGGTGGCGGCTCTATCAGGATCCCACGCTCGACGCGCTCATCCAGGAAGCGCTCGTCGCCAACACCGACCTGCGCGTCGCCGCGGCGAACCTGGCCCGCGCCCGCGCGCTGGCTGCGGAAGCCCGGGCGGCCCAGGAGCCGACTCTCGGCGTCTCCGGCGGCGCGCAGCGCGCGCTGGAGTCCGCCGAGACCTTCCTGCTGTTCGAGCCGCTGCCGGTGGAGAACCTCGCCGACGTGGGGATCAGCGTCTCCTATCAGGTCGATCTGGTCGGCAAGCTGCGCCGCGCCGTCGAGGCGGCCGGCGCCGACGCCGAAGCCAGCCAGGCGGCCCTGGACCTCGCCCGGGTCAGCGTCGCCGGGGAGGTCGCGGCGGCTTATGTCGACGTCTGCGCGGCGAACGAGGAGCTGGCGACGGCGGAGCACAGCATCGCCCTGCAGGCGCGCACCCTGGACGTCGCCCAGCGCCTGACCGCCGCCGGCCGCGGCCAGGCGCTGGACGTCACCCGCGCCCGCGCCCAGCTTAGCCAGGTCCGCTCCACGGCGCCGCCGTTCGTCGCCAAGCGCCAAGCGGCGCTGTTCCGGCTCGCCGTCCTGACCGGCCGGCCGCCCGCGGAGTTCCCCAAGGCCGCCGCCGAGTGCGCCGCCCCGCCGATGCTCCGCCGGCCGATCCCGGTCGGCGACGGCGCGGCCCTGCTGCGTCGCCGGCCCGACGTGCGGCAGGCGGAGCGGAGCCTGCACGCGGCGACCGCCAGGATCGGCGTGGCCACCGCGGCGCTCTATCCGACGGTGACGCTGGGGCTGAGCGGCGGCTCGACGGGTCTTCTGGCCGACATCGGCGAGGCCCCGGCCAACCGCTGGAGCATCGGCGGGCTGATCTCGTGGACCCTGCCGACCGGCGGCGAGCGGGCGCGCATCCGGGCGGCGAACGCCGCGGCCGACGCAGCGCTGGCGCGGTTCGACGGCGTGGTGCTGAACGCCCTGCGCGAAACCGAGACCAGCCTCTCGGCCTACGCCCAGGATCTGCGGCGCAACGCCGAGCTGCGCGCCGTCCGCGACCAGGCCGCCATCGCCCAGTCGCAGGCGCAGCGCCTCTACGCCGCCGGCCGCGCGCCCTATCTGGAGGGCCTGGACGCCACCCGCACCCTGGCGGCGGCGGAATCCGCGCTGGCCGCCTCCAACGGGCAGGTGGCGGCTGATCAGGTACGGCTGTTCCTGACGCTCGGCGGCGGCTGGGAGCAGGCGCCGGCGGTGGCGACCGCCCCGCGCGAGACGACCGGCGCGGGAAGCCGCCGTTAAGCCGACGCGGAAAGCGGCCGTTAAGGAGGTCGACGCAGGTTGATCGCCTGGAGACGATGAGCCTCGCCATGATGGTCGCCCCCCGCGATCGCGCCTTCCGCAGCCTGAAGGGTCTGGAGCGCACCGGCGCGACCAGCCGGGTGCTGAATCTCGCCGCCGTCGTCGCGCGCCACGCCGAACGCTGCGGCGAGCGGCCGCCGCCGCTGTTCAGCTCAAGCGTGCTGGGCGGGGCGCTGATCATCAAGCACCGCCTGCAGCCCCACGAGGCCGGCCTGTTCCGCCGCCATCGCAGCACCGCGACGAAGCTGGTCATCCCCCTGGAGCGCACGGACCTGAGCCTTGGCGGCCGTTCGCTGTTCGTCGGCCAGCCGGGCTGGACCCGGATGCTGGGGGCGCTGCACGGCCAGGAGAACGGCGACGCGCACGACGTCGCCCTGCTGCAGGCGCTCGACGAGTTGCCCTCTCTCGACCCCTTCCTGGTGCGCGAGCAGCTCAAGCGCCGGCGCTTCGAGACGGCGGCGGCCTATTTCGTGCTCTCGCCGGCGGATCTCGACCGCATGTACGAGTTCGTCCGCCGCGAGCTCATGGGCCTGGTGCGGCTGGCCTGCGGCGCCGCGCGGGTCGGGGCGGAGACCGAACGGCTGGCGCACGCCATCCTCTCCGGCGAGCAGGACCTGCGGCTGGACGCGCTGCGCACCGCCCTGCACCTCGACGAGGGCGACTACGGCGAAGGCCTCTTCTGCTGGCGCGGCCTGCTCTACTACAAGTGGGTGCTCGAGGAGGTGCAGCCGACCCTGGAGACGATGATCGGCGAACTCGGCCAGATCCGCCTCACCGGCGCGCGCCCGCCCGCGGTGATCGACGAGGTCTACGCCCTCAAGAGCCGGGTCGCCGCGGGCGTCTCGCGCCGCAGCGTCCAGATCGCCGCGGCGCTCGGCGAGTACGACAAGGCCTTCGGCCTGCTGCGCGACCAGATCGACCCTTCCGCCTTCGCCCGCTTCCTGATGGGCGCGCCGGCGGTGTTCCGCACGCTCGGAGAGGACATGGGCGTGCTGTCGCACATCGCCAGCTACTGGCGGTACCGCTTCCCGGCCAACGCGCCCCTGCTCGCCCCCGCGGACGAGCTGACCGACATTCTCGACGAATACGCGCACATTCTGGACTGAGCCCGGTCAGTCTGGCTGGACGAAGCGGCCGCAAGCCCCCATCTCTGGGCCCGCTCCGGACAAGCTTCACGCGCGCCGCCGGCGCGCGACGGGCACACGGCTCGCAAGAACAGAGGACTGAAACGCCATGCTTTCCCCCCGCTCCCGGTTCGCCACGGTGCTGACCGGCGCCCTTGCGCTCTCCATCCTGGTCGGCGCGCCGGCGGAAGCCCGTCGGGGAGGCAGCTTCGGCAGCCGCGGCGCCCGCACCTACAGCGCGCCGCCGCCGACCAAGACCGCGCCGCAGCAGACGGCCCCGGTCGAGCGCTCGATGACGGCCCAGCCCCCCGGCTACACCCAGAACCGCCCGGCCTCGGCGGCGACGCCGACGCAGGCGGCCGCGCCGCGGCGCCCGGGCCTCGGCATGGCGGGCGGCCTGCTGGCCGGCCTCGTCACCGGCGGCCTGATCGGCGCCCTGCTCGGCCATGGCTTGGGCGGCATGGGCGGGATGTTCGCCGCCGTGCTGCAGGGGCTGCTGCTCGCCGCGGTGGTGATGTTGGCGATCCGCCTGTTCCGCCGTCGCCAGACGCCGGCGCCCGTGAGCGCCGGCGCCAGCGGCTACGCCTACGCCGGCGGCCCCGGCTACGACGCCGACGGCGCGGCGGCGCGGCCGCAATGGACCGGCGGGGCGAGCGCCGCGCCGCAGCAGGACCCCGGCCTCGACATCTCGGTGACGATGGCCGACCGCGAGACCTTCCAGCGGATGCTGAGCGAGGTGCAGGAGGCCTTCAGCCGCGAGGACTACGGCGCGCTGCGCGAGCTGACGACGCCGGAAGTGATGTCCTACCTCGCCGAGGAGCTCAGCCAGAACGCCACCCAGGGGCGGCGCAACGACGTCTCCGGGACCCGGCTGCTGAGCGCCGACATCGCCGAGGCCTGGCGCGAAGGCGACGTCGAGTACGCCACCGCGGCCATGAACTACGAGAGCATCGACGTGATGCGCGACCGGGACACCGGCCGGGTGCTGGAAGGCGATCCGGACCACCCGACCACCACCACCGAGCTGTGGACCTTCACCCGGCGCAACGGCGGCGCCTGGAAGCTTTCGGCGATCCAGCAGGCCTGATCGCCGCGTCTCCGCGGCGCGCCCGCCCCGGCGCGCCGCGGACCTTCCCCTCAGGCCGGATTGGTCTCGGGCTCCGGCCGGAAGTCGGCCAGCTGGCTCGCCAGCGCCCGTCGGAAGGCGGGCCGCCCCGTGCAGCGCTCGACATAGGCCTTCAGGTTCGGACTGGCGATCAGGTCCGGCACGATGCGCAGCACCGAACTCATCAAGAGATCGCCGGCGGTGAACCGATGGCCGTCTAGGTACGGCTTGTCGGCCAGCGCCTGGCCGACCGCCTGGATGCGCCGCTCGGCGAACGCCCGCGCCCCCGGCGCGCGCAGCCGGGCCCACTCCTCGCCGGCGTAGAACAGCTCGGCCATCACCACGTTCATGATGTGCGGCTCGACCGAGTTCAGCGCCGCGATCAGCCATTGGGTCGCGCGCGCCCGCCCCGCCGGGTCCTTCGGCAGCAGGGCTTCGGACCGTTCGCCGATGTGCAGCACGATCGCCCCGGTCTCGAACAGCACCCGGCCGTCCTCCTCGAAGATCGGCACCTGCCCGAAGGGCTGCAGCGCCCGGTAGCCCGGCGTGTCCTGCTCGCCCTGTTCGAGCAGGCGGGTGCGGTACGGCAGGCCGGCTTCCTCCAGCGCCCAGCGGACGCGCAGGTCGCGGACCTGCCCCCTGGCGAAGTCGGGGACCCATCGGAATGCGGAGACGGTGATCATGGCGTGGCTCCTCAGCTGCGGAAGCGGGCCGGCGGGCGTCCGCCGGCCTTCCCAAGGACGCCCGCCCCCGGGAGCATCCGACAGCGTCCCCGACAATTCCCGCCGCTGTCGCGCGGCTGCTGCGAAACTGTGATCGCCTCGTCATCGGCGCGGTGGAGAAAACCCTGACGGATCTGGAGACGCGTCATGGAGCTGGACGACGCCATGTGCCGCGAACAGGCGGCCTATTGCACGCAGTTGCTGAGCAAGACCCTGGACCCGCGGCGGCGCGCCCAGCTCGAGCGCGAGCGGCAGGACTGGCTGGTCCTCGCGCACAGGCAGGAGACCTGGCGCGCGATGCAGCCGCCGGCGCGCAGCCGCGCCTTCGATGACCCCGGGGCGCGCTCGGAACTGATCGTCGCCCCGCCCGTTGCCGGTTGATCGCGGGCCGCGCCCGGCGCTCCGGCCCGGTCGTCGTCCTACCCGAACAGCCGAGGGACCTTGGTGATGGAACCCGAAGCTCGCCCCGCCTCCGCCGAACCCGCGCCGCAGCTGGAGCTCGAGCTGGCGCCGCCGCCGGCCTCCGCAGCCGACGCCGCCATGCGCGCCTATGTCTGCTATCTCGCCGGCTGGTTCGAACTCGGCCGCCTCGCCGCCGGACGACGGCTGGAGCGCAGCGGCGTCGACGCCCCCTTGCTGACCGACCTCTAGGCCGAAGCCGCGCCTTTAATCAGGGCCCAAGAACGCGAAAGCCCCAGCCTTCGCGCTGCCGAAGGCCGGGGCTCGCGAGCGAGACTTCGCCAGGCAAGGCGACACGCTCGCCTTCACATCGCGTCATCTTCATTCGGAATGCAGGGCCACCATGCAGCCCTCCGATTCAACTGTTCGCACGCGGATCGGTTCGAGCGGGGCTGAAGAGAATGGCGAACGCCCCCGCCGCGGGTCCGCGACGGGGGCGAAGGCAGGGCCGGTTCTCTAGTCGGGCTTAGCCCTGCAGGAGCCAGCCATCCAGCGTGTTGGTGTTCTGCAGCACCAGTTGGCCGCCGGCGTTGCTGTCCAGGATCAGGTGCAGGTCGGCGCCCTGCTGCTCCAGGTGGAACTGCACGCCCGGGTCCAGGTGGACGCGATCACCCTCGGCGCCGTCGAAGTCGGTCACGACGGTCACGCCGCCGTTGTCCGTGGCGTGGAAGTAGTCCGCGCCAGCCCCGCCGGTGACCG
>Ga0164243_10011577_pt1 | contig 12570 bp, 8 predicted proteins | sample OricompcompostOP_FD_108781 | JGI IMG/M metagenome (GOLD analysis project Ga0164243, IMG submission 108781) | Organic Plus compost microbial communities from Emeryville, California, USA - Original compost - Organic plus compost (OP) | ecosystem: Engineered > Solid waste > Mixed feedstock >...
CAATAGCGCCGTCCGGGCTCCCCGACGGGATCACTTCCTCAGGGCGAGCTCGATGACGATGACGATCTGGCGGACATTCTCGATGCCGTCGCGGCCGCAAAGACCGCGCGCCTTCAGGCCCTCGAGGCCATCGAGCAGAATGTCGGCGAGCGCCGCCGCAGACAGGCCGCGCTCTTCCAGAGGTACCGAACGCCGCGCGGCTTCCCGCGCAATGGCCTCAGTCAACGCCTCCGCAAGGCCGGTACGCCAATTGGCGAGTATGTCGGCGGCAAGGCTGTTCTTCATGTCGAGGAGTTCCTCGCCATGCGGAGAATCCTGAATTCTTTCAAGCAGCCGGAAGAGCGCCCTGTCCAGCGCTTCCATCACGCGCGGCCCGAACGGCCCTTCCTCTTCCAGTGCGTTGCGCGCTTCTGCGACCGAACGTGCCAGCAGGCATGAACCGATGGCGCGGTAGATGTCGGTCTTGTTCTTGAAAAGCAGGTAGAGCGCCGGGCGCGAGACATCCGCCGCGCGCGCGATGTCGTCCATGGTGGTGCGCGTATAGCCGTAGGCGAGAAAAACCTTCAGCGCCCCTTCCAGGATGCGCATCCGCTTGGGGTCGACGGTCACGTCGATTTGATCTTGCTTCTTCTGCATGGCGTTTCCCTGTATTGACAAAATTACATAATTTGTCAATGTGTCGCCGCTGCGGATCCGTCAGTCCCCATGCGGCTGGCGGATGTCGAAGCCAGTGAAGGTTCCGGATGCGCCTGACAGGCAATGCCATCGACATAGACGCCGAAGCACGAGGTCTGCAGGACAGTATCGGGAATGAAGTCATTCCATCTTCTTTGCAGTGCAAAATTGAGATAGAAGGCAGAACATCGCGCCGTGCCCTGCCGAACGGATTGAAGGAAATCTTCGGCGAACCTAAATGCGCCGGTCACGCCGCCTGGATGATGCGGCCGGGCCGAAACGGCCAACTGGAAAACCGACAATGAAAAACTTCAGGTTCCACAAGCTGGCCGCGATCGGCGTGTTTCTGCTGACGGCGGCCTGGATAGCGACGGGAGAATTCTCCTCGGTCGGCAGCGCCGCCGACGAGGCACCGCCACCGCCGGGTGCTGCGCAGGAAAACCGCGGCGTCGTCCATACGGTCGGCGTGACGAAGCCGCAGCGGGTGGAGCAGGCAAGAGCGATCCACGTCCCTGGCCGCACCGAGGCCGACAAGCGCTCCGTGCTTGCCGCGCGCACCAATGGCATCATAGCCGAACTGCCTGTGCGCCGCGGCCAGGTCGTCAAGAAGGGTGACCTGATCCTCAGGCTCGAGACCGAAGGCAGGGAGGCCGCGGTGGAAACCGCACGCCAATTGCTCGCCCAGCGCGAGGCCGAACAGAAAGCCGCCGCCCAATTGGCCAAAGGCGGCAATCTCGCCCGCCTCCAGCTCGACAGCGCCAATTCCGCCCTTGCGGAAGCACGCTCCCAACTCGAGGCAGCGATCGCCGAGCTCGACCGCACGCAAGTCCATGCACCTTTCGACGGCGTGGTCGACAGGGTGAATGTCGAGCTTGGCAGCTCCGTCATGCAAGGGGCCGAGATCGCCACGATCCTCAGCCTCGATCCTGTCCTCGCCGTGGGTCAGGTCAGCGAGCACGATCTTGGGCACGTCTCCGTCGGCGACAAGGCGGCGGTGCGGCTCGTCAGCGGGGATGTGGTCGAAGGCGAGGTTCGCTATATCAGCCGTGACGCTTCCGAGCAGACCCGCACCTTCCGTTTCGAGGTAGCCATCCCCAACGGGGACCGCTCCATACCGGCGGGAATGACGGCCGAGGTCACTCTGCGCGCCAGGCCTGTCGAGTCGGTGCTCGTGCCGCGTTCGGTCGTGACACTGGGCAGGAAGGGCGAACTCGGAGTCAATACGGTCAATGCCGACAACAAGGTGGAATTCCATCCCATCGATCTGGTCGATGACACGCCCGAGGGCCTTTATCTCGCCGGCGTGCCGGAAGACGCACGCCTGATCGTGGCCGGTCAGGATCTCGTCGTCGACGGGGATGAGGTCAAGCCCGTCGAGGCCGACAAGAAGATGCTCGAGGAGCTCGCCGCCGAAAGCGGCTCCACACAGTAGGACGACAATATGAACATCGTCGCCTGGGCGATACGCAACACGCGGCTGACGCTTTCGATCCTGCTCTTCTTCCTGGTGGCGGGAACGCTCACCTATATGTCGATTCCGAAGGAAGCGGAGCCGGATGTTCCGATCCCCGTCGTCTATGTGAGCCTCGCCTACCAAGGCATTTCCCCCGAAGATGCAGAGCGCCTGCTGCTTCGCCCTGTCGAACAGCAATTGCAGAACCTGACCGGTCTCGACGAGATGCGTTCGGCCGCCTATCAGGGCGGCGGCTATGTGCTCGTCGAGTTCCAGCCCGATGTCGTCATGTCCGATGCGCTGGCCGACGTGCGGGCCAAGGTTTCCGATGCCGAGGGCGATCTCCCCGCAGGGGCCGAAGAGCCCATCATCACCGAAGTCAACGTCTCGGAATTCCCGGTCCTGGTGGTCACGCTGGCCGGCGATGTCCCCGAGCGCATGCTGACGGCCGCCGCGCGCGACCTGCGCGACCGCATTGAGGAAGTGAACGGCGTGCTTGAAGCCGTGCTCCAGGGTTCACGTGAAGATCTGGTGGAGATCATCGTCGATCCGGTCAAGCTCACGTCCTACAATCTCCAACTCGACCAGCTCATCCAGGGCGTCCAGGCGTCCAACAGCCTGGTGGCCGCGGGCCAGATCCAGGGACAGGAGGGCAGCTATCCCGTCAAGGTGCCGTCGCTCATCGAAACGGTCGATGATGTCGCCAATCTGCCCGTCGTGGCCGAAGGCAATGCCGTGGTCCGGGCGCGCGACCTGGCCACGATCCGCTCCACCTTCAAGGACGCCGAGACCGTCGCGCGCCTGAACGGCAAGCCTGCCATCGCCATAGAGGTGAAGAAACGGGTGGGCGCGAATGTCGTCGAGACCGTGGACGCCGTGAAGACGGTGGCTACGGAGTTCCAGAGCCGGATGCCGGAAGGCACCGTGGTCTCCTTCAGCCAGGACAAGTCGACGATGATCCGCGACCTTCTGGACGAGCTCCAGAACCATGTCCTGATCGCCGTCATCCTGGTCTTCATCATCATCCTCTATGTACTGTCCGGCCGGGCTTCATTCCTGATCGGCCTTGCCGTGCCCGCCTCCTTCCTAATGGGCATATTGCTGCTCGGCGTGATGGGCTACACCATCAACATGGTCGTGCTGTTCAGCCTGATCCTGGCAGTCGGCATGCTGGTGGACGACGCAATCATCGTCACCGAATTCGCCGAGCGCCGCATGGCCGAAGGCATGGAACGCAAGGAGGCCTTCACCCTCGCCTCGCAGCGCATGGCCGGCCCCGTCATCGCTGCCACGATGACGCGCATCGCCGCTTTCTCGCCCCTGCTCTTCTGGCCGGGCATCGTCGGCGAATTCATGAAATACCTGCCGATCACGCTGATTGTCACGCTCGCCGCCTCCATGCTCTATGCACTGGTCTTCACGCCGGTTCTCGGGGCGATGGTCGCCAAGGCTCATCCCGAGCCCGAGCAGAAGCCGGACGGCCTCTATATGGCGCTCGTCAAGAAAGCGGTGCATTACCCCAAGACGGTTCTGGTTCTCGCCGTGGCGCTGCTCGTCGGGGTCCAGTTTGCCTATTCGAAATATGGCGCGGGCGTTGAATTCTTCCCCAATGTGGAGCCGGAATACGGCCTGATGTATGTGCATGCGCGCGGCAACATGTCCCTTGCCGAAAAGGACGCGCTCGTCCGTCAGGCCGAGGACAGGCTGATCAACTATCCCGGCATCGAATCGGTCTATACGCGCGTCGGCACCACCCGCGGCGGCGGCGCGGAGATCGACGAGGACGTCATCGGCGTCTTGCAGTATGAATTCATCGACTGGCGTCAGCGCAAGTCGGCCAACGACATCCTCGACGATCTGCGCAGGGAAATGACGGGCCTTACCGGCATCGACGTCGAGGTCCGCGTGCCAGAGGCAGGGCCGCCGACCGGCCAGGCCATTCAGGCGCGGCTGTCGGCCGCCGATCCCGAAGGGCTCGAGGATACAGCGCGCGCGGTCGCCGCACGCATCTCGCAGATTCCCGGCGTGATCGACGTTTCCAACGGCCTGCCGCCGCCCGGCATCGAATGGGCGGTCAATGTCGATCGCGCCAAGGCGGCGCAATACGGCGTCAGCCCATCCACGGTCGGCACCGTGGTCCAGCTCGTCACCAACGGGCTGAAGCTCTCCGAATACCGGCCCGCCGGCGTCGATGACGCCGTCGACATCACGTTGCGCCTGCCCGAGGACCGCAGAACGCTGACCCAGCTCAACCAGCTGCGCATCCAGACCGCGCAGGGCGACATACCCATTTCCAATTTCGTCAGGCGCGAACCGCAGCAGCGGGTCGGCATCCTCAACCGCATCGACGGGCAGCGCACCATCACGGTCACGGCAAATGTGGCTGGCGGCTATCAGGTCGCCGCCGTGCAGCAGCAGGTCGCGGAGGCGATCAACGAGATGGATCTCGGCGGCGCGCGCTTCAAGCTGGCCGGTTCGAACGAGGACAGCGAGGAAGCGAGCGCCTTCCTCACCGGCGCTTTCGGCGCGGCCATCTTTCTGATCTTCGTGGTGCTTCTGGCGCAGTTCAACAGGTTCACCAGCGTGTTCCTCGTGCTGATGACCGTCGTCATGTCGACCATCGGCGTCTTCCTCGGCCTGCTGATCACCGGCCAGCCTTTCGGCATCGTCATGAGCGGCATTGGCGTCATTGCCCTGGCCGGCGTCGTGGTGAACAACAATATCGTTCTGATCGACACCTATGACCGGCTGCGCGAGGAGGGCATGAACAAGTATGACGCTGTGCTCCAGACCTGCCGCGAGCGCGCGCGGCCGGTGGTGCTGACGGCCGTATCGGCCATTCTCGGCGTCCTGCCGATCGCCTTCGGTCTCGGGCTGGAGATCTTCGGCCATGAGGTGACGATCAATGCGCCCTCGACCCAGTGGTGGATCTCGCTGTCGAGCGCCATCGTCTATGGCCTCGCCTTCGCCACGGTGCTGACGCTGATCGTGACGCCGTCGGCGCTGATGGTCTTCACGCGCGACAAGCGTGAGCCGGGCGCCCAGCGCGGCTTCTTCGCGCGCCTGTTCCGGCGCCGTTCGAAGGACGATGGACCGCAGGGAGAGGAGCCTGAAGGCGCCGTCCCCGTCACCGAATATCCGAAGGCCGCCGAATAGCGGCCTTCTTTCCTTTCCGGCCCGCCGGACGATTGCGGAACCTGTCGCACGCCGTGAGCGTTGTTTTCGCGTCGATCAACTCATCCGGAAGGACTGCCACATGTCCCTCGGCACCATTCTCATCATCATACTCATACTGATACTTCTCGGAGCGATCCCCGCATGGCCTTATTCGCGCGGTTGGGGTTATGGCCCGTCCGGCATTCTGGGCATCGTGCTGATCGTCGTCCTCATCCTGATCCTGATGGGCCGGATATGAGCGGGCAAACGAAAACCGGCGACTGATGAGGCCGCCGGTTCGAGCAACATCCCTCAAGCAGCCATCCGCTTGCGCGGGTCCAGTCCGAGAGCACCGATCGAACGGCCTATCGCCTCGACCGTATCGGTATACGGCACTCCGCCAATGGCCTTCTCGAGCTTCGAACCGTCGAGCGAATGGGGCACTCGCCAGAGATAGGACATTAAGGCGATCTCGCGCATCATCGGCGAGAACAATCCGGCCGCGCGCAACAGCGCCCAAGGCACCCCGCGCCGCTTGAGCTTGCGGCCGATGACTGCTTCCGTCGCCTGCTTCATCTGTTCGCCGGTCAAGCTATGACCCGAAAAATGGAAGCATTCGAACCTGCCGAATTGCCGTCTTTTTTCCGCCAGGGAAACAAAGGCCTCGCCGAGATCAGGCAGATAGGCGAAAGCATGCGGCACGTCCATCGGACCCGGCCAGACGAAGCTGTCGCTGTTGAGCTTTGACAGGATCATCAGGTCGAGCCACCCTCCCGTCCCATAACCGCCAAAGAAGTCGCCGGCACGCAGCACGATCGTCTGCACATCGCGGTCCTCGGCCATGTGGCGGAAGAGCGCTTCCATCTCGATGCGGATACGGGCTTTTTCCGTCGAGCCGGCCTCCCTGGCATCCTCCTTCATACCCATGCCGACCGAATATCCGAAATTGTAGACGTTTCCGGGCAGCATATGCGTGGCGCCGGTCGCCTCCGCTGCGGCTATGACGTTCTGCGCCATCGGCAGGACCTTCTCCTTCCACTCCGTATAGAGCGGGTTGAGCGCATTCACGATGACGTCCGCTCCTTCGCAGGCCCTGATCAGGGCATCGCGATCGCGGGCATCCGCCCGAACCGGCTCGACGCCTGGCGCCAGCCGATCCGCTTTCGCATCGCGCGCCAGCCCTTTGACCTTCCACCCGCGGGATACGAAGGCTCGCGCCGCCGCATCGCCCACCCGGCCCGCTGCTCCAAGAATGACAACCTTTTCCATGACCGATCTCCTTGTTGATACGGATGGAAAATGATCCATTCATTTATGGATTGAAATCTGATAATATCGAGTTCTTTCTATTCATAAACGAATGCATCACCTCGACTGGAACCTCATCAGGAGCTTTGTCGCCGTTGCCGAGACCGGCAGCCTGTCGGCCGCAGCGCGCCGGCTCGCGGCCAGCCAGCCCACGCTTGGCCGTCATGTCGCCGAACTGGAGAAGGCTCTGGGCATCACGCTTTTCCTGCGGGGCCGCAGCGGCTTTTCACTAACGGATAATGGGGCGGCGCTGTTCGAAAGAGCCAAGGCGGTGAGCGACCATGCCGAGGCGTTCGCGCGCCTTGCCGATGGAACGGCCGAGACAGTCGCGGGCACGGTGCGGATCGCGGCGAGCGAGATCGTCGCCGCCTATGTGCTGCCGCCCATCCTCGCCCGGTTCGGGCGCCAGGAGCCCGATATAGAAATAGAGATGGTCGCATCCAATCAGGTGGAGAATCTTCTTCGCCGTGATGCCGACCTGGCCGTGCGGATGGTCGAACCGGCGCAGCTCGACCTGATCGCGCGCAAGATCGCCGATCTGCCGGTCGTCGCCTGCGCCGCAAAATCATATCTTGACCGGCGCGGCCGGCCTCGAGAACTTCTCGATCTTGTCGACCATGACCTGGTCGGTTTCGACCGCTCCGATGACATCATCCGGGCATTTGCCGCCATGGGGGTCGAGATCGACCGCCATGCCTTCCGTTTCAGGACCGACAACCAGATCGTCTTCTGGGAAGCGGTCCGGACCGGCAACGGCATAGGCTTCGGCCAGAAGATGCTTGTCGAAGCGGAGCCGCTGACGGAGATCGTCCTGCCGGATCTGACCTTCGCAAACCTGCCCATGTGGCTCGCCATGCATCGCGACGTCAGGACGAGCCTGCGCATCCGGCGCGTGGCGGATTTCCTCCTTGAGGAGCTGAAATGCTATTCGGCCGGCTGAGCGGCGGCGAAATCGGCCGGCTTCGCCAGGCTTGCCATGAGGCAGACGACGAAAAGCAGGCCCGATAGGGCGATGAATACCGGCGCGAAGCCGGTTTTCTCCACGACGAAGCCGACGATCGACGGCGCCAGCAGAAGCCCCGAATAACCGATCGTCGTGGCCACACTCATTCCCGCTGCTGACGATATGCCTGGCTGATTACCCGCGGCGGACAAGACGATCGGAACCATATTTGCGACGCCTAGCCCGCAGATTGCGAAGGCGATGATCGCCAGCCAGGGCGAGGGCGACAGGCTGGCGGCGAGCATGGCGAGAGCCGCCGTCAGGCTCGAGACCCGCAGCGTGACGACGGCGCCGAGGCGGTTGCGGATGCCGTCGCCCAGGAAGCGCATAAGCGCCATGGCGCCTGAAAAGCCGGCAAAGGCCAGGCCCGCAACGGCAATTTCGGCACCCATATCCTGCCGCAGATAAAGCGCGGCCCAGTCCAGCACCGCGCCTTCCGGAACCATCGCGAAAAGCGCCATGATGCCCGTCAGATAGACCAGCGGGCTTTTGGGAAGCGACAGGCGGATCCTGAGGCTCCGCTCCACGGCTGCCGGCTCCTCGCTGACAAGGCGCGGAAGGGCCGCCAGCACCAGAGCCAGCGCGACCACGGTGACGATTGCCGCATGGGTCAGATGACCGGAAGCGGCTATCGCCAGCCCGCCGAAGCTTCCACCAGCGAAGCCTCCGAGGCTCCAGAAGCCGTGTGACGACGACATGATCGCCCGCCGCAACAGCCTTTCGACGGCGACCGCATTGGCGTTCATCGCCACGTCCATGCCGCCGACGAACCCGCCGAAGAGAAGCAATGCGACGGTGGCGACGGCTATGTTCGGTGCCGCCGCCACGCCGAGAAGCCCGAAGGAGGCGGCGAGGGAAGCGATGCGGATGACCGCCCGCGAGCCAATCCGTCCGATCAGGACGCCGCAGAGGGGCATGGCAATGAGCGCCCCGAGGCCGAAGACCAGGACCAGCAGGCCGAGCGTGAACTCGCTTATATCGAGCCTCGCCAGGAATACCGGAATCTGCGGCGCCCAGTTACCGACCAGGAATCCGTTGACGAAGAAGATCGCCGCAAGGGCCCAGCGTCCGCGACGCGCGATTGCGACTGTGTCAGACCTGTTGGACATGCGGTTCCGGATCGGCTTGGCTGGGGCGGGCTCGCGCGTGACCGTAACCGGGTTCGCAGCCGCGTCAAGGCCAGGAGCAGAGGGCGGATTGCTCCAGCGGGCCCTGGCAATTCACCAAGGGAGAGCGGTTTCCGCAATTAGGACCAATCCCGGCCACATTCGGATTCATTAATGCATCTCGCAGGCGCATGTGGGGCGCCTGCCCGGCTGGCGATCTGCGGCGAAGCCGATCGAAGCCGTTGCAATCACAGGAAAAAGGGACTGTTCCGCTTCGCGGGAGTTACCGATATGGAAAGCCAATCGCCGCGCAGGAAGGGCATCGACTGGACGAACCCGCCAGCACCCTATGAACCGCCCCCTGTCCCGCCGCGCCCGCAGCGGTCCTTGCTGTTGACAGGCATTGCGGGCGGAATTGCGGTCTGCCTGACATTCGCGGCTGTTCTGTCCTTCAACGGGACCGTCGGCAACGAGATGACCGATACCGGTCCGGTGGTCGTAGCGGAAGCCGATACGGTTCCAACCGGAGAAGAGGAGCCGCGCGAGCAACCGGCGACGGCCGGGCGGCTTGCCCGCGCAACAGACAATCCGGATGCCGCAGAACCCGCGCCGCTCGCCACCAATGATCCCCGCTGGGGCACGGACAGTCCTGCACCGGACGCCGAGGAGGTGGCGGCGGTGACGGCCCATGCAGAGGCATCCGGCATGGAAAATGCCTATGCCGAAAGGCAGCGGCCGCAGCCAGACAGTTTCGACCGCAGGAGCACCGCCTCCGTCGAAGAGCCGGATGTGGCGATTGCCGAAACCGAGGAGGAAATCCAGGCCCTGGAAGCGATCGAAGGTGAGGCCGAGGCGGAGGCATCCGAAACCGTGCCGGAAGCGGAACAGCAGGCAGTCAATCCGCCTGACGGGCAGACAACGGCCGCCGAGCAGCCCGCTCAGGAATTGCCTGCCGTAGAGCCGCAGGCCGAAGATACAAACAATGTCACGGAAGAAGACGCGCGGCGGCAGATAGTCGCTCTTCCGCCCGCCGCCCGCCCGTCGGGCCCACTGGTGCCCGCCGTCACGACGGACGGGGTCAATCTGCGCTCGGGACCAACCAACAGCTCCTCGGTGGTCGCCGTGCTCGTGGCAAATCTGCCGGTCCAGGCGTCGCAGAACTGTCCGAGCTGGTGCGAAGTGGTCGTCAACGGCCGTCGCGGCTATGTCTATAAGGACTTCATCCGCTACGGCCAGGATGGCGCACAAGCGACCGGTGCACAAGCGCCCCCTGCCGCGCAACCGCAGCAGGGACAGGCCGCGCAGACCGAACCGATGCAGCCTGCGGCGGACCAGCCTCCGATCGCCGATCCGCTTCAGCGTTCGCGCTCCCTTCGCTAGAACGAGGGCTTTCCGCGCAAGCTTCCTGAGGCTCTAGCCGTAGACGACCAGCAGATCCTTGGCATCGATCTGGTCGCCGGCCGAGACCAGCACTTCCGCTATGGTCCCGTCGCGTTCTGCGTGCAGCGCCGTTTCCATCTTCATGGCCTCGATGGAGAGCAGCACGTCGCCCGCCTTGATCGCCTGCCCTGGGGAGACGGCGAGGGTGGAGACGACGCCGGGCATCGGCGCGCCGACATGGGCATCGTTGCCGGCCTCGGCCTTGCGGCGCGCCTTTGCCGCAGAAGCACCCCGCAGGCGATCGGGCACCTTGACGCGTCGCGGTTGGCCGTTCAGCTCGAAGAACACCGTGACCATGCCTTTCTCGTCGGGATCGCCGACGGCGAGACAGCGGATCACCAGCGTCTTGCCGCGCTCTATATAGACGAAAATTTCGTCCTCCTGGCTCATGCCATAGAAATAGACCGGCGTTGGCAGCACACTGACGGGTCCATAGGTTTCCTGTGCGGCGACGAAGTCGGTGAAGACCTTCGGATACATGAGCCAGGAGGCGAATTCGAACTCGTTGACCTTGCGCCCCAGCTTTTTCTCCAGCTCCTGGCGGCTGTCATCAAGATCGGCGGGCGGCAGGAGGGAACCCGGCCGAACCATTATCGACTTTTCGCCTTTCAAAGCCTTTTTCTGCAGAGCCTCGGGCCATCCCCCCGGCGGCTGGCCGAGATCGCCGCGCAGCATGGACACTACGGAATCCGGGAAGGCGATGTCCTTTTTCGGATTCTCGACATCGGCCACCGCGAGGTCCTGGCTCACCATCATCAGCGCCATGTCGCCGACGACCTTGGAGGAAGGCGTGACCTTCACGATGTCACCGAACATCAGATTGACGTCGTGATAGGCGCGCGCCACCTCGTGCCAGCGTGTCTCCAGCCCGAGCGAACGGGCCTGCTCCTTGAGATTGGTGAACTGGCCACCGGGCATCTCGTGCAGATAGACCTCGGAAGCCGGTCCCTTCAGGTCGCTTTCGAAGGCGGCGTATTGATTGCGCACGGCTTCCCAATAGAAGGAAATCCGGCGCACCCATTCCATATCGAGACCGGTGTCGCGCTCGCTTCCCTTCAGGGCCTCCACGATCGAACCCAGGCATGGCTGCGAGGTGTTGCCGGAAAGCGCGTCCATGGCGGCATCCACCACATCGACGCCGCTGTCGACCGCCGCCAGCACGGTCGCAGCCGAAATGCCCGACGTGTCATGGGTATGGAAATGGATCGGCAGGTCGGTCGCCTCTCGCAGCGCCTTGAAGAGCACCCGCGCGCCGGCCGGCTTCAGAAGACCGGCCATGTCCTTGATCGCAAGGATATGGGCGCCTGCGGCCTCCAGCTCCCTGGCCAGCCCCACATAATATTTCAGGTCATATTTGGCGCGGTTCGGGTCGAGGATGTCACCCGTATAGCAGATGGCCGCTTCGCAGAGGCGATCCTCCTCGCGCACGGCATCCATGGCCACGCGCATGTTCTCGACCCAGTTGAGGCAGTCGAAGACGCGGAAAAGGTCGATGCCGCCTAGGGCGGCCTGGCGCACGAAATGCTTCACCACATTGTCGGGATAGTTGGTGTAGCCGACGCCGTTGGCGCCGCGCAGCAGCATCTGCAGCAGGATGTTCGGCGCCGCCTCGCGCACGAGCGACAGCCGCTCCCAGGGATCCTCCGTCAGGAAGCGCATGGCGACGTCGAAGGTCGCCCCGCCCCAGCATTCGAGGGAGAACAGGCCGGGCAAAGCCCGTGCATAAGCCCCGGCGACACGCGCGATGTCGTAGGTGCGCATGCGCGTGGCAAGCAGCGATTGGTGCGCGTCGCGCATGGTCGTGTCGGTAACCAGAACGCGCGTCTCGTCTCGCATCCAGCGGGCGAAGCGCTCGGGGCCGAGTTCGTCCAGCACCTGCTTCGTACCCTTGCCGATAACGCCTTCGACATAAGGAACGCGCGGCGGCGCGGCATCGGCCTTGGGCCTTGGCCGGTCGCGCGTCTCGGGATGGCCGTTGACCGTTACGTCGCCCAGATAGTTGAGCAGTTTCGTGGCGCGGTCCCTGCGCTTGACCTGCGTGAATAGCTCGGGCGTCTCGTCGATGAAACGGGTGGTATATGTATTGTCGCGGAATTTCTCGTGACCGATGATCGCCTCAAGAAAGGTCAGGTTCGTGGCAACCCCGCGAATGCGGAACTCGCGCAGCGCCCGGTCCATGCGGCGGATCGCCTCCTCGGCGGTCGGCGCCCATGCGGTCACCTTCTCCAGCAGCGGATCGTAAAAGCGCGTGATGACCGCGCCGGAATAGGCCGTGCCGCCGTCGAGGCGGATACCGAAGCCGGTCGCGCCGCGATAGGCGGTGATGCGGCCGTAATCAGGAATGAAATTCTGCTCCGGGTCTTCCGTGGTTATCCGGCATTGCAGTGCATGGCCGTTGAGGCGGATGTCGACCTGCGCGGGAACGCCCG
>Ga0164243_10011578_pt1 | contig 12570 bp, 9 predicted proteins | sample OricompcompostOP_FD_108781 | JGI IMG/M metagenome (GOLD analysis project Ga0164243, IMG submission 108781) | Organic Plus compost microbial communities from Emeryville, California, USA - Original compost - Organic plus compost (OP) | ecosystem: Engineered > Solid waste > Mixed feedstock >...
CGTATCCTGCCCGACGAGGCACCAGTGAAAGCCGGGTGGGCATCCGGGGATCGTCTCCGGCGCGAGAAAGGGCGCCAGCGTGGCACGGAACTCCGCCAGAAGCCGCGGGGTCGCCATGTCGCTGCGCTCTTCCGTGCGCCCGCTCCAGGATTTCAGTTCCTCGACGTCGATCTGGCTCATGCGTGGGCTCCTCCCGAAATCCCGGGTCCTTCTGCCATGCCCGTCGCTGCCGGTAAATGGCCGCTTCTGGTCCATTCCAGCGAAGGGGATGAAAGAGGGTTCAACCTTGGTCGGAGGAGCGTTAAACAGGAACATCCTCACTAATTCAGGCCCCGCTCCCATGACCGACAATTCCGCACCGATCGACCCCGTGAAGCTCGACAGGCTGGCGGAGGTGGCCGTGAAGGTCGGCCTGCAATTGCAGCCGGGGCAGGACCTTTTCCTGACCGCTCCCATCGGGGCTTTGCCGCTGGTGCGGCGGATCGTCGAGCATGCCTACAAGGCTGGCGCCGGGCTGGTGACGCCGATCCTCTCCGACGAGGAAATCACGCTTTCCCGCTTCCGCTTTGCTTCGGACGAAAGCTTCGATCGGGCGCCCGCCTGGCTTTACGAGGGTGTCGGCAAGGCTTTCTCGGCCAATACCGCCCGCCTTGCGATCGTCGGTGACAACCCGATGCTGCTTTCGGGCGAGGACGCGGCCAAGGTGTCCCGCGCCAACAAGGCCAACTCGCTCGCCTATCAGCCCGCGCTGGAAAAGATTGCGGGTTTCGACATCAACTGGAATATCGTGGCCTATCCCGGCACCTCTTGGGCGAAGCTCGTATTTGCTGACGATCCTGAGGAGATGGCGGTCGCAAAGCTTGCCCATGCAATTTTTGCTGCCTCCCGCGTCGATGGCGACGATCCGGTCGCGGCATGGGCGGCCCATAACGCTGCGCTTCATAGCCGGACCGAATGGCTGAACGGGCAGCGTTTCAGCGCCCTGCACTATACGGGGCCCGGCACGGACCTGACGATCGGGCTTGCCGACGACCACGAATGGCAGGGCGGCGCCTCGGTCGCCAAGAACGGCATCACCTGCAACCCGAACATTCCGACCGAGGAGGTCTTCACGACGCCGCATGCCCGCCGCGTCGACGGTCATGTCTCCTCCACCAAGCCGCTCTCCTATCAGGGCACGCTGATCGACGAGATTTCCGTCCGTTTCGAGGAAGGCAGGATCGTCGAGGCGAAGGCGGCGCGCGGTGCCGAAGTCCTGAACAAAGTCCTCGACACTGACGAGGGCGCGCGGCGGCTCGGCGAAGTGGCGCTGGTGCCGCATTCCTCGCCGATCTCGAAGAGCGGCATCCTCTTCTACAACACGCTCTTCGACGAGAACGCCTCCTGCCACATCGCGCTCGGCCAGTGCTATTCCAAATGCTTCCTCGACGGCGCGAAGCTCACGCCCGAGGAGATCGCAGCCAAGGGCGGCAACAAGAGCCTTATCCATATTGACTGGATGATCGGCTCCGACAGGATCGACATCGACGGCATCCGTCCGGACGGCAGCCGCGTGCCGGTCTTCCGCAAGGGCGAGTGGGCCGCCTGAATCCGGCCCTACTGCTGACTGACAAGGAGTGACGCCGCGAGCGCGGCGGCGGCGGTCCTGTTCTCCACACCGAGCTTCTCGAAAATCTGCTCGAGATGCTTGTTCACCGTCCGCGGGCTGAGGAGCAGGATCTCGGCAATGTCCTTGTTGGCCTTGCCGCGCGCCACCCAGAGGAGAACTTCCGCCTCGCGGGCGGTCAGCGAGAATTTTCGCCGCAGCTGTTCTTCCGGTGGTTCGCCATTCTCCTCGCTGAGCCGCAGCATGTACTGGTTAGGGCCGGTGCGTGCGAGAAAGGAGAAGGCGAGGCACTTGCCGGCGATTTCCGCAGCGATCTGCGGGCTCGCGCCGGTGCTTCCGGCAAGCTGGGCGATCCAGGCCCGGATGGCGAGGGGGAGGGGAATCCGCTCGTATGCCTGCTCCTGCATCGAGAGAAGCCGCCGGGCCTGCGGCGTGCTCCACAGGATTTCACCAGCCGCATTGACCGCCAGGAGATAGCGTCCGGTCGCGTCCAGCGCGATCCGGGCGTCCTGTGAGGCTCGCGCATTGGCCAGATGCACGCGAATACGTGCCACCAACTCATCCGGCGAGACGGGTTTCGTCACATAATCGACGCCACCCGCTTCCAGCCCGCGCACGATATGCTCGGTCTCGGAAAGGCCGGTCATGAAGATGACCGGCACATGCGAAAGCGCGTGGTCGGCCTTGAGGATACGGGTCGTCTCGAAGCCGTCCTTGCCCGGCATGACCGCGTCCATCAGCACGATGTCCGGCGTGATGTTGCGGACGAGATCGAGCGCCGCGTCTCCGTCGATGGCGACGAGGACCGTCATGCCCGCGGTCTCCAGCGCCTCGGTCAGCATGCCGAGATTCTCGGCGGAATCCTCGACGACCAGGACGATGTCGCGCGGATGGGCGAGGTCATTCACCGGGAACGGTCTCCAGCGTGGCGAGGAAGCGGCGAAGGTCGAAGTTGCGGATGTGGGAAGCGAGATCGTCGACAAGGGGTTTGCTCTCCGGCGATAAGGTCTGGATTTCCGCCAGCTTGGCTTCAATGCCGCGCACGTAGCCGATGCTGCCAAGGCGGCGGAGTTCCTCGACATGGTCGCGGGCCATGACATAGTCGCGCGGCTGCGGGGCTACCGGGATCGTCCGGCGCTCGCTTCCCTCATAGATCCATTCGAGGTTGAGCAACGCCTGGATGCGATCGTAGAGCTTCTGGATATCCAGCGGCTTTGCCAGTGTTTCGTCATGGCTGTCCTGCGGCCCCTTCTCGCGTGGCGCGGTCATATTCGCCGAGACGAGCACGATGGCTGCCTTGTCATGCCCTGCCTTGCGCAGCCGGTGGGAGAGTTCGATGCCGTTCATGCCGGGCATGGCGATATCGAGGAGGAAAAGGTCGGGATCGCAATCCGCCGCGAGCTTGAGGCAGGTCGGCCCGTCGGGCGCGGTGAGCAGGATGAAGCCCAGCGGCACGAGGATTTCGCGCATCATATCGCGATGGGCCCCGTCATCGTCGGTCACGATCACCGTTCGCCGCCGGCCGCTATAGCCGGTGATCTTCCGGTGCGGCCGGAGGTCCGGCTGGGTGCCCTCGATCGAGGACAGGAGCAAGCGCACGACGAAGCGTGTGCCGCTGCCGACCGTGCTTTTCACAGTAAGCTCCCCGCCCATGATTTCCGTCAGCAGGCGGGTAATGGTGAGGCCGAGTCCGATGCCGGGCGTCGTCTCCGGGTCGAGACCTCGTCCGCGCTCGAAGGGGGCAAAGACCCGTTCCATATCCTCCGGCGGGATGCCGGGGCCGGTATCGTCGATCTCGAACTCGGCAACGCCGCTCCGCATCCGGATGCGAAGCGCGATCTGCCCCTTGCTCGTATATTTGATCGCGTTGGAGAGAAGATTGATGAGGATCTGGCGAAGGCGCTTCTCGTCGGTGGAGACGACGGCCGGAAGATGCTCCGGGCGCTTGAAGCGGAATTGCAGGCCCTTGTTCGTTGCCTGCAGCCGGAACATCTCGACGATCTGGTCGATGAATTCCGGTAGCCGGACCTGATCGCGCGAGAGCTGCAGGCGGCCGGATTCGATGCGCGAAATGTCGAGAAGGCCGTCGATCAGCCCTGAGAGATGCTCGGCCGAGCGCCGGATGACACGGACGCTGCCCCGCCGGTGGGCCGGCATGTGCTGGTCGATTTCCATGAGCTGGGCATAGCCGAGTATGGCGTTGAGCGGCGTCCGCAGCTCATGCCCGATGCCCATGACATAGCGGCTCTTGGCCTGGTTCGCCGCCTCGGCCACGTCGCGCGCCTTCTGCAGTTGCGCGTCAGTATGCTCATGCGCCTCGATCTCGCGCATCAGAAGGCGCGTCTGGCTGGCGGATTCTTCCTCCGCCACGCGCCGGCTTTCATGGGCGAGCACAAAGAGCCACGAGGCGATCCCCGATATGATGACGAGGATGAAGAACACCGCCCAGAGCGTGTTGCCGATGATCGTTCGCTGGTCGGCTGCATTGATCGTCGCCTGGAAATAGACGAGCGCCAGCAGCGTGCCGACGATGCCGATGCTGAGCAGGAAGACGCCGACGAAGCGTCCGATGCCGGAATTGAGATTGCCGACAAGGCTTTTCGGAAGAATCGTTTCCAGGAGATGGCGGATTTGCTCGCTGGCGCGCGCCTGCGGCTTGCAGGCGTCGTTGCAGCGTGCATCGAGCGAGCAGCAGAGCGAGCAGATCGGGCCGGAATAGATTGGGCAAAAGGCCATGTCCTGCGGCTCGAAAGAGTGCTCGCAGACGCAGCACTTGATCTGCGGCGCGTTGCCCCAGACGCTCGGCTGCCGGGCGAGATAGAAACGTCCCCGCGTCAGGAGCGCGATGACCGGGCTCGCCGTGAAGGCGGTGCCGAGCGCGATGAAGGGAGCGAGCGCTTGCGGCACCTCGCCGAAGGTCCCGCCGAAGGCGAGGAGGGCAGTGGCGCTGGCGAGCAGCATGGCGCCGACGCCGACCGGGTTTACGTCATAAAGATGCGCCCGCTTGAACTCGATATGCTTCGGGCTGAGGCCGAGCGGCTTGTTGACGACGAGGTCGGCGACCAGTGCCCCGACCCAGGCGACGGCGATCACCGAATAGAGACCGAGCGTCTGCTCCAGTGCCCGGTAGATGCCGAGCTCCATCAGGAGGAGGGCGATCGCGACGTTGAAGACCAGCCAGACGACGCGGCCCGGATGGCTGTGGGTCAGGCGCGAGAAGAAGTTCGACCAGGCGATGGAGCCGGCATAGGCGTTGGTGACATTGATCTTGAGCTGAGAGAGGACGACGAAGAGTCCCATCAGCCCCAGCGCCACGCTGGGTGACGAGGTCACATAGCCGAAGGCGATCAGATACATTTCCGTCGGCTGGGCGGCCAGCTCGAAGTCGAGGCCGTGCGAGACGGCGAGGACGGCGAGGAAGGAGCCGATCAGCATCTTCAGCATGCCGGGAACCATCCATCCGGCGCCGCCGGCGAAAAGCGCCAGCCACCACTGGAAATGGCGTCCCTTCCGCTGGCGAGGCAGGAAGCGGAGCACGTCGACCTGCTCGCCGATCTGGGCGACGAGCGAGAACACCACTGCCGAGGCGGCCCCGAAAAGCAGGATGTGGAAATTCCCGCCGCCTTCCTCGGGGAAGTTCCGCCAGGCCGAGAGCGATTCGGGAGCCTTCAGGAAGATGAAGACGAAGGGCAGGACATGGAGCACCAGCCAGAGCGGCTGCGTCCAGGTCTGGAAGCGCGTGATCCAGGTAATGCCATGCGTCACCAGCGGGATGACGACGATGGAGGAGAGGATATAGCCGGCCGGCAAAGGGAGGCCGAACACCATCTCGAGCGCCAGCGCCATGATGGCGGCCTCGATGGCGAAGAAGATGAAGGTGAAGCTCGCATAGATCAGCGAGGTGATGGTCGAGCCGATATAGCCGAAGCCGGCGCCGCGGGTCAGGAGGTCTATGTCCACGCCGTATTTGGCGGCGTAGTAGCTGATCGGCAGGCCGGTCAGGAAAATCAGCCCGCCGACAAAGACGATCGCCGCCACCGCATTGGTGAAGCCATAGGTGAGGGTGATCGCGCCGCCGATGGCTTCGAGAGCGAGGAAGGAGATCGCGGCAAGCGCGGTATGCCCCACTCGCAGGGCCGACCATTTGCGCGCCCGCTCCGCGGTGAAACGAAGCGCAAAGTCCTCCAGGGTCTGGTTGGCGACCCATTGGTTGTACTGGCGCCGGACGCGCACAATGCGCTGGTGGCCGGACATCTCGGCGGTGAGGTCCTCTCCGTTGATGTCCCTCCTGAAGCAAGAGGCGTTCCGCTCGTCGCGATTGCTCGGCTTTATCGACGGATTGATCTGGTTGTTATGCACTGAAAACCCTTGAGGCGCCTCGCTTTGGCGTGAGCAGGCACGCCATCATGCGAAGCTCGCCGCGAAGCGGCATACGTCAATTGACGTATTCCCGGCCCCGATGGAGTCGGCCCACGATCCCCATCAAGGAGGCAGGTCTGCCTTCAAACTCGGCAAGGGGATCAAAAATGGCAGAGAAGGGAAAAGGCGGTCTGGAGTCGGAATTCCGTCGCAAGCTCCTGATGGGCATGGCGACGATTCCGGCATTGGCGCTCATGCCGAAATTCGCCTATGGCGCGGGCCCGGCGACGGCGGAGGTGAACACGACGGGCCTCGCCGTCACCGATACGGAGGTTACGGTCGGCATCCTGCATTCCGTAACCGGCACGATGGCGATCTCCGAAACGGGCTCGGTCCAGGCCGAGAAGCTCGCCATCGAGCAGATCAACGCGGCGGGCGGTGTGCTCGGCCGCAAGATCAAGTTCATCCAGGAAGACGGGGCGTCGGACTGGCCGACTTTCGCGGAAAAGGCCCGCAAGCTCCTCGTCAACGACAAATGCGCCTCGGTCATGGGCTGCTGGACCTCGGCCTCGCGCAAGGCGGTGCTGCCGGTCTTCGAGCAGTATAACGGCATGCTCTACTACCCGACCTTCTACGAAGGCCTCGAGGAGTCGAAGAATGTCATCTACACCGGACAGGAAGCCACGCAGCAGATCATCGCGGGCCTCGACTGGGTGACGAAGGAGAAGGGCGCCAAGACCTTCTATCTGCTCGGTTCAGACTACATCTGGCCGCGCACCTCGAACAAGATCGCGCGCAAGCACATCGAGAATTTCATGGAGGGGACGAGCGTCGTCGGCGAGGAATATTTCCCGCTCGGCCACACCCAGTTCAACTCCGTCATCAACAAGATCAAGCTCCGCAAGCCGGACGTGATCTACGCCATCATCGTCGGCGGCTCGAACGTCGCCTTCTACAAGCAGCTCAAGGCAGCGGGTGTCGACCTCTCCAAGCAGACGCTTCTCACCATCTCGGTGACCGAGGACGAAATCCTCGGCATCGGCGGCGAGAACATCGCCGGCGCCTATGCCTGCATGAAGTACTTCCAGTCCCTCGACAACCCCAACAACAAGGAGTTCGTCGCGGCCTTCAAGAAGATGTGGGGCGACAATATCGTCATCGGCGACGTCACCCAGGCCGCCTATCTCGGGCCGTTCCTGTGGAAGCTCGCCGTGGAGAAGGCCGGCAGCTTCGACATCGACAAGATCGCGGCGGCTTCGCCGGGCATCGAGTTCACCGGCGCGCCGGAAGGCTACGTCAAGGTTCACGAGAACCATCACCTGTGGTCCAAGACCCGCGTCGGCATGGCGAGGACCGACGGCCAGTATGACGTGATCTATGAAACGGCGGATCTGGTCGAACCGAATCCGTTCCCCGAGGGCTACCAATAGTCAACGCCAGGCCGGGGAGGCCGCGCGGCCTTCCCGGCGATCTGCATGCTGATCTTCGTGCCCGGGCGCGCACGGGCGCTTCAGGAGGCGGTGATGTTTTCTGACTACTCGATGGCCGAGCTGGGCTCCATCTTTCTGATGCAGGGCTTTGCTGGCCTCATCCTGTTCTCGGTTTTCCTGCTCATGGCCCTCGGCCTCGCCATCATCTTCGGCCAGATGGGCGTGATCAACATGGCGCATGGCGAGTTCATGATCCTCGGCGCCTATGTGACTTATTTCACCTCGCAGTTCTTCCTCAATCACCTCCCCGATCTCTTCGGAATCTACTTCTTCATCGCGATGGTGCTGGCCTTCCTCGCCTCTGGCGCGCTCGGCCTGCTCGTCGAATGGGGGATGATCCGCTACCTCTACAAGCGGCCCCTCGATACGCTGCTTGCCACCTGGGGCCTCAGCCTCATCCTTCAGCAGCTCTATCGCTCCTTCTTCGGCGCGCGCGAAGTCGGTGTCGAGCTTCCCCAGTGGATGATGGGCTCCATCCCCGTCACCGACATGGTCGAGGTGCAGATCAACGGCCTCTTCGTCATGGGGCTGACGCTCGCGATCACCATCGCCGTGGCGCTCCTCATGTATCGTTCGAAATGGGGCAAGCAGGTGCGCGCCGTCGTACAGAACCGAACCATGGCCGGCGCCGTCGGCATCAATACCGACAAGATCGATCGCTACACCTTCGCCCTCGGCTGCGGAATTGCCGGAGTCGCCGGCTCGGCCTTCACCATGATCGGCTCGACGGGGCCGACCGCCGGCCAGCTCTATATCGTCGATACCTTCCTGGTGGTGGTTTTCGGCGGCGCCGGCAGCCTGCTCGGTACCATCGCCTCGGCCTTCACCATCTCCCAGGCCCAGTCGACCATGGAGTTCTTCCTCTCCGGTTCGATGGCGAAGGTCCTGACGCTCCTTACGGTAGTCGGCATCCTGATGCTGCGTCCGCAGGGTCTCTTCACCCTCAAGGTCCGGCACTGAGGAGGGCGCACGATGAATTTCTCCGCTCTTCTCTCCCGCAAGGAAGCGATCGGTCTGGTGATCCTCGCCGCGCTGATCGTGGTCATCCTGCCGCTCAGCGTCGATGTCTTCCGGCTGAACCTCGTCGGCAAATATCTCACCTATGCCTTCGTCGCGGTCGGCCTCGTGCTCTGCTGGGGCTATGCCGGAATTCTCAGCCTTGGTCAGGGAATCTTCTTCGGCCTCGGCGGCTACTGCATGGCGATGTTCCTCAAGCTCGAGGCCTCGAGCCCGGAGAACACGGCCATCCAGTCGACCCCCGGCATTCCGGACTTCATGGACTGGAACCAGCTCACCGCTGTGCCCTGGTTCTGGCAGCCGTTCCATTCCTTCCCGCTGACGCTCATCCTCGTCGTCGCGGTGCCGGCAGCCTTTGCCTTCATCATCGGCTTCGCCATGTTCACCCGGCGTGTCGGCGGCACATATTTCGCCATCATCACCCAGGCGATCGCCGCCATCATGACAATCCTGATCGTCGGCCAGCAGGGTTATACGGGCGGCATCAACGGTATCACCGACCTTCGCACGCTGCTGGGCTGGGACATCCGCACCGACGATGCGAAGTTCATCCTCTACTTCGTCAATGCGGCGCTACTCATCGCCTGCGTCCTGCTCGCCTTTTTCGTCAAGCACTCCAAGCTCGGCCGCATCCTCGTCGCCATGCGCGACAAGGAAGATCGTGTCCGCTTCTCCGGCTACAACGTCTCGAACTTCAAGATTTTCGTCTTCTGCCTGGCGGCGGCCATCTCGGCCATCGGCGGCGCAATGTTCACGCTGCAGGTCGGCTTCATGTCGCCCTCCTTCGTCGGCATCGTGCCCTCGATCGAGATGGTCATCTACACCGCGGTCGGCGGCCGGCTGTCCATCCTCGGTGCGGTCTATGGCACGCTGCTCGTCAACTGGGCCAAGACCTCTTTCTCGGAAAGCTTCCCGGAACTCTGGCTCCTCGGCCTCGGTGGCCTGTTCATCGCCGTGGTGCTTGCCTTCCCGAACGGTCTTGCCGGGCTCTACCAGAGCTATGTCGAGCCCCTTCTGAAGAAGCTGCTCGCCCGGAAGTCCCCGCCGCCCGTCGACCCGATGCCTGCGCCGCTGCCCCAGGGCAGCCCGGCGGAATAGGAGGGAGAGCGCCATGGAAGCGACACCCACCGTCATCTCCGATCAGATGGCCCCGGATTTCCTGCTGGCGGTCGAGGGGCTTACCGTCTCCTTCGACGGCTTCAAGGCGGTCAACGATCTCTCGCTTTATGTCGACGAGCACGAGATCCGCGTCATTGTCGGCCCCAACGGCGCTGGCAAGACGACCGTGCTCGACCTCATCTGCGGGAAGACCAAGGCGACCTCCGGCTCGATCAAGTTCCGCGGGCAGGAGCTGACCCGCATGAGCGAGTCGAAGATCGTGCAGGCCGGCGTCGGGCGGAAGTTCCAGAACCCGTCCATCTATGACGACCTCACCGTCTTCGAAAATCTGGAGATTTCCTATCCCAAGGGCCGCTCGGTCTTCGGAGCGCTCGCCTTCAAGCGCGACGCCACCGTGAAGGAGCGCGTGCATGAGGTGGCCGAGATGATCTTCCTCAAGGATCACCTCGACGAACGGGCCGAGTTCCTCTCGCACGGCCAGAAGCAGTGGCTGGAGATCGGCATGCTCCTCATTCAGGACCCCGATCTCCTGATGCTCGACGAGCCGGTGGCCGGCATGAGCGTTGGCGAACGCAGGAAGACCGCCGAACTCCTCAACAAGATCATCACCAACCGCTCGATCATCGTGATCGAGCACGACATGAAATTCGTCGAGGACATCGCCCACAAGGTGACAGTGCTGCATCAGGGCAAGGTTCTCTCGGAAGGCTCGATGGAGCGGGTCAAGAACGATCCGAAGGTCATCGAAGTCTATCTCGGGCACTGAGGGAGAGCGGCATGCTGAACGTTTCCGACCTGCACGTCGCCTATGGCCAGAGCGAGGTGCTGCACGGCCTTTCCTTCGATGTGAAGCCGAACGAGATCGTCGCCATCATGGGCCGCAACGGCATGGGCAAGACGACGCTCATGAAGTCGCTGATGGGCATCGTCCCGACGGCCAGCGGCACGGTGAAGGTCGGCGAGACCGACATCACCCACCTCAAGAGCTACCAGCGCGTCGCCGACGGCATCGCCTATGTCCCGCAGGGCCGCATGGTCTTCTCCACCATGACGGTGAAGGAGAACATCGAGACGGGGCTGATCGTCACCGGCGAGAGCGACGTTCCCTCCGAGCTTTACGAGCTTTTCCCTGTGCTCCTCGAGATGAAGGGCCGTCGGGCCGGCAATCTTTCGGGCGGTCAGCAGCAGCAGCTTGCCATTGCCCGCGCGCTCGCCTCCAAACCCAAGGTCCTGCTTCTCGACGAACCGACCGAAGGCATCCAGCCCTCCATCATCAAGGAGATCGGCCGGACTCTGAAGCAGATTCGCGACGCCAAGGGCCTGTCGATCGTGGTGTCGGAACAGGTGCTCTCCTTCGCCCTCGACATCGCCGACCGCGTCCTCGTCATCGAGAACGGCGCCATCGTCCGTGAGGACGACCGCGCCTCCGTCGATGAGAAGAAGGTCGCGAGCTACCTGTCCGTCTGACCAGCCGCACGCATCGTTCAGAAACTCGAGAATGGTTCACGGGGAAAAAATATGGCCGACACGCTCATCAAGGTCGATCTCAACGGTTCCGCCTACGACAACGACAAGATCCACAATCGCTGGCATCCCGACATTCCGATTGTCGAATGGGTGGAACCCGGCGACGATTTCATCATCGAGACGGTCGACTGGACTGGCGGCCAGATCAAGAACGATGACGACGCGGCCGATGTGCGCGACGTCGATCTCACCAAGGTCCACTTCCTCTCCGGCCCTGTGGGCGTAAAGGGAGCGGAGCCGGGCGATCTTCTCGTCGTCGATTTCCTCGACATCGGCGCCTTCTCCGACAGCCTCTGGGGCTTCAACGGCTTCTTCTCCAAGAAGAATGGCGGCGGCTTCCTGACCGAGCATTTCCCCGAGGCCCAGAAGTCGATCTGGGACTTCAAGGGCATGTTCACGAGCTCGCGCCATGTGCCGGGCGTCTCATGGGCGGGCCTTATCCATCCCGGCCTGATCGGCTGCCTGCCCGACAAGAAGATGCTGGAGATGTGGAACACGCGCGAGAAAGCGCTGTTCGACACCGATCCCGGCCGTGTCCCGGCGCTCGCCACGCTGCCCTATGGCGATACCGCCCATATGGGCCGGCTGAAGGGCGAGGAGGCGAAGAAAGCCGGGGCGGAAGGGGCGCGCACCGTGCCGCCGCGCGAGCATGGCGGCAATTGCGACATCAAGGACCTGTCGCGTGGCTCGCGCTGCTATTTCCCGGTCTATGTGCCCGGCGGCGGCCTCTCCATGGGCGACCTGCATTTCAGCCAGGGCGATGGCGAGATCACCTTCTGCGGCGCCATCGAGATGGCCGGCTGGCTGCACATCAAGGTCGGCCTCATCAAGGGGGGCGTCGCCAAATACGGAATCAAGAATCCGGTCTTCAAGCCGTCGCCGATCGTGCCGACCTACAATGACTACCTCATCTTCGAGGGCATCTCGGTCGATGAGGCCGGCAAGCAGCATTATCTCGACGTGCACATCGCCTATCGCCAGGCCTGCCTCAACGCCATCGAATATCTGAAGAAGTTCGGCTTCTCCGGCGCGCAGGCCTACGCCATCCTCGGCACCGCGCCGGTACAGGGGCACATTTCCGGTGTCGTCGACATTCCGAACGCCTGCGCGACGCTCTGGCTGCCGACTGAGATCTTCGATTTCGACGTCATGCCGGGCGCCGACGGGCCGAAGAAGTTCCTCGACGGCTCCGTCAAGGTGCCGCTCGCGCCGGACCTCTGATCATGCCGGTCTATGAATATGCCTGTGCGGGGTGCGGCCCCTTCGCCGCGCTTCGCCCCATGGTCGAATATGCCGATCCGCAGCCCTGCCCGGAGTGCGGATCGGAGGCGCCCCGCGTGCTCCTGACGGCTCCGACGATCCTGACCATGGACCCGCGCAAGCGCACCGCCATCGCCACCAATGAGCGGAGCGCCAACGAGCCGAAAAGCTCGAAATCGCTCGGTCATGGCC
>Ga0164243_10011579_pt1 | contig 12569 bp, 10 predicted proteins | sample OricompcompostOP_FD_108781 | JGI IMG/M metagenome (GOLD analysis project Ga0164243, IMG submission 108781) | Organic Plus compost microbial communities from Emeryville, California, USA - Original compost - Organic plus compost (OP) | ecosystem: Engineered > Solid waste > Mixed feedstock >...
AAACCCTCGCCGAGGTAGAAAACGCGGCCGTTACGGGTGAAGGTCGGCCGGCGCAGAATCGTGCGGGTTTCGACCTCGACCGGGTCGCCGCAAATGCTCAGAACCGCAGAGCGCGTATCTCCGAGCGTCACGAGCCGGTTCCCACAACGCAGAGCATCCGCGAACGCGCTCGGGGCAAAGGCGCTCGTCAATATAAGTGCGGCTAAAAGCAGAACTCGACGCATGGAGCAGATCATCCTGACCGGCAGCTGAATCAGGTCTGAATCAGACTGTGGGCAGGGTGCCATGGATGCAATGCCGATAAAGTGCCGCGAATTGCGCCTGCGTCATCGGCACCGGATTGCCGCCTGTCGAAGGATCGTCGAGCGCCTGAGGCGCGAACTGATCGGCATGATGATCCTGCACGCCCAGATCCGCGAGCGTGTGCGGTATGCCGATCTCGCTGCGCAACTCGAGAATCCATTCGAGCACGCCGTCGAAACTCCGATTGCGCAAGCCCAGAAATCCCGCGAGTCGCGCCAGCTTCTCATTCAGCGCGAAGCGATTCCACGCGAGCACATACGGCATGACGACGCCGTTCGTGAGTCCGTGATGCGTGTTCAAGTTCGCCGAGCACGGATGACTCAGGCTGTGCATCGCTCCGAGCCCCTTCTGAAACGCCGTCGCGCCCATCGATGAGGCGACCATCATGTGCGAGCGCGCCTCGATGTTCTTGCCGTCGCGCACCGCCACCGGCAGCCATTCCTTGATGAGCCGCATGCCTTCGACTGCAATTCCTTCGGCCATCGGGTGATAGAACGGCGAGCAATACGCTTCGAGGTTGTGCGACAGCGCATCCATCCCGACCGCGGCCGTGACCTGCGGCGGCAGCCCCAACGTGAGCTCCGGATCGGCGATGACGATCGCGGGCTGCATTTTCGGATGGAAGATGATTTTCTTCGTGTGGTCGCGCAGGTCGGTGATGACGGCGGCGCGCCCGACTTCAGAGCCGGTGCCCGAGGTGGTGGGCACGGCGACCGTCGGCGCAATGCCCGCAGCATTCACGCGCGTGTACCAGTCTTCGCGATCTTCGAAATCCCAGATCGGCCGCGTCTGACCGCTCATCAGCGCGATGGCTTTGCCGGTATCGAGCGCGCTTCCGCCGCCGAACGCAATCACGCCGTCATGCGAGCCGCGCTTGAATACGGACACGCCAGCGACGACGTTCGCTTCTACGGGATTCGCCTGCAGATCGCTGAACACTTCGCACTCGACGCCGGCCGACCGGCACGCTGCCGCCGCGCTCGCAATCATCGGCAGCGCGGCGAGCTGAGGATCCGTGACGAGCAGCGGACGGCGCATGCCGAGCGCCTTGCATGCATCGGGCAGCTCCGAGATGCGCCCTGCGCCGAAGCGAATCGACGTGGGATAGCTCCAATTGCCGCGCAGCGTGGTCATGGGGACCTCGGCTCTCAAGTCTTCGTGCGCAAATGAAACGACTTTGGACGGGTCAGATGTTCATAGCCCACCGTCGACAGCGTGCAGCCGCGGCCCGACTCTTTCACGCCGACCCACGCAAGCGCCGGATCCAGATAGTCGCAGCGATTCATGAACCAGGTGCCGGTGTCGATGCGATCGCCGATCGCGATGGCAGCCTCCTCATCCGAGGTCCAGATCGCGGCCGTCAAGCCGAACGCGGAGTCGTTCATCAGCGCGATCGCCGCTTCGTCCGAGCTCACTTTCATGATGCCCGCGACGGGGCCGAAGATTTCTTCCTTCATGACCGGCATCGAATGATCGACATGGATCAGGACTTGCGGCGCGAGATACGCCGTGCCGGGCCGGCTCGCGGCGAATTCCGATTCCTCGATGACCGCGGATGCGCCGGCGCGGACCGAAGCCGCGATCTGTCCGCGGATCGTGTCCGCCGCCGAGGTACGCACTACAGGCCCCAACGTCGTCGAGCTTTTGCGCGGATCGCCCAGCTCGTATTTGCGGGTCAGATCGACGAAGCCTTCGAGAAAGGTGTCGTACACGGCTTCGTGAACGTAGATGCGCTGCAGCCCGCAGCATGATTGCCCGCTGTTGAAATACGCGCCATCGACGATGTTCTCGATTGCATGCGCGAGATTTGCATCCTGACGGACATACACGGGATCGCAGCCGCCAAGCTCGAGGCCCGTGCCGACGAAGCGCTCCGCTGCCGCTCGTTGCACGGCATGGCCACCCGCGACCGATCCCGTGAAGGCGACGAAATCGATACGCGGGTCGCGAATGACGCGCTCCGTGTCCGCATGGCTCAGATGCAGAAACTGGAACACGCCATCCGGCAGTCCCGCGGCGCGCATGCACTGGTCGAATCGCTCGGCGCAAAGCGGCGTCTGCGCCGAATGCTTCAGGATCACGCAATTGCCGGCCATGAGCGCGGGCACGACGCTGTTCACCGCGATCAAGTACGGGTAGTTCCAGGCCGCGATGACGAAGACGACGCCGAGCGGCTCGCGCCGGATGAAGCGCCGGAAATTCTCTTTCGGTCCGACATCGATATCGGCGAGCGCGCGCGGTGCGATCTCGATCATGTGGCGCGCGCGCTCGAGCGTGCCGTTCACTTCGTTCGGCGCGTAGCGGATCGGGCGTCCCATCTGCCAGGTCAGCTCCTCCGCGATGGCCTCGCGGTGCGCCTCGAACACATCGCAGAAGCGCGCCAGGATCGCGGCGCGCTCGTGTACGGAAACCGAGCGCCAGGAGCGATGCGCGCTCACCGCATGAGTCAACGCACGCTCGATCTCCGCGTCCGTCGCAAGGCGGCGCTCGACATAGACCGTTTCGTCGATGGGGGAGATCGTCTGTTGCATCGCTCAGATGATTTCAAAATATCTCGCCAGCTCCCAATCCGTGATGTGCTTACGAAACTCGCGCTCTTCCCATTCGCGCGTCGCGGCGAAGTGCTCGACGAAGGCCTCGCCGAACCATTCGCGGGCCATGTTCGATTGCTTCAAGCGTTGTGCCGCATCCCATAGCGTGCGCGGCAGCGCCAGATTTTCTGGATGCTTGTGGTCATACGCATTGCCTTCGACGAGCGGCTCGGGCTCGGCCTGCGTCTCGATGCCCCACAGTCCCGATGCGAGCGCCGCGGCGAGAATGATGTAGGGATTCGCATCGGCCGCGGCGACCCGATACTCCACGCGCTGCGACTTCGCGCTTCCCGGAATGATGCGCAGGGCGCACGTGCGGTTCTCGACGCCGAGCGTCGCATCGGTCGGCGCCCAGAAGCCTGGAATCAAGCGCGTGTACGAATTGATCGTCGGCGACACCATCGCGAGCAGCTCGGGCATCAGCCGCTGCTGGCCGGCAACGAAATGCCGCATCGTCGCGCTCATCGAATGCGGCGCTGACGCGTCGTGAAAGACGGGCGCGCCGTCCTTCGATTTCAGTGACAGGTGAATGTGCCCGCTCTGGCCGGGCAGTTCCCGCGACCACTTTGCCATGAACGTCGCCATCATGCCGTTGCGCTGGGCGAGCACTTTCGTGAAGGTCTTGAACAGCGCCGCCTTGTCCGCCGCGGCGAGCGCGCCGTCGTAGGTGATCGCCGCTTCGATCACGCCCGGTCCGGTTTCTTCGTGCAGGCCTTCGAGGCCGAAATCCATCTGCTCGCACAGCGCGAGCATCTGGCGATAGAAGTCGGCGCCGACCGAATTGCGCAGCACCGAGTAGCCGAACCAGCCCGGCGCCATCGGCTTCAAGTCGCGATAGTGCTTGGCGCGCACCGACTCGCCGGTTTCGTTGAAAAAGAACACTTCGTATTCGAAGCCGGCATACGCGGCGAAGCCCATTCGCTCGGCGCGCTCGAGCACTCGGCGCAAGGTGGCGCGCGGACAGATCGCCGCCGCAGGTCCGGTGAACTCGCTGAGAAAGAGCAGGCCTTGATCCTCGAACGGCAGCGCCCGGCATGTCTCGGGAAGAATTTTCACGGGTGCATCCGGGTAACCCGTGTGCCAGCCGGTGAACGTCACGTTGTCGTAGAGCTGATCCTGGCAGTCCCAGCCGAGCACGACATCGCAGAAGCCGTAGCCGTGCTCGAGCGCCGATACGAACTTCGCACGCGACATGTATTTGCCGCGCAGGATGCCGTCGATATCGAACACGCCGACCTTCACGTGCGAGAGCTTTCGCTGCTCGACGATCGCGATCGCATCCGCAATCGACTTGACTTGGCGCGCTTCCATGATGAGGGCCTAGAGTTTCGTCGTGCCGTAGCCTTCGGTTTCAGGATGGCCGTGTCGTCCGCCGGTGATCGCGAACGCTTCCTCCGGCGACAGCACGAGCCGATGTCGGCCGATCACCGCGAAGTACACGATGCCGAGCAAGTACCACGCGAGCGCCGCGTAAACGCCTTCGCGATAGGCCGCGTCCTGCAGTTGATAGTAAAGCGTCACGGCGGCGATCAGGACGGTCGCTGCGGCGCCGCCGATGCCGAGCGGGCTGCGATAAGGGCGCTCGATGTTCGGCATCTTCTTGCGCAACACGATGAACGAAATGCCCTGCAAAGCGTAGGAGATCATCGCGCCGAACACCGCCATGTTGAGGAGCGTCGCGCCGATCTTCGCGCCGCCCTGCTCGGCGCCGAGCACGAACCACACCGTCATGATGATCGCGAGCCCGAGGCCAGCGCCCGTGAACAACGCGATGTGCGGCGTCTTGCGCCGGCCGTGCGTCAGTGACATCACGGCGGGATAGTAACCGGCGCGCGACAGCGAATAGATCTGGCGACCGAACGCGAAAATGATGGTGTGAAAGCTCGCGATCAGGCCGATCAGCGCCATCACGGACAGCAGCAACGCAATGTCATCGCCGTAGATGACGCGAAAGCCGTCGAGCAGCGGCTCCGCGGAGGTAGCCAGCGAGAACGAGCCGCGCAGCTTCTCCGGGTCCGGCGAGCCGATCGACGCGTTCAAGAGCATGATCAGCATCGCTGACACCATCAACGTAAACAGGCCGAAGATCAGTCCTTTCGGCATGTCCCGTTTCGGATCCACCGATTCTTCCGCGGCGAGCGGCAATTCTTCGATCGCAAGAAACAGCCACACCGCAAATGGCAGTGCGGCGAGCACACCTTTCCACCCGAGCGGCAGGAATTCGCCGCCGCCTTGCGGCAGCTCGACGAGCTCGCCGCCCTCGTTCACGCCGATGTTCAGCGCCCAGCGATCGAAATCCGCATAGGGCAGCGCGCTGATCCAGAACACCGCAAGCACCCCGAGCGCGAGCAGCGTCACGATGACCGACACCTTGAAAGAGAGCGACACGCCCCAGTAATTCAGCGCGACGAACATGAGATAACAGCCGATCCACCAGAGCGGCTGAAACATCTTGGCGTCGGTGAACCCGAGCGCTTCCGCGATGCCGGTGACGTACGAGCCGATGAAGAATACGATCACGGCCGGCGTCATGATGTATTCGATGCTTTCGGCGAGCCCCGTGATGAAACCGCCCCACGGCCCGAGCGCACTGCGTGCGAACGAATACGCGCCGCCCGTGTGCGGCAGCGCCGGCGACATCTCGGCGAGGCTGAAGATGAGGCCGAGATACATGACCGTGATGATCATCGCGGCGATGAACAAGCCGCCCCAGCCGCCGACGCCGATCCCGAAGTTCCAGCCGGAAAAATGCCCGGAGATGACGGCCCCGACGCCGAGGGCCCACAGTGACCAGACGCGAGCGTGGCGCTTCAGGCTGCGCTTTTCGAAGTAGTCACTGCCGGCGTTCTGATAAGTCACGCCGCCGACGCTCTTCCGGTCCGTCATGCAATTCCCCTTGCACGGCAAGAATGACCGCGGATGCGGGCGGATTCTAAGCTAGCTGCCGACGGCCAGTCGCGAGTCGCTGCTCGATGGATCGCCGTCGGCGGCGACGATTCCGGTGACGATGCGGTTCTTGCCGATGCACTTGGCTCGATACAGCGCGCGGTCCGCGGCGAGCATCAGCTGGCTTGCCGAGATCGAGTGCGTCGGCGTGGCGGTGGCGACGCCGCCGCTGATCGTCACGCGATCGCTGACCTGCGAGGCGCCGTACGGAATGTTCAAGCGCCAGATCCGCCGCCGCAGCCGCTCGGCATAGAGCGATGCGCGGCGGCCATCGACGCCGGGGAGCAGCACCGCGAATTCCTCGCCGCCATAGCGGGCGACGAGATCGCCGCCGCGGCGGAAGGTTTCGTCGAGCGTGCGCGCCACACTGCGCAGCACGTCATCGCCGCGCGCGTGGCCGTAGGTGTCGTTGAAGCGCTTGAACTCGTCGAGATCGAGAAACACGAGCGACAGCGGCTGTTGCTCGCGGCGCGTGCGGCGCAGCTCGCGCTCGAGCGCGCGATCGAAATGGCGCCGATTGGCGATGCCGGTCAGTGCGTCGACGGCGACGAGCCGCTTCAGCCGCTGATTCGCCGTTTCGAGCGCGAGCCGCAAGCGCGACAGATCGTTGTTGCGCTGCTCGAGCGCCTGCGTGCGGCGGCGGACGCGATCCTCGAGCTCGGCGCGTACGCGCTCGAGCTCCGCTTCGACCTGCGCGCGCCGAGCCGCTTCTTCCGCGAGCTCGCGCGTGCGCTGCGCGATGCGCCGCTGCAATAGGGCAGTGCGAACGACCGCGGCAACCGCAAGCAACCCAAGAGCAGCGGCGACGCCGATGCTGAATTGCGCGGAGGATGCGATCGAGCCGAAGGCCATGGAGGGCGCCCGCCAGAGTTATCGAAGTCAGTACGGACCGTCGTGGCCAACGGACGCAAGGGTCGCACGCAACGCGTTCCTTACGTCGCGTACTGCGCGGGTCGGCGGGACGCGCGTATGAGAGCACAGCCGCGCTGCCTGGGGTACTCGAACTTAACGAAAAATTCTCCGGCGCGGTTTGGTGCGCGGATCGAGCGTGCATGCATTGCTGACGTGCACGCATGAGATCCGGTCTAAAGGTGTGCTTGACGCCTTTGATGCGCCTGAGGAAACTGCGCACGCCTACCCGTAAGCTCCCCATGCGCGCACCACTAGAGATCGCGTCGTCGATGTCGAACGACCGTTACCACAGCTTCGCGGACTTTTATCCTTTTTACTTGTCCGAGCACCGCACGGCCGCGTGCCGCCGCCTGCATTTCATCGGCACCGCGCTGGTCCTCGGCCTGCTGTTGTGCGCCGTCGCGTTCCGGGAATGGCGGCTGCTCGCGCTGCTGCCGGTCGCGGGATACGGGTTCGCCTGGCTCGGCCACTTCGCCTTCGAGCACAACAAGCCCGCCACCTTCAGTCATCCCTGGTATAGCTTGCGCGGCGACTTCGTGATGTTCCGCGACATTCTCATCGGCCGGATCAAGCTCTGACCGCCATGAGCGCCTCCGGTATCGATCGGGTGTTCGAGCGGCGCCTCGCGGCATTCGTCAACGCGCGCGAGCGCGGCGTGTTGCAGGGCGGGCTCAAAGGCGTCGAGAAAGAAAGCCTGCGGGTGACGCCGGACCGCCATCTCGCGCAGTCGCCGCATCCGCCTTCGCTCGGCTCGGCGCTGACGCACGAATACATCACGACCGACTATTCCGAGGCGCTGATCGAGCTCGTCACGCCGGCATTCGCCGAGTCGTGGCAGCTCCTGCAGTTTCTTTGCGACCTCCATCAATTCGTCTATCGCCATCTGGGCGATGAGCTGCTGTGGGCGACGAGCATGCCGTGCATCGTCGGCGGCGATGAGGAGATTCCGATCGCGCGCTACGGGCGCTCGAACATCGGCCGCATGAAAGAGGTGTATCGCCTCGGGCTCGGCTATCGCTACGGGCGGTTGATGCAGGCGATCTCCGGCGTGCATTTCAACTATTCGTTCCCGGCGCGGTTCTGGGAAGTGCTCGCGGACGCGCTGCAGGCGAAGAGCGCGAATCAGGACTTCATCTCCGCACAATATTTCGCGCTGCTGCGCAACTATCGGCGGCACGGCTGGCTCATTCTTTATCTCTTCGGCAATTCGCCCGCGCTGTGCGGCTCCTTCGTGAAAGGACGCGAGCACACCTTGCAGGAGCTGTCGCCCGGCACGTTGTACGAGCCGTATGCGACGTCGCTGCGCATGAGCGATCTCGGCTATCGCAACAAGAATCAGGCGGGCGTGCGCATCTCGGTGAACAGCCTGGAAGAATATGTGCGCGATCTCACCGCTGCCGTGAGCACGCCGAATCCCGAGTACGAGAAGATCGGCGTCAAGGTGAACGGCGAATATCGGCAGCTCAATGCGAATCTGCTGCAGATCGAGAACGAGTACTACAGCTACATCCGCCCGAAGCGCGTCGCGCGTTCGGGCGAGCATCCGTCGCAGGCGCTGCGTCGCGGCGGCGTCGAGTACGTCGAGTTCCGCGCGCTCGATGTCAGCGCTTTCGATCCCGTCGGCGTGAATCAGAACAAGCTGCGGTTCCTCGAGGCGTTTGCGGCGCTGTGCGTGTTGAAGGACAGCCCGCCGATCGCGAGCAGCGAACAGGACGTGCTCGATGCGAATCATGCGCTGGTCGCGCATCGCGGCCGCGAGCCCGGCCTCATGCTCGATCGCAATGGACGCGCAACCTCGATGCAGTCATGGGCCGCCGAGCTCATCGACTCGATGCGCGGCATTTGCGAGATGCTCGATGAAGGTGAGCCGCAGCGCCCGTACACGGCCGCGCTGGAGATTCAGGAGGCGAAGATCAACGATTCTGCGCTGACGCCGGCCGCGCGTACGCTCGTTGAGCTGCAGACGACGGGCGAGTCGTTCGCGGAGCTCGCCATGCGCATGTCGAAGGCGCACAAGTCGTATTTCCTGGAGCTGTATCCGCCGAACGAGCAGCGGCTCGCGGAGTTCGCCGCACAGGCGGAGCAGTCGCTCGAGCGGCAGGCCGCGATCGAGCGTGCCGATGAGGTGGACTTCGATACGTTTCTTGCGCGCTATTTTCAGCGCTGACGCGAAATCCGCCGTCGTCCCGACGAACGTCGGGACCGCCATCGGGCAGCGTGCCGAATGAGATCCCGACTTGCGTCGGGATGACGAGATCAGACGCAGAGACCGACTTGCGTCGGGATGACGAGGCAGCGCGCACTGCCCTTCATCGCACGAGCTTCGCTTTCGCAAACCGCAATACGCGCTGAACGCAACGCGCGCGCACGCCTTCGCTCGAGCCCTTGCCCATAGTCAGTTGTGCGTGGGTAGAATTCGGCATGACCGTACTCCGCGTCGCCGAACCGCAAGAGGAGCGTGCGCAGCGTCTGGAACGAGAGTTTCAGGCGGTGCTGGACGCGGCGGTCGATGCGGTCGTGTTGTTCGATCATGAAGGCCGCATCGAGCTCCTGAATCACGCCGGCGAGCGCATGTTCGGCTACAACGAAGAAGAAGTCATCGGACTCAAGGTCAACATTCTCCTACCCGAGCCGTATCGCTCTCAGCACGACGATTACCTGCGCCACTACATCGATGCGGGCGAGCCGCGCATCATCGGCATCGGCCGCGAGCTGTCCGCGAAGCGGCGCGACGGCAGCGAATTCTCCGCGGAGCTCGCGGTCGGACGCGTCAAGGGCACCGAGCCGCCGCGCTTCGTCGGCTTCATTCGCGACATCACCGTGCGCCGCAATGCCGAGGAGGCGCTGCGTCGAAGCGAGGCGCAGCTCACGATCGCGCAGGAGATCGCGAATCTCGGCAACTACGTCGTGCACTTCGACGGCAAGTTCGAGGACTACTGGTCGCCGCATCTGTATCGAGTGCTCGGCCGCCGCTATGGCGATACGTACGTGAGCGTGTACGACTATCTCGAGCCGATGGTGCATCCCGCGGACCGCGCCCGTTGGCAGCAAGCGCGCGATGAGCTCGAGGCGGGCGTGAAGTCGATGGACATCGAATACCGCGTCATTCATCCGGACGGCTCGCTGCGTTACGTGCATCACATCGCGCAGACGACGCGCAGCCCGGACGGACGCGTGCTGCGCCAGGTCGGCACGCTGCATGACATCACCGACCGCCGGCGCGCCGAAGACGAAGCGCGCCAGATGCAGGACCGCATCACGCACTTCGGCCGCATCTCGACGATGGGTGAAATGGCCGCCGGCATCGCGCATGAAGTGAATCAGCCCTTGACCGCGATCGCGACCTACGCGCAGGCATGCCAGCGGCTGATCGCGGCCGGCGAATGGACGCAGGAGGAAATCGGCTCCGCGCTCGAGCAGATCGGCGCGCAAGCGCTGCGCGCGGGCGAGGTGATCCGGCGCTTGCGCACGTTCGTCAAGAATCGCGAGGTGCGCCGCGAACAGATCGAGGCGAATCGCATTCTCGAGGACGTGCTCACGCTTGCGCAGACTGATGCGCGCCACAACGGCGTGCGCATGGTGCTCGAGCTGTCGCCGCAAGCGCCGCTCGTACAGGCCGACACCGTGCAGATCCAGCAGGTCATCTTGAACCTGATCCGCAACAGCATCGACGCGATGGTCGATGTGCCAGAGGCGCGGCGCGAGATCGTGCTGCGCACGCGCATCGATACGGAAGGGGATGTCGAGTTCATGGTCGCGGATCGTGGCATGGGGGTTGACGCCGCGACGATGGCCGAGCTGTTCAATCCGTTCTTCACGACCAAGCCGGGCGGTACGGGCCTGGGCCTGTCGATCAGCCGTTCGATCGTCAGGGCGCACGGCGGCAAGCTGTGGTGCAACTCGAATCCAGGCGGCGGGGCTCGGTTCTTTTTCACGTTGCCGGCGGTGCCGGCTTCCCCAGGGAGCTCGTAATGAGAGTAAATGCCACGAACGCACGCGCCACGATCTTCATCGTCGATGACGACATGGCGGTGCGCGATGCGCTCAAGCTGCTGTTGCGCTCGGTGGGCCAGGCGGTCGAGACGTACGGCTCGGCGCAGGAATTTCTGGACGCCTACAGCGAGGATCGGCCGGGCTGTCTCGTGTTGGATATCCGCATGCCCGGCATGTCCGGGCTCGAGCTGCAGCAGAAGCTCAACGAAAAGCATTCCATCCTGCCGATCATCTTCATCACCGGTCACGGCGATGTGCCGATGGCCGTCGAGGCGATGCAGGCGGGCGCCGTCGACTTCATTCAAAAGCCGTTTCGCGATCAGGACCTGATCGACCGCATCAATCAGGCCCTCGAGAAGGACAGCAACAACCGCGCGGCGCTCGGCGAGCGCAACGACATCCGCAAGCGGCTCGAGACGCTGACGCCGCGCGAGCGCGAGGTGCTCGATCTCGTCGTGCACGGCAAGGCGAACAAAGTCATCGCCGGCGATTTGAAGTTGAGTCAACGCACGGTGGAGATTCATCGAGCGCGCGTGATGGAGAAGATGCAGGCGTCGTCGCTCGCGCATCTGGTGCGCATGGTGCTCGAAGTGGGGCAGGCGTAGGACGATGCCTGCGGCGCGCGCCGAGCGGCTCGCGCACGAATCGGCGCCACGCGCAGACACTGGAAATTCCCGCATGAAACGCGTTGTCGCGAGCTCGCGCACGATGCGCGTTCGCGCGCGCACACCTTAAGTACAAGTGCGAATTTTGAACGGTCAGGGGGCGACGAAATATGTGCGCCCATGCGACCACGGCCCACAAGCGCTTCCCCCGCCCCCAATCCTCCCTGCGGACCGGATGTCTCTTGCAAAGCGGCCGTGGCCGCTCTTTCACATAGCGCATCTATCTTGTGGCCACCTCGCGCCCCATCGTGGCAGTGATCGAAGCCGACGCAACGGAACGCCGTACGCTTTGTTCATTGCTCAGCTCGCTCGATGTCGACGTCCAGGATTACGACAGCGCGGAAAGCTATTTGGCCGCGCACATCGACGGCTACGGCTGTGTGATCACCGACGTCGCGTTGCCCGGCATGTCGGGCCTCGAGCTGTTGCGCCGGCTGCGCTCGCGGCGCGAGCCGCAGCCGATCATTCTGCTCGGTGAGGAGTCGGACGTGCGCGCCGCGGTGACGGCGATGCGCGAAGGCGCGGTCGATTTCTTCGAGAAGCCTCATGTCGACGCGGCGATCGCGCGCCGCGTCGCATACCTGCTCGATCATGCCGCCGACCTGAAGCCGTGCGAGGCCAGATCCGCCGGCCCTTCAGAAGTGCGCCACTGATCCGTCAGTGCAGGTCCGCGCGCGGATCGAACGGCAGCTCGCGCTGCATGCGCTCGTACATCTCACGCGCCTGCGTCGAGCCGGCGGGCGGCGTTTGAATCTTCAGCACGACGTATTGATCGCCGGGCGTCGGGCCCGGCAAACCACGGCCTTTCAGTCGCAGCCGCTGATCGGTCTTTGCGCCGGCGGGCACGCGCAGGTCGACAGGCCCGGCCAGCGTCGGTACCTGTACGGTTGCACCGAGCGCCGCTTCCCACGGAGTGATGGGGAGCTTCAGCGTGATATCGCGGCCTTCTACCTGATAGAGCCGATGCGGCCGAAAGCCGATCTCGAGATACAGATCGCCGGCCGGCCCGCCGCCGATGCCGGCGCTGCCCTGACCTGCGAGTCGAATGCGCTGTCCTTCGGTGACGCCTTTCGGAATCGTTACCTTCAACGTGCGCGGCTGGACCGCAACCCGGCCATCGTCGCTCATGTGCGGTGCCTTGAGCTCGATGGTCTGAGTG
>Ga0164243_10011580_pt1 | contig 12569 bp, 8 predicted proteins | sample OricompcompostOP_FD_108781 | JGI IMG/M metagenome (GOLD analysis project Ga0164243, IMG submission 108781) | Organic Plus compost microbial communities from Emeryville, California, USA - Original compost - Organic plus compost (OP) | ecosystem: Engineered > Solid waste > Mixed feedstock >...
ATCCGGTTCTGCGGGAAGTTGTACGTGCGGATCCGCTCGGAGCGGTCCACGGTGCGCACCTGCGCCTTCCGGGCGTCGCTCGCCGCCGCGTCCGCCTCCTCCTGGGCCGCGGCCAGCAGCCGGGCCCGCAGGATGCGCATCGCCTGTTCCCGGTTCTGCAGCTGGCTCTTCTCGTTCTGGCAGCTGACGACGATGCCGGTCGGCAGGTGGGTGATCCGCACCGCCGAGTCCGTCGTGTTGACCGACTGCCCGCCGGGGCCCGACGAGCGGAAGACGTCGACCCGGATGTCGCCGGGGTCGATCGTCACGTCGACGTCCTCGGCCTCCGGAAGCACCAGCACGCCGGCGGCGGAGGTGTGGATGCGGCCCTGCGACTCCGTGACCGGCACGCGCTGGACGCGGTGGACGCCGCCCTCCCACTTGAGCCGCGACCAGACGCCGTTGCCGCCGTCCGGCACACCGCGCGTCTTGATCGCCACGGAGACGTCCTTGACGCCGCCGAGGTCGGAGTCCTGCGCGTCGATGACCTCGGTGACCCAGCCGCGCCGCTCGGCGTACCGGGTGTACATCCGCAGCAGGTCGCCGGCGAACAGCGCCGACTCCTCACCGCCCTCGCCCGCCTTGATCTCCAGGATCACGTCCTTGGCGTCGTGCGGGTCACGGGGCATGAGCAGCTCGGCGAGGCGCTCCTCCAGGGCCGGCAGGGTCGCGGCGATCGCGTCCACCTCGCCCGCGAACGACGGGTCCTCGGCGGCGAGTTCCCGGGCGGCGGCGAGGTCGGCCCGTGCCTGTGCCAGCTCGTCGCTCGCCTTGCGGATCGGCGCCAGCTCGGCGAACCGCCGCCCGACCCGGCGCGCCGTGTTCTGGTCGGCGTGGATCGCCGGGTCGGCGAGCCGCTTCTCCAGCTCCGCGTACTCGTCGAGCAGCCCCGCCAGTCGGTCCACGCTCATCGCTGCCGTAACCCCTTGTGAGTTCTCGCTCCAGCACAGAAAAGACGGCGCCCTCCTCGCGGTTGGTCTCCTCGCGAGGGGGCGCCGTCTTCGTGGCTACTTCTTCTTGGCCTGGCCCTGAACCTTGGCGTACTTCTGCTGGAACTTCGCCACGCGGCCGGCGGTGTCGAGCACGCGCTGCTTGCCGGTGTAGAACGGGTGGCAGGCGCTGCAGGTCTCGACGTGGATCTGACCGTTCTTCGCCGTGCTGCGGGTGGTGAAGGTGTTGCCGCAGGAACAGGTGACCTGGGTCGTCACGTACTGCGGGTGGATGTCGGGCTTCATGCCGCCTCGGTCCTTTCGTCATGTGGTCGCCGGGTCGCCCCTGTGTCGGGCGTGAACCGGAACCGTGGCCGATTGACCAGTGTGCCATGCACTGGTCCCGCGGGTGTAACGCGACCCCCGGCCGGGGCATTCCCATCGGGGATGATGGGTGGATGCCGCCCAGGTTGATCGTCACGCGGGGGTTGCCGGCCTCGGGAAAGACGACATTCGCCCGCAAACTGCAACCGTGGGTGGTCCGCGTGAACCGCGACGCGCTCCGCACCATGCTGCACGGCGAACCGCTGCTCACCGACCGCGCCGAGCACCAGGTCACCATGGCGTCCCGCGCGCTGGTCGCCACGCTGCTCAGCGCCGGCGTCGACGTGTGCGTGGACGACACCAACCTGCCCGGCCGGGTGATCCGGGACTGGGCGGCGATGGCACACCGGCACGGTGCGGCGTTCGAGGTGCACGACCTCACGGACGTCCCGGTCGACGAGTGCGTCCGGCGCGACGCCCTCCGCCCGCCGGCGGAGCAGGTCGGCGAGGCGGCGATCCGCTCGATGCACCGCAGGTACCTGGCCGGCCGGACGCTGCCGCTGCCGGTGCCGTCCGTCTCCTCCACCGGCGGCGGGGACGTGGCCGAGCCGCCGGCCGACGCCCCCGAGATCGTGCTCGTCGACATCGACGGCACGGTGGCCCTGCTCGGCGACCGCCACTACACCGACATGACCCGGGTCGCCGAGGACGAGCCCAACCACGCGGTGATCGCCGCCGTCCGGGCCATGCACGCGGCCGGCTACGGCGTCATCTACTGCACCGGCCGCGACGACAGCAGCCGCGCGGACACGGAGTGGTGGCTGGCACGGCACGTGGGGGTGCCGTACATCGCGCTGCACATGCGCGCGTACGGCGACTACCGCCGCGACGCGGTGGTCAAGCGCGAGATCTTCGAACGGGAGATCGCGCCGGCGTACCGCGTCATCGGCGTCTTCGACGACCGCCAACACGTGGTCCGGATGTGGCGGTCGCTGGGGCTGACGGTCTTCCAGGTCGCCGAAGGCGACTTCTGATCGATCTGCTCGGGTCCGCGGTGGTCCGGACCGTCGCTCCCGCCAGGCACCGCTCGCTGCCGCTTCGCTGCCAGGTCCGCGGCTGGAGCGAGGCGTCGCCCGCCCGGATCAGGAAAGGTGCACCGGGCAGGAAGGCCGGATCACCGGCGTGGGTACGACGCGGGACGGCGCCGCCGGCGGGACCGGCGCCGCGTCACCCGGCCGCGGCTGGGTGGGGATGGCCGCGGCTCCGCGCGCGTGGCTGCCGGCCGTCCCGCTCATGGCCGAGGACGACCCGCCGTCAGCCTCCGGCATCGCCGGGACGGCCGAGACCTCCGGCACCCTCCGGTCCGCCGGCACCGTACCGACCGCCGGGACCGCAGATACCGTTGGCACCGCTCCGACCGCCGGGACCGCATCGGCCGGCGTGGCGGTGTTACCGGCGGTGGTCGCATGGATGCCGGTGGGTGGCTCGGTCGCGGAGGCGGCGCCGACCGGACCCGCGGAAAGCGGTATCGCCGTGCGTTGCGGTGGCGCCACGCGCGTCGCGGGACCGGCCGCCGGTCCGGGCTCGTTCGCATCGGCGCGCGCGGTGGATGGGCTCGTGGTGGAAGGGGCGGCGTGCACGGGGCAGCCGGGCGGCGCGTCGGGGACCGGGCTCGTGGGGAGCGTCCGCGCGTGGTGGCCGTGGGCGGCCAGGGCACGGGCCTCCGCGTCCAGGTAGAAGTTCGGGCGTAGGTCCGCCTCGTGGTAGTACCGGTGGAAGACGCCGGTGGCGCCGCCGGAGAGCGGCGGGACGATCCAGGTCCAGTCGGCGGGGACCTCGCGGCCCGCGCGGGTTTCGTTGCGCACGTGGGCCAGGAAGCGGTCCGACTCCGTGTGGTGATCCGTGATCTTGACGCCCGCGCGCTCGAACGACCAGAGGACCGCGCGGTTGATCTCGACCAAGGCGCGGTCGCGCCAGAGGGTCCGTGGCTTGGACGTGTCGAGGCCGAGCATGCGGGCCACCACCGGGACCATGTTGTAGCGGTCGGGGTCGGCGAGGTTGCGAGCGCCGATCTCGGTGCCCATGTACCACCCGTTGAACGGCGCCAGCGGGTAGTGCACGCCGCCGATCGTCAGGCGCATGTTGGAGATCGCCGGCACCGCGTGCCAGCGCAGGCCCAGCTCGGCGAACCAGCCGTACTCCGGATGCGCCAGGGGCACCTCCAGGACCGCGCGCTCCGGCAGGTCGAACAGCCGCACCCCCTGCTCGGGCGTCTCGATGGCGACCGGCAGCACGTCGAAGGCGTCGCCCTTGCCGCGCCAGCCCAGGTCGCGCATCGACTCGGTGAAGCCGACGGCCCGGGGGTCGCCGACGACCGAGCCGTCCGGCTGGCGGTAGCCGGCGTAGCGGATCAGCTGCTCGTTCCAGATCCGCGCGAACGGCCGCCCGGGATGGGCCTGCGGGAAGATCGACACGACCGGCCGGATCGCCCCGGGCTCGCGGTTGGCGGACGCCGTGCCGCCGGCCATGCAGAGGTGGCGGACGATCAGGGCGAAGATCTCCTCCGCGGTACGCGCGCGGCGGCGGTCGAGCACGACCAGGCTCCGCCAGTAGAGCCGGCCGATGCAGCGGCTCGAGTTCCGCCACGCGACCCGAGCGCCGTACGCCAGCTCGTCGGGCGTGTGCACGTACGTACCCGTGGCGGCGATCTGGGCCCGGACGACCGCCAGCCGCGGCTCCACCGGGCCCAGCTTGGGGTTCTCGGCGTAGCACATGCGCAGGAAGTCCTCGGCCTCGCCGCTGTCGACCGGGGCGGTCGGATCCCAGGGCTCGGGCGGGACATCGCGGTAGCCCGGAACGTTCCCCATCGCGCCTCCCAGATGACGTCTCTCGTACGTCGCGCACGCGCGAAACGGCCCGCCGCATTCGGGCGGGACAGTTCCCGGAGCGCAGTGTGAGCAGAGTTTCACCTGGGGTCAGGGCCGGATCGGACAGCTTGTGCGACCGGGTAGTCCACCCGCGGGACAGGTCCTGGCCAGCCAAAACATGAAACCGGCTCCACCCCGTGCGGGGTGGAGCCGGTTCCGATGGTCGCGGCGGCGGGCTACTCGCCCGGCGTCGACTTGGCGATCTGGCGCAGGAACTCGATGTTGGTCCGGGTCTGCTTGAGCCGGTCCAGCAGGAGGTCGAGCGCCGCCTGCGACTCCAGGGAGTGCAGCACCTTGCGGAGCTTGTGCGTGATCGCCAGCTCCTCCGGCGCGAGCAGGATCTCTTCCTTGCGGGTGCTCGACGGGTGGATGTCGATCGCGGGGAACACCCGCTTGTCGGCGATCTTGCGGTCGAGCTTGAGCTCGGCGTTGCCCGTGCCCTTGAACTCCTCGAAGATGACCGTGTCCATCATGGAGCCGGTCTCCACCAGCGCGTTGGCGATGATGGTCAGGGACCCGCCGTTCTCGATGTTGCGGGCCGCGCCGAGGAAGCGCTTCGGCGGGTAGAGCGCCGTCGAGTCGATACCGCCGGAGAGGATCCGGCCGCTCGCCGGGGCCGCGAGGTTGTACGCGCGGCCGAGGCGGGTGATCGAGTCGAGCAGCACGACCACGTCGTGGCCCAGCTCCACCAGCCGCTTGGCCCGCTCGATGGCGAGCTCCGCGACGGTGGTGTGGTCCTGCGGCGGCCGGTCGAACGTCGAGGAGATCACCTCGCCCTTGACCGAGCGCTGCATGTCGGTGACCTCTTCCGGCCGCTCGTCGATGAGCACGACCATGAGGTGCACCTCGGGGTGGTTGCGGGTGATCGCGTTGGCGATCGCCTGCTGGATCATCGTCTTGCCGGCCTTCGGCGGCGAGACGATCAGCGCGCGCTGCCCCTTGCCGATCGGCATGATCAGGTCGATCACGCGGGTCGTCAGGATGTGCGGCTCGGTCTCCAGCCGCAGGCGCTCCTGCGGGTAGAGCGGGGTCAGCTTGTAGAACTCGGGGCGGCGCTTGGCCTCCTCCGGGTCCATGCCGTTGACCGTGTCGAGCCGGACCAGCGGGTTGTACTTGTCGCGCCGCTGCTCGCCCTCGCGGGTGGCCCGCACGGCGCCGGTGACGGCGTCGCCGCGCCGCAGGCCGTACTTCTTGACCTGGGACATGGAGACGTAGACGTCGTTGGGGCCGGACAGATAGCCGGTCGTGCGCACGAACGCGTAGTTGTCGAGCACGTCGACGATGCCGGCGACGGGAACGAGCACGTCGTCCTCCGTGACCTGCGGGTCACGGCTCTCGCGGCCCTCGCCGCCGCCGTCCCGGTCGCGGCCACGCCGCCGGTCGCGGAAGCGGCTGCGCCGGCTCCGCCGGCCGCCACCCTCGCCGTCGTCGTCGCCGTCGATGTCGCGGTGCCCGCCGGAGTCGCGCTGGCCGTCGTCGCGGCGGTTGTCGCCGTCACGGCGGTTGTCGCTGTCACGGCGGCCGTCGCGCTGGCCCCGCTCGCCGCGGTCGGACGCGCGGTCACCCCGGTCGCCACGGTCACCCCGGTCGCCGCGCTCCGAGCGGTCACCGCGCTCGCTGCGGCCGGACCGCTCCTCGCGGTCACCGCGGTCGCGACCGTCGCGATCGTCACGGGAGTCCCGCTGGTCGCGGTCGTCACGCTCGTCGACCCGCGGCTCGGGCGGCGCGGCGGTGGACGCCGACGCGGACCGCGAGCGCCGGGTCGGCCGTGCCTCACCCTGCGTAACCGCGGCGCCGCCACCAGCGGCGTCGATCGTCGCGACGGCCGCCGGAGCCGCCGATGCGGGTTGCGCGGCAGCCGACGCGGGCTGCGCGGCCGGGGCGGTGGCCTGGGCCACGGGAGCCGGGGCGGCGGCCACTCCCGCCGGTGCCGGCGCGGACGAGGACGAGCCCGCCGTGGCGCGCTCGGCGTCCGGCGCGGTGGCGACCTCGGCGCGCGGTCGGGGGGTGCCGCCGGCGGCGGCACCGTTCTGCCGCTCCGAGATCGCGGTGATCAGCTCGCCCTTGCGCATCCGGGCGGTGCCAGAGATGCCGAGGGACGCGGCCAGGCTCTGCAGCTCGGGCAAGAGCATCGCGGACAGCCCGGAGCCGCGCCGGCGCCGGGTGCCGGTGGTCGTGGCGTCGTCAGCGACGTTGGTGACATCCGACGTCACGTCGGTGGTGTCGCTCAATGGATTCCTTCCCTCGATAGGCCGGGGCTGCCCGGGTTGGGTAGATCAGGTGGCCGGGCGGCCTCGGTGCACCCGCGTCGCTTGACGCGTCACGGGGTTTCGCACGCCAACTCATCGCGGAACGGTGAGCGGATGTGCCGTCTTGCGGCGACCCGTGGCATTGGTGCGGCGTAAGCCGAGGCAGGAAGTTGACGGAAAGACCGTCGATAGCTTCGGGGATGCGCCGCCCCGCAGATCGCGTGCTTCGCGGCTGTGCTAGGTCTAGAGCGTAATCAACTCTTCCGACCTGCGGCAACAGGGGTCCGCTCGGCGTGTCCCAGTCTACCCGAACCGATCCGGGCGCCGCCTACGTCTATCGGCAACTCGATGGCCTGCCACTCTATTCCCACCCGTACGTCCTCGTGCGGCCGGATGAGCGCCAGCACGCTGGGCCCGGCCCCGCTGACCACGGCCGCGACCCCCCGGTCCCGCAGCTCCGCCACCAGCGCCGCGGTCTCGGGCATGCCGGCCGCCCGGTAGCCCTGGTGCAGCCGATCCTCAGTGGCCGCGAACAGCAGCTCCGGCGCCGCCGTCAGCGCGTGCGTCAACAACGCCGCCCGCCCGGCGTTGAAGGCGGCGTCCCGGTGCGGCACGACGTCGGGCAACGCCGCCCGCGCCTCGGCGGTCAGCCCGCGCCGCCGCGGCACGAACACCACCGCCCGCACCGACTCGGCCGGCACCAACCGCACAGCCCGGAACCGCACCGCCCCACCACCCACCACCTCACCGGCGTCAGCAGCTCTCGCCGACCCACCACCCGACGCCGCATCCTCGCCAACGGCACCCACCGACCCGCCACCGGGCGCCGCATCCTCACCGACGCCCCCGGAAGCCACCGACCCACCACGCACCGCCGAACCCACACCGCCACCGCCGGAACCCACCGACCCGCCACCCGGCGCCGAACCCTCACCGACGCCGGAAGCCACCGACCCACCACGCACCGCCGAACCCACACCGCCACCGCCGGAACCCGCCAACCCGCCACGCACCGCCGGCCCCTCACCGCCACCGCCGGAAGGCGCGGCCAGCGACGAGCCGGACGCCGGCTCGGCCCAGGCGATGACGAACCCGCCGAGCAGGCACGGCGCGACGTTGTCCGGATGCCCCTCGATCTCGGCGGCCAGCGCCAATGCCGCGTCGTCTTCCATCAGCTCGGTGCCGCCGGCGACCAACCCCCGCGCCAGCTGGATCCCCGCGACGATCGCCGCCGACGACGACCCGAGCCCCCGCGCCTGCGGGATCCGGTTGACGCACTCGACGGCCACCCCGGGCGGCCGCCCGCCCAGCCGGTCGAACGCGGCATCCATCGCCCGGACCACGAGATGGTCGGCCCCGGCCGGCAACTCACCGGCCCCCTCCCCCACGACGTCGACGCTCCGCCCACCCTCGGTCACCCAGGCCGCAACGTCGTCGTAGAGCCCCAACGCCAGCCCCACCGCGTCGAACCCGGGCCCCAGGTTGGCACTGGTCGCCGGAACCCGCACCCGCACAGCCCCGTCGGCGAAGTTCACACCCATGCCCGCACTCTAGAGCGCCCCACCGACAGGACTCCCCGAGACCGCCGCACGGACATCCCGACCGACGAACATCGCGCAACCGGCCGCACAAAGGTCTCGCGGTCAGGGGTTGGGGGCTGGGTGACTCGCGCAGGGATGAAGCCTCACCGCCCGGAGCGAGTCACCTAGCCCCCAACCCCCCCAACCGCGACCACCCAATAGGCCCTTCTAACGCCGCCACCGGCAACCGCGCGTTCGTTAGCAGGGGGCCCTTCCTATACCGCAAGCGTTAACAGGGGGCCCTTCCTTTACGAGGGCGGTGGACGGAGAGGGCGTCCGGCGGCCTTCAACGCCTGCCGCAACGCGTACTCGATCTGCGCGTTCACGCTGCGCAGGTCGTCCGCCGCCCACCGCGCCAGCGCCTCGTAAACCTGCGGATCGAGTCGCAGCAGCAGTTTCTTGCGCTCGGCCATCCTCGCCTCAGCCTCAGTAGAGCGTCCCGGCATTCACCACGGGCTGCGCCGACCGGTCGCCGCAGAGCACGACCAGCAGGTTGGCCACCATCTGTGCCTTGCGCTCCTCGTCCAGGTCGACCACGTGCTCCTCCCGCAGCCGCTCGAGCGCGTTGGACACCATCCCGACCGCACCCTCGACGATGGTGTAACGAGCGCCGACGATAGCGGCCGCTTGCTGCCGCGCCAGCATGGCTTGCGCGATCTCCGGCGCGTACGCGAGGTGCGTGATCCGCGATTCGATCACCTCGACCCCCGCCAGCGCGAACCGCTCGGCCAGCTCCGCCGTCAGTTGCTCGCTGACCACCTCGCTGTCCCGCAGGCTCGGCGCACCGGCGGCGTGGGGCTCGTACGGATACGTCGTCGCCATGTGCCGGACCGCCGCCTCGGCCTGCACCGCCACGTACTCCACGTAGTCGTCGACGCCGAAGGCGGCGTTGGCGGAGTCGACCACCCGCCAGACGACGACGGCGGTGATCTCGACGGGGTTGCCGTCGGCGTCGGAGACCTTGAGCCGCGCGGTCTCGAAGTTGCGGACCCGGAGTGTGACGCGCCGGTGCGCGGTCAGCGGCCACGTCCAGTGGAAGCCGGCGTCCCGGATGGAGCCGACGTAACGGCCGAAGAACTGCACGACCTGCGCATCGTTGGGGTTGACCACGACGAAGCCGGTGAGCCCCGCGGCCACCAGCACCGCGCACACGATCGTCAGCGCGATGGTGGCCGGCCCGGTGACCACGATCACCGGCACGACGGCGGCGGCGGCCAGCACGAGCAGCACCGCCACGGCCGCGAACCCCGGCAGCCGGAACGCTCGCTTCTCCATAGATACCCTCCACCTATCAGAGTGATATCACTACGATATCAGCGTGAGTCGCCGGGTCGCCAGCCGCCAGCCCACCGCGTAGACGAGCGTGACCAGCCCGCACGCGCCGAGCAGCACACGCTCGTCGACGGAGTCCACGAAGAGCGCCACCGCGAGCTGGCTCAGTGAGATCGCCAGCGTCGCCAGCATCAGGTCGGCGGCGAACACCCGTCCCCGCAGCCGGTCCGGCACGACGGTCTGGAGCGCGTAGTTCGACATCGTCCAGTTGTTGCCGGCCGCGAAGTGCGCGACGAAGACGAGGACCAGCACGAGCGGGAACCAGGTCAGGACCGAGACACCCAGGTACGCGAGGCCGTAGCACGACATCGACAGCGCCAGCCCCGGCAGCAGCAGCGACCGGCGGGTCAGCACCGGCCGCAGCACGAACGGCCCGACCAGCGCACCGAGGCCGCGCACCGCGAAGAGCAGGCCGGCGCCGATCGCGCCGACCCCGTACACGTCGGCCAGCAGCGGGAAGACCGTGAGCACCCCGTTGCCGAGGCCGACCGCCGACTTGACGGTCACCAGCGCGCGCACCGACGGCTGGCCCACGATGTAGTGCAGCGCCTCGGCGGCCCGCGGCGCCGGCGCCGACGCGTCGCGCGGTGCCTGCAACGGCCGGCGGATGCGCGCGGCGGTCAGGGCGGCGAGCGCCAGCGCCACCGCCGCGATGCCGAAGCAGGCGTACGGAGACAGCGCCGCCGACAGGATCCCGCCCAGCGAGGCCCCGACGACCGCCATCGTCCCCCAGGCCGCCCCGCCCAGCGTGGTCGCCGGCCCGAGGGTCGCCGCGTCCACCACATTGGGCAGCGCGGCCGAGGCGGCCGGCGAGTAGAACGCCTTCGCCACCGCCATCCCGCCGACCGCGACCAGCGCCAGCCACGCCGTTCCCGCGTCGCGGACGAGCAGGAGCAGCGACATCACCGCGAGGCACGCCAGGTTGGACGCCACCATGACGGCCTTGCGGTTGAACCGGTCGGCGACCGAGCCCGCGAACGGCAGCACCAGCGCGACGATCCCCGTGTCGGCCGCCAGGACGTAGGCGCCCCAGGTGCCGCTGCCGGTGAGGTCCGGCAGCAGCACCAGGAGCGGCACCATCACGAACCAGTCGGAGCCGAAGACGACCAGTTCGGCGAGGAAGAGGCGGCGGAAGTCGCCGTTGCGGACGAGAAGCGTGAGGAGCGGACGCACCCCGCGGACGTTACGTCAGTCCTCGCTGGGCGGTCGCGGCCGGTTGCGCGGCAGCCGCAGCACCTCGAACTGGTCGGTGCCCTCGAACAGCGCCGGCGACGGGCGGCTCGCGTCCGGGTCGGCGGTGCGCTGCAGCGGCGACCCGGCCGGCGTCGCGACCTGGTTCGGCGAGATCGGGTCGAACGTCCGGTGCCCGTTGGCCCCCGCCGGCGCGAGCGTCGCCGCCCGCCGGGCCCGGATCCGCTCCTTCGTGCCCTCGACCATCGTGTAGAGGGTCGGCACCAGCACCAGGGTCAGCAGTGTCGACGTGATCAGGCCGCCGATCACCACGATCGCCAGCGGCTGCGAGATGAAGCCGCCCTCGCCGGTCAGCCCGAGGGCCATCGGCAGCAGCGCGAAGATCGTCGCCACCGCGGTCATGAGGATCGGCCGGAGCCGCCGCCGCCCGCCCTCGACGACGGCCTCCCGCACGCTCATCCCCTGCGCGCGGTACTGGTTGATCAGATCCATGAGCACGATGGCGTTGGTGACCACGATGCCGACCAGCATCAGCATGCCGATCAGCGCGGGAACGCCGAGCGGGGTGCCGGTGACGAGCAGCAGCCCGATCGCGCCGGTGGCCGCGAACGGCACCGAGACGAGCAGGATCAACGGCTGGATCAGGCTGCGGAACGTCGCCACCATGATCACGAAGACGATCGCGATCGCCGCGAGCATGGCCGCGAACAGGTCGCCGAACGCGTCGGCCTGCTGTGCGCTGACACCGCCGATCTCGTACGCCGCCCCCGCCGGCAGGGACAGCCCGTCGAGCCGGGTCCGCAGCTCCGCCGTGGTGGCGCCGAGGTTGGAGCCCTGCGCCGTGCCGGTGACGGTGACGCTGCGCTCGCCGTCGATGTGGTCGATGGCGAGCGGGCCCTCGACGCTGTCGACCTGGGCGATCATGCCGAGCGTCACCGGCTGGCCGTTCCACCGGACCGGCCCGACCGGCAGCGCCTTCAGCTCGTCGACGGTCGCCGGCGGGACACCCGTGCGCACCGTCACATCCACCCGCTGGCCGTCGACCGTGATCTGCCCGATCGGGCTGCCCCGCATGGCGCCGGCGACGAGCTGGCCGACCGAGGCGTCGGTGAGCCCGTACGCGGTCGCGAGGTTCCGGTTCAGTGTGACCTGGAACCGGTTGGTCCGCTCGCTGAGCCCGCTCCGCACGTCCACCACGTCCGGCGTGCCCGCCATCGCCGCGCGGACCTGCTCGGCGGCCGCCGCCAGCGCCGAGGGGTCGGCGGCGCGCACCACGACCGCGAGCTGGTTCGCCGAACCCTGGCTGGCGCCGAAGGTGAACTCCCCGGCGTCGCCGAGCCCGTCGAACTCGCGGCGCAGCCGCGACTCCAGCTCGTCGGCCGCGACGTCCTCGGCCAGGGTCAGCGAGTAGGTCGCCGTGCGGCCGCCGGCCGCACCCTCCCACGGCAGCCCGCTGCCGCCGGCGGTGACCTGGTACGACTCGATGCCCTCGGTGCGGGCCAGGACCTGCTCGACCCGGGCCGCGGCGGCGTCCGTCTGCGCCAGCCCGTTGCCGGCCGGCAGCTCCTGGCGGATCGAGAGCGTGTTGCCGCCGTCGTCGTGGAGGAAGTTGGTCTCCAGCCGGGTCGCGAGCCCGAACGTGCCGAGCAGCACGACCAGCCCGATGCCCACCGTCGCCCACCGGCGGGTGGTCGCGAAGCCCACCACCGGCAGGTACGCCCGCTGCAGCGGGTTGGCCCGCTCCTTCGCCTCCGCCTCGGCGCGCACGGACGCCTCGTCGGCGCCGGTGGCCGGCTTCAGGAACCAGTACGCCAGCACCGGGACCACCGTCAGCGACACCAGCAGCGAGGCGAGCAGTGCCACCGTCACCGTGACGGCGAACGGCGCGAACAGCTGGCCCACGAAGCCGCCGACCAGCGCGATCGGCGCGAACACCGCCACGGTCGTCAGCGTCGACGCGGTCACCGCGCCGGCCACCTCCCGCACGCCGGTGAGGAT
>Ga0164243_10011581_pt1 | contig 12568 bp, 10 predicted proteins | sample OricompcompostOP_FD_108781 | JGI IMG/M metagenome (GOLD analysis project Ga0164243, IMG submission 108781) | Organic Plus compost microbial communities from Emeryville, California, USA - Original compost - Organic plus compost (OP) | ecosystem: Engineered > Solid waste > Mixed feedstock >...
CGAATGACCGGAGTCAACCACGTTCTTCAACTCCGGACTCAGAATCGCAGCAGGCGGCGTTTGAGCATTGGGGCCCGTTACCACGGCAATGTACTGCTTGCCATCAACACTATACGTCATCGGAAAGCCGCCAATTGATGTATTCAGGCGGATAGACCACAGCTTGTCGCCGTTGTTCTGGTCATAGGCCGCAAATTCACGCATGCTGTCGCCGGTGAACACAATGCCGCCACCTGTCGTCAGCACACCTGAACTGAAAATCGGCTTCTGCTTTTTAACCCACAGGAACTTACCGGTTTTGACATCAACCGCATACACGCGACCAACACTGTCTTCACCAGGCGCGAATGAGACATCACCAGATGCCTGGGCACCTACAGACTCACCGGTACGCAGTTCGATCGGCTTGGGAGTCAGTTCCTTGCAAGACGAGCTGACAGGCACATACAGTGCATTGGTCAGCGGGCTATAAGCAGCGGTCATCCACAGTTTGCCCAGATCGCGCCCCCCACATACCTTGACAGTCTCGTCAATGGATTTGGCTTTCAGATCGGTGTTGGTAATGACTTTGCCATCTTCCGTGAAGCCTTTGATCACGTTCTGATAAACAGTGTCGCGAGCCCACAGCAGCTTGCCGGTGTCCCGATCCAGCACAAAGGCCGTACCGTATTTACCGGGAACAGATGCGATCACGTCATACTTCTTGCCGGGTTCGACATCCTTACTCATGTAAGCCACTTCGCCCTTGCTTGGTGCGATCTGGCTTTCAACCAGTACGCGCTCGAACGGGCTATCCAGATCCCAGTCGTCATTAGGCATATGCTGATAATGCCATTTGACCTTGCCTGTTTCAGCATCAATGGCCAGTGTGGAACTGGTGTACAGCGCATCGCCATCGCCACTGCCGCGCAGAATGGATGGATACGGAATCGGCATCCCTACGCCCCAGTACAGCATTTTGCGCTTCGGATCGTATGAACCGGTAATCCAGGGAGAGCCGCCCCAGCGGTTTTCCTTGGCCAGGCCGCCCCAGCTGTCGTCCACGGCAGGATCGCCAATGGTATTCAGGCGCCACAATTCTTTGCCGGTTTCTGCGTCATGGGCTGTGATGTAGCAGCCACCTGCCGTGCCGGTGATACTGCAACCGGATGTGCCCGTGAAGACCTTGCCATCAACAACCAGCGGGCCGGCGGTAAAGCTATAGCCTTTTTCCCACTCATTGACCTGCACTTCCCACAATTTTTTGCCGGTTTTGGCTTCAAGCGCGACCAGTTTGGAATCGGGCGTAGTCAGATAGACTTTGTCTTCATACAGCGCCAATGAGTTGCGCTGACGATTGGCCTGTGCATCATGATAGCCGCCGGTGAATTTTGGCAGCGGCTGAGTGTATTCCCAAATCAGATCGCCTGTTGTGGCGTCCAGGGCCTGCACGTGACTGCGGTTCATGCCCAGGAACATGATGCCGTCGTGAACCAGCGGCGCCGTTTCCTGCAGTCCGCCCACAGGCATGGACCAGGCCCAGGCCAGATCCAGCTGCTTCACGTTTTTCTTGTTGACCTGATCCAGCGGGCTGTAGCCCTGGTTATCGACGGTACGGCGCCAGCTTGGCCAGTCACCATCGGCCGGCTTCAGAATCTGTTCATTCGATATCGGTTTGTAGTTTTCAACATTCACTTGCGCCTGGGCCGCGCAGGCAAACATCACAGCGGCAGATACAGCCAGAAGGCTATGGATTTTCATTTTGTGTCCTATTCTTCAATATTCATTGCGGTGGGCGATCACTGCGACGGATCCCCCCATCGGGTCAGTTGTATGGATCAGCGTGCGGCCTTGGCCTGCTCTGCAGAAACGCCACCGAATTTGTTGCCCCAACTGTTGCGCACATAGGTGGCGACTGCTGCAACCTGCTCGTCATTAAACTGACCACCTAGTGCCGGCATACTGTTCAATCCGTGAATAATCGTGCTCAGCAGCGCAGGTCCGTTGGCCAGGCGATCAAATCCTTCCAGCTTGGTGCCGAAAGCGCCCTGGCCTTCTGCACCATGACACGCGGCACATGTGCTGGCGAACACTTTTGCCCCTGCAGCCATCAGCTCTGGCGTGGCTTCGACTTTCTCACCCGCTTCCTGCGGATGCTCGGCCGTGCCCAGTACAGAAACCATCACGCCCACGTCGGCAAAGCCCTGTCCGTTCATTTCGCCGGGTTTCTTGTCACCATCAAAGCGATAAAGAGGCAATCCGCCGTAACTGACTTGCGAAACACCTTTGTCATTTTTTTCCGCTTTCAACAGGCCTGGCAGAATATCTTTACCCAATGGGCGGCTCTCGGAAACGACCGGTTCCCAATGTTTCATACAGGCGTCGTCACAAGCGGCTTTTTTCTCGTCCGTGGCCAGGGTGTACAGGGTACGCCCTTCAGCGTCAACAAGAAATGGCGTCATGGTGCCGCTGGTGCCTTTTGCGATCAGCGTCGCAGAAGCAGATTGCGCAGTTTGTGAGTCTGTCGCAGCGGTGTTGGCATGCGCAAGTGCAGCGATCCCGAATGCTGCCGCACACGCAACTGCGCGGGCAGTGTGTGTCAGTGTAATTTTCATTGCTTTTCTCGTATTGGAAGGGTTGCGGTAAATCATTTTCCAGCCACATGTTGGTTGACTAGTCAATGATTTAGGTCAAATGATACTCTTTTATAACATCGGAAGCACGTCGTGGCCCAGCATTGGACGGAATTGGTGGCGGATGGATTACAATTGTCGTATCTTGACATGACAATTGTCGTATTCTTATCAACACATCTGTCATCAACCCGCATTAGACACTTCCCACCGATTAACTCAGGCCACAGCAATGGAAAATCTTGATGTACTCGTATTGCGCAAAATAGGCGCGTGGCGCCGCGAGGGCAAAAAAGCCCTGCTGGCCACCGTCATTCGCACCTGGGGCTCGTCACCGCGCCCCCTCGGTTCAATCATGGCACTGTGCGAAGACGGTGCCGTTGTGGGCTCTGTGTCGGGGGGCTGTATTGAAGACGATCTGGTGTATCGCTATACGGGTGGTAACGACAACGAAGCGCTGATCAACGGTGCTCCGCCCTGTCTGGTTCGCTATGGCGTCACCGCCGAAGAGGCTTACCGATTCGGGCTGCCCTGTGGCGGGACACTGGAAATTCTGCTTGAATTCAATCCTGATGAGCAGGCGCTGGACGAACTGGTCGCTGCACTGGATCAGGGCCAGCTCATGGAACGCGCTGTTGACCTGCGTACTGGACATGTGCAGCAATTGCCGCTTGCCAGTCCACAGCCTTTGAGTATTGATGAGCATCGTATGCACAATACCTTCGGTCCGGAATTTCGCATGCTGCTGATCGGCGCAGGGCAACTGACTGAGTATGTTGCCACCATGGCGCTGTTCAGTGGCTTTGCCGTTACAGTCTGTGATCCACGCATCGAATACCGCAACGGCTGGTCAGTGGAAGGCGTGACCATCCTGGAAGACATGCCCGACGATGTCGTCACCCAATTCCGTCCGGACAGTCGCACTTGCGTCATTGCCCTGACCCACGATCCCAAACTGGACGATCTGGCGTTGCTCGAAGCGTTGCAATCCAATGCGTTTTATGTCGGCGCTATCGGTTCGCGTCGCAATAATCAGGCTCGCCGGGATCGATTGCAGGAACATTTTGACGTAACGCCGGCGCAGTTGGCTCGTTTGCGCGGACCTATCGGAATATATATCGGCAGCAAATCGCCGGCGGAAATTGCAGTGAGCGTGATGGCAGAAGTGATTGCCGTCAAAAACGGATTGCTGCTACCCGAGAGTTTTGATGTGTCTCACGCCAAGGCCAACCCTGCAGAATACGCAGCCTGATCGAACCGATGACTGGACGTACACCATCCGCTAGCGTTCCAGACGTTGTGGCGCTTGTGCTGGCTGCTGGCCAGGGGAGCCGCTTCGATGCATCCGGCAAGCGCTACAAGCCTGTTCAGGCGCTGGCAGATGGCACCCCCATGGTGTATGCCGTGTGTCATACTCTGCTACAACACCTCTCCAATGTCACGGTCGTGTGCGGCCCCCAGAGAGAGGTCGTACGCAGCGCGCTGGGCGAGCTGCCTGTCAGTCTTGTCCACTGCGCAGATGCGCACCTGGGGATGAGCGCGTCGCTACGTTGCGGTGTCCAAAATAGCCCGGCGCGCGTCGGCTGGATCATTGCGCTTTCCGATATGCCTTTTATCCATGCCGACACGGTACACGACCTTATCTCGCGCTTGCGCCAGGACGCACGCATTGTGCGTCCGGCATATCACGACAAGCCGGGACATCCGGTCGCATTTGCCAGCGAGTTCAGGGATGAGCTGCTTCACATCGCCGGTGATGAAGGCGCGCGCGCAATCATTCGACGGCACCCGGATGCATTAACCGTTTTTCCGGCCAATGATCCGGGATGCCTGATCGATATTGACACGGAGGAGCAACTGCGGAGGTATGGCGCGGGTGATATGCGGGATGCCATCGATTCTGTTGACTGAAACCGCCTGTCCGAGAGGCCCCAGATCGAAACGGAATCAAATCTCCAGAAACAACTCGGCTAGCGTAGAGCGAAGCCAGCGGTTCCCCGGATCCAGGTGATACCGTTCGTGCCAGTGTTGCTTGATGGAGAAATCCGGAAATCTGTACGGAGGAGCGAGCGCCTTGACATGCGCAATGTTGACCAATATCTTGGCAACCCGCCCCGGAAGCGTGGCCATCAGATCGGTATTGGCCAGCAAGTTGCCGACTCCCGGCAGGGTTGGCAACGACAGGGCAACTTTACGCTGTGTTCCCTGACGTTTCAATTCCCGTTCAACAATCTCGTTTCCGGTACCGGGCGCGCTAAGGACAACATGTCTTTCATTTTTGAACCGGCCTTGGGTCAGCTTGGCGTCAATACGCGGATGGTCGCGTCGCACCACGCAGGCAAATCCATCCTTGAACAACTTCTGTTGGTAGAAACCCGCCTCAAGCTCGGGCATATAGCCGATGGCCAGGTCTGCATCCCCCGATTCCAGCAGTTTTCCTGTATCAGCCTTGATACGCAGCACTTCAATCTGGACGCTGGGCGCCACCCTGGCCACCTTATTCATCATGGCCGGCATAAATTCCAGATGACTGATGTCCGTCATGGATATTCTGAACGTCCTGACCGACGACGCCGGCTCAAATTCAGCCTGCTGCTGCGTGGCCAACTGCAGCAATTGCAAAGCCTGACGCAATTGCGGTACGAGCGTAGCAGCCCGTGGGGTCGGCATCATGCCGTTACCAGTACGTACGAACAACGGATCATTGAAGCGACGTCGCAGCCGCGCGAGCGCCAGGCTGACCGATGTTTGCGGAATGCCGAGATTTTCGCCGGCCCGACTGACGCTGCGAGTTTTGTATATTTCATCAAAAACAGCTAGTAGCTTCATGTCCATTATTTAATTTCCTGCTAGCGTGTATTAGCTCTCCTCGATCGACGCAATGATACCCGGTCCCTAAAATGCGCACAAGAACCAGATATATCTGGCACAACTCGCCATTTCCAGGAGACATCATATGAAATCGATCGCACTTCGACTGTTTTTTCTTGCCACGCTAACCGTCACTGGCACAGGTGCACTTGCAAACAATTGGCCCGCCGGGCCTGTCAGTATCGTCGTCCCTTTTGATGCCGGCTCTACTCCGGACTTTACCGCTCGCCTTATTGGTGAACGCCTGGCGGCAAGACTACATCAGGCATTCGTGGTGGAGAACAAGAGTGGGGCAGCAGGCAACATCGGCACCAACGTCGTTGCCAGAGCGAATCCCGATGGGCAAACGATTGGGGTCAGCATTGCGGGTGCGCTGGGTGTCAATGCCCTATTGTTCAGAAACATGCCTTACGACGTAGCCAGGGACATCGAATTGGTCAGCGTGGCAGTGTCGCAACCGTCTGTGCTGGTGGTCGGATCGAAACTGGCCACTGCCGATACCAAGCAGTTGGCCGCTTTGTTGAAATCCAACTCAAAACTCAGTTTTGCGTCTATCGGTGCCGGGTCGATTTCGCATCTGGCAATGGCGGCCCTGGTGGCCCAAACAGGCGGAGATGCCGTCCATGTGCCCTACCGTGGGTCGGGTGCGGCGGTCACCGCTGTTCTATCAGGTGACGTCGACATGGCGCTACTGCCCGCAGCCGCCGTCATGCCACATGTGAAAACAGGCAAGTTGCGGGCATTGGCTGTCGCCTCGCCTGCCCGATCGCCTTCGCTTCCCGACATACCCACCTTGGCCGAAAGCGGTCTGCCGAACATAAAGGGAGACGCCTGGATTGGCTTCATTGCGCCGGCCAAAACCCCCACGTCCATTGTGAATACCTTGCATGAAAATTTGGTTCAGATCCTGGCCGAACCGGCCGTCCAGAGCAGACTTCGCTCTCAGTACATGGACCCGGTGGGCAATTCGCAAGCTGATTTCAGCAAGCTGCTGCAGGAGGATTTAGCACGCTGGAAACAGGTCGTTGAACAAAACAATATCAAGCTTAATTAATACTTTGACAAGGACAGCCTTCATGACAACTTTACCATCGACCTTGCTGGAACCCTCGCGAAACCTTCCGGTCTTTGGCGAGTATGACGTCGTTATCATCGGCGGCGGCCCCGCAGGACTTGCCGCGGCGGCCAGTGCCGCACGCCATGGCGCTCAGACGCTGCTGGTGGAGGCCTATGGTTTTCTTGGGGGTATGGGTACTGCAGGCGGCGTAACCAACTTTGCCGGGCTTTTCGGTCGCCACAACGGTCAAATGCAGCAACTAGTACGCGGTGCAGTAGATGATCTGCTGTCGCGCATTGAAGCGCTGGACGGACTGAACCGGCCTCAGGATGGAATGCAAGGTCGCATCAGAGTTCGCTCGTACGATACGTCCATGTACAAATGCGCGGCTGACCAATGGATGCTGGCCTCTGGGGTGAACTTATTATTCCATGCCAGGGCCTGCGCTGTACTTATGGACGACGCTCGCATCAACGCCCTGGTGGTCGAGACCAAATCAGGCAGACAGGCGATCCGGGCCAACGTTTTCGTTGACTGCTCAGGTGACGCAGACGTGGCCGTATTTGCCGGTGTGCCTCATGAAATCGGTGACGGACACGGCAGCGGACTCTTTCCTACAACGATGTTTCGTGTCGGCCATGTAGACGCCTCGCAAGCACTGCCCGCAGTGGGTGAGTTCAAGGCCATCAACGACTTTATGGATCGTGTACAACGGGAACACCCGGGACGGTATCGCTTCCCGCGAGACGGCGCCATCCTCAGGCCGCAAATCCATACTTCCGAATGGCGTGCCAATGTTACTCAAATTGCCAACGCCGATGGTCGCGCCTTGAACGCAGTGAACGCCAATGAGCTGAGCGACGGAGAGATCGAAGGCAGACGCCAGGTTATTGAATATTTTCAGTTCTTGCGCGAACAGATTCCTGGATTCTCTGAAGCGCGCATCGTCGAAATTGCGCCACAGATCGGTATTCGTGAAACACGTCGCATTCAGGGATGTTATGCGTTGACGGGTGACGACATCATCGGTTCTGCTCGCTTTGACGACAAGATCGGCATTAACGCCTGGCCGATGGAATTACATCAATCCGGTGGTATCTCTTGGGGATTCCCATCCGATCCAGATCGGGCATACAACGATCTGCCGTGGCGGATGCTGGTACCGGTTCAGGTGCAAAACCTGCTGGTTGCCGGGCGTTGTGCCTCAATGACTCATGAAGGGCAGTCAGCAGCCAGGGCCAGCGGCGCATGCTTCGTGATGGGCCAGGCTGCGGGCACGGCTGCCGCCATTGCAGGCACAACACCGTTGCAAACATTCGATCCAGTACATTTGCAGCAAACCTTGCGCGCGGACGGATGCCTGCTGGAGCCGTGACAGGCATTTATCCTCAAGTCTTCTGCAACTGATTCCCAATCGGCAGGCTGCGAATCCGCTTACCCGTCGCGGCAAAGATGGCGTTGCACAGTGCGGCGGACACCGGCGGTGTACCCGGTTCCCCCACACCGCCCAGGGGCGCATCGTAATCTTTCGCCGGCACCAGATGCACATGGATTTCCCGTGGCGCGCTCATCATGGACGTAATGCGGTAATCGTGAAAATTGCTTTGCACGGCCGCCCCGTTCTTGAAGCTGATTTCGCCCAGCGTCGCCAGACTGATGCCCATGACCGTCGCACCCTCGATCTGGGAACGGATCCGTTCCGGATTGACCTGGGGTCCGCAGTCAACCGCCACGTCTACGCGTGGAATAGACAGCTGGCCGCTATCCGAAATCTCGACATGCACAACCGTAGCAACGTATGTGACAAAACTGTAGTGAGCCGCAAGCCCCATACTCCGCCCTTTTTCGGTCGATTTACCCCAGCCGGCCTCCCGCGTTGCAACTTCAATCACATTACGTAGCCGCCCCGTATCGACGGGATACAGCTCGGGCGATTCATCATGGTTCCATGAGTCCGACAGTGCCGTCGGGTTGATGCGTCTGGCAGGACCGATCAGCTCCAGCAGAAAATCACGATGATCCTTGTTCAGTTCCGCGGCCATTTCGGACACAAAGGACTGGATGGCAAACGCGCGTGGAATATTTGACACAGAGCGGAACCAGCCGATCCGGGTGTGGGCCTCGGCTGGCGGGTTTTCTACCCTGACGTTGGGGATGGCAAACGGCACGTTGGCCGCCCCCATGCCCAGCTCACTGGCTGACTGGTGTTGCGTATCGGCAAAGGTGGAACCGATGGACGGCGCGGCGCTGCGATGCAGCCAGGCCGTTACCTTGCCCTGCGCATCCACGCCGGCTTCCAGTCGCTCCACAGAGACCGTGTGATAATAGGAATGCTGAATATCATCTTCCCGTGTCCAGGTCACTTTCACCGGCTTGCCGTCCATTGCTTTAGATAAAAGCCCGGCTTCAACAACAAAATCCGGTTTGGATTTACGACCAAAACCGCCACCCAGCAGCGTCTGGTTGACCCGCACGTTTTCAGGGGGCAGTTCCAGCCATTTGGTCAGCATGTCATGCGTGGCCTGCGGGGCCTGAACACTGGCCCAGGCTTCACATTTGCCATCGACAATGCGCACAGTGGCAACCGGTGTTTCCATCGGGGCCTGCGCCAGGTGAGGAACGTAATATTCGGCCTGGATGCGTTTCGCGGCGCTCTCCAGAGCCGCCATGGTAGCTCCATCATTACGCACGGCCTTGTCTGTCGGCTTGCTTACTGCCGCCTCAAGCTGCTTTCGATACTCTGCCGAATCATAGGTGGCGTGCGGGCCACCTTCCCATTCGATCTTCAGGGCCTTGCGTCCGGCAATAGCAGCCCAGGTGTTGGTCGCAATGACTGCGACGCCCCCCAATGGGTTAAACACTGCTGGTGGCGGTGAGCCGGGAAGGGTGACCACTTTGACGACACCCGGCACCTTCAGCGCGGCTGCATCGTCCACTTTGACCATCTTGCCGCCAAACACCGGCGGCCTGGCCACAACAGCGTACAACATGCCATCCAGCCGCACGTCCTGGCCATACTGGGCCCGGCCGGTCACGATATCCATGCCGTCTGCCAGGTGTGTTTCACCTTTTCCGATATAGCGAAATGCATCAGCGGGCTTGAGTTTGAGCGTTTCGCGGGCAGGCACCTCAAGATCGGCGGCTTTTTGCGCCACCTCGCCAAAACCCAGTTTTTTGCCGGAAGGCGTATGAACCAGTTCGTGATTCTTTGCTTCCACCTCAGAGACCGGCACATTTCACTGGCTGGCCGCTGCCGACACGAGCATCGCCCGTGCCGCTGCACCCACCCGACGCACGGGCATGCAGAAGTGACGCACGCTGCGAGAGCCGTCGGTGTCCTGATTGCCAAAACGCGGCTCTTCTGCCCACGCCTGCTTGACGGTCACCCGTCCCCAGTCGGCTTCCATCTCGTCAGCGACCACCATGGGCAGGCTGGTGCGTACGCCCTGTCCCATCTCGGCCCGATGACAAAGAATCGTGACCGCGCCGTCAGCTGCAATCGCGACAAAGACCAGCGGGTTATCAACGTAACCATGGGGCATGGAGTCTACCCCATATTTTTTGGGGCCTTTCTGCTCTTCGCCCTCGGCAAATGCCCTCACCGGCAGGCCGACTGCCAGAACAAAGCCGCTCAGGGCAAGCCCCTTGAGCATGTGGCGACGACTGATATTACTGATTTGCGCATCTGCTGCGGCGATGGCGATTGCATGATCTCTCAGTTTCATTTCGCACCTCCGGCCTGGGCGACGTTTTTAATGGCGCCGCGGATTCGCGTGTATGTACCGCAACGACATAAGTTACCGCTCATGGCGGCATCAATATCGGCATCTGTTGGTGCCGGTGTCTTCTTGAGCAGCGCGGTAGCTGACATGATCTGTCCCGTTTGACAGAAGCCACATTGCGGTACGCCCATCTCTACCCAGGCCTGCTGCACCGCCTTGCCGGTTTCGTCATCGGCCATGGCTTCAATTGTTATGATTTTTTTACCGACTGCCCCTGCAATGGGCGTCACACAGGAACGTATGGGCTCGCCATCCAAATGCACCGTACAGGCGCCGCATAGCGACATGCCACAGCCAAACTTGGTTCCGGTAAACCCCAGATGATCGCGCAGCGCCCACAAAATAGGCGTATCGCCTGGCAGATCAACGTCATGCTTTTTGCCGTTAATTTCGAGTGTAATCATTGTAGCCATCCTTGCTGTTTGTTTCCCAAATACAAAAACCGTCATTCACGCGTCTTTGCTTCCGATGCAGACCAAACCACCACGCATTCGTGTCCAGTATAGCAACCTTCTGCGTCAATTTATCACAATTGTATTAACTACGTTTGTCATGCGATCAAGGCGCGGCAGCAGAACGGCAAAAACCGGTACCGGCCAAATAAAACGACCAGCACCGGTATGACAAATGCCTGCGACCGGGTCGCACTGTACGAACCGGCCACCACCAGCAATCAGAAAAACCCGAGTGCCTTCGGACTGTAGCTGACCAGAAGACATTTAGTCTGCTGGTAGTTGGACAGCGCCATTTTGTGCGTTTCGCGCCCGATCCCGGACTGCTTGTAGCCCCCGAAAGCGGCATGGGCAGGATACAGGTGATAGCAGTTGGTCCAGACACGACCCGCCTCGATGCCTCGTCCCATGCGATAAGCCCTGGAACCATCACGGGTCCAGACGCCAGCACCCAGACCATAGTAGGTGTCGTTTGCGATCTCCAATGCTTCATCCTCATCACGGAACGTCGTCACGGAAGCCACGGGACCAAAAATTTCTTCCTGGAAGATACGCATATCGTTCTTGCCCTGAAGCAGCGTAGGAGAAACGTAATACCCTTCCTCCAGGCTCTGCACGCGATTGCGTTCGCCACCGGTCAGGCAAGCGGCACCCTCATCGCGACCGATGTCGATATAACCCAGAATCTTGTCCAATTGCGCCTGGGACGCCTGGGCACCCACCATGGTGCTCATATCCAGCGGATTGCCCGTTTTCATTTTCTGCACCCGCGCAATGGCTTTTTCAATGAACTGATCGTAAATGGATTCCTGTATCAAAATGCGCGAGGGGCATGTGCACACCTCGCCCTGGTTGAGCGCGAACATGGACAGGCCCTCCAGCGCCTTGTCAAAGAAATCGTCCGACTGATCCATCACATCGGCAAAGAACACATTCGGGCTCTTGCCACCCAGCTCCACAGTCGAAGGAATCAGATTGTCTGCAGCGGCATGCAGAATGTGTTTACCTGTCGCCGTCGAACCGGTAAACGCGATTTTGGCAATCCGCTTATGCGTGGCCAGCGCATTGCCTGCTTCCTTGCCGTAGCCATTGACCACATTGATCACGCCGGCAGGGAACAAGTCACCGACAATTTCCATCAACACCAGAATGGAAGCCGGTGTCTGTTCTGCCGGTTTAAGTACGACGCAGCAGCCTGCGGCCAGCGCCGGCGCCAGTTTCCAGATCGCCATCAGGATGGGAAAATTCCACGGAATGATCTGGCCGACCACGCCCAGGGGTTCCTGGAAGTGATAGGCGACCGTCGTGTGATCAATCTCGGAGATGCTGCCTTCCTGCGCCCGGATGCAACCGGCAAAATAACGCAAATGATCGACAGCCAGCGGCAGATCCGCGGCCATGGTTTCACGCAGCGGCTTGCCGTTGTCGATGGTTTCGGCCACCGCCAGCAATTTCAGGTTCTGCTCAATACGGTCAGCCATTTTCAAGAGCAGATTGGACCTGTCGGCTGGCGAGGTCTGCGCCCAGGCTCGTTTTGCAACATGGGCCGCATCCACGGCACGATCAATATCATCTGCACTGGAACGGGCAACTTCGCAAAACACCTGTCCATTTACAGGTGAAATATTCTGGAAATACTCGCCAGAGGCAGGCTCAACCCACTTGCCACCTATATAGTTGCCATACTTGGTCTTGTAGGGATATTCGGTATCGATCCCAAACTGTTTCAAATCGGATAGGTTCATGTTTTATCTCCTGTCTGTTGATTTTGGATAGCGTGCGGGCATGCATGCC
>Ga0164243_10011582_pt1 | contig 12568 bp, 12 predicted proteins | sample OricompcompostOP_FD_108781 | JGI IMG/M metagenome (GOLD analysis project Ga0164243, IMG submission 108781) | Organic Plus compost microbial communities from Emeryville, California, USA - Original compost - Organic plus compost (OP) | ecosystem: Engineered > Solid waste > Mixed feedstock >...
ACGCACTTACAGCGTGCGCATTCAGGCCGATGCGAATTATCGCAGCCATGCCGAGGATATCGGCAAGCTGAAGGTGCGCTCGCAATCGGGCGAGATGATCCCGCTGTCGGCGCTGCTGAAAGTTGAGCAGACGGTCGGTGCCGAACGCGCCATCCGTTATAACGGCTTCCTTTCCGCCGATATCAACGGCAATCCGGGCCCCGGCTTCTCGTCCGGTCAGGCACAGGCCGCCATTGAACGGATCGCGGAAGAAACCTTGCCTCCGGGCATCGCCTATGAGTGGACCGACCTGACCTACCAGCAGATTCTGGCGGGCAATTCGGGCTTTCTCGTCTTCCCGCTGGCGCTGCTGCTCGTCTATCTGGTTTTGGCCGCGCAATATGAAAGCCTTGCCCTGCCGCTGTCGATCATCATGATCGTGCCGATGGGGATCATGGCGGCACTCACCGGCGTCTGGCTGACCGGAGGCGACAACAACGTCTTCACCCAGATCGGCCTGATCGTCCTTGTGGGGCTATCGGCAAAGAACGCGATCCTGATCGTGGAATTCGCCCGCGAGCTGGAACTTTCGGGAAGAGGCGTCGTGCAGGCGGCGGTCGAGGCAAGCCGGTTGCGCCTGCGCCCGATCCTGATGACCTCGATGGCCTTCATCATGGGCGTGGTGCCGCTGGTCATATCCACGGGTGCGGGTGCGGAAATGCGCTCGGCCATGGGCATCGCGGTCTTTGCAGGCATGATCGGCGTGACCGCCTTCGGCATCTTCATGACGCCGGTGTTCTATGTGCTGATCCGCAAGCTCTCCGGCGAGCGCCCGCTGAAACATGCAGGCGCAAAGATCGAAGCCCCGCATCTGGCGCCGGGGGAATAGCCCGGCGTCTCCTTCCATCGCCTTCTACAGAGGGGCCGGAGCAATCCGGCCCCAACTTCATTGTGGACTTGTCCTAAGCCGTCGCGATATCGCCCGAATCGGTTCCTTAAGAGGGGCTTTGTCCGCTGCATGAAGGAGAAGATCGTTGCAGAAGTCCGGTTTGCTTGCCCTCGTCCTCGCTGCCACTGCGCTGGCGGCATGTTCCGAAACGAGGCCCGGTCCTTCGGCAAGCGCCTCCCCCGCCAGACCTCCAGTCGATCCGACACCCATTACCGGCAACTGGTGCAGCCCCGACGGACAGCGATTCGCCATTTCCGGCGAGCGTTTCGACAGCCGCGACAGCCAGTGCTCGGTCACGCGGATGAACAATTATGAAGGCACCTTTACCGTTTCGATGGCCTGCAATACCAATGGCCAGCAGTCGAAGGAAAACATCACCATTTCACCCGTCGGTGAGACGCTGCATATCTCGTTCCTGTCGATGGGCGGCAAGCGGGCGGTGGTCAGCCGCTGCGCCTCCTGATCGGGCCAAAATCAAATCAAGGCAGAACCATGATCTGGCGCGATTTTCGCGCCAATTGCTTTTTTGAGCGGCAAATCATCCGGTTTTGCCGCCGGAAGTTGTGGCGAACGCCCGGCAAATTCATGGCAAAATGTGGCAACCGGCCTTTTGGACAATGTGATACGACAGCAGGAACCTCTTCTGCTAAACTTGCCCCCGCAATGCCATACCCACAATATAGGGAGACAGACATGAAAGTCGTATTCGTGACTACCGCTGTCCTCGCTCTGTCGGTTGCTTTATCGGCTACAGGCGCGATGGCAGACTGCACCTATCACAGCGCCCAATCTTCCACGAAGATCGAGAAGCCGCAAACCACTGCAAGCATCCAGACAACGGCGCCGGAACAGAAATAACTGCCGGAAACTGACCCTACCCTGATTCGTGACGATCGCGCTGAAACGCCGGTCGTCACTTTTTTGAAAATGCGGGAAAAAAAAGCGCGCCCTCCAGGTTGAAGGACGCGAAAGAGGTGCAAGCTCGCTCTGTTCGAGGAACCTGAACGGCAGGTTCTAGGCTCGACCAGATGCCTGTCGGCCATTCTGTCCTGGAAGCGACCTGAATACGGGACCGGTTTTTGTTCGTAGCCCGAAACATTCGCTTCGAGAGTAACCGTTATCGCCGCTTTCGCGCTGTCCGGACTGGTTTGGCTGCTTATCGACCCCGACTCCCCGCGGTCGATAAGCAGCCCCCGCCCAATTTTGCGTCAGCCTCCTAAGCCCAACAGGCCGACGGCTATTTAGTGAACGCTCCAGTAGCGAAAAACAATTCCCCTATTCAGGGGGATATGAAACAAAGATAAACCGGCCTTCCTGTTCCGCAATGACTTTGCGCGTCCGGTAGATATTGAAAGACTTTATGAAAGCATTTGATATTTATTTTGAATTGAACCAGACTTTTTCAGTGTTGTGTGCGAATTGGCGCTTTTTAAGGAAAATTTCGTCCGCCAAACTCAGGAGATTCTTGAAATTGCGGGCGTCCTGCCTTTTAAGCTTCGATACATTCGCATTCTTTCGTTTCTGGAGATTACCCCACGTGTCATGCGCAAACTGGATGTTCGCTCTCCGGCGTCTTCTGGCGCTCCCGGCACTGATCGCGCTGTTGGCCCTCTGCCAAATCCCCCATGCCGCTAGCGCGGCTGAGGCAGCATCGTCCGCGACAGTGACCGTCACGCTGACCGTCATCGGCCCGGACGGAACGACCCGCGTGCTGGCAAGCGATGACTTCACCCAACTGCCGCAGAACAGCTTGCGGACCAGTACCGCATGGACCGAAGGGCCGCAGAATTTCGACGGTGTGCTGCTGCGCGACGTGCTGGCAACGGTAGGCGTCAACGGGAAGGACGCTGCAGACCGTTCGATCACCATTCTTGCGATCAACGACTACAGTATCAGCATTCCGCTGCAAGACGCCTACAGGTACAATGTGCTGGTCGCGCACAAGATGAACGGCAGGGAGCTTAGCCTGCGCGACAAGGGGCCGTACTGGATCGTCTATCCGCGCGATCAGCATCAGGAACTGAACGATTCGCGCTATGATCACCGCTGGGCGTGGCAGTTGAAGCAGATCGAGGTGAAATGAGAATCAAGCGAGGCTACATTCTCTCCGGCCTGGTCATGGCAGGTTTTGCAGCCCTGCTCGCTTATGCATTCATTCAGCTTCTCGAAATCCAGAAATCGCTTGCAACCTATACCGGCGAGAACATGGTCTGGGCGATTACCAAGACAGAACGCGACGCCAGCCGCCTGGCCGAAACGGCGCTGACATTACCTGCGGGCAGCACGAATACAGCCGATCTCTCGCTGCGGCTTGACGTTCTCTACAGCCGTTTCGCGCTTCTGGACGATGGCCCGCAGAAGAAATATTTCGCAGGCATTCCGGGCGCTGCCGAAATCATCCGGCGCAATGCAGACCGGCTTCCCGAAATCGAGGCGATGATCAAGGCCGGGCCGGAACAATTCGACCCAGCCGCCATTTACCAGGCACTGGTTCCGATGCGCGATGAACTGACCAAGGTTGCCAATGATGCAACCATCGTGGAGCAGGACCGCGGCGGCGCGCAGCGCGACCAGCAATTGCAATCGATCTACCTGATCATGTTCGCGGTGCTGGGCATCATGGCGACAGGCGCCATCCTGTCCTGGCAGCTTTTGTCCAACATGCGCAGGGCCGAGCGCGCCCACAAGGCCTTGCAGGAATACAAGCAGCAACTAGAACAGACCGTCGCCGACCGCACTGCCGCCCTGCGCGAGGCGCTGGAAAACGAGCGCAAGGCCAAGGAACTCTACAAAAGCTTCATCACCACGGTTTCACACCAGTTCCGCACGCCCGTTTCGATCATCGACATCATCGCCCAGCGCTTCATCCGCCGGGCCGACGAGTTCACGCCCGAAATCATCATCGACAAGGCCAAGCGGATGCGGAATGCCAGCCGCCGCCTGATCCTGCTTCTGGAGAGCACCGCCAATGCGGAACGCCTCGACGAGAACGGGTTTCAAATCAACCGGCAGCCGGTCGATTTCTCCGAACTGGTGCGCAACACCTGCGCCTATCATCAGGAGCTGCATCCGGAACTGGAACTGGTGACGGACATTCAGGACAGCGAGACTTTCTGTTATTGCGACGGCATTCTGGTCGAGCAGATACTGGTCAACCTGCTTGGCAATGCCACCAAATATTCGCCCGCCAACAAGCCTATCGAAGTCAGCACGGAAGAAGACGAGAACGGCTTCCGCTGCATCGTCCGCGACCATGGCATCGGCATACCGGCGGAAGAAACGGATCGCATATTCACGCGTTTTTTCCGCGCCAGCAACGCATCGCACATGGCAGGAACCGGCCTTGGCCTCAGCCTGTCACGCGCGCTGGCCGAATTGCACGGCGGAACGCTTGTCTTCACTTCGGTCGAAGGACAAGGTACGGTATTCATTCTGTCCCTGCCAAAGGTGGCCCAACATGCGACTGCCTGAAAATCCCCCCACGCCTACCGTCCTCTGCATCGAGGACGAAACGCATATTCTTGAAGAACTGATCGATGAACTGAGCACTTCGGGCTTCAACGCCATTGGCGCCGCCAATGCAGGTGAAGCGCTGCGGGTGCTGGAGCGGACGACGCCCGACATCATCATCTGCGATATATTGATGCCCGGCACCAACGGCCTGCAGTTTCTGGAACAGATTCGCGGCTCCCGGCCCGATCTTGCCGGAACGCCATTCCTGTTCCTGACCGCCCTTGCCGACCGCAGCCACGAGCTGACCGGCCGAGAGGCCGGTGCCGACGACTATCTCACGAAGCCAATCGATTTCGACGTTCTCATCCTCACGATTCGCGCCAGGCTCAATCTGGTGGCGCGCGTAAAGGCCATATCCACCCCTTCCGCTGCGGTGGAACCGAATGGAGACTTCATCCATCTTTCGCGCCGGGAAACCGAAGTGCTGAAGGAGATCGGCACCGGCCAGCGCAACGGCGAAATCGCCCGCAAACTGGGCCTCTCGGAACACACGGTCAGCGACTATGTGAAGGCGATCTACCAGAAGCTCAGCGTGTCGTCGCGCGCCGAAGCAACGCGGGAAGCCATCCGACGCGGACTGGTCGACATGAGATAGATCGACCAGTTCAATCGATTTTTTGGGGATGAACGGTAATGATCTCGACAATCCCCACGCCCCAAATTACGGTTTTCGCATGAAGCAACCGGTTCAACGACGCGCTGTCTTCTTCATTGGCGGCTATGATCCCAAAACGCCGGAGGCGTTTTTTGGGCGATTGAGCAGAGAAATCAAAAGGTTCGAAGCCCTCTGGAGCGTCCGTTCCGAGGTTTCGGATGTCAGCACGTCGCCGGATCGAGAGACAGGCTTCGTCTCAATCAAGACGGCACCCGGCGACAATGGCTGGGCGACCGAAACGGACTTCAATTTTCTCGTTCTCGACAGAATCGTATTGGCGGATTTCGACCGTCCGCTCCCGGTCCGGCTGGCCAAATACCTTGTCGCCTTCGGCGATTTCGTCCTTACCGGCACCGCATTTCGCTTCTTCGCCAGGGCATGGCGGTTCGGGCTTTATTTCCTCTACCCGTTTCTCGTGTTCGCCCTGTTCGTGGTGGCGGGCTATGCGGCGGCGCGCGCGACGGTTAACTGGCTCGGCGCCCTGAGCTGGCTCGTCGGGCTTGCGGTTTTTTCGGCAGCACTCGCCATTCTGGGCAAAAGATGGTCCACCAACCACCTGATGGACCTGTGGTCGTTCTCGCTCAATTTCATTCGCGGGCGGCGGCGAGATGCAGAATCCCTGATGCAGCGCTTTGCAGCGGGCATCGTCGAACAGACCGCCGCGAAACAATATGACGAGGTCATCCTGATCGGCCACAGCACCGGCGGCATGCTGATGCTGGACGTTGCTGCGCGCTGCCTTGCCATCGATCCGCAATTCAGCAGCCATGCGCCGCAGGTGTCTGTCCTCACCCTCGGCTCGACCGCGCTCAAGGCAGGCTATCATCCGGCGGGCGGGCATTTTCGCGAGGGCGTGCAGCGGCTGGTGGACGATGGCAAAATCGACTGGGTGGAAATCCAGTGCCTGACCGATGCGATCAATTTCTACAAGACCGATCCGGTGGCGGAAATGGGCTTGAAACGGGAGCCGCAGCGCAACTTTCCCGTCACACGGACAGTGCGCATGAAGGAAATGCTGCAGCCGGAAATCTACAAGCGCGTGAAGCGGAACCTTTTTCGCGTGCATTATCAATATGTATTCGGAAACACGAAGCCCTATTGGTATGATTTCTTTCAGATCTGCTGCGGTCCGCTCTCGCTTCGCGAACGGACGGACGACCGCATCATCGGTGCCCAGCCAAGGAAGGAAACTGTTGCCGAATGACACCGACACTGGCCGCAATCGTCGGGGGCATCGGGCTTGTTGCCTGGGTCGTTATCCGCATTCCGCACCAGCGGCGCGCACGCAAGATCAAGGTTGCAAACGATGCGAAGACGCTGGCTGACCGGCTGGCGTTGGGTGCGGCGACAGTCGGCCTGTCGCTGATCCCCATCGTCTATGTCGCGACCGGCTTTCCCGCTTTTGCCGATTATGCTTTCCAGCCGTGGCTCGCCTGGATCGGGCTGATCGTCGAAATCGCCTTCCTCTGGCTTTTTTATGCCAGCCATCGGCAATTGGGCAAGAACTGGTCGGTTTCGCTTGAAATCCGCCGCGAGCACAAGCTGGTGACCGACGGGCTTTACAAATATGTCCGTCATCCGATGTATCTGTCGTTCTGGCTCTGGGCGATTGCACAATTCTGCCTGCTGCCGAACTGGTTTGCCGGGCTGGCGGGGCTTGTCGGCGTCGCTATCCTCTATTTCTATCGGGTCGGCCACGAGGAGGCGATGATGCGCGCGGCCTTTGGCGCGTCCTATGACGACTATGCGCGCCGGACGGGCCGCGTCATTCCGAAACTCAAGTTCTAGTGATTTGGCTGAAACGGATCGGCGCTCTAAATAGCTGTTTCGATGCTCCTCGTTCGAAAGTCATTTTTCGAACGCGCCCCAACAGGTAGTCGAAGATGGTTTCAAAGCCCGATCGTTCGCATTCGAAAATCATGACCCGCCGCCGCCTGATCTTTGCGGGAGCGGCCCTTGCGCTTTATGCCGGCGCGGCTCAGGCAGCACCCAAAAAACCTTCCGGAACGGCACCGCAGGCGGATGTCTATCTGCTGCGCGGGTTCGGAGACATTTTCTCCACCGGCATTGACGAGATCGGCAGGCAATTGCAGGCCAATGGCGTCGACGCGCATGTCGAGGGCCATCAGGCATGGCGTTTTGTGCTGAACCGGATACTTGCCGACCAGCGCGAGAATCCGCGCGCGCCCGTGGTTCTGATTGGCCATTCGCTTGGCGCCAATGCCATCATCGACATTGCGGCCGCTCTTGAAAAAAAGGGGGTATCGGTCGCCTATATGGCGACCTTTGCCGCCACAGCGCCTGCCCCTCTGCCCGGCAATATCAAGCGTGTCGTGAATTTCTATTTCAAGCAGCATGGCTGGGGCCTGCCGTTGACAGCCGGGCCGCGTTTCCGGGGAAGCCTCGACAATCGCGACTTTTCAGGCATGAGGGATATCGGCCATTTCAACATCGAGAAGCAGCGCCCGCTTCAGGATGAAGTGGTTCGCAATGTGCTGAGTATCGTACGCTCAAGATGATTGGGAGCCGGCTGGCGGCCCCATCAAAGGCTATTTTAGAAAGATGTAGCGGGCAAAATACGGCGACCGACCGACTTCATCTGCGCTCTTGCAAGGAGCTGTAGGTGCTGCTCCGCCCGCTGTTTCCACTCGCTGAATATAGCGAACAGAAGACAAAAAGCCGTTACCTGCCTTACTCTTGACCTCCAGCAGGAGTTGCGGAATGCTATTGGGTGTATCGCTCGGGGCTTTCGCGCGCACGGCGCCGATGATCAGGCTGCCATCCGATGCTTGCCAGCCGAATGTTGAACAGCTTGCTTTTTATTTACCCCCCCAAGAAAATAGCCACTCTGAAATAATAGTCTGTAAAACTTCATTATTATTTGCTGTCAAAAAATTGCAATATCTTCTTTTTTATTTTACATTAACGTATTTCAGCGGCGGGAAGAGTTTAGTTCGGAGATGAGAATATGAATTTGGAAGATTTTAACTCCATCGAGCTGAAAAAGATTGCTACAGATGGCGATCATGCCTTAGTCACTAAGAAAACATCAGCCGAGGTGGTTGATATTGTTACAAAATCAATGTCATTTCCGATGGAAGCCATCATTAAAAGATACAGAAAAGAGCACAATATCGATCTGAAGACGGCGTCGCTTCATGAAAGAGAGTTAAAACGCTTTCTGGCGTTGGCGGCTATCTACGACGTTCCACTCGGAATGCGGGGACCAGTCGATGAGCTCTGGCATACGTTTATAATCTTTACTGTCGATTATATGAACTTTTGTCAAACGGTAGCGGGACGTATGATACATCATGTTCCTACACGAGATGATGAGCCTATAGCGTTTGGAAAAAATCTGCCACCTTATTTGATGAAGCGTATAGATCTGTATTCTCCTGCGAGCCCCCAAGCGAAATTTGGCCTCAAAATAATACTAATAGTGATTGCCAGCACGAGTGTAGGCCAATTGATTGTTACCCCTGTGAATCGAAATTAAGTTGAGTGATTTCAGGAGTTTATGGTATTCATCCCATCCTTAAGAAGCATGACACGACATATTGCAAGAATATAATTTTCGGTTGGGCTCTAAGGAATGATAGTCAACCGCAATACCTTTGGAGTCGCAGATTGCAGCGGCAGTTTGCTAGCGATGGTCAAGAGGATCGTCATCGCAATGCGACTTCTTGGGTGTGCCTTGGGTGCAAAACTGCATTTGTTCGCGTCACGTTCTGCATGCGTCTATAAGCGACTGGCCAACTGGAACCGCGCAAATTAGCGGTTCTAGGCTTTCCCGATTGCGTTGACGTGATATGGAAGCTTGGCTTTGGTGCCGCACGATAACTAAAGTTGACGGGCAGACGCGGAAATTATGCGACCGGCTCGAAAACGCAAGTTAGGACAGATTACTATTTTTTTTCAAAAAACTCAATGATTTCAATGCGATTGGCGGAAGAGAATGGGAGTCGAACCCACCAAAGACCGTCTATCGGCCCCTCCCGGATTTGAAGTCCGGACGCCCCACCAGGAACGCGTCTCTTCCTTATATCGCTGCTTCAGCGGATGCAGTTTGAGCGAAATCGCCGAACAAGTCCAGCTTGCGGCGGTTAAGGCGGCGCATGTCTCCCCGCCTTATCGTGACGCTGTTGCGGTCGAAAAACTCCAATATCTGGATCGCCACCTTGCGGCCGCTATCGACCCGGTCGCGAAAGCGCGCCGCGATGAACCAGCCGCTGTCGAAGGCCGCATCCATATCCGACAATATGCCGATCATTTCGGCAATCGTCGCCCGGAGGAAAAAATGATCGTGCGCCACTTCGTGCACCCGGCCCATGCGCCCGGCGAGCTTGAGCAGGCGGCGAATATCTTCCTCCCGCTCGTCGAGGAGGCCCGCAATATCGCGCACGCGCGGCGGACGGAAACGGGCGTCGCCGCCAAGCAGCGGCGCGATGCGTTGCCAGAGCGCCTCGTCGGCAGCGCTCATCGTCACTTCATGATCGCGGAGGCGCAGCCACGCACCGTCCAGTCTCACGAGGTCCGCCTCAACCAGCGCGGCAATGGCGGCGCGAAAGGCGGGCGCTGGCAGGCGCGGCTTCAACAACAGGCGCAACCGTTCGACGCCCATGCCGATCAGGTCCGGATTTTCTGCATGAAAAGCGGCAAGGCGCGCCAGAATATCCGCACGCAGCGCATTCCACCGCTCCGGCAACAGCAGCAGCATGGAATTCGGCTGCGGCAGCGTCACGGCATCGAGCGCTTGCGCCAGACCTTGCGGATCGTCGGCCAAGGCGCGGTCGCGCAGGAATGCCGCCGCGTCAAGATAATAAGGCTCGGCTGACAGCAGCGCCCGAGCCGCCTGCACGGGATCATCGATGGAATGAGCGTCGAGTTGGGCCATGCGCTCCGGGCTGCGGCGCTTGCGCTGCGGCGGGCGCAAATCCAGAAAACGACCGCCGCCAATAGTGCGCTGCGCGGAAACATCCCGGATGACGAAACGGTCTCCTGCCGCCGCCGCAATGGGACGATCCAGCACCAGTTGCACCCGGTCTTCCGCGCCGGGCCGCAGTTCCTCATCCCGCAGAAGCACGATGCGCGCCCCGACCTCGGCTGCGGCATGATGCAGGCGAACCGGGAACCATTGGCCGACCGGCTTTTTCTCCGAAGGCAGGATTTGCAGCGATGCATCGATGCGGTCCGTGTGGCGGTGAAGGCCGGGCGACACCAGCATGTCGCCCCGATGCACGGCCTCTTTCGATATGCCGTCACCCGCCAGATTGAGCGCGCAGCGATCACCCGCCTCAGCAGTTTCGCTCGGCCTGTTTTGCGCATGGATGGTGCGCACGCGCGCTTCCCGGCCGGACGGGCTGATGAGAAGATGGTCGCCAATGGCGACCTTGCCGGAAAGCACCGTGCCGGTGACGACGGTGCCCGCGCCCTTCAGCGTAAAGGAACGATCCACGGCAAGACGAAAACGTCCCGAGGCCCGGCGCCCGCCGAATGCCCGCGCTTCATTTTCCAGCAAGGTTCCAAGTTCGCCGATCCCGGCCCCCGAAACGGTGGAGACCGCCAGGACAGGAATATCAGCCAGTCCTGTCAGCGCCAGTTCGTTGCGGATGGCGATTTCGACTTCTGCGAGGCGTTCCGGCTCGGCAAGATCGGATTTGGTGATGACGGCGACGCCGTGCCGGATGCCGAGCAGATCGACGATTGCCAGATGCTCCCGCGTTTGCGGCATGATCCCGTCATCGGCGGCGACAACCAGCATGACGAAATCGATGCTCGCCGCCCCGGCAAGCATCGTATGCACGAATTTTTCATGCCCCGGCACGTCGACAAAGCCGAGTGTATGCTTTTCATCGCCGGAGAGAGGCAGATAGGCAAAGCCGAGATCGATGGAAATTCCGCGTTCTTTTTCTTCTTTCAGTCGATCCGTATCGACCTTGGTCAGCGCGCGCACCAGCGCGGTCTTGCCATGATCGATATGTCCCGCCGTTCCGACGATCATGAGCGGCGCGCCGCAAGAGACGATAGATTGTGCAAAAAGCCGTCTTCATCCTCAAGGCAGCGCAGATCGAGCACGCGGGCACCCTTTTCGATCCGCCCGATGACAGGCAGAGGCAAAGCGCGCAATGAACTGGCAAGCGCTGTCAGTGCCGTGCCGCTGCCGTCCTTCGGCACAATCGACAATCCGGCGCTTGGAACCGTTGAAAGCGGCAATGCGCCGGAGCCGATCTGGCTGGCGCAATCCGTCACTGCCACGATGAAGGCCGGGCCAAGCGCTCTTTCAAGCTCCGGCTTGAGCCTTGCCGCCTGCGCGGCGATTTCCGGCTGCGGGCGCGCGAGATAACGGATGGTCGGCAGCTTTTCCGCCAGTCGTTCCGGGTTGCGATAAAGTTTCAGCGTCGCTTCGAGGGCTGCAAGCCTGATCTTGTCGACCCGCAAGGCGCGCTTCATCGGGTTCTTGTTGATGCGCGCGATCAGGTCGCGCCGCCCGACGATGAACCCCGCCTGCGGTCCGCCCAGAAGCTTGTCGCCGGAGAAGGTGACGATATCCGCGCCTTCGGCAACCGCTTCGCGCACTGTCGGCTCATGGGCGAGGCCGAAAGCGGTCAGATCGGCAAGCGTGCCAGAGCCCAGATCATTAACCAGCGGCACGCCCTTGCCCCGCGCGATTGCCGCCAGTTCCGGCGCCGTGACTTCCCGCGTGAAACCTTCGATGCGGTAATTGGAGGTATGGACCTTCAGCACAAGGCCGGTATCCGGGTTGATTGCATTCTCATAATCGCGCGGATGGGTGCGGTTAGTGGTGCCGACTTCGACAAGCCGCGTCCCGGCGCGGGTCATGATATCCGGCATGCGGAACGCGCCGCCGATCTCGATCAGTTCGCCCCGCGAAACGATGGCTTCCTTGCCCGAGGCCAGACTGTTCAGCACCAGAAGCACGGCGGCGGCATTGTTGTTGACGACGGTTGCGTCTTCCGCGCCTGTCAGTTCGCAGACGAGTGCGCGCAGATGGTCGTCGCGCTCGCCACGCGACCCGGACACCAGATCAAACTCAAGCGAAACCGCCTGCCGCATCGCTTGCGTGGCGGCCTCGATTGCGGCTTCGGCAAGGATAGCGCGACCCAGATTGGTGTGCAGGACCGTGCCGGTCAGGTTGAACAGCGGGCGCAGGCTCGACTGCCCGGATGCTTCGAGCAGGTGAATAACCCGCTCCGCCAAAAGCATGTTGCTGGAAGACGCGGCGCCGGACTTCACCGCCTCGCGCTCGTCATGCAAAACCTTGCGGACGGCCTCCGTCAGCGATGCATGGCCAAAATTTTCTGCTGCCCCGGCTAGTTCGGGCATGTGCAGGATGGCGTCCACAGACGGCAGATGGCGCAGTGAAGTCTTGATCTGGTCCATGCCGCCTCACAATCCGGCAAGAAGCGGGGAGAACCCACCTCGCCTGTAAGGCGTCTCGCGCATCAGCA
>Ga0164243_10011583_pt1 | contig 12566 bp, 15 predicted proteins | sample OricompcompostOP_FD_108781 | JGI IMG/M metagenome (GOLD analysis project Ga0164243, IMG submission 108781) | Organic Plus compost microbial communities from Emeryville, California, USA - Original compost - Organic plus compost (OP) | ecosystem: Engineered > Solid waste > Mixed feedstock >...
GCCGTCGACGCCCGGGGTGCTGACGAAGGCCGGGCCCGAGGTCGCCGACTCCGACCACATCGAGCCGCCGTCGCGCACCAGGCCGGCCTCGTTGGAGAAGCGGCCGACGGCGATGTAGCCGGCGGTGACGCGCTGGCCGAAGGTCGGGGAGGCTCTGTCGCGGTCGATGTAGGTGACGCCGCCGTCGCGGCCGACGGCGACGTCGGTCGAGCCGGGCGGGACGTTGATGTAGGTGTCGGTCGCGTTCGGCGCGTAGGTGAAGCCGCCTCTGCCGTCCGGCGTGCCGGTCGCGCCCTTGCCGATCAGGTAGTGGCCGTCGGCGGTGACCATGTCGCCCGCGGCGTTGGTCGTGAAGTTGCCGGCGCGCGTCCACTGGAAGTTGGTCGTCGGGACCGCCGGCGGCGTCCCGTTGGCGACGCGGAACCAGCCGCTGCCCTGGAGGTAGACGTCGAGCGGGGCGCCGGTCGTCATCGGCGCGCCGTTGGTCATCAGGTTGTCGACCGAGCCGAGCTGGACGCCGAGGCCGACCTGGAGGGCGTTGGAGCCGCCCGTGCCCTGGCCGGGACCGGCCGCGCCGCGCTGCAGCTGCGAGAGCGAGTCCTGGAAGGTGGTGCGCGCCGACTTGTACCCGACCGTGTTGACGTTCGAGAGGTCGTTGGCGGTCACGTCGAGCATCGTCTGGTTGACCTTCAGTCCGCTGATCGCGGAGAACATGCCACGCATCATGAGGGCATCAGTTCCTTTCGCGGCTTCCTCGAGGAGGTCCGGCCGCAGTTGTCAGCCGCCCGCGTCATGCGATGACGGCGCTGTCGATGTTCGTGAACACCTGCTCGCGCATGTGCTCGGGGTCCACCGCCGTGATGACGGTGCGGTTTCTGACGGAGACGACGAAGGCGGTGCCGTCGACGAAGACGACCGACTCGCGCGAGCCCTTGCCGGCGGCCCGCTCCACGCCCTCGCTGAGCCGCGCGAGCGTCCCCTCGCCCAGCTCGATCCCGCGCCGCTCGAGCCGCTGGAGCGCATGGCGCGAGAACTCGACGCCCTGCGTTCTCGTGCGCAGCACCTCCTGGAAGGAGGGGCCGTGCACCGGCGCGTCGGCGGCGGCGCGGCGCGGCGCGGCGGAGGGCGCGACCGGCGCGACGCCGGGCGGGACGAGCGCGGGGTTGTGGAGGTTGACGCTCACGCGTCCGTTCTCGGGACGGAGTCGGGATCGGTCTCGCCCTCGCCCTCTCTCGGGAGCTCGTCCGGCGCGGGGGCGACGCCGTCGCCCCAGACGTTCAAGACCGAGACGGGCAGGACCGGGGAGCTGTCACCGGTGATCGTCAGCTGCGGGCCGGCGCTCGTGAACTTGACCGACTCGACTCTGCCGCTGGCGGTCGTGAGCTTGCCGTCCGCGTCCGTTCTCAGGTACGAGATCGTCTTGCCGATCAGCGCGATCGCGTTCTGGTCGTACTCGTTGGAGGCCGCGGCCGAGGTCGTCTGACCGAGGTTGGTGATCTGCTCCAGGATCGAGAACTGCGTCATCTGCTGCATGTACTGCGCCCCGTCGGTGGGGTTCAGCGGATCCTGGTTCTGCATCTGGCCGATCAGCAGCTTGAGGAAGTCGTCCTTGCCGAGGATCGTCGGATCCTTTGGCTTGGTCGCGTCCATCACGCTCGGGACGTTGCCGGCGCCGGTCGTGCTGTCGGTCGGGTTGAGTGGCATCTGTCGGTTCCTTCCTGATCAGGCGAGCACGTCGACGAGCGCGCCGTTCGGAAGCTGGAGCGAGCGCGGCGCCGCGGGGGCGTCGGTCGCGACGGTCAGCAGCTCGTCGGCCGGCGCGTCGGCGAGGCGGCGGGCGGCCGCGCCGCCGCCGTCGAGGTCGCCGAAGCCGCGCTGGGCGCCGGCCTCGCCGGCCTGCTCGCCGGAGGCGCCGATGTCGAGCTGCAGCAGGGTCAGGCCCTGCTGCTCCAGCTCGCGGCGCAGGTCGGCGGCAGACTGCTGCAGCAGCTGCGCCGCGCCGGTGGTGTCGGCGATCACCTTCGCGACGAGGCCGTCGGCGGTGTGGCGCAGGTGGATCTCGATCCCGCCGAGCTCGGCCGGGCTGAGGCTGATGCGGGCGTGCGTGACGCCGCGGTCGGCGGCGGCGCGCATCGCCAGGCGGACCGTCTCGACGGCGTGGTCGAGCGTGACCGGGCGGGCCGGCGCGGTCGCCGCGGCGGCGTTCAGCGCCGTCGCCGAGTGGACCTGGCCGGGCTGGTGCGCGCCGACCTGGCCGGCAGCGCCGCCCTGCGCCTGCGCCGGCTGCGGCGCGGCATGGGCCGGCGCCTGCTCGCCGGGCTTGGCGGCTGCGGCCGCGGCCGGGCTCGGCGCCTGCTCGGCGGCCGGGGCGGTCGCGGCGGCGGCCGCGTCGGGCCGCGGCGCCTGCGGCGCCTGGGCGTTCTGGGCTCTCGGCTGCGCGGCGCCCTGGTCGCCGCGCGCGCCGCTCTCGTCGCCGGCGGCCTGGTGCGGCTGGCCCGCGGCGGCGGGCGTCGCCGGCGCGTCGGCGGCGGTCGCGGCAGGCGCGGCCGGCTGCGCGGCCGTCGGCTGCGCGGCCGGCTCGGGGGCGGCGGCCGCGGTCGCGGCCTGGGGCTGCGCGGTCGAGGTCGTGGCGGCGGCCGTCGCGGGCGCCGTCTCGACGATCGGCTGCGCGGCCGTCGTCGTCGCCGGCGCGGCCGCGATCGGCGCGGCGAGCGCGCCGTCGGCGAGCGGCGCCGCCGGGACGGCGGTCGTCGCCGGCTGCGTGCCGGGGGTCGTCGCGGCGGGTGTCGCGGCGGCCGTCGAGACGGTCGGCGCGGCCTGCTCGCCGCTCAGCAGCTGGTTGAGCGCGACGGCCAGCGCGGCGGGGTCCGTCCCCTCCGCGCTCGGCGTCACGGCGTCCGTGGCCGCCGGCTGCGCCGGCTCCCCGGCGGAGGCGTCGCCTCTGCCGGCCGCGGCGTTCGCGTCGGTCGCGTCCTGCTGCTTCGCGAGGCCTTCCGCAGTGGCGGTCCGGGCCTGCTGGTCGAGCACCGACGCGAACGGGTCGCCGTCGGGCGGTGCGGATCTGCCGCCGGGTCTCGGCGGCCCCGCGTTCGCCGGCGGAGGCGCCGCCGGCAGCGGAATGACGAGGCTCATGTGATCGATCCCGATCCGGTCGTGGGGAGTGGGAGGCCGGCCGGCGCGGTCGCGACCGGCGCGACGCGGTACTCGGCCGCGTACTGCTGCACGCGCTGGACGTACGCCTGCGTCTCGGCGTAGGGCGGCACGCCGCCGTATCTGGCGACGGCGCCGGGGCCGGCGTTGTAGGCGGCGAGCGCCTTCGTGACGTCGCCGCCGAAGGCGTCGAGCTGCTGCTTGAGGTACTTCGCGCCGCCCTCGATCGACTGCGCCGGGTCGCGCGGGTCGGTCACGCCGAGCGCGGCGGCGGTGCTCGGCATCAGCTGCGTGAGACCGACGGCGCCGGCGCCGCTGCCGGCGTCGGGGTCGAAGTCGGACTCGGCGCGGATCAGGCCCTTCAGCAGCGCCGGGTCGAGGCCGTGGCGCTGCGCGGCGGCGACGATCAGGTCGTCGTAGGGGCTCGGCGTGCCGCCGAGCTGGCCGCCGGTCGCGACCGGGGTCGTCGTCAGCCCGCCGCCGAGGCCGTCGGCCGGGGCGGGCGCGGCGGCGGCGATCGCCTGGCCGACGCCGGCGCCCCGCAGCGCGGAGGCGAAGCTGGTGCCGAGCGTCGCGGCGGCGCCCTGCGCCGGCTGCGCGCCGCCGGCGCGCGCGACGAGCTGCTGCAGCTCGGCGACGCGGGCGACGGCGGCCTGCGGGCCGCTGGCGCCGATCGCGCTCGCGGCGTCGACGGCGGCGAAGCTCACGGCGCTCTCCGGCGATGGAGCGTGAGCGCGATCTCGTCCATCGTCGCGCCCTCGACGCGCGCCAGCTCGCGCGCGTGGTCGAGGCGGCTTCTCTCCTTCAGCCGCTCGAGCGCCTGGCGCTCGCGGGCGGCCTCGACGAGCAGGCCGCGGCGCGTGGCGACCTCGGCCTCGGAGGCGACCAGCTCCTGCTCGCCGAGCGTGCGGTTGCGCTCGACGCGCTCGAGGTAGAGCTGACGTGCGATCAGGTCCTGGGCGCTGGCCGCGACGGCGGCCAGGTCGCGCTGCTTGGCGCGGGCGGTGTCGAGCTCGACGCCGGTCGCGCGCAGGCGCTCCTCGCAGGCGCCGCGGCGCGAGAGCGCGCCGGCCAGCTCCTGCTTCGCGAGATCCTCGCTGCGCTCGCGCAGTGCGCGTACGCGTTCGAGGCGGAAGGTGAACTGATTCACGTCCCGGTAGTCGGCGCGGCCCTCCGAACTTTCACCCCCTGGACGTATGTATGAGCGCGTCAGTCGCGGTAGCGCTCCGCGAGCGCGCGCGCCTGCGCCGCCATCCGCTCTCGCAGCGGCGCCGGCGCGACCACCTCGCAGGCCCCGCCGAGCGCCAGCAGCGCCTCCGCGTACTCGAGCCGCTCGAACCAGACGTCGAGCTCGAGCCGGCCGTCGGGCAGGGTGACGACGCCCTCGGCGCGGGCCGCCTGCCCGCCGTCGCGCGGCAGCGCGTCGCGCCGGCGCGAGTCGACGATCCGCCGCAGCGAGGCGACCGCGCCCGGCTCGATCCGGATCCGCACCGTCTCCAGCGGCAGGCTCTCCTCGAAGGCGGCGGTCGCCGCGCGCCAGTGGGCGGCCAGCTCGAAGCCGTCGGGCCGCGCCGCCGGCTCCTCCAGCTCCTCCGCCGCCTCCAGCCGGCCGACGCGGAAGCTGCGCGGGCCGCGCGCGGTCGCGGCGACGAGGTACCAGGCTGGGCCCTTCGCGACCAGCCCGAGCGGGTCGACCTCCTGCTCGCGCCCGCGCGAGCGCAGCCGCAGCCGCCGCTGCCGCCACAGCGCGCCGGCGACGAGCGGCAGCAGCGGCGCCGGCTCGGGCGCGTCGAACCAGCGCCCGTGGTCGACGTGGAACAGCTGCGAGGCGCGGTCGGCCCGCTCGCGCAGCTGCGGCGGCAGCGCCGCCAGCAGCTTCAGCTGGGCGTCGGCGAGCACGCCGCCGAGCCCGAGCGGGCTGGCCGGCGCGGCGAGGAACAGCGCCTGCGCCTCCTCGGCGGTGAGGCCGGTGAGGCGGGTGCGATGGCCGCCGGGCAGGCGGTAGCCGCCGGCCGGGCCGCGCTCGCCGGCGATCGGCACGCCGCTGGCGCGCAGCGCCTCGACGTCGCGATGGATCGTGCGGACCGAGACCTCCAGCTCGTCGGCGAGCTGCTCGGCCGTCCACGGGCCGCGCGCCTGCAGCAGCAGCACCAGCGAGACGAGGCGGCTTGCGCGCATACCTGACAGAAGATGACAGGAATGGGACGTACGGTCGGCCGATGACCTCCACCACGCAGCCCCTGAAGGAGACGGTCGCGCTCGTCGCCGGCGCGACCCGCGGCGCCGGCCGCGGCATCGCGATCGAGCTCGGCGCGCTCGGCGCGACCGTCTGGTGCACCGGCCGCACGACGCGCGCGCAGCGCTCCGAGGTCGACCGGCCCGAGACGATCGAGGAGACCGCCGAGCTGGTCGACGCCGCCGGCGGCACCGGCGTCGCCGTCCAGGTCGACCACCTCGAGCCCGAGCAGGTGCGCGCGCTCGTCGAGCGGATCGACCGCGAGCACGGCCGCCTCGACCTGCTCGTCAACAACGCCTGGGGCGGCGACCGGTACATCGGCTGGAGAAGACCGGTGTGGGAGCACGACCTCGCCGGCGGCCTGCGCCAGTTCCGGCTCGCGCTCGACTCGCACGCGATCACCAGCCACTTCGCGCTGCCGCTGCTGATCCGCCGGCCCGGCGGCCTCGTCATCGAGATGACCGACGGCACGCTCGACTACAACGCGACCCACTACCGCGAGACCTACTTCCTCGACATCGCCAAGTGGGCGGTGCTGCGGATGGCCTTCGTGCAGGCGCACGAGCTCGAGCCGCACGGCGCGACCGCCGTCGTCGTCAGCCCCGGCTGGCTGCGCTCGGAGGCGATGCTCGAGGAGGCCTTCGGCGTGACGGAGGAGACGTGGCGCGAGGCGATCGCGAGAACGCCCGAGTTCGCGATCTCCGAGACGCCCCGCTTCACCGGCCGCGCCGTCGCCGCGCTCGCCGCCGACCCCGACCGCCGCAGATGGAACGGCCAGTCGCTCTCCAGCGGCCAGCTCGCGCAGGTCTACGAGGTCGACGACCTCGACGGCTCCCGCCCCGACGCCTGGCGCTACCTCGCCGAGGTGGTCGACGCCGGCAGGCCGGCCGAGCTGGCGGCCGACTACCGCTAGCCGAGGTTGAGCGGGCCCGGTATCGCCGGGTCGCCGTCGCCGCCGGGCGCCGGCTGCTGCTGCGCGGCGGCGGCCGGGTCGGCGACGCCGCCGGCCGGGTCGCCGAGGCCGAACTCGCCGATGCGGGCGGCGATGTCGAGCAGCAGCGCGTCGGCCTGCGCGGCGGTCGTCGTGTCGGTGACCGCCTGCTTGAGGAAGCGGTCGATCTGCGGGCGCAGCGCGATCGCCGCGTCGACGGTCGGGTCGGTGCCGGCCTGGTAGGCGCCGATCGCGATCAGGTCCTCCTTCTCGCGGTAGGCGGCCAGCAGCTGGCGGACGGCGTTGCCGGCGGCGCGCACCTCCGGCGTGACGACCTCGCCGACGAGGCGGGAGACCGACTGCAGCACGTCGATCGCCGGGTAGTGGGAGGCGTGCGCGAGCGCGCGCGTCAGCACGACGTGGCCGTCGAGGATCGAGCGGACCGCGTCGGCGATCGGCTCGTTCATGTCGTCGCCGTCGACGAGCACCGTGTAGAGGCCGGTGATCGAGCCGGTTCTGGCGGTGCCGGAGCGCTCCAGCAGGCGCGGCAGCTGGGCGAAGACCGAGGGCGTGTAGCCGCGCGTGGCGGGCGGCTCGCCGATCGCCAGGCCGACCTCGCGCTGGGCCATCGCGAAGCGCGTGACCGAGTCCATCATCAGCATGACGTCCTTGCCCTGGTCGCGGAAGTGCTCCGCGATCGCCGTCGCCGTGAACGCGGCCTTGATGCGCACGAGGGCCGGCTGGTCGGAGGTCGCCACGACGACGACCGAGTGGGCGATCGCGTCGCCGAGGTCGCGCTCGATGAACTCCTTCACCTCGCGGCCGCGCTCGCCGACGAGCGCGATCACGTTGACGTCGGCGGTCGTCGAGCGGGCGATCATCCCCAGCAGCGAGGACTTGCCGACCCCGGAGCCGGCGAAGATGCCGAGGCGCTGGCCGCGGCCGCAGGGGACGAGCGCGTCGAGCGCGCGCACGCCGAGGTCGACGCGCGTGTCGATCCGCGGCCGCTCGAGCGGGTCGGGCGGGGAGGCGTTGGCGGAGCGGGGGCGGCCGCCGGTCGCGCGCGGCAGCCCGTCGATCGGTCTGCCGAGGCCGTCGATGACGCGGCCGAGCAGGTCGTCGCCGACGCGGATGCGGAAGGGCGAGCCGGTCGCGCGCGTCGTCGTCGCGGGGCCGATGCCGTGCATCTCGCCGAGCGGCATCAGCAGCGTCCGCTGGCCGCGGAAGCCGACCACCTCGGCCGGCACCGGCGGATGGCCGCGGTCGCCGTTGACCATGCAGATCTCGCCGACCTCGGCCTGCATCCCGGTCGCCTCGACGACGAGGCCGATCAGGTCGCTGACGCGGCCGTGGCGGCGCGCGAGGTCGCTGGCGCGCAGGACGGTGCCGACGTGCGCGAGCGTCGCGCCGACGTCGGCGCCGACGACGCTCGCCTCCGGGATCTGGTCCTCAGGGCTCACCAGACACCGCCGATCGCCGCCGCCACGCCGGAGGAACCAGCCGCCAGGCGAGCTCTTCCAAGGGAACGGGCGTGCAAGCCCTCCGGGCGCAGCTTGCTCATTCGCCCAGCTCCAGCTCGACCAGCTCGCGCGCGCGCATCAGCTGCGTGGCGACCTGCGCGTCGATCTGGCCCTCCTCGGTGCGCACCATCGCGCCGCCGGAGGCGATCCGCCGCTCGGCCTGGACCTCGCAGTGCTCGATCCCGCCGAGCGCGGTGACGAACGAGTCGACCGCACCGCGCACCGTCTCGAGGTCGTCGGGGTTGACGAGGATCGTCACGCGCCGGCGCTCGGAGAGGCGGCGCAGCGCGCCGCGCACGACGTCGACGATCCGCTCGGAGTCGACCGCGAGCGCGCCGGCGACGATCTTCTCCGCCAGCTGCAGCGACAGCTCGATCGCGTCGCGCTCGACCTGCGCGGCGGTCTCGCCGCGCACCTGCTCGACGCCGGCGATCGCCTGCTGGAGCGCGGCCGCGGCCGCCTCCAGGCCCGGCCGCGCCTCGGCCAGCGCGGCGGCGTGGCCGGCCGCCCAGCCCTCCTGGCGCGCCGCCTCGCGGATCCGCTCGGCCTCGGCGCGCGCCTCGGCGATCGGGTCCTCGAGGTCTCTCAGCGCGATCGCTCTCGGCGGCTCCAGCTGCCGGAAGGCGTACGGCGAGGCGTCGGCGAACGCCTCAGACAACGGTGTCGCTCCCGCCGCGGCCGATCACGAGCGCGCCCGCGTCCTCGAGGCGGCGGACGATCGCGACGATGCGGCCCTGCGCCTCCTCGACCACGCGCTTGCGCTGCGGCGGCATGTAGTCCATCTCCTCGCGCAGCAGCGTCGCGCCGCGCTCGGACATGTTCGCGAGGATCCGCTCTCTGACCTCCTCGTCGACCGCGCGCAGGGCGAGCGCCAGGTCTCTCTGGTCGGCCTCGCGCAGCACGAGCTGGATCGAGCGGTCGTCGAGCTTGGCGATGTCCTCGAAGACGAACAGCAGCCGGCGGACCTCCTCGCCGAGCTCGGCGTCGCGCTCGGTGAGCGTGTCGAGCACGTTGCGCTCGGTCGGCCGGTCGGTGTAGTTGAGGATCTCGGCCAGCGACTTGACGCCGCCCTGGGAGCTGTACTCCTGCTGCACGACCGAGGCGAGCTTCTGCCGCATCACGCCCTCGATCTCTCTGACGACGTCCGGCGGCGTCTCGCCCATGCGGGCGATCCGCAGCGCGATGTCGGCCTGCTCCTCCTCCGGCAGGTGGGCGAGCACCTGCGCGGCGAGCGTCGTGTGCAGGTTGGCGATCACGAGCGCGATCGTCTGCGGCGCCTCGGCGCGCAGGAAGGTGACGATGTGCTCCGGCGGGGTGCGGCGCAGGAACTCGAACGGCCGCATCTCGATCACGGTCGAGAGCCGGCCGATGATCTCGGCGGCGCGCTCGGGGCCGAGCGCGCGCTCGAGCACCTCGCGGGCGTAGTCGACGCCGCCGGCGGCGAGCGAGTCGTAGGCGGTGACGGTCGCGACCAGCTCGTCGAAGACGTACTCGACCGACTCGTGGTCGATCTGCGACATCTTCGCCATCTCGAGCGACAGCGACTCTATCTCCTCGTCGCGCAGGTGCTTGAAGATCTCGGCCGCCTTCTCGGGGCCGAGCGCGACCAGCAGCACGGCCGCCTTCTGGCGCCCTCTCAGCCGCACCTGCGTTCTCTGCGGCAGCCGCCGCGGCGCCGGCATCACGCCGTTCTCGCCGACGGCGGCCGCGGCCGGGTCGTTCGCTGCGGGAAGTTGGATCGCCATGACCGCCTAGTCCTCCTGCATCCACGCGCGGACGTGCTGCGCGACGCGCTCGGGGTCGCGCTCGACCAGCTCCTCGACCTGCAGGCGGGCCGGGTTCTCCGGCGATCTGAGCGGCATCACCTGCGTCGGCGCGACCGGCTGCGGCATCGCCTCCAGCTCCGCCAGCGGGCGCGGCGTCTCGATCTCGTTGAGCCACGTCGGCTCGCCGCCGAGCGCCTCGTTCTCGCGCTTGCGCAGCTGGCGCGTGACGAGCGCGAGGAAGATCAGCGCGGCCATGCCGAGCAGCGCGTATCTGGCGTAGTCCCAGACCTGGTCGACCGGGTCGGCGCCCTCCGGTCTCGGCAGCGGCGCGAAGTCGACCTGGCCGAGCGTCAGCACGTCGCCGCGGTCGGCGTCGATGCCGGCGGCGGCCATCACCGCGTCTCTGATCTGCGGCAGCATCGCGGCCGGGATCGATCTGTCGATCAGGACCGCGACCTGCTGTCTGTTGATCGCGCCGGGCGCGACTCTCGTGCGCGTGAAGGTTCTGTTGACCGCGAAGGTCTGGTCCTCGGTCTCGCGTCTGTAGTCGGAGTCGCCGTTGCCCTGCTGCGCGTAGCCGGGGATGTTGCCGGCGGTGCCGGCCGGGCCGCCCGCTCTGGCGCCTCTGCCGACGAGCGACTCGGTCTCGGTTCTTCTCGTGACGGGCGTGCCGTCTCTGCCGTAGACGAGTCTGTCCTGCGTCGCCTCGTTGGCGTCGAGGTCGGCCTTGACCTGGACCTCTGCCATGCCGGGCCCGAGCGTGCGCGCCAGCATCGCGGTCAGGTCGGCCGCGGTCGCCTGGTTGTAGCGCGCCTCGATCGCCTGCTTGGTGGTCGCGCCGCCGGCGCCGCCGGAGGCCGAGCTCGGCCACAGCATCGTGCCGCTGGAGTCGGTGATCGTGACCTTGTCGGCCTTCAGGCCGGGGACGGAGTTGGTGACGAGCTGGGCGATGCCGCGCACCTGGCCCTCGTCGAGGCCGCTCGTGCCGGACAGCAGCACGGCGGCGGTCGCCGGGCTCGTGTTCTCGGCGAACAGCTGCGCCTCTCTGTCGGGCAGCACGAGCTGCACCTGGGCGCCCGTGACGCCGTCGACCTGCTCGATCGTCTGCGCGATCTCGCCCTCGAGCGCGCGCTGGTAGTTGACCTGCTGCTGGAAGTTGGAGGTGCCGAGCTTCTGGTCGTCGAGGATCTTGTAGCCGTCCTGCGTGCTGGCGGGGACGCCGGCCTCGGCGAGCGCGATCCGCGCCTGCGCCGTCTGCTCCTTCTGGACGGCGAGCGCGGTGCCGTTGTTCTGCAGCTCGTAGGAGATGCCTCTCTGGTCGAGCGCGGCGGTGACCTCGCCGGTCTGCTTCGGGTCCATGCCGGTGAGCACGGTCGTGTAGCTCGGCGCGGTCGCGATCCGGAACAGCACGAAGAGGACGATGACGATCGCCAGCGCTCCCGCCGCGAGCACGATCTTGCCGCGGGTCGAGAGGTTGGCGAGCAGGGCGCGTGAGGGCATTGATCAGAGGGAGGTGATCAGCAGGGAGATCAGATCTGGGTGCGGAAGATCTCGGTGAGGGCTTCGGCCCCTCTGGTCCGGATCTGGCCCGCGAACTGCATCGCCATCTGCGCCTTCTCGACGGCCATGACGGCGGTGACCGGGTCGGTCGCCGTGCCCGTCGCGAGCGCCTGTGCCTGCTCGGCGGCGTTGGTCTGCAGCTCGGAGAGCTTGCCGATCTCGTTCGAGAGCAGCTGGCCGAATCCTCCGGAGTCGCCGCCGCCGACCTCGCCGACGCCGTCGACGGCGGGGGTCTGGAAGTCGCTGCCGGGCAGCTGCGTGACGTCGGGCGTCTGCCACTGGTCGCCGAGGCCGGCGACCATCGAGGGATCGATCGCCGCGATCATCTGAGCAGCTCCAGCGTCTTGGTGAACATCTGCTTGGCGGACTGCATCGAAGTCACGTTCGCCTCGTAGGAGCGGGAGGAGCTGATCAGGTCGACCATCTCCGTGACGGGGTTGACGTTCGGCATCGCGACGTAGCCCTGGGCGTTGGCGTCCGGGTGGCTGGGGTCGTAGACGAGCCGCGTCGAGGTCGTGTCCTCGACGATGCCGGCGACCTGCACGCCGTTGCTGGCCTGCGCCTCGCGCACGCCGCCGATCGCGCCGGTCAGGACGCTGCCGAAGCTGCTGCCGCCGGCCGGCTGCAGGACGACCTGCTTGCGCTGGTAGGGACCGCCGTCGGCCGTGCGCGTCGTCTGCGCGTTGGCGAGGTTCTCGGCGGTGACGTCCATCCGCAGGCGCTCGGCCGTCAGGCCGGAGCCGGCGATGTCGATCGCGTCGAAGAGCCCCATCAGCGCACGCCCATCGCGATCTGCATGATCGTGTTGCGCGCGCCGAGCACCTGCGTCAGCGCCTGGTACTCGAGCGTGTTCTTCGCGAGCGCGGCGGACTCCTGGTCGGCGTCGAGGCCGGAGCCGTCGGCGCGGACCGTGCGGGTCGGGTCGGTCGACGGCCGGAAGCTGACCTCGGTCGGGTCGATGCCAGACGCCTGCGCGCTCTGCAGCGCGCTGTGGAAGTCGAGGTCCTGACGCTGGTAACCCGGCGTGTTGATGTTCGCCAGGTTGTTCGTCAGCAGCTCCTGACGCAGCGAGGCGCCGCGCATGGCGGTCTCGAGCGCAAGCTGGGTGCTGTCGAAGAGGCTCATCTGGTCGAGGGTCCTTTCCTGCCGTCCGTGGAAGTCGGTGGACCCCCCTCCATGAGGGTCTTCACGCGAGAACATCGGCCGGTCGGGGCGGTACTTGAGTGGTGAATCGGTGTGAGGCGTCAGCCGGCGATGTCGAGCCCGCCGCGGGCGGGGGCCGAGTCGCCGTAGCCGCGCGCGGTGCGGCGGCCCTGGGCGACGAGCCCGAGCGACCGCCGCGTCTCGGCGGCGCGCGTCGCCAGCTCGAGCGTGATCCGCTCCTGCAGCGCGGCGGCGCGCGC
>Ga0164243_10011584_pt1 | contig 12566 bp, 12 predicted proteins | sample OricompcompostOP_FD_108781 | JGI IMG/M metagenome (GOLD analysis project Ga0164243, IMG submission 108781) | Organic Plus compost microbial communities from Emeryville, California, USA - Original compost - Organic plus compost (OP) | ecosystem: Engineered > Solid waste > Mixed feedstock >...
ACGCGTACGGCAGCACCAGCATCATCGACAGGCCCCACATCGGCTCGGTGTAGACCGAGGCGCGGCCGTTGCCCCGCAGGTTCAGCAGGGTGGTGATCATCGGGTTACGGGGGCGTGGCACCGCAGGATTCAAGCCCGGGCCGCGCGGTTTGTCCATTCGCCGCTGCTGCCGCGCGCGGGCTCAGCGCAGGATCCGCACGCGCACCACGTCGGTGCGGTGCAGGGTGACGCCGTAGACGAGCGGCTCGTCGGTGTCGCTGATCGTCAGCTGCGTGGATCGCAGCACCGGCCGCCCGGCGGGGATGCGCAGGCGCGGTGCGAAGGTGCGGCTCAGCGACACCGCCTCGAAGTCGGTCTCGGTGCGCCCGACGATCCCGGGGACGTGGCGGTTGAGCGCGTCGTAGAGGTCGGAGCTGATGCTCAGCATCGCCGCGGGGTCGAACTCCGCGCCCCGGATCTGCAGCGGGATCTGCTCGATCATGAAGGCACTGGGCTGCTCGTCGACCTCGAACAGCCTCTCGACGTGCCAGACCTGCGTCCGCGGCGGCAGTCCGAGCGCGGCGGCCGCGGCGGCCGTGATCGGCCGGCGCTCGGCCGTGGCCTCCGCGAGACGCACGTGGTGCCCACTCGCTCGGATCCGGTCCCGGTAGGACTGGATGGTCGCCATGCTCAGCCGTGCCGCGACCGACGGCGGGGCCACGAACGTGCCGCTGCCCCAGCGCCGCTCCACCAGCCCCTCGCTCGCGAGCGTGCCCAGCGCCTCGCGCACGGTCGGCCTGCTCACCTGCAGGTCGAGCGCCAGCTGCTGCTCGGAGGGCAGCTTGTCGCCGACCGAGTACGTGGAGCCGATCAGCGCGCGAAGCTGCTTGAGGGCCGCCTGCAGCGCACTGTGTTGTCCCGCCACGGGTGTCTACCTACTCCTCAATCACGGGCGCCGCTGCCTACCACACCTGCTGCAGGACTCGCATGGCGTTGCCGCCGAGGACCTTGCGGATGTCCTCGTCAGAGTAGCCGTGCTTGACCAGCCAGCCCGCGATGTTCGGGAAGTTCTCGGCAGGGTTCTCCAGTCCTGAGACGTACTCGACCTTCTCGAACTCCACGATGTCGTCGGCCTTCTGCGCGTAGTTGCTCGCATAGGCGCGGTGCACGGCCACGTGGTCGCCGAACATGGTGTCGGGCCCGAAGGAGACGTGGTCGATGCCCACGAGCTCCACGCAGTACTCGAAGTGGTCCATGACCGAGTCGAGCGTGTGGGTGCGGTTCTTCTCCGACAGCGTGGTGTGCGGCGCTGCCTCCAGGCCGAGCAGACCGCCGGCCTGCGCGCACGCGACGATGACCTCGTCGGGCTTCATCCGCGGGATCGGCCAGACCGATCGGGCACCGGCGTGGGTGATCATCACCGGGACCTCCGAGGCCTCGATGACATCGAGGCACGTCTGGTCCCCCGAGTGCGAGATGTCGATGAGCATGCCCAGCTTGTTCATGCGCTCGACGGCGGAGCGGCCGAAGTTGGTCAGCCCTCCGTCGCGCGCCTCGGACAGCCCGCCACCGAGCATGTTCGCCTGCGAGTACGCGATCCCCATCTGCCGCACGCCGAAGCCGTACAGCATGTCGATGCGGTCGAGCTCGTTCTCGATCATCGACGCGCACTCCAGTCCCGCGATCAGCGCGATCTTGCCGTCGCGCTTGGCCGCGTGGATGTCGGCCACGCTGGTGGCCAGCCGCACCAGGTCCTGCTTGGCGAGGTCGGCGAGCCGGAAGCCGAGCGCGTAGATCATGTCGTCCCACTTCCAGCCGTGCTGACTGGTGATGCAGGAGGCGCCGGCCATGAAGTTGTCGATGACGGCGGTCAGGCCAGAGTGCGCGAGGCCCTGGTAGCCGGTGCGCTGACGCCCGGTGCGGTTGTAGCGGCGGATCTGGTCGCCGTCCTCCGGCAGCACGATCGCGTGCTCGTGCAGCGAGATCACGATCTCCTCGTCGAGCAGCCGGTTCACGCGCTCGACCTGCTGCTCGTCCAGACCGAGGTCGTAGGCGGGCACCCGGTTGAGCTGCGCGGCGAGCTCGAAGTGCTCGTAGTCCTTGCCGGCCTCCAGGTAGGAGTACGCCTGGTAGCCGTCGTAGTCGTGGGTCTGGCGAAGCATGAAGGGTGTGTCCTCCTCAGGACGCGTTCGGAAGAAGCGGGAAGTGGCAGGCGACCTCGTGCGCGGCGGCGCCGTCGGGAACCGCGAGCTCGGGGCTGGTCTGGGCGCACAGGTCGGTGGCCTGCCAGCACCGGGTCCGGAAGCGGCACCCGCTGGGCGGGCTCACCGGGCTCGGCGGGTCGCCCTGCAGGAGCCGGCGGCCGGAGCGGTCGGCTGTCGGGTCCGGCACGGGCACCGCCGAGACCAGGGCCTGCGTGTAGGGGTGGTAGGAGGTGTCGTAGACCTCGGCGCCGGGGCCGAGCTCGACCATCTTTCCCAGGTACATGACGCCGATGCGGTCGGACATGTGCCGCACCACCGACAGGTCGTGCGCGATGAACACGTACGCCAGCCCGAGCTCGGACTGCAGCCGCTGGAACAGGTTGACGACCTGGGCCTGGATCGAAACGTCGAGCGCACTCACCGGCTCGTCGCACACGATCACCTCGGGCTCGAGCGCGAGCGCCCGTGCGATCCCGATCCGCTGCCGCTGCCCGCCCGAGAACTGGAACGGGTAGCGGTCCAGGTGCTCGGGGTTGAGGCCGACCAGGTCGCAGAGCTCCTTGACGCGTGCGAGGCGCTTGTTGCGCGGGAGCACGTCGGGGTGGATCTCGAACGGCTGCAGCAGGGTGTCGCGGATCGCGCGCCTCGGGTTGAGCGAGGAGTACGGGTCCTGCAGGACGATCTGGATCTTGCGGCGCAGCGCTGCCAGCGAGCGCCCCCGTTCGGCATGCACGTCGCGGCCGCGGAAGGTGACCGAGCCCGACGTCGGTCGCTCGAGTCCCACGATCGTGCGCGCCAGCGTGGACTTGCCGCACCCCGACTCGCCCACGATGCCGAGGGTCTCGCCCGCGCGCAGCTCGAAGCTCACGCCGTCGAGCGCGCGCACGACCGGCCGGGCGCCGGGCATCCCGGTGCCGACCGGGAAGTGCTTGACGAGATCGGTCACGGCCAGGACCGGATCAGGCGACATCGAGAACCTCCTCGGCTCGGTGGCACGCGCTCAGGCGGTCGTCGCCGACCGGGCGCAGCTCCGGTCGCGTGCTCGCGCACACCTCGATCGCGAAGTCGCAGCGCTGCCGGAACGCGCACCCGCCGTCGAGGTGCAGCAGATTCGGTGGGGCGCCGGGGATGGCCCAGAGCTCGTCGTCAGCAGCGGCGGGGTTCGGGATCGATCGCAGCAGCCCGCGCGTATAGGGGTGGCCGGGACGCTTGAAGACCTGCGCGACCGAGGCGTCCTCGACGCGCCGCCCGGCGTACATGACGCAAACCTCGTCGGCGACCTCCGCGACGACGCCGAGGTCGTGCGTGATGAGGATCATCCCCATGCTGAAGTCCTGCTGCAGCTGCGCCAGCAGCTCCATGATCTGGGCCTGCACCGTGACGTCGAGCGCGGTGGTGGGCTCGTCGGCGATCAGCACCTTCGGCTCCAGGGCGACCGCCATCGCGATCATGATGCGCTGCCGCATGCCGCCGGAGAACTGGTGCGGGTAGTCCTTGGCGCGCTCGGCCGGCGCGGGGATGCGCACCTGGTCCATCAGCTCGACGGCACGGGTCCACGCCTCGCGGCGCTTCATGCCACGGCGCACCCGGAGCAACTCGGCCAGCTGTGACCCCACCGTGTAGACCGGGTTGAGCGCCGACAACGCGTCCTGGAACACCATCGCGATGCCCTCGCCGGCGACCGCGCGCCGCCGCTGCGGGCTGACGGTGAGGAGATCCTCGCCCTCGAAGGTCACCGAGCCCGAGGTCACGCGCGCGGGAGGCGAGTCGAGCAGGCCCATGATCGCCTGCGCGGTCACGGACTTGCCCGAGCCGGACTCACCGAGCACCGCCAGGGTGCGGCCGGGATGGACGTCCAGCGACATGCCCTGCACGGCAGGGACCACGCCGTCACGGGTGTCGAACTCGACCGAGAGGTCGCGCACGCTCAGGCAGGGCTGCAGGTCCGCGCTCATGTCGGGCCCACCCCGGCGCGGCGCAGGAAGTCGCGCACGGTGGCCTGGAACAGCTCGGGCTCCTCGAGCTGCGGCGAGTGGCCGGAGTGCTCGAAGACCACCAGCTCGGCGTTCGGGATGCCGTCGGCGATGACCTGCGAGGCCTGCACCGGCGTGCGCCAGTCGTGGCGACCCACCGTGACCAGGGTCGGCACCGTGATCTCGCCGAGCCGCGGCACGAGGTCGTACGTCGCCATGTTCTGCCCGAACGCCGCGTTGTGGGTGGCGTAGTGGTAGCTGGTCGCCGCAGCCTTGGCCTCGGTCTTGGCCGGGTCGTAGCTGTGGTCGTACAGAGGCAGGATGCCGCGCCAGTAGCGCTCGAACTCCGCGTTGGAGGTGAAGTTGCCGGTGCCGATGCGCTCGATGACCCACTCGTCGATCTGCACGCGGTCGGTGTTCCGGGCGCGCTCGACGGCGAGATAGTCGTAGTCCGGGTTCGCTGCGGTGTCGCGGAGCACGAGCGCGGACACGTTCTCCGGGTGGGCGAGCGTGTACTCCAGCGAGAGGAACCCGCCGTAGGAGCCACCGGCCATGACGATGGTGCCGAGGTCGAAGCGCTGCCGGATCGCCTCGATGTCGGCGACCCACTGGGCGTGCGTGTAGGGCGGGGTGTCGCTGGAGGCGCCGGACCCCCGTGCGTCGAAGGTCACCACGGTGAAGGTGTCGGCGAAGGGACCGAACGACCGGACCGGCTCGGCGCGCGAGCCCAGCCCGGGGGCGCCGTGGTGGACGATCATCGCGGGGCCCTCGCCCGAGCCCAGGATCTCGATCTCGAGCCGTGCTCCGTTGATGGTCTCGCTGTAGGTGCGGGAGGTGCTCATCAGGCGATCACATTCTGTTCGAGGGTGCGCGGGTACTGGGTGAGACGCTCGGGACCGGCCTCGGTCACCAGGACCGTGTCGGAGATCCGGTAGCCGCCGTGGCCGGGCACGTAGATCCCCGGCTCGCTGGAGAGCACCATGCCGGGCTCCAGCACCGTCGGGTCGCCGTCCTCGACCCACGGGGCCTCGTGCTGCTGGATCCCGATGCCGTGCCCCTGCCGGTGGCGCAGGTACTGGCCCATGCCGGCGTCGCGGATCACGTCGAGGCAGATCCGGTTGACCTCGGCGCAGCGGCGCCCGGCGATCATCGCCTGGGTGCCGGTCTCCTGCGCCTGCACGGCCACCGAGAAGTACCTCTCCTGCTCCGGCGTGGGTTCCCCGAGCACGAAGGTGCGCTCGGACTCGACGAAGCGGCTGGCTGCGGCAGCCCCGAGAGACAGGATGAAGGTGTCACCGGCCTGCAGCCGGCGCGCGCTCGGGAGCCCGTGCGGCCGCGCCGCGTTGGGCCCGGCGTAGACGAGGCCACCGGCGAGCTTGGTGGTGTAGATGACGTGGTCGAACCGGCGGTACAGCTCGTCGGTGCCGTGCCCGATGACGTGGCGCGCGATGTCGCTCTCGGTCGGCAGCGGGGTGCCGGCGCGCCACGCCTCCTCGACGAGCGCGCGCCCCGCAGCGAGCATGTCGTCGCACACCTCGGCGGCGGCGCGGTGGAACACCAGCTCCTCGGGGCGCTTGCGCAGCCGCATCGTGGCCAGCCCACTGAACGGCATGAAGGTCGCCTCGCCCATGAGCCGTTGCCAGGTCGTCAGGACGCCGACGGCGACGCCCTGGCTGTATCCGATCCGCGCCTGCGGCAGGCGCGCCGTGAGCTGGTCGGCCAGGTGCTGCTCGGCGCTGACCACACCCGGGTACTCGGGGTAGGTGACCAGCTCGACGTCGACCTCCTGCGCCTCGGCGTACTCGGTGTCCAGGTGCGGCAGCACGAGGAAGTCGCGACCGGGCTCGGTGCCGAACCAGAGGTACACGGGCCGTTCGGTCACCGCGTAGAAGAAGCCGCACAGGTAGGCGACGTCCGCCGGTGCGGTGACCAGCACGCCGTCGAGCTCGGCGGCCTGCAGCCGCGCGCGCAGGTCGCGGCGCACACCGGTGTAGAAGTCGGCGCTCAGACGCATGGGCTCAGACCCCCTTGGTGCGCGGGTCGCGCGAGTCGTTGTAGCGGATGCCGGCGATCGTGGCGGCGAGCACCAGCACGAGGATCGCGAGCGAGGGGAACAGCGTCTGCCACCAGGCGGTGGCGATCACGCCCGAACGCTGGGCGTTGAGCAGGATCCGGCCCCAGGACCAGGACGAGGGGTCACCCATGCCCAGGAAGCTCAGCCCTGCCTCCGAGATCACGGCCCGGGCCGCCGTCAGCAGCACCGAGACCACGATGAGCGGGGTGACGGCGGGCAGCAGCTCGCGCAGCATGATGCGGATCGGGCCTGCCCCCAGCACGCGCGCGCCGTCGATGTAGGGCATCGACGCGACCACCAGCGCGTGGGACCGGATCAGGCGTGCCACCTCGGCCCAGGACAGCACGCCGATGACGACGATCAGCGTGGTCACGCTGGGCCCGGCGAGCGCCGTCACGAGGATCATCAGCGGCAGCATCGGCAGCGAGAGCATGACGTCGGTCAGCGTGGTGACGACCGGGGCGAGCCACTTGACGTAGGCGCCGAGCAGACCCATCGCGGTGCCGATGACGATGGCGATCGCCGAGGCCGCGACCCCGACAGCCATGCTGATCTGGGCTCCCCAGACGACCTGGCCGAAGATGTCCTGGCCCAGGTCGTCGGTGCCGAACCAGTGCGCAGCCGAGGGCGGCTGCAGGATGTCGGTCCCCAGCCCGCTGGGGTTGGGCACGATCACGGGGCCGAGGGTCGCGGTCAGCACCATCAGCACGAGCACGCTGATGGAGAGCCACCCGCCCGGGGTGCTCATGAAGGACTGGCGGTTGCGCCGCCGTCGGGTGGTGACGGTTGCGAGGGTCATGTGCGGATCCTCGGGTTGAGGAGCATGGCGATCATGTCGGTGAGCAGGTTCGCGACGACGACGGTGAAGGCCAGCATCACGAAGGCGCCCTGCAGCACCGGGTAGTCGAGCTGCTGCACCGACTCGTAGATGAGGCGCCCCACGCCCGGGTAGGCGAAGATCGTCTCGGTCAGCACGGCGCCGCCGACCAGCGTGCCCAGCTGCAGGCCCATGAGGGTCAGCGCCGGCAGGATGGCGTTGCGCAGCGCGTGCCGCCACACGACCCGGCGCTGGCTGAGCCCGCGAGCGCGGGCGCTCTTGATGTAGTCCTCGCCCAGCACCTCGAGCATGTTGGTCCGCAGCGTCAGCGCATACGGTCCGATCTGGACCAGCACGAGCGAGAACAGCGGCAGCGCCAGGTGGTGGAACAGGCTGAGGTAGGCGGCCACGCCCCGGGTGTCGGGGTCGATCGAGCCGCCGATCGGGAACAGCGCGAGGTTCGCGCCGAGCACCACCAGCAGCAGGATCGCCATGCTGGGCACGAAGATGGCGTTGCTCGTGGTGCCGAAGAACTGCACCACCTTGTCGACCGCCTTGCCGCGCTTGACGGCGGCATGCACCCCGAGCGGGATGCCGACCAGCAGCGTGACCAGGAACGCCGACCCCGCCAGCAGCAGCGTCCAGGGCAGCCGCGCCAGGATGATGTCGGCGACCGGCGCGAGCTGGCGGAAGGAGACGCCGAGGTCTCCGCTGACCAGCTGCGCCAGGTACAGGCCGTACTGGATATGGAGGGGCTTGTCGAGCCCGAACCGGGCGCGCAGCGACTCCTGCATCTCGGGCGTCATGTCGCCCTCGATGACGAGAAGGGTGGGGTCGGCAGGAAGCAGCCGCAGCAGGAAGAACGTAACCGTGACCGCGATCCAGATCGTCAGGACCGCGCGGAACACCTTCTTCGCGATGTAGCTCAACATGGTGGGACCCCACCCTTCTCGGCGGGCATTACTCGGCGGCCGTCACTTGCGACAGCGAGTACCCGGTCACCATCCCGAGCAGGTCGCTCGGCGAGGGCTGGAAGCCGGTGAACCGGTCGGAGCGGTAGGCGAAGCTGAACTGCTCGACGTACAGCGGCGTGAGCAGCGCCTGCTCGTGGACGTAGGCGTCGATCCCCTGGATCCGCTCGACGAACTGCTCCTGGTCCAGGGTGGTGGCGGCCTCGTTGACGAGCGCGTCCAGCTCCGGGTCCTGCACCAGGTTGTAGTTGATGCCGCCGGGGTTGGAGGACAGGTAGGTGCTGCGCAGCTGGTCCATCGGGTTGTCGAAGACGCCCCACTGCGACAGGTCGATCTGGTAGTCGCCGTCCTTGGTCCGGGCCAGGAAGGTGTTGCGCTCGATGCAGGCGAGGTCGAGCTTGATGCCCGCCTCGGCGGCGTCGTCGCGCACGACCTCGGCGACCCGGGTGAGGTTGGCGTTGCTCTGGTCGCAGATCATCTCGAACTGCGCGCCGTCGAGGAAGCCGTCGCCGTCACCATCGGTGAAGCCGTTGTCCTCGAGCAGCTCACGGGCCGCGGCGGGGTCGAACGGGTAGGGCTCGAGGTCCGGGTTGTCGAACTCGCCGAACACGGGCGAGATCGGGCCGACCATCGGCTGGCCGTTGCCCTGCAGCACGGTCGCGATGATCGACTCGGTGTCGACGACCATCGAGAGCGCCTGACGAACCTCGACGCGTGCGAGGGTCTCGTCGGTGACGTTGTAGGTCAGGTGCGCGAAGCCGAGCGAGTCCACGCTCTGCACGCTGATGTTCGGGTCGCTCTCCAGGCCGCCGAGCGCCGAGGAGGGCACCGGGTTGCCCATCAGGTCGATGTCGCCGTTCTTGAGCGCGAGCAGCATCGTGTTGATGTCGGGGTAGACCACGTACTCGACCGTCTGGACGGCGGCGCCGCCCTCGGGTGCGTACGGGTAGTTCTCGTTGGCGCGCATCGTGTAGCGCTGGCCGCGCTCCATCGACTCGAGGATGTAGGCGCCTGCGCCCACCCAGTCGGAGTCGTTGGCGAAGGCGGTGAGGTCACCGGCCTCGGAGAAGACGTGCTCGGGCACGATCGACATCCAGAACCCGACACCTTCGGCGAACGGCGCGTAGGGCTGGGACAGGTCGAAGGCCACGGTGACGTCGTCACGCACCTCGATGTTCTCGACCCAGGTCAGCTTGGCTGCCACGTTGCCGAGCTGGTTGTCCATGATCGCCTGGGCGCTGAAGGCCACGTCGTCGGCGGTGACGGGCTCGCCGTCGCTCCAGACGAAGTCGTCGCGCAGCGTGAAGACCACGGTGCTGCCGTCGTTCTCGGTCTCGTAACCGCTCGCGAGCTCGGGCACCTTCTCGGCGTTCTCGTCGAGGCGAAGCAGGTGCGGGTACATCGCGTTGAGGATCCAGCTGTCGGTCTTGGACAGCGACTGCAGCGGGTTGAAGTTCGCGACGTCGGTGGTGGTGCCGATGCGTAGCGTGAGGTCGCCCTCAGCCGCGGTACCGGCTGGGTCGGACTCGCCCTCGTTGAGCGCGCAGCTCGACAGCAGCAGAGCGGCGGCGGCAGCGAGCGCTGCGCCGACCCTCAGTCGTGCGTGTGATTGCTTCACCAGACTTCCTTCAGGACTCGGAGGATGTTCGTGCCGATCACCTTGGTGATGTCGGCGTCGGAGTAGTTGTGCTTGACGAGCCAGCCGATGATGTTGAAGAAGTTCTCGGCTGGGTTCTCCACCCCCGCGACGTAGGGGACGCGCGGGTGCTCGACGTGCCCGTGGGCGTTGCTGACTCGCAGGTGGTTGGAGAACGAGTCGTGCAGGCCGACGTGGTCGCCGAAGTTCGTGTCGGGCCCGAAGGCCACGTGATCGATGCCGACGAGGTCGACGCAGTACTGGAAGTGGTCCATGACCGACTCGAGCGAGTGCTCGATGTGGTCGGGCGAGAGGGTCGTGTGCGGCGCTGCCTCGATGCCGATCACGCCGCCCCGCTCGGCGCAGGCGATGATCACCTCGTCGGACTTCATGCGGTTCGTCGGCCACAGCCCGCGCGCACCGGCGTGCGTGATGAAGATCGGCACCGACGAGGCGTGGATGGTGTCGAGGCTGGTGCGGTCGGAGGAGTGCGAGATGTCGATCGCGATGCCCAGGGCGTTCATGCGCTCGACGGCGCGGTGCCCGAAGGCGGTCAGGCCGCCGTCGACGTCCTCGGCCAGGCCCGTGCCCAGCTGGTTAGACATCGAGTAGGCGATGCCCATCTGCCGCACGCCCAGGCCGTAGAGGATGTCGAGGCGGTCGAGCTCGTTCTCGATCGCGGTGGCGGCCTCGAGACCGGCGACGAGCGCGATCCGGCCCTCGTTCTTGGCGCGCTCGAGGTCGTCGACCGTGCGGGCGAGGAAGACGAAGTCCTGCTTGGCGACATCGGCGAACCGCAGGCCGAGGTCGTAGATGACGTCGTCCCACTTCCAGCCGTTGGCGCTGGTGACGGTGTTGGTGCCGTTCATGAAGTTGTCGAAGAACGCCGTCATGCCCGAGCGTGCGAGGCCGGCGAAGCCCATGACGTTGCGGCCGGTGCTGTTGTAGTCGCGCAGCTCGTAGGGGTCGGTGGTGAGCACCTTGGGGTGCTCGTGCAGCGAGATCACGTGGTTGCTGGCGATGATCTCGCGGACCTTGGCGGCCTGCTCGTCGGTGAGGCCGAGGTCGTACGGGGGCACTCGATCGACGTCGGGAGCCAGGTCGAAGACGCGGTAGTCCTTGCCCGGCTCGAGGTAGTCGAACGAGCGGTAGCCCCGGTAGTTCGGGTGCGGATCGAGCGCCATAGTTCTCCAAGTGGTCTGACCTCTGACGCCTGACTATAAGGACATAACGATTCGGTGGACAACGCGTGTCCGCGGTGTGAGACCGGCGCGGCCGGGCCAGCGGGTGTGCGCTACCTGGTCCTCGGTGTTCTCAAGATCAGGCGGCAGCGGCCGGACGCGACTCAACCTTCAGATCTCGACATACTCCACGATCAAGGTAGGTGACCCGTCGACGGCTGCAATCCGGTGCCACACCCGTCCGCCCGTCTCGGTGACACTCCAGTCGTCGACTGGCGTTTCCACTGCCACGACCGTTGCGTGATCCATCGGCGCGAGATGGGGGAGTAGGCGAATCACCACCGCCTCGGCCTCGCCGCGTGTCGCGTGGATGAGCGCATGAAGGGTCGCGCCGTCGTTGCCGGCCAGACCAAGCGGCTCGTTCCAGGCATTCCAGCCGTCGCCGCGAATGAGTAGCGGAGACGCCAACGCGCGGCTGCACTCCAGGAGGTTCTCGGGACGCACGCCGACGTGCACGAGGATCGGTTCGTTCATGATCTACACCGTGGTGTGCGACCGATCTCGGGCAAGCTCACGCGTCGTCCAGCTCGATGCGCAGCCGTTTGTCGCCACCAGCAGCTGCGATTCGTCGTTAGCTTGTGCTTGTGAGCGATAGGTACCGGCGCTTCCAGCGATCGCAACTGGAGCCCGAGGAAGCGGCCGAGGTCGAGCGTGTCGCTGCGATCGCCGCGGGGCTCGATGAGTACCTGACGTCGCGCTCCGAGGCGATCGATCATGCCCACCAGCTGCACGCCGGCTCGAAACTCATCCAGTACATCGTGGGCGACTACCTGGAGCCTCTGGGCTTCGTCGCTGAATACAAGGTGAGTGGGCCTGGTGACTACGCCGGCGCTGCCCGCGCAGACTTCTATTACCAGCCACCGGACGGCCACGGAATACTTGTCGAGGTCGAGCGCGGCGGGGTCCATACAAATAATCACGATCTCAAGGACCTCTGGAAGGCACACCTGTCACCGCAGGTCCAGCACCTGTTCCTCATCGTCCCCATGGCGAATTGGCGGGCAGACGGTCGCGCTCGCGAGCGGCCGTTCCAGCGGATGCCTTCCCGCTTTGCGGCGTTTTTCCAGAGTCCGCGACAGTGGATCGACATTCTCAGCCTCCATGTGTTCGGCTATGGCCCCCTGGAGCTGCATCTCGATGGCGAGGCCCCTTCGCCAGGCTCAACTGCGGGCGTCGGCACCTCCTGAACCGCCGGCGTGAACAGCGACGGAGCGCGCGGCGTTCAGTTGACCCACCGTCTCCTTCACCCCTGTGCGCCGAGCTGTCGACGCCGCGATTCGTTGTGACGGTCACCATGACATGACCGCTCGCGCAACCGGGTGGGATATCCACAGGCCGCTCGTATGCGCTGGACCGGCAGCGCATCGCGGTCTCTGCCGTGCGAAGCGAGCGGCATACTCGAGCCATGGTCGGGGGCGCGCGGGACCGCGAGGCCAGCCCGGTGCAGTCTCAGCTCCCCATGCGGACCCTCACCGAGCTCCTCACCCTCACGAGAGACACCGCCACGCTGTGGTGGCGCATCTACCCGCGCCTCCTCACGTGGTTCTGCCTCGGTTTCGGCGTGCACCACCTCGGGCAGCACGGGTCGGCGCTGGTCGGGAGCCGGTACCAGCTGGTCGCGACGATGCTGTTCGTGCTCGGTGTGCTGGGCTGGTTGGCCTGTCTGGTCAT
>Ga0164243_10011586_pt1 | contig 12564 bp, 3 predicted proteins | sample OricompcompostOP_FD_108781 | JGI IMG/M metagenome (GOLD analysis project Ga0164243, IMG submission 108781) | Organic Plus compost microbial communities from Emeryville, California, USA - Original compost - Organic plus compost (OP) | ecosystem: Engineered > Solid waste > Mixed feedstock >...
CGCCAGCGAGCCCAGGACGCCCTCGGCGGCTTGACGCCCATCGAGTTCGAAGCGAAACTAACCGAGCCGCTCACGCTCGCGGCCTAAACCGAACCTGTCACCAGTTCGTTCCTCACGCCCCACTGCTGTGACTACTGATAGATTTGAGGTCAATGGCAGCTGCATGCACGTGGCTGAGGTTCGATGTGACGCTGCATGTTCGTTCGCGCCACCCAAGCACAAGTTGCTTCGAAAGCGCAACGCCCACGACAGCCTCGCCATCTCCGGTTCGCCCACCCGCTGCCGGGAGCGCTCGTTGGTGTCCTTTCGCGCCGCTTGGAGCTCGTTGCGTTCACGCGCTCGGAGCATCAACGGAGCACCACGTCGCCCGGTCGCCGGTCAGAGTCGACTACGAGGTGATCGCGCCATGACCGGGCACAACGCTCGGTCTCCGGACGGCCTCGGCGGTCTCGGCCTCGGCGGTCTCGGCCTCGGCGGTCTCGGCCTCGCTGGTGCGCTCGAGTGTGCTCAAACCCAACGCGGGGGCGCCGGGGGACTGATGCGGCTCCCGCGCCCGGGTGATGTGGCTGTGGCATCTGCGACACGTCAGTCCCCTTCTCCGGGGGTCGCTGGCACTAGAAGACATGCACACCAACACCGAACACCCCACCACCGCTGCCGCTGCCGCTGCCGACCGGAGCCTGAATCGGGTCCGCGTCCGGGGCACCGCCACCGACCCGGCCACCGCCGTGCCGCCCCTGAATCGGGTCCGCGCCCAGAACACCGTCACTGGCCCTGCGGCCGCCGCACGGGCATCGGGCAGCAGCCGAGCCCGTGCCTACCGCCTTGCCCGTACGGGGGCATTCCCCGGCGCGTTCCCGGCCTCGCCAGGGTGTCCCGGCCGCCGCCTGCCGGCACACGCAGCGCCGCTGCTGCACCTTCTCGAAACCGGACAGTCCACTCCCGAAGACCCATCAATCCACGCGGACGACCGGCCGAAGGCACCAGAGGAACACGACCCTGTGTCTGACCGCGCCCCGACACGGTCCGGTGACCGCTGGCCGGCTACGGAGCCACGACTTGACCCCGCGCCCGAGGCGAGCGCTCATGACTCCCACCGTCTCCACCCCAGCACCGGCCCAGCCCGGCGCGAAGGGCGAGCCAAGAGCCGTACGGGAAGGGAGCCGCGCAGGTGAAAGGTTCGGTGTACAAACGGTGCGGCTGCCGCGACCGGAACACCGGCCGCGTACTCGGACGGGCCTGTCCACAACTCAAGCGGGCCAACGGATCCTGGAACCCGCGTCACGGCGCCTGGCACATCCAATGCGACCTACCCCGCCGCGCCAACGGCACCCGACGCACCTTGCGCCACTCCGGCTACCTCAACCAGGACGACGCCTCCACCGCCCTGCTGCACCTCAACACCCTGCTGGCCATCCCCGACCGCAGCGACACCACCAGCCGCATCGAACTCGGCGACCTGATCGAACACACCATCACCACCGACGGACACCTCCCCGACACCGACACCGTCCGCCGCGCCCTGCAGTCCGGTACCAGGCTGATCGGTCAACCCACCGTCGCCGAATGGCTCGACCAGTGGCTCGCCGGCAAACGCAACCTCGCCGACTCCACCCGCAGCAAGTACGCCGAACACATCCGCCGCCACCTCACCCCACACCTCGGCCACCTCAGGCTCGACCGCCTACGCCGCCAACACATCACCGCCATGATCCAAGCCATCATCGAACCTCCGACTACGTACAGGCCATCCGCGACTCCGACGACAAGACCGCAGCACTCGCACTACGCGGAGAGAAAGTCACCGGCGCCACCACCCTGCACCGCATCCGCGCCACCCTGCGCGCCGCACTCAACGACGCCATCCGCGAAGACCTCATCGCCACCAACCCCGCCACCCACATCGAACTCCCCTCACCCCGCCGACCGCGTCCGTTGGTGTGGACGCCGGAACGGGTCCGCCGCTGGCAGGCGGACGGAACCGTCCCGGGACCGGTCATGGTCTGGACCGCCGAACAAACCGGCCGCTTCCTCGACACCATCCTCGACGAGCCCCTCTACCCGCTATTCCACCTGATCGCCTACCGCGGACTCCGCCGCGGCGAAGCCTGCGGCCTCCACGACGACGACCTCGACCTCAACGCCGGCGACATCACCATCCGCTGGCAACTCCTCGGAGAACACAAAACCCCAACCCTGGCGCGCACCAAAACCGAATCCTCCGACGCCACCATCGCCCTCGACAACGACACCATCGCCGTCCTGCGCCACCACCGCACCCACGAAACCAAACGCCGCCCGGCCTCCACCGAACCCTGGCCCACACACGGCCTGCTGTTCACCGACCCCGACGGGCAACCACTCCAACCCGGATGGGTCACCGCCCACTTCCAACGCCTCATCGCCGAGGCCGGCCTACCACCCATCCGGCTGCACGACCTCCGCCACGGCGCCGCGACCCTCGCCCTCGCCGCCGGCGTCGACCTCAAAGTCGTCCAAGCCATGCTCCGCCACTCCACCATCACCCTCACCGCAGACACCTACAGCAGCGTCCTCCCCCAACTCGCCAAAGACGCCGCCAACGCCACCGCCGCCACCATTCCCCGCGCCCACCACAGCTGACCGCAGCAGCCACCTGCCGGCCCACGCTGGCGGCATCAACGGCGTGGCATGCACCTTCCCGTAGGACAGCGCAGCGAGACGCAGGCGATCCTGCGACTACTTCGGCTCCTCCGAGACGCGTCACGAAGTAGCGCGCAGCCCCTTCCGCCATCGCGCTAAAAGCATCGTCCGGCCAGTCTCTACCGGGGCGCGAGTACTGCTCCTCTACGTGAATGTAGTCGGAAGCAGTGTATCGGATCGAAACGGACCCGAACGATTTGTCGTAACAGGCGCCACATGCAAGATCGAGGTGTTTCCTACCGTTCCGCCGACAGAGGTCGTACTCGAAATCAGCACGAGGCCGGAACGATGACTGATCTCCACGGCGCCACCACCATCGTGCACCGGACCAGTCGTCGCATAAGTACATACGAATTTCCCGAGAGTGATCTCTTTTCTGGCTCTAGATTCCACCGCCGATACTCTCTCTTAGGTATCGCGGTGACATCAGCGACCGATGCGACAGCACACGGATGCTTGTCAAATTTCGCCAGACTGATCCGGGTCGACACTTCAGATTGACAACCGGTTGACAGGTGGGACGATGGCGGAACCGACGATCGCCGAACCAGCCGACAAAGCAATAATTCTTTAAGTTAGTCGACCGGACAAACTCATAGATCTTCCCGTCCACATCTCTATCTCGAGTCCGTTCGGTGGCGAACTGGCGGCCAGCACGCTTGACCGGTGGTGATTTGACCAGTGTCGAAACAAGCGTCATTGCCACTCAACTCAATAGCCGGTCCAACTCATCGAGAGCCGCTCCAATAGATTTCTGATCATCAAGAGAAAGCCTTTCCAGCTCACCTCTGTCAAGAGCGACCGCATAGATCTCCTCGAGAACCCACCACTGTGAGCGGAAATGTTCGCTCCATCCAGATTTTGGGACGTGAGACCAAACTTCATCAAGATCATCAATTAATCGACGAAGGGTTACTCGCCCAGATCGATACCCTTGCAACGACTGACGCGCACCATCCCGCAGCCAGTCATCCATTCCAGAATCTCCGCTCATTGTTGAATCCTTCCAGAGCTGACTGTAACGACTCGGCCAGATGTGGTGTCCACAATCACCGTTATGTCATTCTCCGGCTCATAATAGGCACTGGTTCCCGGCCTTTTTCCTGACGAGACACTCCCAGCTCGGATTGTGTTTTCAACTACGGAAGGCATGATGCCACGTTCCTGCATTCGATTAATCGCATGCCCAGTGTAGTCTCGCCCGTCGATCGTCGTCGGCCCATTGGATGACAGATTTTTAAAATTCACCCCACGGCGGCCACTAGGCGTTCGAGCACAATTGTGAACGAGCACTGACGTGTCGCCAGCTCTCACGTAATACGTGTGGATGCGATCGACGGTGAGATCGTAGGTGGTGCGCGCGTAAGAGTAGAGGCGCACTGCAGCGACTGGGTACGTCTTTCCGCCGACACTCTGGATATGATGCCCGACCTGAAGTTTCGAAGCCTCCGTCCAACGCTGCGCTGTCGCATCCCAGATGCGGTGATGTCTGGTCGTCGTAACGATCCCAGTTCCCTTTTCCGTGGCAACCGAGAGATCAACCAGGTCGTGGTCTGAGGTGGTGACGATGACGCTGTCTACGCGGTGGCGCTTGTCCTTACCGCGTTGAGGATCAGCGTTGAGAATTTCGTCGCCTATTTTGATCTTGCTGATCGGTTTGGTAGCTCCGTCGGCCATTCCGACGCGCGTGTTTCCGGTGAAGGAGTGGCAGCCGCCGAGCGGGTCACTGGCGCCGCCGCGGGGTCTACTGCCGCCTCCGCGCCCGGCGCCTTCGGCGGCGGCTGCGGCGATCGATAGTCCGGCGGCGGCATAGAAGACGATCTTGTCGCCGGCCTTCCAGTTGGACTGGATGCGTTCGGCGTTCTGGCCTTGGATCGTCTGCACGAGCTCGTTGGTGAACGCGGCGCTGCACATGCTGGTGCCGCTTTCGGGCACACAGGCGTGCTCCATCATGTTGAGCACGTCGCTAAGTGACATGTTGTACGGGTCGAAGGTCTTGTGGCTGTTGGCCCAGTTGGCGGTGGCGGCGTCGACGGCCTTGGCGAAGGCCAGGGCGTCCTTGGGGCCGTCGTAGATGGTGACGCCGTTGATGCTGTAGCTGCCGTTCCTGTGCCGGCGCAGGGTGGTGCCGTGGCGCCCTTGGTAGTCGTACGGGTGGCTGTTGGAGCCGGGTGACCAGCCCCAGTTGACGGGGCCGGCGTTGTTGCCGTTGGGGTGGGTGGAGCCGTCGCGGCAGCCCAGGTGCGGGTCGGAGCCGCCGAGCCCGCCGCAGGCGAGGATCTCGCCGGAGGCGTCGTTGTGGATCACGGGGCTGTTGCTGGCGTAGGCGTACCCGTTGAGCTGCTGCGGGTTGCTCGGGTCGGCGATCGGGTCGGCGGAGATGAACCTGCCGAGCGATGGGTCGTAGTCTCGGGCGCCAAGCCGTGTCAGCCCGGTGGCGGGGTCGTCGATACCGTCGACGTAGCCGTGGTCGCCGATCCAGTCGGGCAGGGCGCTGCGCGGCTGACCGAACGGGTCGGCGTAGCGGTGAGCGGCGGTGAGGGTCTTGGCGTCGACCTGGACGGTGTTGGTGCCGTTGGGGTCGTTGACCATCCAGGTCAGCCCGGCGGCGGTGCGTACGGCGATGGTGTCGCCGGCGGAGTCGGTGTAGTACCGAGTCGCCTTGACGGTGCCGCCGGAGGCGCGCAGTTCGGTGCCGTCGGGGAGCCAGAGGGTGGCGGTGCCGTCCGGGTCGTGGCGGATCAGCCGGGTGCCGTCGGCGTCGTACAGGTAGCCGGTGGTGGCGCCGCCGGCGTCCTTGGCGGCGGTCATCTCGCCGAGCGAGTCCCATGTGAGGGTCTGGGTGTCGCCGCCGATGGTGCGGCTGGTGGTGTTGCCGGCCGCGTCGTAGCTGTACAGGTTCTGTTCGGTGGCGGTGCTTCCGGCGGCGACGCTGGAGGTTGTCGTGGTCGACGACAGCGCGTGCGGGTGCGACTGCCCCGGCTTCGGGTAGGCGGACGAGACGGTGGTGTCGCCGCCGGCCAGGTGCTCGACCAGGCCGGTGCGGTTGCCGGTCGCGTCGTAGCTGTACGTGTGCCAGTAAGCGGCGGGTCCACCCAGTTGCGCAGTGCTGGTGGGCAAGGTGCCGCAGTCGCCAGGGGCGGTGGAGTCGTCGGTCGGGCTGGCCGGTGTCCAGGCGTCGGTGAGCCGGTCGAGGTAGTCGTACCCGAAGCACTGGGTGTCGGGGTCGTTGTTGGTGGTGTCGACGGCTTTGGTGATGTTGCCGGCGGGATCGTAGGTGTAGGCGAGGTTCGCGACGGCGGTCTTGAGTTCCGGGGTCGCGGTGGCGCCGGTCATGCGGCGGGTGCCCGGGTCGTACAGGTAGTCCTCGGCGAGGCGGGTGCCGTAGGGGCCGAGCACCCGCTGGGTCATGGTGCCGTCGAAGTCGTAGGTGCGGGCGTAGACGTAGTTGGTCAGCGACGAGAACATCGTCGTCGGTTCACCGAGTTCGTCGTAGCGGTAGAGCAGCTGCTCGGCCTTGAGGTCACCGGCCGCAGGCAGCGTGATGGTGGCCGGGGAGCCGTCCGGGTTGTAGGTGGTGGTGTCGGTGTAGGTACCGGCCAGCGCCCCCTCGGTGTCAGGGATCGTGACGCTGGTGCCGGTGGGGCGGCCGGCCGCGTCGTACCCCTTCGGTGTTTCGGTGTAGGCGTGCCCGTCGATGTAGCGGGTCGACCCGGCGGGCAGGCCGATGCCACCGGGCAGGGTGTCGTAGTCCCATTCGGCCAGCTTGGTGCCGGAGGTGGAGTTCTCGTACTCGCCGGTCTTGCGGCCCAGATCGTCGTAGCTGTAGGCGATGGTGGTGCCGCGGGCGTCGGTGGTGGAGGTAAGTTCGCCGGCGTTGTCGTAGGCCATGGTGCTGGTACCGGTGTCCGGGTCGCTGGCCTTCACCCGGTACCCGCGGGTGTCGTACGTGTAGCTCCACTCGTTGCCGGCGGCGTCGGTGATGCCGGCGAGGTTGCCGGCCGGGGTGTAGGTGTAGTTGGTGGTGTCGTAGTCGCCGGTCGGCGCCCCGCCGTGGTACTGGCGGATCTGCGTGGTGTTGCCGCGGGCGTCGACGAAGCTGCTGGTGGGTGTCGCTCCGGCCGGCGGGGTCACGTCGGTACGGTCCGCGCCCGGGTAGGCGGTACTGGTGCGCCACTTTTCGTGCCCGCCGACCTCGACGATCGCGGCGGTCTGGCGTTGCTGCCCGTCGTAGGTGTAGGCGGTGTCGCCCATGGTGACCGGCTGGCCGTCGACGCCGACGAGAGTGGCGGACGGTGGGTCGGCGTTGAAGTACGGCTGGGTGGTCTTGGCGACCAGGCCGCGTTCGTCGTAGAAGGTGTCTTCGATCGCGCGGCCGCCGCCGGGTGCAGGCTTCTGGGTCTGCCGGATGCGCAGCAACGAGTCGTAGAGCGCATAGCTGGTGGTGTAGTGCAGCGTGTTGCTGTGGCTGACGGTACCGAACACCAACGACTGGGTGGTGACCACGCTGGGGGCGTCGTTGTTGATGGCGTAGCTGTAGACGACGTTGGCGTCGTCGGTGCCCTTGGTACGGCCGGGCAGCCACGCCGCCGACACGCGGCCGAGCGGGTCGTAGCTCACGTCGGTACGCCGGCCATTCGCGTCCACCGTGGACAGTGTCTGGCCGGTGGCCGGGTCGAGTGTTGTGGTGACGGTGTGGTCGAGCGCGTCGGTGGTCTGGGTCTGGGTGACCGGGCCGCCGTCGGCGGGGGTGAAGCCGGTCGTGGTGGTACGGCCCAGCGCGTCGCTGCTGGCGACGGCGCGGCCCAGCGGGTCGTAGCTGGTGGTCGAGTCGGTGGTGTATACGGGCGTGTTGCCGTTCCAGTCGGTGAGTCCTTCGGTCTTGGTGACGTCGCCGGCGGTGGGTGGGGCGTCGAGCGTGGTGGAACCGTCGTAGTAGCTGCGGCTGGCCGAGATCACCTGGTCGGGGGTCGCGGTGTTCGCGCAGCGGGTGGCGTCCAGTTCGACCTCGGCGGGTCTGCCGAGGATCCAGTCGGTCGTGTTGCGGGTCGTGTAGGTGGTGCGGGTGCACTGGTCGTCGGCGGTACTGGACGTGTCACCCTGGTCGTCGACCTGGGTGGGGAACCCATCGTCGTTGTAGGTGGTGGCGGTCTTCTTGATGCCCCAGCTGCCGTCGGACATCAGGCTGCGGGTCGCGGTGGTCCCGGTGTCGACCATCCATGCCTTGACGGTGAACCCGTCGTGGTTCTGGGTGGCCGTGGGTCCGTGGGTCCACGGTGTGGTGATCGTGTCCTCGACGGTCGTGCCGTCGGCATCGTCGTGGGTCTGCTGTTCGAGCTGGAAGCCTTCCAGCTGCGGGGAGTCGGTGTGGGTACCGCCCTGCGAGTCGGTGACGCTGACCGAACGGGTCGATCCGTCGGACTGGTGGTCGCCGTCCATCCCGCGCAGGTAGGTGTACAGGGTCTCCGAGCGCGGATGACCGGTCACGCCCTCGGTGACCAGTACCTTGTTGTAGCCGCGCCACTGCGACCAGGTGCGCAGCTTCGCCGACACCAGGTCGTTGTCGTTGTAGTGCCAGGCCGGTGAGCCCTGGTAGGCGTAGCGGGTGTCCTGGTCGGGCGCTCCCCCGGTCGAATCGTGCACCCGGACCTCGGTGACCACGTACTTGTGGAAGTAGTCGAGCTTCTTGTCCTCGCCCGGCGGGTACCAGTAGGTCGGCATGCACCGCAACGTGTCGGAGTCCGGCGCCGAGGGCATCGTGACGCCGGCCTTGCACTGCGGCGACGAGTACCCGATCGTGGTCACCGAACCGGTCTCGGAGGTGATCGCGGTCAACCGGTACCGGATCAACGCCGACAGCCCGTCGGTGGAGGTGTCGACCCGGTTGTCCATCTGGGTGCCATCGAAGGTGACCGCGGGTAGGCTCTGCGTGCCGCCGTTGAGCCCGGTATGCGTGATCGACTTGAGCCACAACGGTTTCGCGTCATTGTCGCCCGGGTCCAGGAACTCGTGCACCAACGTCCACCTATCGACGTCCGCGTAGCTGGAGCCCTTGAGCACCTGGGTGGTGACCGTCGAGAGCATGGTGCTGGTGAAGAACACGGGCGTGGTCTTGCCGGTACAGGGTGCGGTCAGGCAGTCCTGGTCCCACGGCGTGTCGGGCCACGATGCGGGATGGTCGGTATCGCAGGTGCTGCCCGGGCTGCACCGGTCGACCACGCCGAACGAGACCTTGACGCCAGGCTTGATGTCGTAGGCGTGCCCATCGGTGAAGCCGTAGTCGATCTCGGCGAGACTGCCGCCGCGGACGTAGGCGGTGCGGTCGCTGGCGTCGCCGCCCTTGCCGTAGTGACCGGTCTCGGCGCGGTACCGGTACGAGATGGCGTTGCCGTGCGCATCGACGACATAATCCAGGTTCCACCGCCACGCCTGGCTGCAGTCCGAGGAGTCGAAGCTGTCGGCATGGCAGGGTTCGCCGGCGTTGTTGCCGAAGACCGGCATCGTCCAGGCCGAATCCATCGTCGTGTCGCCGCTCGCCCAGCCGGGCAGCCGATTGCGGCCGAAGTAGTACTGGGTGCCGTCGGTGGTGGTGACCCGCCAATACTCGCCGTCGTTGTCACCGTTACTCGCGCCGGTCAGGTGCTGGATGCGCGATCCGTCGTCGTCCTTGGGCCGCCAGGTACCGCTGTCGTCGTCCTTCACCAGATCGGTGGCGTGCCCGTTGAGCGTCATCATCGCGTTGTCGGTCGCCCAGCACTGGTCGCCGACCTTCGTGCCGGCGTTGTTACCGCCGTCGGTGTCGTCGTCGCACGCCTTGTACGAGCGTTCGATGTAGCCGGGCCACAGATCCCAGCCGTCGCCGATCCAGGACGCCTGGTTGTTGGTCGCCGCGGTCCGCCCGTCCACACCCTGCGACTCATACGCGATCTCCACCTGTGGCGCCGCACCGGCCGGCGCGGGCGGCAGCGTCAACGGGTACGACCAGGAGAAGTCACCGGTCTGCTGCGACACGCTCCAGGTCGCCGACGGCGACAGCTTCGTGGCCGCGTAGTTCCCGGTCCCGCCGGACGGCCCCGCCTCGGCGGCCAGTACCGTTCCCTGCGCCGCGGCGTGCACGGTGGCGGTCAGCGTCGATGCCTGCGCGTCGTTGACCGTCGGTAGCACGGTGGCCTGCTGGCAGCCGGCGGCCTGTGGCGTGGTCAGTGCGCATGCGGGCAGCTGCACCAGCCGCAGCCGGGACCCGTATCCCCCGCCACCCGCCCGGGCGAAGCCCGCGTAGTCGACCCGTACCTGCACCGGGCCGGCCGTCTGGTCACCGTCGGCTCGGGAGACTTGTAGCACGACCGCGTCGGTACCGGCCGCGGCGCGGGATGCGGCGTGCCCCAACACCCGCACCGACGCCTTCGCCACCGGAGTCGCTGAACCGGCACGACGGGACGGCGGCACATGGCGTACCGCAACCGGCAGCGACCCGGCGCGCGTCGCAACCGCGTCCGCCGCCGCGGGAGCGACGGTGGCGGTGCCGGGCTTCGGCCACGACACCGCCGGTTGCCCGGACACCGCGTACCGGTCGACCTGGCTGTGGTGCGTCGATCCGGCGGTCACGGCGTGTACCGCGATCGACGGCTGGTGCTGCGCGGCCGGCACCTTCCAGCTGCGCGGTGCCGCCAACGCCGGGATCGCGACCATCGTCGAAGCCAGCATCGCCAACGACATCCCCGACGCCAGCAGCGCCGACCGAGTCCGACCGCCCACGACCGTCTCCTTCATTCTGTTGTGTACCAACGTGATTCCCACGCACATGGCGAGGATGTTCGAGACGGCGGTCAGCTCGCGGCCGGGTCGTCGCCCAGCTCCGGCGGATGCGCCATCAGGTAGATCTCGTCGTCGCTAAGCACTCGCTGGTAGATGCCGACCTCGTCGACCATTCCCTGCCAGTACCAGCCGTCCTGACCACCGTGTAGTCCCCGACCGATGTTGAGTGGGTTGGCCGTGGCGATCGGCGAGGCGAACGACGGCTGGTCCGGCTGCGCCGCACCGTCGACGTAGAGCCGAAGTTGGTGGTTCTCCGCGTCGTACACACCCACCAGGTGCGTCCACTCCTGCAACCACGCCTTGTCCGCCGACAACGCCACCGTGGTCACCCCGTCGGCCGAGTCCGCGTCGCGCATGCCGAACGCCCAGCAGTCACCGTCCGGATCCGACCGGTACTGCAGATAGAACGCCGAGGACTGCTCCCCGTCCTGCGCCAGCACCGTGTGGTAACGGGAGTTATCGTCCAGGTACACCCACGCCGAGACGCTGAAGCTCCTGGTCGTGTCGATCGTGGACATCGCCGTGTCCAGGTAGTCGCCGTCACCGTCCAGCGCAACCGCACTCGGGCCGACGTACCCACCCGTCCACGCCGCATCACCGTGCAACGTCATGTCGTGGTGGCCGTCAGAAGCATCTGCGGCGGTCGTACCCGCGCCGTCGTCCATCGCCCAGTAACCGGCGTTGCCGGGAGCTGGCTTGACATCGAACCGGTACTGGCGCACCTCCGACCGGTTGCCCGCCGCGTCGACCGCCTGCACGTACAACGTATGCGTCAAGTCCGTCTTCGGTGTGATGCTCGTGTCGGCCTGGCCCGCGTTGGCCGCCACGACCGTGCCGAGACCGGTGGAGTCCAGCGACCACCGAAACTCCGCCGCGTCGCCGCCGTCGGAGGCGAAGTGGAAGCTGCCGGCGACACCGACACCCCCCGACCACATGCCGCCCTGACCCGACTCGTCCTCGGGATAGTCGGTGGAGCTGACCTGCGGGATGCTCGGGTTCGTGGTGTCGACGAAGAAGGTGAACCAGGGCGACCACGAGCTGCACCAACCGTTGGAGTCGCACGCCTGCGCGTGCCACTTGTACCCGGACGTCAGATTGCGTGGACTCGGGGACGTCCACTTGACCGAGCCACCCGACTTGATGTTGGTCAACGTGTTGTAGGTGTACGACGCCAACGTTGCCCCGTCGGCCGTGTACACCTCGATCTTGATGACCTTCAGGTTCCCGCCGTCCGGGTCCGACACCGTCGCAGACATCGCCGGGTACTTCGACGACACCGTCGCCGGCGACCCGCACGCCTGGTAGCACGGCGACATCTTCAGCCCGGTCGGTGTGTTCGGCTGGTGGTCGATCGTGACCGCCAGCGTCGGCTGCGTCGACCCCGACATCGAGTACGTTTCCCGAGCCTGCACGGTGCTCTCGTCCTTGGCCCGCAACTCGAACGCCAGATGCCGCCAGTCACCGTCCGCCGCCTGCTGCACCGCCGCCGTGGCATCAAACCCCACCCACGACCCCGCCTTCGCATCGTGCACACCCACGTACTGCACATGCTCGGGCTGGTTGTTCCACGTCGTCGAGGTGGTCGGCGCCGCCGTGGACCACGACTGCACCTCGTGGTTGGTCGGCGTGGCATTCCACTGGTAATGCGAGTAGGCGCGAAACTCCGCCCGCACCACCCTCGTGTCCGCCAGACTCGCCGCGAACTTGAACATGATGTACGAGCGCTGGATGAAATACCCGCCGTTGTTCGGGTCCTGGTACATCCCCGCCGGCGCATCCGACCGGCCCTTGCTGCTCATGTACGCCTGGTTCGGGTACTGGTTGTCCACGTAGGTCCACGCCGAGATCGACGTCGACACATCCGGATCCACGAACACCGGAAACACCGTGTCCGGATCGGCCAACATCCCCGCATCCGGGATCAACGTCAACCCGTCCCCGCCGCCATCCAGCGTCGTGTCCACCCGCGCGGTACCGGCCGCACCCGGCGCCGCCGCATGCTTGGCGACATTGGTGACCGGCGCGGAAGGATCCGACGAGTCCCACATCAACGCCGCCGGCGCCCCG
>Ga0164243_10011587_pt1 | contig 12563 bp, 11 predicted proteins | sample OricompcompostOP_FD_108781 | JGI IMG/M metagenome (GOLD analysis project Ga0164243, IMG submission 108781) | Organic Plus compost microbial communities from Emeryville, California, USA - Original compost - Organic plus compost (OP) | ecosystem: Engineered > Solid waste > Mixed feedstock >...
CCGCCAGCTTCATCGTGTCCGGGCAGTCGATGATGAAATCGGTCAGTCGCAGCACCCCGCGATCTTGGCACAGGACCGCGCCGCCGTCAGTCCCCCAGGGTGCCGAGGAAGGCGCCCACCGCGGCCGCGAAGCCCTCGGGGTCGGTCTCGTGGACCGTGTGACCGGTGGGGAGGTGGACGAGGGTGGTGTGGGGGCGGCGGGAGACCAGGTCCTTCGCGTGGGCCTCGGTGAGGGTGGCGCTGCGGGTGCCGTGGACGAGGAGGGCCGGGCAGTTCGTGGCCAGCCAGTCGTCCCAGTGGTCGCCGTTGACCTGCCCGACGGAGGTGACCATGTCCTCGGGGCGGAAGGCCAGGCCCCAGCCGTCGGGGTACTCGCGCAGGGCGCCGGTGAGGTAGCGGGCCGAGTCGCCCAGCCCCTCGATCAGGGCCGTGCGGCTGGGGGCCCGGTGCGGCCAGGACAGGCAGAAGGACAGGTCGTCGTCGATCTCGGTGCCGATGTCCTCGATGACGAGCGCGCTCACCAGGTCGGGGTGGCGGGCGGCGAGCCGGTAGGCGTTGACGCCGCCGAGCGAGTGGCCGAGCACCACCGGCCGTTCCAGGCCGAGGTGGGTGATCAGAGCGGTGGCGTCGGCGACGTAGCCCTCCCGGGAGAAGTCCGGGCCCCGGTCGGAGAAGCCGTGCCCGCGCTGGTCGGGGGCGACCACGCGCCAGTGCGGGAACAGCGCCCGGGCCAGGTGGGCGAACGTGCGGCCCTCGTTGAAGTGGCCGTGCAGCGCGAGCAGGGGCCGCCCCGGGCCGCCGAAGTCGAGGTAGGAGAGGCGGCGCCCGTCGAGTGTGAGGGCGGCGCGGGTGGGTTCGGGGACCTGTGCGGTTGTCATGGACCCGCAGGATGCCAGAGGCCGGGGCGTGGCCCGGCGCTTTCTTCACAGGGCGCGGACGTCCACGCTGTAGACGGAGCGCACGCCGTACGGGACGTACAGGGCGTCGCCCACGAGGGTCAGGGGCGCGCCCGCGCCGGTGTCCGCGGTGCCGCCGTCGTCGCGGCCCTGGAGGGTGGCGGTGACCCTGCCGGTGCGCAGGTCGAGGGCGGAGAGGCGGCCGCTCGGGGACGCCAGGTAGAGGTGGGTGGCGGAGGCCACCGGGGGGCCGGGGGACTCCACGGTGGAGTTGCTCTCCCAGAGCCGCCGTCCGTCCCCCGGGGCGAAGGCGCGGACGCTGCCGCTGGGACGGGTGTACAGGAGCCGGCCGGCGAGCAGGGTGGGGGTCGACGTCTCGGGCTGGGCCTCGGACAGGCGCACGATCGTCACGATGTGCGAGTCGGCGTCGACGAGGGTCAGGGCGCGGTGGGCGCCCGTCGTGGGGAGCAGGACCAGGCGTCCGCCGGTCTCGCCGACGATGTCCAGGTCGCCGTCGAGCCGTACGGTCCAGCGGGGCTCCCCGGTGGCCGGGTCGAGCTGGGCGACGCTGGTGGCGCTGACGTCCTCGTCGTCGAGGGACCAGTTCTGGCAGACCAGGTACGCCTCGCCGCCGGCGCCGCGCAGCAGGCAGACCCGGCCGTCTGGGTCGGGGAGCGGGCGCTTCCAGCGGACCTCGCCGTCGTCGGCGCCGAGCAGGGCGTACTGCTTCCCCTTCGGGCCGTGGACGGTGACGATGCCCTCGGGGACGGCGACGGCGTAGCCGAGCTCGCTGTTGGGTTCGGACGCCTCGGGGCCGTCGCCGGTGACCGTGGACCAGAGCACCTCGCCGCTGTCGGCGTCGAGGGCCTGCACGGTGTAGCGGTAGTAATTCTCGTCGCGGACGGTGCGGTCGTCGGAGCCGTAGACGAAGACGCGGCCGGCGCGGGCGGCGAGGATCGTGCCCTGGTCGCCGAGGCCGAGCTCGTCGGGGGTCGCGTCGACGGGGCGGGCCCAGGTGTTGCGGCCGTCGGCGAGGGCGAAGCGGGTCGCCATGACGTCGTCGCCGGCGCACACCAGGGAGGCGCCGGTGGCCGCGCAGCGGGAGAAGGGGCCGTCGGGGGCGGTGGGCTCCTTGTCGACGCCGGGGTCCTTGGACTTGGCGCTCCAGGGCTGCCAGCCGGCGGGCAGGTTCCCGGGGGCGGCCTCCTCGGTGGTGAGGGTGAACGTCAGGGCGGCGAGGGCCGCCAGGGCGAGGGCGCCCGCGGCGGGGGCGAGCCAGGGGCGTCCGCGGCGGCGGGGCGGGGGCGCGTCCCGCGGCACGGCCCGGGTGGTGGCGCCGGGGCGCGGGTCGGGCAGGCGGCCGTCGCGCAGGAGGCCGAGGAGTTCGCCGGTGGTGGGGCGGGAGGCGGGGCTCTTCTCCAGGCACAACCGGACGAAAGGGAGCAGTTCGGGCGGTACGCCGTCGAGTTCGGGTGTGCCGTCGACGACGCGCAGGGCCGTCTCGTAGGGGCTCGGGCTGTCGAACGGGCCGTGGCCGGTGGCCGCGTACACCAGGACGGAGCCGAGGGAGAACACGTCGGCGGCGGGGCCGACGTCCTGCGGGGAGGAGAACTGCTCGGGGGACATGAAGGGCGGGGTGCCCATCACCCGGCCGGTCTGGGTGAGGACGTCGGAGGCGCCGAACTCGGTGGCGCGCGAGATGCCGAAGTCGATGACGCGGGGCCCGTCCTCGGCGAGCATCACGTTGGCCGGTTTCAGATCCCGGTGGACCATCCCGGCGCGGTGGATGTCGCGCAGGGCCTCCGCGAGTCCGGCGGCGAGGTCGCGCAACTTCGGCGCGGGGAGCGGGCCGTGGCGGCGGACGTGGGTGCCGAGGTCCTCGCCGGGGATGTAGAGCGTGGCCATCCAGGGGCGGGCCGCGTCGGCGTCGGCGTCCACGACGGGGGCGGTGAAGGCGCCGCTGACCTGGCGGGCGGCCGCGACCTCACGGCGGAAGCGGGTGCGGAACTCGTCGTCGTCGGCGTACTGGGCGTGCACGACCTTCAGGGCGAGCCGGCGGCCGGAGGCGGAGCGGGCCAGGTAGACGACTCCCATGCCGCCGGCGCCGAGGCGGTCCTCGATCGCGTAACCGCCGACCTCCGCCGGGTCGGTCTCGCGCAGCGCCATGCCGTACGTCCCCCCGTTCCGCACCGTTCGACGATCTCGAACGAGGGTATCCGTAGGTGTCCGGGCGGCCCGACGGGCCCTGGGCGCGACGGCGCGGCAGGGCGACGCCCCTTAGAACTGGATGGAGTTGATGGTCTCCGCTATCGAGTTGAGGAACCGCTGGATGTCGTCGGCCATGCCCGTCGAGGCCAGGAAGAAGCCGAACAGCACGGCGACGACGGCGGGACCGGCCTTCAGGGATCCGCCTCGGATCAGTACCACCAGCACGATCGCCAACAGCAGCACCACTGACAGCGAAATGGCCACAACAGATCACACCCTCGGTCGGTCCGCTCTCCCGGCCCGGGGACGCGACCCCGCGCACCCCCGCCAGAACCATCGTGCCACCAACCGGGCCCGCCTATGCGGCACGTGACGTTTCGTTCGCCACACGCGTGCCGGGCGTGCTGCCGCGCGGAGGGGTGAACGCTCCTCCACGCCCTACCCGTACAGCATTTCGAGGAGACACCCGCGAGGCCAATTCGACGGGATCGTTTCCATCGCCACACAAGGTGTTCGCAGCTATTTCGAATTCATGGAGGGTTGATCATTTCATCGGCGACATCTCCTGGCCATATGGCTTGCCTTGTCGGTATGAATCCGGACAAGACGGGCGCCCAACAGGGGTCTGCCAGGGGTGCGTTAGCCGTCCCGTGCGAGGTTGCGCACAATAAACGTTAATGACCTCGCGGGTTTTACGAAATCACTCAGACAACGCTAGGGTGCCTCAGATGTTCCACGCTGCCTCGTCCCCCGCATGCGCAGCGCGGTCCGGGATCCTCTCCCCCGGTTTCCGGCGGGAGGGTCTGTGACGGACTCGCTGCGACCGCACGGCCACAACAGAGCGCCACTCCCCCCGGCCCAGCAGCCGGCGGACGGAGTGCCGAGTCCGCGCTCTCCGCAGAACAGGAAGGCTCAGGACACCACCAGAGCCGCGTCGAGCGGCGCCAAGCAGCGCGACGCGTTCTTCGACAACGCCAAGTACCTGGCGATCGTCCTCGTCGCCATAGGACACTCCTGGGAGCCGATCAAGGGCGGCAGCCGCATCCTGGAGACGCTGTACACGGTCGTGTACACGTTCCACATGCCGGCGTTCATCATCATCTCCGGCTTCTTCTCCCGCAGCTTCGACGCCAGCCCCAGCCGGATGAAGCGGCTGATCACCGGTGTCGCGGTGCCGTACATCGTCTTCGAGACGGCCTACCCGCTCTTCAAGCGCTGGATCGACGACGACCCGGGCCAGGACATCAGCATCCTCGACCCCTGGTACCTGACCTGGTTCCTGTGCGCGCTGTTCATCTGGCGGCTGACCACACCCCTGTGGAAGATCGTGCGCTGGCCGCTGCCCATCGCGCTCGGCCTCGCCATGATGGCGACCGTCACCCCGGAGATCGGCGACGACCTCGACCTCCAGCGGGTCCTTCAGTTCCTGCCGTACTTCGTGCTCGGTCTGATCATGAAGCCGGAGCACTTCCACATGGTGCGCACGCGCACCACGCGGCTGCTGTCGCTGCCCATCGGCGTGGTGACGCTCCTGTTCGCCTACTGGGCGGTGCCGCGCATGAACACCGCGTGGTTCTACCACCGTGACGCCGCGCAGGAGCTCGCGGCCCCGTGGTGGACCGGCCCGGTCATGGTGCTGGCGATGTTCGGCTGCTCGCTGCTGCTGACGGCCTGCTTCTTCGCCTGGGTGCCGCGCCGGCGGATGTGGTTCACCACGCTCGGCGCCGGGACGCTCTGCGGCTATCTGCTGCACGGCTTCGTCGTGAAGGCCGGTGACTACCAGGGCTGGTTCGAGCCGGCCTGGCTGCACCGCCCGCTCGGCGAGATCTTCGTCACCGTCCTCGCGGCGGTCGGTGTCACGCTGCTGTGCACCCAGCCGGTGCGCCGGGTCTTCCGGTTCGCCATGGAGCCGAGGATGGACTGGGCGTTCAAGCGGGACGCGGCGGAACTGGCCCGCGCCCGCGAGCGGCGGGAGGGCTCGGCCGCCCGCGAGAAGGTCGACGCCTGACCCAGGGGCTCACGCTCCGGACAGACCGAGGAGTGCGCGCATCCGCGTGTACTTCTCGGTCAGTCGTCTCCGGGTCCCCTCGTCCAGGACCGCGAGCCGCGCCGGATCGGCGTTGTGCGCCAGATCGGCCTCCTTCACGAGCAGCGCGCCGGGGGTGGCGAGGACGCGGGCCGCGTACTCCTCGGGCGGTTCCCCGGCCCGCTTGGTGACGGCCCGCACGACGTCCTTCGTACGACGGCTCAGCGCGGCCCGCTCCAGCCACTCCTCGGACAGCGCGTCGTCCTCCACGGCGTCGTGCAGCCAGGCCGCCGCGATCTGGTCGTCGTCGCCGCCCCGCGCGCGGACGCCCTCCGCGACGGCGCTCAGATGCTCGCTGTACGGCCGCCCGGCCTTGTCGGTCTGCTCCGCGTGCGCGGCGCGGGCGACGGCCTCCACCTCGGCGAGGGACAGCGTGGGCTGCGGGGTCTCCCGCGGTGTCTCGGTCACCCCGACAGTGTGCCGCTCCCCCGGTGTGCCGCTCAGGGCGCCACCGAAGCCGTCGGCCCCTCGCGGCAGATCAGCAGGAGCGCCCGGTCGTCGTTGACGTCCTTCGCGACCGCCTCGATGAGATGCCAGGCGGCGCCGTGGAACCCGCCCGCGACATACCGGTCCGCCTCCCCGGTGAGCCGGTCGATGCCCTCGGCGATGTCCCGGTCGGACGTCTCGACCAGACCGTCCGTGAACAGCATCAGGACGTCGCCGGGCCGCAACGAGCCCTTCACGGGGTCGAACTGGGCGCCGTCGTACACCCCGAGCAGGGGGCCCTCGGCGGCCTTCTCCTCCCAGCGCCCGCTGCCCGCGCTGAGCTGGAGGCCCGGCGGGTGCCCGGCCGAGTAGAGCTCGTAGTCGCCCGAGTCGAGGTCCAGGACGAGGTGGATGGAGGTCGCGAAGCCCTCGTCCCAGTCCTGGCGCAGCAAGTAGCCGTTGGCGGCGGGCAGGAAGGCGTGCGGGGGCAGGCTGCCCAGCAGGCCGCCGAAGGCGCCCGACAGCAGCAGCGCGCGGGACCCGGCGTCCATGCCCTTGCCGGAGACGTCGGTGAGGACGACCTCCAGCGTGCGGCCGCCGTTGGTGCGGGCGGCGACGACGAAGTCACCGGAGAAGGACTGGCCGCCGGCCGGGCGCAGCGCCATCTCGCGGTGCCAGCCGTGCGGCAGTTGGGGCAGCTTGCTCTGCACCCGGATGCGCTCGCGCAGGTCGAAGAGCATGGTGCCGCCGCGCCGCCAGGGCACGCCGACCCGGCTGCGGAACTGCGCGATGAGCAGCCCGAAGAAACCGCACGCGGCCACGACGAGGACGACGCCCGGGGTGACCCGCGACGGCCCCTCGGTGTAGGGGCCGAGCTGGATGGACTCGACGATGAGCGCGGTGGCCGCCGCCGCGTACAGGCCGAGCAGGCTCGCGGGGCGCAGCAGCACCCCGCCCGCCACGATCGGCAGGACCAGCGCGGCCGGGGAGAACCACACCGGGTTCATCATCGTGGCGGCGCAGATCAGCGGCACGGTCACGAGCAGTCCGGCGAGCGCGACCCAGTCCGAGCCGTCGCCGCGGAAGTAGTCCACGGCGCTTCTGCGCAGGGCGGTGCGGACCCGGTGCCACTGCATCTTCGACCGGGCCGTGAACGTCTCGGCCGCCGTGCGCCGCTCTCGTCCTGCTGCCATCAGTTCGGGACCCTATCCATCGGACCAGTCGCTTGGCACGGGAGGTCCCACTTGTCCCCCGTCCGAGGTTCAACTTCACAGTGAACTTCACACATGGCCGTCGCGTCGCCGTCACCGGAAAATTGCCTCGCCCCGCCCGCACCGCGCTGGTACGCATGGTCCATGGTGAAAGAGAGCGCGGGCGACGCGGGCGGACTTCGGCCACGGCCGTTGCGGCAGGACGAGTGGGACATCTGGTACGACACCCTGCTGCGCGCGTTCGGCGGAGTGCCGGAGGCGGCCGAGGAGAGGGAGCTCTTCCGGTCCCTCACCGAGGTCGAGCACTCCCTCGGCGTCTGGGACGGCGACGCGGTCGTGGGCACGGCCGGCGCGTTCAGTTTCCGGGTGACCGTACCGGGCGGGGCGTCCGTGCCCGCGGCCGGCGTCACGATGGTCGGCGTGGCCGCCACGCACCGCCGGCGCGGTGTGCTGACGTCGATGATGCGCCGTCAGCTGGACGACGTACGCGCGTCGGGCCGTTCGCTCGCGGTGCTGACCGCGTCCGAGCCGGCGATCTACGGCCGGTTCGGCTACGGCGTCGGCACGTTCGCGGCGAGCGCCGAGATCGACACCACACGGGTACGGCTGTCGGTGCCGCCCGGCACCGATGACGTACGGCTGCGGTACGCGGCGCCGGCCGACGTCCTCGACGCGTGCGAGGCCGTGTACGCGGCCGAGGTGCCGCGCCGGCCGGGGATGATCGCGCGGCTGCCCGGCTGGGAGCGGCTCGGGATCCTGGACCCGGAGAGCGACCGCGAGGGCGGCTCGCCGCTCCAGTGCGTGGTGGCGGAGCGGGACGGCGCGGTCGTCGGCTACGCGCGGTTCAGCGTGCGGCCGGAGTGGGGGCACGGCGGACCCGACGGCATCGTGCGGGTGCGGGACCTCCAGGCCCTGGACCCCGCGGCGGAGTCGGCGCTGTGGCGGTTCCTGTTCGACATCGACCTGACGTCGAAGGTGGTGACGCGGTCGCGGGCGGTGGACGAGGCGTGGCAGTACCAGGTGTCGGACATCCGGCGGTGCGGACTGCGGGTGAAGGACGCCCTGCACGTCCGTCTGGTGGACGTGGGCGCCGCGCTGGAGGCGCGGACCTACCAGGCCCCGGTGGACGTGGTGTTCGAGGTCGAGGACGCCTTCTGCCCCTGGAACGAGGGGCGTTGGCGGCTCACCGGCGACGCCAAGGGCGCGTCGTGCGGGCGTACGACGGACGCGCCCGATCTCGCCCTGTCCGTACGGGAGTTGGGGGCGGCCTATCTCGGCGGGGTGAGCCTGCGGGCGCTGGCCGCCGCGGGGCGGGTCCGGGAGCTGCGGCGCGGGGCGCTGGACGAGGCGGCGACCGGCTTCGCCTCGCCGGTGGCGCCCTGGCTGCCGCACGGCTTCTGACGGCGCGGCTTCCGGCGGCGCGGTTTCCGGCGCGCGGCCGGAGCGGTCACGGCGTCTGGCAGCCGGGGCACCAGAAGAGGTTGCGGGCGGCGAGGCCGGCGGTGCGGATCTCGCCCCCGCACAGGTGACAGGGCTGGTTCGCCCTGCGGTAGACGTAGACCTCGCCGCCGTGGTCGACGCGGGGCGGGCGGCCCATGGCCTCCGGGGTGTGCTCGGGGCGGACGGTGTCGATGCGGTTGGTGCGCACGCCCTCGCGCATGAGGGCGACGAGGTCCGCCCAGATCGCGTCCCACTGGGCCGGGGTGATGTCCCGCCCGGCGCGGTACGGGTCGATGCCGTGCCGGAAGAGGACCTCGGCCCGGTAGACGTTGCCGACGCCGGCGACGACCTTCTGGTCCATGAGCAGGGCGGCGATCGACGTACGGCTGCGGGAGATCCGCCGGTACGCCTCGCCGGGGTCGGCGTCGTCGCGCAGCGGGTCGGGGCCGAGGCGGTCGTGGACGGCCTGCTTCTCGGTGCCGGTGATCAGGGCGCAGGTGGTGGGGCCGCGCAGGTCGACGTAGGCGGCGGTGTTCGCCAGGCGCAGCCGTACGGTGTCCGTGGGCCGGGGCGCGGGGGCGGGGCCGAAGGCGACCTTGCCGAACAGGCCCAGGTGGATGTGGACCCAGTCGGTGTCGCGGAAGCCCAGGAAGAGGTGCTTGCCGTGGGCGTCGGTGCGGGTGAGCTCGGCGCCGTCCAGGAGGGCCGCGGCGTCGGAGAACTTGCCCTGGGGGCTGGTGACCCGGGGTGACGTGCCGCGGAAGGCGGCGGCGTAGTCCTGGGCCAGCCGGTGGATGGTGTGCCCCTCAGGCACGAATGGCTCCTTCGTCGTCTCCCGGGGACCGGTCCGTCCGGTCCGGCCGGGGGGCGGTCCGTCCGGTCCGGCCGGGGGGCGGTCCGTCCGGTCCGGCCGGGGGGCGGTGCTCCCCCGGCCTTCGGCCGGCGTTACTGCTCCTGCTGCGGGTGGTGGGCCGGGATCGGGGGGAGCTCGCCCGTCGTCTCGTAGACGCTGAGCATGTCGATCCGGCGGGTGTGACGGTCCTCACCCGAGTACGGGGTGCCGAGGAAGGTCTCGACGAACTTCGTCGCCTCCTCGGTGGTGTGCATGCGCGCACCGACGGCCACGACGTTGGCGTTGTTGTGCTGGCGGCCGAGCGCCGCCGTCTCCTCGCTCCAGGCGAGCGCGGCACGGACGCCCTTCACCTTGTTGGCGGCGATCTGCTCGCCGTTTCCGGAGCCGCCGATCACGATGCCGAGGGCGTCGGGGTCCGCGGCCGTCCTCTCCGCCGCGCGGAGGCAGAAGGGCGGGTAGTCGTCCTGGGCGTCGTAGATGTGGGGCCCGCAGTCCACCGGGTCGTGACCGGCGGCCTTCAGCCAGTCGACGAGGTGGTTCTTGAGTTCGAAGCCCGCATGGTCGGAGCCGAGATACACGCGCATGCCACGAGTGTGACACGGCCGCGACGGGGCAGCAGCGTCGGGTGGTCACCGCCGGAGAATGTGACCTGGACTATGGAACCTCAAGGAAACCTCAAGTAACAATCCCGAATCAAAGGTTCCCGAATCAGATCTCCTCCGATTCACTGGTCCGGCTCGTACGCCGACGTGATCCGTTCCGTACGAGGACCGCTCCCCACGGCGCAAAGGAAATTCTGTTCCATGACTTCGCAGCCGACAAAGAAGACGGCCGCACCGGCTGTCGGCGGCCACGGCCTTCAGGCCGGGCTCAAGGACCGCCACCTCTCCATGATCGCCATCGGCGGTGTCATCGGCGCCGGGCTCTTCGTCGGGTCCAGCTCCGGTATCGCCACGGCCGGACCCGGCATCCTCCTCTCGTACGCGCTCGTCGGCACGCTCGTGGTGCTGGTGATGCGCATGCTCGGTGAGATGTCCGCGGCCAACCCGACCTCGGGTTCCTTCTCCGCCCACGCCGACCGGGCGCTCGGGCGCTGGGCCGGCTTCTCCATCGGCTGGCTGTACTGGTTCTTCTGGGTGGTCGTGCTGGCGGTCGAGGCGACCGCCGGCGCGGTGATCCTCGAGGGCTGGATCCCGGCCGTCCCGCAGTGGGCCTGGGCCCTCATCGTGATGATCGTGCTGACCGCGACGAACCTGGTGTCCGTCGGGTCGTACGGCGAGTTCGAGTTCTGGTTCGCCGGGATCAAGGTCGTCGCGATCGCCGGTTTCATCGTGGTCGGCCTGCTGGCGATCTTCGGTGTGCTGCCGGGCGTCGACAGCGACCAGGCCGGGTTCGGCAACCTCACCGGGCACGGCGGCTTCCTGCCGAACGGTCCGGGGGCGATCCTCACCGGCGTGCTGCTGGTCGTCTTCTCCTTCATGGGCAGCGAGATCGCCACGCTGGCGGCCGGTGAGTCGGAGCACCCGCAGAAGGCCGTCACCAAGGCCACCAACAGCATCATCTGGCGGGTCGCCGTCTTCTACCTCGGCTCGATCCTCGTCGTGGTGGCGCTGCTGCCCTGGGACAGCAAGGCGATCACCGACGACGGGTCGTACGTCGCCGCGCTGAACTCGCTCGGCATCCCGCACGCCGGTCAGATCATGAACTTCATCGTGCTGACCTCGGTGCTGTCCTGCCTGAACTCCGGCCTGTACACCGCCTCCCGCATGGCCTTCTCGCTCGGCCAGCGCGGCGACGCGCCCCAGGCCTTCGGCCGGACCACCGGCAACGGTGTGCCGCGCACGGCGATCCTCGCGTCGGTGGCGTTCGGGTTCGTGGCCGTGTTCTTCAACTACAAGTTCCCGGACTCGGTCTTCCTCTTCCTCGTCAACTCCTCGGGCGCGGTCGCCCTGTTCGTCTGGCTGGTGATCTGCTTCTCGCAGCTGCGCATGCGGCGGATCATCCAGCGCGAGGCGCCGGAGAAGCTCGTCGTGAAGATGTGGCTGTACCCGTACCTCACGTGGGCGACGGCCGCGCTGATCGTCTTCGTCCTCGGCTACATGCTCACCGACACCGAGCACGACGGCCGGCAGACGGTGCTGCTGTCGCTGCTCGTGGCGGCGCTGGTGCTGGTGGTGGCCTTCGTGAAGGAGAAGGTCGGCGCCGGGCGCGGGGGCGCTGCCGCCGACACGGAGGAAGCGGAGACCGCGGAGGACGCGGAGGACGCTCCGCTGGACGAGGTCACCACGGGCTGACGCCCGTAGGCCACGACGCCGAGTGCCCTGGGGAGGGGCGGTGGACGCGCTGCGGCGCGCCCGCCGCCCCTCCCCTTTTCGCTGCCGTGGGCGGCCGGTCACAGCACCGTGAAACTGTCCTTGACCTGGCCGTACGTCGTACGGGCCAGCGTGACACCGGCCGCACGGTAGGACTGCTGCATCAGCGACGAACAGTCGCACCGGCCCATCGGATCCGGACCGTGCGCGTCGGTACAACTCCCGCCCCACTGATACGGGGTATCGAGCTGCTCCAACGCCCACCGGATCGCCGTACGAGCCGTGGTCGGAGCGTCAGCAGGGACGGTGTAGCCGTCCGGCAGGGCTCCTGCGGGGATCTCACCGAACCGGGACCCGTCCTCGCTGGAACAGGACTCGAAGGCGACGGCGCTGCCGATCTGATCGGCGTGTTCCCCGTTGTCGAGGCCCGGTGCCAAGGCCTCCTGAAGCGCGGTGGCCAGCGGCTCCCACTTCGCGTAGGCGTCCGGGAAGCCGCTGCGCTGCACGGCCTGCGCCGCCTGGGTGACGGTCATCGACTCCCAGCCCGAGACCTTGCGCAGGCCCTCGTAGAACTTCGTCGACGCATAGGCCGGATCGAGGATCTCCTGCACCGTGCCCCATCCCCGGGACGGGCGCTGCTGGAACAGGCCGACCGAGTCCCGGTCCCCGTACGTCAGGTTCCGCAGGCCGCTCTCCTGCAACGCGGTGGCCAGGGCGACGACCTGACCACGGGCAGGGATCTGCATCGCGATCCCGGTGGCCGTAACGACCCGGGCGTTCGGAATCTGTTCAGCCGGCGACGACAGCCCAGGAACCGACACCTCGTCGTCGGAGCCGCTACCCAGGATGTCCTCCACCTGAGCGGCAACATCCGCAGCATCCACGGACTGCCCTGCCGAGGACTGGCACGAAGCCGAGACCGCCTCATTCGCCGCGAACACGACCGGCACCGCCAGCAGGAACGGAGAGCAGGCCAGTGCGGCGACCACCAGGCCGGCCTTTTTCACCGGACCACTTCCTCGTCGGCCGACTGACTCGCGACCGTCCCGGGGCGCGGGGATATCTCGGGCATGAACCTTCCTGGTAGTGCGACAACGTGGGCCGACGGACGGCGGGACCGGTACTCCACCG
>Ga0164243_10011588_pt1 | contig 12563 bp, 9 predicted proteins | sample OricompcompostOP_FD_108781 | JGI IMG/M metagenome (GOLD analysis project Ga0164243, IMG submission 108781) | Organic Plus compost microbial communities from Emeryville, California, USA - Original compost - Organic plus compost (OP) | ecosystem: Engineered > Solid waste > Mixed feedstock >...
ACATACGAAGAATCCCATACTAACATCTAAAACTTAATCATTTACTTACTTAGTACAGATAGAGCAAACTTATTGTGTAAGCTATTTTCAGCATGTGACGAGTGGTTAGTACCAATCCGAGGACAAGGCAGGTCAAATTTATCATACGAATTATTAAATACATTTAAATTCTCTAAAAGCTAACAATTTAGAGTCGTATTTCTTCCATCTCTGTTTTTATTTTTAAAATAGCATCTAGCCCTTCACGTGTAAGATGAGCTTTAGTTTTTATAATCTCTGCTGCTTTAACTCAAGCTTCAAAATCTCTAGATTTTTCACCTAATATAGGATATGCTTTAAAGAAAGGTATAATCTTTTCTAAATTATCTGAGAATTTAGTAACAATAAAGTTACCAACGACACCTCTCTTTACCAAATAATTACCACAATCTAAGTAATCTACTAAACTTTTTAGAAGAAGCTCATCTTTAATATCTTGCGGAATATTAAAAGTTAATTTTACATTAGATCCTAATTTATAAGCTGAAGATTTACTTACATCAATTAAAAATGAACCCTCACCTGATGTAAATCCTGCTACCCAGAAAAGATTCCCCCCCATCACTAACAAGGAGTGATGGGGGGTGCGTCGCAGGCCAGGAATACGAGTATTTTCCAACTCCAACACTGGGCGAGGTACGGGATTAGTATTAGGGAAAGCAGCTTTTAATCCTGGACTTAAACCTAAATTTAGTGAAGCTCTTAAATTAACTATTTCTTGAAGACCCTCTGATGTTAAATGTAATTTTTGCGCTTTCATTAAAACAATTTTCTTGAATAAATTAAAATCTCCATATTTTCTAGTTATTAGCCCGTATTTATCAAAATGAGGTATGACCACTGTTAAAAGTTCATCTAAAGATGAAACTCTAAACTCAATGCTATCTTTTTTATTATCTTCTACTATAGATCCTATTCCTCCAAAAAAGTTTTGTATATCTTTTAATAGAGCTAGGTCTCTTTTATTTAAACCGATAGAAAATCGATGTTCAACTCATCAAGTATTATTTTTAGAGTTTTTTCTTATTGTCACAGAAAAACTACCTTCTGCGTCTGTAAATCCTGTAAGGAATCAAGGATCAATCAGAGATTTAGCAGAGAGACAAGATCTATCGAGGTTATTAGTCATTGAAGAGAATTCTCTATAATTAATAATTCGGTTAGAAAGGACTTTGACTTGATAATTCCTTTCGGAACCCATTAGAGTACACCTTAACATTGAAAACTTATTTTTCTAGCCTGCGGAGGGAATTCCAATGCAACTACCGTCTACTCGTTGCTCTTTTACAACAACAGATATTTGGCTAGTGGGACTAAAATAATCTGTCATTGACTTAGATCCGCGATTGCCCACGTTCCTTTCGGAAGCCTTCAAGCTTGTTACCATACATGAGTAATTACTTCATCCACTTATACCCTTTCGAGTATAGCTTGGTACTTGAAGTTCTAGGGGGTCTCCGGAGTTTGATAGTTTGTCCCACACGAATGAGGTCCTAACTCATTCAGCAGGATTCACCGTGTCATGGTGATTCACGATTACTAGCAATTTCTTATTCATGCAGCCGAGTTTCAGGCTACAATCCATATCTATTTTATCCTGTTTTGTCAGATTAGCTAAAATTCGCATTTTCGCATCTGTTTGTTCCATAGCGATCAAATTTATCATGCAAATGATCAATTATTTACATTATTATTCTAACATTAGAGATTTAGCTCTACCTCTATTCATACCCGCTTTTAAGTTTAAAATTTTATTAAACCCTTCTTCAGTAAGATGACCATGATTTTCTATCACTTCGGCCGCGGTACTTCAATCTTTAAAATTATCATTTTTTTTACCTATTACAGGATACTGATTAAAAAATGGTAAAATTTTATCGTTTATATCTGAGAATTTACTTACTATAAAATTAACTCAAGAATAGTTAGGATCTTGTACTATTCTACCACATCCAAAGAAAGTAACTAAACTTTCCATTAATTCAATGTCTCGAGAATGTTGAGTTAATTGAAATATTAATTGTACTCCAAAACCTAGTCTAGAACCCTTAGATTTACTTACCTTAATTAAAAAACACCCTTCTATTTATATATATATATGGTAAACCCTTGTAGTCAATGAGGATTATAGTTCCCTTGATTTACCACTAAAGGTCTTGAAACTTCATCAGGAAAAGCTGTCTTTAATTCGTGGGATAAGCCTAAGTTTAAAGATGCTTTAAGAGCTACAATTTTTTTTTAATCCATCCTCAGTTAAATGTTTTTTATTTTTAATTAACTCTACGGCCTCTCTAAATAATAAATAATCTGCCAATTTTTGTGTTTTTAGAGGGTAATTATCAAAATGAGGTATTACTACATCAACAATTTCTTTTATCCCCCCTCGATTTATATATAGAAATAGTAGGGGGTGGGGACCAGATGTTATAACATATTGAAAACTTTCTTTTCCATGTTTAACTATACTACCTTTTCCTTCGAAATACGCTTGAATCCGCTGTAAGACTTCTAAATCATTTTTATGAAGACTAATTCTTAATCCTGCTTCGCAATATCAAGAAGATGAATTAGATTTTTTTCTCCGGAGGGCGGCCTCCGGCCACCCTCAGCCGCTCAGCGGCGCCCGAGGTAACTGCAAGAGAAAAACATCCCTCTGCGTCTACAAAACCTGTTATAAATCAATTTTCTAGTTTACCACTTTCAAACGCCAAATCCGAAGTATTTAAAGTATGTTTATCACTATTATTAGAATAATAACGTTTTAATTGAATCATTTGTTTAGAAGGGATTTTGACTTGATAATCTCTTTCAAGACCCATTAGAGTACACCTTAACATTGGTAGGAGCTTTCTATTCCCAATGTAACTACCGTCTACTCGTTGCTCTTTTACAATAACAGATCTCTGGCTAGTGGGGCTAAAATAATCTGTCATTGACTTAGATCCGCGATATTCCATTTCTCTTTCGATCATCTTATGACTTGTTACCATACCTGAGGGATTAGTTCAGCCACTCGTATATTTTCATATACGGCTTGGTATCATAAGCTTTAGGAGGTCCCCGGAGTTTGATAGTTTGCCCCACACATGTGACTTCCCAAATCACAAAGCAGGAACATGTGGCACGTCTATCATGGATAATCAAATTTGGCATACAACTATTATAAACTAGAAACATTTTGCATAGCTACTACTCTAAGCTAACATTTCTAGTCAGAACTTTCTCATTCTCTTCTCAAGTTCATACCCTCTGTTATTTTTATTATTTTATTTAAACCTTCAATATTTAAATGTTCTTTACTTTTAACCAACTCTGCTACTTTTTTAAAATCGCTAAAATCTAGGGATTTTACCCCAAGGATCGGATATTCATTAAAGAATGGTATAATCTTTTTCTCGATATCTAAATTATTTTTTATTTGAAGCAGAGCTATGTTATTTTTTTCATTGCAAAAAACTGAGGCTTCCTTAAAACCATCCTGAGAGTATAATGAATTAAAATAATTCGCCATACCTTTCAGTAGGTCTTTATCTCTAATATGTAAACAAGTACCGAATATTGATCTTACTCTTTTACCTACTTTACTTGAACTTTTCTCTATAGAAATACTAAATGTAGAATCCCCAGTAGCAAATCCTGATATGTAAAAAGGATTAGGTATACCCGGGAATTTATACTCAGGTCTTTCTACAGGTACAATATTAGGAAAAGCTTCTCTTAATTCGTCAGATAAACCCTTATTTAAACTAGATTTTAAAGCTAAAATCTTTTCAAACCCTGCAGGTGTTAAGTGTTCTTTTTGTTTTATCAAGTTAAAGACTTGTTCAAATAATAAAAAATCAGAATATTTAGCACTAATTAAAGGATATTTTTTAAAATGATCAATTATTACTTGTAATTCTTTTATATCACTAACTCTGAATAAAACAGTGTTTTGATTATTTTTTCTAACTACACCTACACCTAAAGTTTTTTGAATTAATTCTAATAAGAGCAGATCTTTTACGTGCACATGTATAGAGAAATAAGCTGAAACTCTTCAGTTTAACTTGTTATTGGAATTTTTATAAATAGAAATAATAAAAGAGGATTCTGCATCTGAAAACCCTGTTATAAATCAGGGATTTAAGACTAAACTACTATTTGATAAAGTAGAGTAAGTTCTATTTAATGGTTGGTTAGCGAGGATTTTGACTTGATAACCTCTTTCAAGGCCCATTAGAGTACACCTTAAACTTCTTTTTTTTGGAACAGCTATTTTATTAAGAAGTCAACTACCGTCTACTCGTTGCTCTTTTACAGTAGAATAACTATCGATTACTACTGACTTAGATCCGCGATAGCCCATTTCTCTTTCGATCATCTTACGACTTATTACTGTACCTGAGTAATTACTTCAGCCACTCAAGTACTTTCGTACCTGGTTTAGTACCGTAAGTTTTAGGGCGTCCCCGGAGTTTGATAGTTTTAGCCAATGTAGTGCTTTCCTAAGGCACATATCAGCCCACAACATTAAGGCCATGATGACTTGTCTTGATCCCTTTTATCATTACCCATATAAAGGTGAAATACTTTATTTTTAAAATTCACAAATAAAGTAAGGGTTTCCGTTAATTACGTGGACTAAACCACAGTTTCACAACATTAACTGAAGACAGCCGTGCAACACTTGTCAGGTATTACCCTAGTACGTATATATAAATATACTATACAATTATTCAAGTTGTGGTAAGGTTTTTCGTGGGTCATCGAATTAAATAGTAGAGATAGGTAGGTCCTCTCGGACTTTCCCCCTCTAAGAACCGTACGTGCGACTTTCATCGCATACGGCTCAAGCATAAATTTACTACAGGAGCCATCGCCCCAAGCAAAAAGGAAAAGGGATTTATTCTAACACACGAGCATCCCTCCTTTGCCAATTTACGCCGATAGTTAAGTCAGCTATATTAAGATTAACATTATAATTTAATCTTAATAAACGTAAATTTTATTGTTAAAGGTACAAGCTCATCAAGATTATTAAATACTGAGTATAATACACTTATCCCAGTAGGGAACCTAGTACATCACAGAATATTAGTTCAATCACGCCTTATTAAATTCTTCCTGTATTCATACCTGATTTAATTTTTATTATTGTTGCTAAACCTTCTTCTGTTAAATGCTTTTTTGCATCCATTAACTCAAAAATTTTAACAAAATCGTAATAGTTTAAACTTTTTGTTCCCAAAATAAGATATTTACTAAAGAAAGGTATAATTTTATTTTTAAAGTCTTTAATGGAATTCACTGAAAAATCACAAGCACCGCCGCTTGGACGAACCTCAACTCTACCGCACTCCAAAAATTGAGCTATATTATTCAATAACTCTTTATCTCTATAATGTTGAGTTATTTTAAGTACTAATTGTACAGCTCAACCTATATGCATTTAGACTTTACTGATTTATAAACACTAACATAAAAGCAAGACTCACCTGTTGCAAATCCAGCTAATCAACCGTCCGGATAAGGTCGCCGGTCGTGATTGCGATGGAATATCGCAACCAGATTCCCTAAACCTTGGGCATACGTTTAGGATACTCATACGCCTCCCCGGCCAAACCGTACGTGATGGTTTCCCATCATACGGCTTTCCGTGTCCCCTCTTTCCTGCATTCGGTATGGGTTCCCTACTAACAGGTGATATATAGCTTTACCTGTCTCACATTTGATTCAAGGTTCCGTCGGTCTATCCGCTTACGATTAGAGTAAGGGGGAGGACGGCCCTAACAATATATATAATGATAATGATAATGGTGGGCCCCCCTTCTTCTATCTAGCGTCCGGGATTTTATTCCTGCACCGCTATGGGCAGCAGGCCCTTTCTGACGATCGTGCTGTCGATCTGACCTAGGTCCTTCATTCTCAGTACCTCCTGTACTGTGATGGTGTTCTATATAGTGGGGTTTCACTGGGAGTTCCTTCCCTCTTGGAGAGTTGCATCTCTAAATTAGTTATTGAATCCTGTTGACTCTTGGTGTAGTCGTAGGCTCTATAACTTATTTAGGTTTCTTTCCAGGGTACTACGCTCCCTCCGCCACCCCGACTATATATATATATAAATAGTCGGGTGCTTCCCGAAGTTCAGCTTATATATTCTTATATCTTCCCTTAGGTCGTCCTTTCGACCGCCTACCTCAGCTACGCTGAGCGAGTGGACCACAGTCCTATGCCCCCCGATCCTGGAGGGGGCATATGGTCCATCAAATGCTAGGGCGGGGGCCCTAGTAACAGCCTGTAATAGATAGGAGCCATACCATCGGAGCCTCTCGGCTAGACTTCGGGCAGTGTAGCTCTGACCATAGGAAGAAGGTCTCGGGACCCGATTGGATATTGACAGAGGGCTGTTTGTCTCAGGTGTCCCTTTAATGAGCATGCTATGTCCGGCTTTGGATTGCTCCTCAACCTACGTCTCATCGACCTATCGATCTGGACTGAATCGATGTCGGATTCCTCCGACTATAATATATTACCGCTCAACGGCGCACAGGATCGGATCTGGTATACTTGCTGTATTAAATTCTGGTCTAACCACTGGCAAGGCATCAGGGAAATAAGCTTTTAACTTATCACTTAAACCTAAATTTAACGAAGCCTTAATGTTCACTATTTCCTGTAAACCTTTAAGGTTAAGATGACCTCCACCTTTCATTATCTCTACTACACGCTTAAACAATTCAAAATCGCTACGCTTCTTAGTTAGTAAATAATATTTATGAAAGTGTGGAATAATTATATTACTCAAACTATCTAAATCTGACACCTTTAATTTACAAGTATTGTCAGATGAATTAAAAGATATATTACCTACACCAAAATATTTTTGTATTTCAATTAAAATATCTCGGTCTTTTTCATTAACCGCTATCTCAAAATAAGCTAAAACTAAAAAACCTATTCTTCTTTCTGAATTTTGAAGAATATTTACTACAAAACTACCCTCTGCGTCTACAAATCCTGTAATGAATCACGGATTCAATATTAACTTTTTCGGCGCAGCTTGAGTTCTCTCAATTACTGTAGGGCAATCTACTACTCCTACATTACTAAGATTATTGTTTTTACTTCTATTTTTTATATCTAAAGCTTTCATTCTTCGAGTTAATTCTAAATATATCTTGAAAATCCTTTTGGTACTTGACAATACAACTTTTTGTAGTATTTCGTCCCAAGTACCCTCACACACCAGTTAGAGCAAATCCAACTGATAACCTTTATGTAAATACACATACTTTTTAAACTTTCACCAATAACTTAAAATTTACGTCTTTATCTATACCCTAGATTTACTTCAATTGAAATCTAAGTTAAGCATTTGCTTTTTAACTTCTCCTCTCTCCTTTATCCGTTATAACAACTTCGGCATATCACCTTATATGCTACCTCTTTAATGAAGATACAAGCTCTTCATTACTGAAGATAAAGGAGTTACCAAGTTCAAATATTAGCACAAATTACGTAAGATTTAGGAAAGTAGCTTTACTTCGCTGGAAATATGGTTTCTCTAATAGATTAGTATGTAGAATCTATTACCTTCCAATGACTAGTACTACGAAGCGTCGTTGCTACTTTAGCTTTCGCTTTCCATGTCTTACTTACACTAGCTCCTGAAGATATTTTTATCTTCATCACCATTTAAGGTAGGCTACATTGTCCCTACAGCTTCATACAAACCATTACTGCTTTGCATGTGTAGGTAGTGTCAGGTAGAGAAAATACCAGGTGGAATCTCACCACATTGCTAATATTCGCTTCTTGTCGCACACATACTTCACTGCTGGTGTCAGAAACGGTCTAGTGATTCAATTTTGATTAACTAGGAGTTACTACCAGTGCGTACCTGGCTACCTAACGAATAGGAAACGTTAGATAATCCCTCCTCCTTACGAGCTTTACCACTTCTCGTTACAAAATTCGACTGTACATTCGGACAGACATTTCAGCCTAGCCCCGGCGATCCAGTCTGTAGCGACATTTACAACTGCCGACGGTCTTAGGTCTAATGATTTCATCATTAAAACATAGCTTGGGCCTAGTTTGGGATACCTTTAACCGTTTTCACCTAATTTTTCTATAAGTATAAAATTATTCGGTTGTAACCTTACCTAATTTCTCGTTCTAGTTTTTTACCGAAAACTGGAATTCTTTTTACGATATAACCTTTAATTTCCACTCTCTCACCTGAATCTAATTTCATAGCGGAGACCATAGTTCTGAAACCTACACCTACTTTAGCTAAAACTTCTTTCAAAGAATCGAAAAGTATAACGTCTTTTTCAGGTGTAATTACTTCATACTCTAAACTGTTAGGTTTTGTTATAATAGAATTATTAGTTAAGTCTAAGATACGACCATCGTCAAGATATTTAAATAAAGGTGAAGCTTTAGCTATCTTATCCCTTTGATCTAAATTTAAAACTTCAGATGATTGCTTAGAAGTTGATAGTCTAAAGTTATTCATATTGTATGATAATTTTAATATTAAAGATCGTATCTCTTCAGATTTATGCAATCCATTATAAACCGCTGCACAAATCAGTTTAAAGTCTTTAAAATCTAAACCTTTTTTAGAAATAAAGAGTAAATCATCAAAGAATGGTATAAAATAGTTATTTAACAATTTAACATTTTTAATAATTAATGACACAGTAGGTTTACCATTATTTCGAGCTTTACTTAAATTAATAGCTATAGCTTGAGAAGAATTTAATTTAAATAACGAATATTTGTCAAAACCTAAATTAGCTATTAAAAACTCTTTTATTTTTAAATATAAGTCATATTGTTCTTCTGTAGCACTTAAAGAAAATACTGGTTCTATATCTGTTCTAGATATAAAAAAAGAACCATCACCTTCAATATACCCTAACAACCAAGCTTTACTTATATTAATCTTATGATCTAAAGGCATCGAACTATTAGTTCTTTTTGTATTCATAGAATTTTTCAATTGTAATATCCTATTAGCTAATTCGATTTTACTGCCAATATCCATAATTTGTTTATTTCTTCTTTGATATAAAAGAAAACTTTCTTTAAAATTTAAATAATCTAAGAACTTAGTAGTATTCAGGTTATATTTATCGAATATAGCTATTAACATATTAGTACCTTCACTATCTGTAATAGTGAATATACACTTGTTTTTATTTATTCTAATATTCCCTAAACCTAAATTACTTTTAATATATTTCAATACTTCTAAATCATCAATATGGAGCTCAATGCTAAACTTTCAAGTAATCTTTCGTATTACATTGTTAGAATCTAATACTGGTTGTATCATAAAACTACTTTCTGCATCACAAAATCCTACAAATCATTGGTAAAACGGAATCAGAGAGTCATTTAACTGTATTCGACTTCCTGACTCTTCTCTACTACTGCTAAATTGTCTTAAAGGAAAAACTTGCATTTTACACATCCTAAAAAAAGTAACCCTTTTTCAAAGGGCGGAGCCCCTAGAACACACCTTATAGAGTGGGATTCGAACCCACACTGCATCTTTCATACGCAACTCTTCAGTTCCTGCGTTGCCACATTACTCTTGAGGTGAAATGCTTACACTTTCATTTATAGACCAGACTTAAAGTCTAACCTATGGCATTCATCATTGACTGCTAAGACTACTTGGGTATCTAATCCTTTTTGTGACCTTAGCCTTCGTCCTTCGACGTCAGTTTTTACATAAAAGATTGCCTTCGCCTTTACCAGTCCCCTAGGTATCAACGAATTTTATCTCTACACTCTAGAGTACGATCTTCTTACATAAAACTCTAGAAAAATTGTCCCTCTTTTAAGGCGAATTCTTCCGTCTGAGTACCCTTTAACATGGCAATCTACTCCTTGGCTAGAAGAGTAGATCTAACAGATTTATCATAGTATTAATAGGAAAAAATACTATTCAACTAGCCAATTAGAATTACCTACCTCTATTCATACCCTCCTTAATTTTTCGTATTTGGGCAACACCTTCTTCAGTTAAATGAACTTTATTTTTCATTAACTGAGCTACAATACTAAAATCATTAAAATCCTTAGCTTTCTCACCAAGAATCGGATATTTTTCAAAAAAAGCTATAATTTTCTCAACATCGGAAAATTTAGATACTTGAAATTCATAAACATCCCTCTTTCTACTTAATCTACCGTAACCAAAAAATTCTTTTAAACCTTTCATCAATAATTCGTCACGTATATGTTGAGTAATAATGAAAGTTAAATAAACTTGGTACCCAGCACGACATAAGTTAGACTTAGTTATTCCTACCAAAAAACAAGATTCAGCTGAGGCAAACCCTGATAATCAATTACAGTTTAAATTATTAGTAACTGAGAAATCCGTAAACCTTGTAACAGGGATAACTTCAGTAAAAGCATCTTTCAATTGTTCAGATAAACCTGAATTAAGAGAAGCTCTAAGAGAGACTATTTTTAAAAGACCCTCTTTAGTTAAGTGGGCCTTTTTAATTACTAATTCATATCCTTCTTTAAAAAGTATATAATCCACTCTTTTTTGAGTCATTAACGGATAAGCATCCAGATGTTTTATAAGAACAGCTAATTCATCAGAAGTCTGAATTCTATATTGAATAATATTTTCACCAGAGTTATGGATTTTTCCTACACCTAAATAATCCCTTATCATTTCTAATAAAGCCCTATCTTTTACATGAAGATTGATTTGAAAGAAGAGTTGAACTCTTCAACCTATAGCACTTTTAACTTTAGTTAAAGAAATTCTAAAACAACCTTCACCATCTATAAAACCTGTCAAAAATCAAGGATTTAGACTTATTTTGTTTTTATTATTAGATGTAGAATAAAACCTGACCTCTTTTTTATGTAATACCTTAGAAAGGTTTCTGATTTGATAATCTCTTTCAAGACCCATTAGAGTACACCTTAACATTGGTAAGCTATTTTGTAAAAACCTAGGTACACCAATGCAACTACCGTCTACTCGTTGCTCTTTTACAACAATATCCTCTTCTAATATCATTGACTTAGATCCGCGATTACCCATTTCAGTTTCCTTCATATTATGGCTTGTTACTATACCTGAGTAATTACTTCAGCCACTTATATATTTTCATATATAGCTTAGTACCATAATCTTTAGGGCGTCCCCGGAATTTGATAGTTTTAGGAGGCACACATGTGATTTCCTAGATCACAAAGCACCTATTAAAGATGATTAACACTAGTCTCTTACGTATTGCCGCGACTGCTGGCACGTAATTGGTCAAGACATATGTACATATCGTCATTATCAATATGTATACAGAACTTTATTCGATAAATCGATAAATTGTCCACCAATTCTTTTATTTGTGCGAACACAAATAAAAATAGTGGAACCCATTCTTCCAAGTTACCAGTTCAGCCGTTAGTTGGGTAGGAACCCAGTATAGTGAACCCCCCTCCGAACCGTACGTGCACCTTTCGATGCATACGGCTCTCACTTCAAACCACTGCATGTACGATAGGCCATTCATTGACTGATATCCTTCTTCATTGATATCCCAGCATGGTAGGAAAGTGACCAATTGTAGATAGATGTATCCCATTGAGATACCATGCTACCAGAGGTTTATCCTACATGGGTTTGAACTAGCCTCCTTCGTATCACTCCCAATTAGAATACTACTATGAGGCCTCCGAATTCCTTGCTAAGTGGGAGATTAAATACTGCTAACCTCCTCTGTTGCTTGATTCACTATTTCTTATTCTTCACAACTTTCGAGTTTTTAAGAAGTTGTGTTGGGAAAAATAACGATCAAGTGATGCTTTATTCTAGTCTTAAATATATCGAATTGTGCTAAATTTACTTCGAGACATCCGAAGTTGATCCAAACTGTTACCATTTTAATGTTAGTTTAAGCTAGATTTGTGCATCGCAAGGATCTCCTGAGTTCTAATACAAATGGACTAGATCTTTTAGGTATAGATGCTCATGCCTTTTCTCCAGGTTTGGGTCAGTTAGTTACTTCCATCGAAATCACAGCCCGATATTTGATGGTAACTGATACGATCTTTTCTCACCAGTTAGAATCGTAAAATTGGTCCTCTCTCCCAGCATCTCGTACTAAATACCATGAGATCCCTAGCTTCAACCGTGTTGTCGTTGCTACGATTAGGGCGAGAACTATTTAATCGCACGATTGTTTTTCCATACATGCTACACTCTCCTCCCTGTTACCAGGTTTTCAAGGTCTAGGGTGACGCCCTTTAAACCGAGGATAAGTATGGTGCTTTACGGACAATTCAGTAACATTCCGATCCTTTCGTAAGAAGGATAACCATGTGTATTATTAAACAGCGCACGGCCATTGACCAATATTCCTCACTGCTGTACGTATTTGCCTTGGGATTTTTTCATCCCCAATGTGGTCGATCAACCTTTCAGCTTCGACTAAGAGAATTAAGGCTTGTTAAGCCATTACCTTAACAACTACCTATCCCTGTGATTTTAATTTTCC
>Ga0164243_10011589_pt1 | contig 12563 bp, 10 predicted proteins | sample OricompcompostOP_FD_108781 | JGI IMG/M metagenome (GOLD analysis project Ga0164243, IMG submission 108781) | Organic Plus compost microbial communities from Emeryville, California, USA - Original compost - Organic plus compost (OP) | ecosystem: Engineered > Solid waste > Mixed feedstock >...
GACCGCATCGAGTCCGGCGAGCTGGTCAAGGTGCTCACCGAGGCGCTGCCGCCGCTGGACGACGACATCCTCGACACGGTCGCGCGCAACCTCGACGACCTCGACGCCGTACGCGACGGGCTGGCCCGCCTGGAGGCCACCAGCGGCGCGCTGGCGATCTTCCTGGCCTCGTACCGCGGGTACCTGCACGGCGTGCTGCGCGGGCGCGTCGCGGTCGTCCGGGAGCGGCTGGCCGGCCTGCGCGAGCGGCGCAGCGCGGCCGGGGCGGCGGAGTACCGGGTCAGCGAGCTGAGCCGGGAGGAGGCCGCGGTGGCCGAGGAGGTCGCCGGGCACGAGACGGCCATCGCCGAGGCGGAGGACGACCTGCGGGCCGGGTACGTCAGCGGCGGGTTCTCCTCGCTCGGCGACCTGCGGGAGAAGGCGGCCACCGTACGTGCCGTCGCCGGGGCGGCCCGTACCGCGTGGACCGCGGCGGCCGGCGCGCGCGAGGCCGAGGACGACGCCGCGGCCCGGCTGGACGCCGACGTGGACCGTGCGTCCGCCGACCTCACCGACCTGCGCGCCCGGCTCCGCGAGGCCCGGCGGCAGGCCCGCGCGTGCCGCATGGAGGAGTCGCTGTTCGGCGAGGCGGTGGCGGCCGAGGTCGACGTCGTGCAGCCGGCGCGCACCGAGACGCTGCACGACATCGACGGCGTGGCGCACCAGGTGGAGCGCCCGCGGGCGCGTGCGATCGACCCCGAGGCCGCGCCCGGCCTGGGCGCCTGGCGGGACCGGCTGGCCGACGTCGTCCGGGTGGTCACCGACCGGGTGCGGGCGGCCGACGCCCTGCACCGGCAGCTCGCGGAGGTCACGACGGCGGAGGCGCGGCTGCGCGAGGTCGAGCACGACGTCACGCGGGCGGAGGAGGCGGTCGCCGGCGCGCGCGAGCGCCGCACCGCCCACGCCACCGCCGTGGAGGAGGCCGGGACCGCGTACGGGGAGGCGGTACGCGACTGGGCGGCGCGGGTGCGCGGCACCGCGCCCGGCGTGGACGTGGACCCGCTGCTGCACCTCGTCGCCGCCGACGCGCCGGACCCGGCCGCCGTACGTGACCTCGCGTACAAGCTGATCGCCCCGGTGCTGTCCGGCGTGGACGACGAGCGCGACGCGCTGAGCCCACGCCTGGGCGCGGTCACCGAGGAGCTGAAGGCGGCCCGCGCCGAACAGCGCACCTGGCGCGCCCAGGCCGACCCCGAGCCGCCGCGCCCCCCGTACGCCACGAGCCGCGCCACCGGCCCGGACGCCACCCCCGACGCGACCGGCCAGACCGGCGGCCGTGAAGCCGTCGGCCGCGATGCTCCTGGCCGTGAAGCCGCCGACCGCGATGCCGCCGACCGTGACGCCGCGTCCGGTGGTGCGCTGTACCGGCTGATCGACTTCACCGGCGACGTCGACGACCCCGACCGCGCCGGGCTTGAGGCCGCGCTTGAGGCGTCCGGTCTGCTGTCCGCGTGGGTCACCCCGGCGGGGGTCGCCCTGGACCGATCCACCCACGACGTGATCCTCACCCCCGGCACCCCGGCCGCGGGCCGCACGCTGGCCGGCGTGTTCCGCCCCGTCCCCTCCGACTCCGTCGACGCCGACCGCATCACGGCCCTCCTCCAGACGATCGGCCACCGCCCGGCCGAGGCATCCGCCGCGCCCCCGGCCGGCGAGCCGGACGACGCCGGGCGGCGCGAGACCGGCCGCGGCATCCTCCGCCTGGTCACCGACGAGCCGCCGGCCGAGCCGGAACAGGACGGCGAGTGCTGGGTCGCCGCCGACGGACGCTGGCGGCTCGGCGTGCTCTCCGGCGCGTACACGAAGGAACGCGCCGAGTTCATCGGCGCCGGCGCCCGCGCCGCCACCCGCGCCCGCAAGCTCGCCGAGCTGGCCGAGCGGATCGCCCGCCTGGACGTCGAACGGGACCGGATCAACGCCGAGCGCGCCGCCCTCGACGAGCGGCGCGACGCGCTGCGCACCGCCCTGCGCGAGCTGCCGGACACCGCCGAGCTGACCGCCGCCCGCCAGTCCGCGGAGGCGGCGAAGGCCGAGGAGCAGCGCCTCGCCGGCCTGGCCGGGCACGCAATGCGGGACGCCGAGCAGGCCCGTACGGACGCCGTGCGGCTGCGCAACGCCGCCCTGGCACGGGCCAGCTCCGAGGACCTCCCCACCGACGCCGACGCGCTCCGCGAGGTGCGCACCTCCCTGGCCCGCCTCCGCGACGCGCACACCACCCTGGACCGCGAGATCGCCCGCGCCATCGCCGGCGTACGGGACGTGGAGGCGGCCCGCGGCGGCTGGGAGCGGGCGCACGAGGCTCGCATCGCCGCCGAGCGCGCGTACGCCGACGCCCGCGCCGACCTCGGCCGCGCCCGCCGCGAGCTGCGCACCCTGGAGGAGTCGGCGGGCGCCGACGAGCGCCAGGCGCTGGCTGGCGAGCAGGACGCCATCCGCCGCCGCGACGAGGCGCGCGCCGCCCTGACCGAGGCCTCCGCCCGGCTCGCCGACGTGCATGACCGCCGCATCCGCGCCGAGGAGGCGCGTACCCGGGCGATGACCGACCTGCGGGAGCAGGAGGAGGCCGTGGTCGGCGCGGGCGGCCAGCTGCGCCGCCCGCTGGGCCTGCCGGGCCTGGTGACCGCGGCCGAGCTGGGCGACGCCGCGGAGATCGAGGAGCGCCTGGCCGCGTTCGACGCCGCCACCGACGGCGTACGCGCGCGCATCACCGCGCTGAGCGCGCTGGCCGACGACGTGGAGTCCCGCCTCGGCGCGCCGGAGTACGACGTCACCGCGGACGAGATCATCAACCGCGGCCAGGAGCTGCGCGACGGCCTGGCCGGCGGCTACGACGCCGGGCGTACCGAGGTCGAGGGCATCCACCGGTACGAGCTGCACGACGACAGCGGCGCGCACGACGTGGCCGTGGTGGGCAAGCGCATCGCGGTGGCCGCCGAGCAGGCCCGTACGCAGCTGTCCGCCCGGGAGCAGGAGGTGTTCGAGCGGTACCTGCTGGGCGAGCTCGGCGACCACCTGGCCCGGCAGGTGGCGGGCGCGGAGACGCTGGTCCTGACGATGAACCGGACGCTGTCCGACGTCCGCTCCTCGCACGGCATCGGCGCCCGGCTGGTCTGGGAGCTGGCGAAGGACGCCGACCCGGAGGTGCGCACCGCGGTGAACCTGCTGCGCGGCTCGCCGGTCCTGCGCAGCCGCGAGCAGGGCGCCATCCTCCGGGACTGCCTGCGCCGCCGCATCGAGGCGGCGCGGCTGGCCGACCCGTCCGCCGGGTACGCCAGCCACCTGCGCACCGCGCTGGACTACCGCGCCTGGTTCTCCTGGCAGATCAAGGTGACCGACGCGCACCCTGGCCGGGAGCGGTCACTGAACCACCGCACCGCGCTGAGCCAGGGCGAGCAGCGGGTGGTGTCGTACCTGGTGCTGTTCGCCACCGCCGCCGCGCACTTCTCCTCGCTGGCCGACGCGGCACCGGACGCGCCCCGCCTGATCCTGCTCGACGACGCGTTCGCCAAGGTCGACGAGCCGACGCACGCGCGGCTGCTCGGGCTGCTGGTGGACCTCGACCTGGACTTCGTACTGACCAGCGAGCGGCTGTGGGGCGCGTTCTCCACGGTGCCGAGCCTGCACATCTACGAGTGCCTGCGCGACCCGCACGTCCGGGGCGTCGCCACCGTCCGCTACACCTGGGACGGCCGTACGAAGCGCCTCGTCAGCGTCTAACGATTCGTGACGGCCGGGCGACGCCACGGTCACGAGATGCTGTCCATTTCGGGGTGCTCGCCCGATTCGGGTGGCGCGTCCCACAAATGCCGGTCATGGTGGGTAAGGCGGAGCCGACAGGAGCCTGCGATGAGCGATTGGGCGTACACGACGCGGTTAACCCTCGCCGCGCGTGCCAGCGCGCCCCGCTGGGCCCGCGCGCTGATGCGCGACGCGCTCAGCCGCTGGGGCTTCGGCGACTACGTGGAGACGGCCGAGCTGCTCGTCTCCGAGCTCGTCACCAACGCCGTCGAGGCGCTGACGGGCAAGGGCACGGCGGTGGTGGTGGTCCGCGTCTCCGCGGACGACCGGGTCCTCCTCGAAGTCTGGGACCCCGACCCGCGACCGCCCATGCTGATCCGCGTGGGCCCCGACGCCGAAAGCGGCCGGGGCCTCCTGCTGGTAGAACGCCTGGCCAAGGACTGGGGCCACTACGCCGACCCCCTGGGCGGCAAAATCGTCTGGTGCGAACTCACCCGCCTCGCCGCCTAGGTTCCTCCTACACGCGAAGAGGCCTCGCTCCGCGAGACTGATTCATTTGCGCGTGGATCGCCGTCGTGGCGGATCGCCGTTTGCGAAGTGCGGCGGGGATCAACCCCGCGCGGGGAGCGCGTAGCGCGTGATCTTCGGCTCGGCGCCCTGGAGGTACCACAACGCCCCCGTGCCAGGAGTCTGCACAGATCCCGCTCTGCTCCCGCCCGCACTTCGCAAACGGCGCCCGGTCATGCACGGCGGCCCATGCGTAATAAATCAGTCTCGCGAGGCGAGGCCTTTTCACGCGCAGTGCGCGCGGGCGTCGCCCTAGTCGAACCAGCAGTTCGCGCCCAGGAAGCCGCAGGTGTCGGAGGGGGAGGGCGAGGGGGAGGTGGTCTTCGTCGGGGACGGCTTGTGGCGGGACTTGGAGGGTTGCGGGTCCGAGGGGCGGCGGGTGGCGGGGGTCTTGGAGTGCCGGCCGCTCTGCTGGCCGTCGGAGACGTTGCCGCCCTTGTGGCCGTCGTTGCCGGACGGGCTCGAGGTGTGCGGGTGGGCGCTGGTGGTGTTCGGGTCCGGCGTGTTGCTGGTCTTGTGCGGCTTGTTCGACGGCCAGGCCGTCCAGTCGCGCGGGCCGGTGCTCGGCTGGGCGCTCGTCCCGGGGGCCGTGCCGGTGACGCCGGGGGTGGCCTGCGCGGCGTTGTGCGTGTCGTCGCCGCCGGACATGGAGATCACCGCGAACGCCGACGCGCCCACCACGACGATGCCCACGCCGGCGAACACCGCGGCCACCGGCGCGGCGCGGCGGCGGCGTGGCTCCGCGGCCGCCTCGGCCATCGACGGGTCGGGCGCCACGATGTACCCGGCGGCGAACGGCCCGAGTACCGCGCCGGCCACCAGCTCGGGCAGGTTCGCGTCGATCTCCGCGACGTCCCGGTACACCGCGCGGCAGCGGTCACAGGTGTCGATGTGCTCGTCGAGCGCGCCGCGCTGCCGCCGGGACAGCCGCCCGCGGGCGTCCTCGGCCATGCGGTCGCGCATCTCGTGGCACTCCTGCGGCACCTCGTCGTCGAGGTCGGCCTGCAGGTACACGCGGCGCAGCCCGTCCCGCGCACGCTGCACGAGCGTGTTCACCGCGCTGGGGGACAGCCCGAGCAGCGGCGCGATGTCGGCCGGCGACTCGCCCTCCACGGAGGTGTGCCACAGCGCCACCCGCCACCGCTCCGGCATGCGCGCGAACGCGCGGGCGGCCAGCGAGTCGTCGGACGCGCCGTCGCGGGAGGCGACCTGCGCGTCGTAGGAGTCGGCGAGCAGCAGCCGCTTGCCGTCCCGGGACCACTCACCGGCGACGTCGCGGACCAGCGTCAGCAGGTACGGGCGGAACGCCAGGTCCGGCCCGTCACCGCGGGCCAGCTCGGTGCGCGCGATCTCGAACGCCTCGGCAAGGAGGTTCTCCGCGGCGTCCTCGTTGCAGGTGAGCTGCACGGCCAGGCGCCGGGCGGCCTCCACGTGCCGCTCGCCGAGCTCGTCGAAGACGTCGTCCGCACCGCTCTCGCGATACCGCGTGATCAGCTCGGCATCGGTCGCCGGTCGCCCCGACATTCCGTCCTCGCGGCCTGGCATCGTCATCGCCCCTTGTCGTTTGCCCCACACCAGTCGTCCGGCCGTCGGCACGGCACGTGACAAGATATGCATAGTGGGGGACAAGGGGGTGGTGTGTCATGGATTTGCCGGATTTCATGGTTTGTGATTGACCTCTCACGGAGCGCGGGCGCCGAGCCCGTACGCGAACACCACGTCCGGGTAGGCGGGGTTGTCCGTGTAACCGAGGAAGTCCGTACGGAAGGCGCGCTGCTCCTGCGTGGTGCCGAGGAAGAGCGCGGGCGCGTCGGCGATCAGCCGGTTCTGCGCCTGCCGGTACGTCTGGGCCGCGGCGTCCTTGTCCTCCGCGGCGGTCGCGCGCACCCCGGCGAGCAGCCGGTCCAGGGCGGGGGCGGAGTAGCGGCCCAGGTTGCCCGGCGCGCCGGTGGCGAACGTGTCGGCGAACAGCGGGTACGGGTCGGGCGCGTCCGGTCGGCGGTACACCAGCGCGATGTCCTGGCCGCCGGCGGTCGGCGTCTTCTGATGCGCGTCGACCGTGACGCCGATGCCGCGCAGCTGGGCGGCGATGAGGCGCGCCGCGGTGGCCAGGCCCGGCTCGTCCGCGTACGCGAGGGTCAGCCGCAGGTGCCGCTTGCCGGCGGCGTCCAGCAGCGCCCGGGCCCGTCCGGCGTCGTGCGGGTACAGCGGCAGGTCCACGAAGTGCCCGTACAGCCCTTCCGGCACCACGCCGGTGGCCGGCAGCAGCGCGCCGCGCAGCGCGTCGACGATCGCCGCGCCGTCCACGCCGTAGCTCAGCGCCCGCCGCACCCGCGGATCGGCCAGCCGATGCGTGTCCAGCAGCCCGAACAGCACCTGCCACGACGTCACCTGGGACGTCTGCACCCCTTCCTCCCCGCGCAGCCCCTCCCACTCCGTGGCCGGCAGCCGTAGCGCGATCGTCGAGTCGTGCGCGCGCAGCCGCTTCACCGCGGCCTGCGGGTCCTTCTCCACGACGAAGTCGACGCCGGTGAACTGGCCGTTCCGCCAGCCCGCCCAGTACCCGGGCACGCGGGTCAGCGTCAGCGGCGTCGCGGTGCCCGGCTTCCAGCGGGCCACGCGGTACGGGCCGGTGCCGCCGTCCTTGCCCGGGGCGTCGCCGGCCGCGTGCACGTCGTACACGAACGCGCCGTGCGCGGCCGCGGCGAGGTCGGCCAGCGGCAGCGGCCGGTCCAGCGTGATCGTCACCGTGCCGTCGTTCGGCGTGGTCACCGACCGCACCGCGTGCCACGGGGAGGCGGGGTCGCGGCGCGCGGTGTCCAGGATGCAGGCGCGGACCGCCTGGGCCGTCATCGGCCGCCCGCTGTGGAACCGCACGCCGTCGCGCAGCGAGAACCGCCACACGGTGTTGTCCTTGTTCGGCTGCCACTCCGTGGCCAGCAGTGGGTCGACCTGCTTGCCCGCGGAGTCGTACCGGGTGAGCGTCTCGTAGATGTTGCTCAGCGCGCCGGTGCGCGCGCCGCCCGCGGTGGCCGGGTCCCAGCCGTCCACCGGCGGCTCGTCGGAGATGACCGTGACCGTACGCGGGGTGATCGGGCCCGGGGAGGGCGGGCGGCCGCCGGGCGTGCACGCGGACAGCGCGCAGACGGCGGCGAGGAGGGCCGCGAGGCCCGCGCGCCGCGGGCGGGATAATCCGGTCATCGCGCCGACCCTAACCCGGTGCCCGACCCGGCGAGAAGCGCGCGCACGCCGCCGGTGCTAACCCGTGACCTGCGACAGCCAGGCGGCCGCGGCCGTCCCCTGCGGCAGCACCGCCCGGTACGCCAGCACCGCCATCGCCACCAGCAGCAGCGGCGTGACCAGCCAGCGCTCCACCCGGCCGCCGGTGGACGGGACGACCGGCACGGTGAAGTTGAGCATCCACGGCCACAGCAGCGGGCAGCCCTCGGTGGTGATGCAGTCGCCGACCAGGTGGACGAGGCAGCCCAGGCCGACCGCGATGCCGATCCAGCGGTACTCCACGTGCAGCAGCGCGAAGCCGCCGAGCAGCCCGGCGTTGACCATCGCGTTCAGCACCGCCGACCCGAGCCGCCGGCGCGGCACGCCGATCCCGAGCCCGCGCAGGCCGATCCCGATCAGCAGCGCGACGAACACCTGCACCGCGACCGGGGACAGCTGCGCCATGCCCTCGGTGACCCCGGCCGCCAGCACCACGAAGAACAGGGAGTGGGTGGCGTGCCGATGCCCGCCGGACACCGCGTTCACCACGCGCGACAGGGCCTCCGTGAGCACGCCGTACGTCTGCGCGATGGTGGCGCTCGGATGGTCGAGGTCGGGCAGCAGCGCGGCCCCCGCGCTGATGATCGCCCCCGCCGCGATGTCCGGCAGCCGCAGCGGCATGCCGGCCATTCCGATCAACGGGACGGCCGCGAACCACGCGGCCGCCCCGCTCAGTGCGTGCGTATGCCCCATCATCCGGGCGCGCCCGGACATACCAAGATCATCGTCACGGGCGGCGACTCTATCGCCGCGAACGATCACCCCGCGAAGCGGTCGCGCAGCGCTCCCAGGGCCGGGCCGAAGATGTGGTCGCCGAAGGTGGTGGCCAGGCCGTCGGCGTCCGCCGGGTCGCACTCGTAGGTGTTGGACCACTCGACGAGGCTGCGCGGCGAGCCGTCGTGCACCGGCGTCACGCGCATCGTGGCGAGGTAGTCGCGCACCTTGAACGGCCCGGACAGCAGCGTGTAGGTGTACGAGCGGGCGACGTCGTCGAGGGCCATCAGCTTCTCGCGGGCCGCGTCGGCATCGTCGCCGAAGCGGCGGACGCAGCCGACCTGGTCGGCGGACATCCCGTCCTCGATGACGCTTCCGGGCAGCGCCGGGAACCAGGTGTTCAGCCCGTTGAAGTCACGGATCAGGTGCCAGACCGTGTCGGCGTCGGCGTCGACCACCACGCTGCGGACGTTCTTCGGCATGTGCCCTCCGTTCGGCGGCCCGCCCGCCGAACGGCGTGCAAATCGTTACCGGCGCGGCGGGGGAACGCGCGGATACTGAAACCGGGAGCTCATCATGACATCTGCCGCGCACCCTGAGGATCCCGGCTCGCCCCCGCGCCCGAGCTGGCCGATCCGCCTGCTGCGCGCCCTACGCCGAATGAACGCCGACCAGGTCGCTTTATGGGAGCGGTGGGCCCGGGCGCAACGGCCGTGGGAAGCCGACTGGCTGCACTGGGAACGCGACGCCGACGGCGAGTGGTACCTGGAGGGCGAGGTCGCCCCGCCACGCCCGCGCCGGCGAGGACCGGACCTCGCGGACAACTAGTCGTACAGCGGTACGGCCACGCCCTCCGTGAAGCCGTACCAGTCCACGATCTTGTTCAGTTCGGTCTGGTAGTACCACGTGATGGCGCCGAGTGCCGGTGCCAGCAGCAGGCCGCGTCCGGGGCGGCAGGTCGGTTCGAGGCCGGCGGCGTACTGGGCCTGCCTGATGCGCCGGCCCAGGCGGTACCAGGCGACCAGTGCCGGGACCACCAGCAGGACGCCGGGCAGTACGGCCAGCGTCGTACGGCGCAGGTCCACCTCGGCGCGCACGTCGAACTCGGCGAGGTCGCGGCTGACCGCGCGCAGCCAGCGGACGTGCCCGGCGCCGAGCGTCAGCGTCTGCGCCAGCCAGGCGAGCCCGGCGCCGCGGCGCGGCATCTGCAGGCCGTACCGGCTCGGCCGCGGCCCGGGCTCGGACGGCTCCGGCCGCCACGGCACCACCTCGGTACCGGGCTTCGCGGCCGTCTCGACGGGCTCGGCGGCCTCGGCTGACTCCGACGGATCGGCGTCGTCGGGGACGGGCGCGCTGAGGACGGACGGCGGACCGGTCCGGGTACGTCGCGTTGCCTCCACGGCCATGGAATCCCCCAACGTCTCGCGAACATCCGGCGTCAGGAAGACAACCGGTATGTAACCAATGTCCCCATCGGGCGGGTCGCGGACATCAACGGATCGTGACCACATGCGGCCGTGCGCCGCCGGGGGAGCGGAACCCCTGAGGCTAGCGGCGAACGGTGATCGCGCGAATGCGGAACGCGATGAATTCCCGGTCAGGGAAGAGTCAGTATCTCGGTACCGTCGTCGGTCACGACGAGCGTGTGCTCGAACTGCGCGGTGCGCTTGCGGTCCCGGGTCACCGCCGTCCACCCGTCCGGCCACACGTCGTAGTCGATCGTCCCGAGCGTGAGCATCGGCTCGATGGTGAACGTCATGCCGGGAACCAGCTCGGTGTCGGCGTCCGGGTCGTCGTAGTGCGGGACGACCAGGCCGGAGTGGAACGTCGTGCCGATGCCGTGGCCGGTGAAGTCGCGCACCACGCCGTACCCGAACCGGCGCGCGTAGGACTCGATGACCCGTCCGATGACGTTGATCCGGCGGCCCGGCTTCACCGCGCGGATGGCCCGCATGGTGGCCTCGCGGGTGCGCTCCACCAGCAGGTGCGACTCTTCGTCGACCGTGCCGACCTCGAACGTGGCGTTGGTGTCGCCGTGCACGCCGCCGATGAAGCCGGTGATGTCGATGTTCACGATGTCGCCGTCGCGCAGCACCGTGTCGTCCGGGATGCCGTGGCAGATGACCTCGTTGATCGACGAGCACAGCGACTTGGGGTACCCGCGGTACCCGAGCGTGCTGGGGTACGCGCCGTGGTCGCAGAGGAACTCGTGACCGACCCGGTCCAGCTCGTCGGTGGTGACGCCGGGCGCCACGTGCCGCCCCACCTCGGCCAGCGCCTGGGCGGCGATCCGCCCGGCGACCCGCATCCGCTCGATGATCTCCGGCGTCTTCACCTCGGCCTCGCCGAGCGACGGCCGTTTCTTGCCGACGTACTCCGGGCGGGCGATCGACGCGGGGACCTTTCGCTGCGGGGACAGCCGACCGGGACGGAGCGTGGTGGTCATGGTCAGCGAGTGTAGTTCGTGTCCCGATGCGGGATCATCAGGCCAGTACCGAGCCGGCGCGACGGAAAGGGAACGACATGTCGGAGGACGCGGCCCAGGGCGACTGGTGGTTCAACCTGCGCACGCAGACCGTCGAGCACGGTCCCGGAAGCGCGGCCAAGGACCGCATGGGCCCGTACGCTACCCGGGCCGACGCCGAGCACGCACTGGACCGGGCGCGCGAGCGGAACGAGGCGTGGCGCCGTGCGGACGATGACGACGACTAGAGGACGCTGACCAGCGGCTTCTCGCATTGACGGGGAGCCGCTGCATTCGGCATCATGCAAGACGTCTAGACGTCTCTCATTTCCCCCGTCCGGAGGCCGCCGTGCGCGCCTGGAAGCTCGCCACCGCGAGCATCATCGGCAACACCATCGAGTTCTACGACTTCACGATCTACGCCACGCTGACCGCGCTGGTGTTCACGAAGCTGTTCTTCCCGGCGCACGATCCCCTGGTCGGCACGCTGCTGTCGTTCGGCGCGTTCGCCGCCGGCTTCCTGGCCCGCCCGCTCGGCGGCATCGTCTTCGGCCACTTCGGCGACCGCGTCGGCCGCCGCTCCATGCTGATGTGGAGCCTCGGCGTGATGGGCGTGGCCACCTTCTGCATCGGCGTGCTGCCCACGTACGCCTCCATCGGCGTGACCGCGCCGGTCCTGCTCACCGCGCTGCGCATCGTCCAGGGCTTCGGCATCGGCGGCGAGTGGGGCGGCGCCGTCAGCCTGATGGTGGAGTCCGCGCCGCCCCGCCGCCGCGGCCTGTACGGCAGCCTCGTGCAGACCGGCAGCGGGCTCGGCATCATCCTGTCCTCGCTGACCGTCTCCGCGCTGCTCGCGTTCTGCACCCCCGCCCAGCTGCTCGCCTGGGGCTGGCGGGTGCCGTTCCTGCTCAGCATCGTGCTGGTCGGGGTGGGCGTCGTCGTGCGCGTGCAGATCGCGGAGTCCCCGGAGTTCCGCCGGGCCACCGGCCGCGCGAAGCCCGTACGGGTGCCGCTGTGGGAGACGCTGCGCCGCAACCCGCGCAACGTGCTGGTCGCCACCGGCCTGCACGTGTCCGACGCGGCCTTCGGCTTCCTGATGGGCGTGTTCACGATCTCCTACGTGACGAACACGCTCGGCCTGCCCAACACCGTCGCGGTGAACATGAACCTGGTCGGCGCGGTGTTCTACCTGGTCGCGACCGTGGTCGGCGGCGCCGTGTCGGACCGCATCGGGCGGCGCCGCGCGTACCTGATCTTCGCTTCCCTGATGATCCCGGCCGTGTTCGTGTTCTTCTGGCTGCTCGGCCTCGGCTCGGTGCCGCTGCTGTTCCTGGCGGGCGCCATCGCGCAGACCGTTCTCGGACTCGTGTACGGGATCCAGGCGGCGTACTTCTCCGAGCTGTTCCGCACCGAGGTCCGGTACAGCGGCATCTCGCTGGGCTTCCAGCTCGCCACCGTGCTGGGCGGCGCGCTCATGCCGACGATCGCGTCGCTGCTGATCGCCGGGTCCGGCGGCGCCACGTGGTCGGTGTCGGTGTACATCACCACACTGGTCGTCCTCACGCTCATCGCCACCCTCGCCGCGCGCACCGTCTCGGTGGACGGTGCGGCCGGCGCCCACCGCAAGACCGAGGAGGCTCGTCCGTGACCGACATCGTGCTGGTGATGGTGGACCAGCTGGCCGCGCGCTGGCTGGAGCGGGCCGCCGCCGACGCGATCGTGCCGCTGCCCGGCTTCGCGCGGCTGCGCGCGTCCGGCACGA